>Ga0187894_10000157_pt1 | contig 88888 bp, 60 predicted proteins | sample GBC1701081metaG_FD_136650 | JGI IMG/M metagenome (GOLD analysis project Ga0187894, IMG submission 136650) | White microbial mat communities from a lava cave in the Kipuka Kanohina Cave System on the Island of Hawaii, USA - GBC170108-1 metaG ...
AGCCGCGCGAGGCCGTCCCCAAGTTCCACACGGACCTGCCGCAGCCGCGCGAGGCCGTCCCCAAGTTCCACACGGACCTGCCGCCGCCGCGCGCGGCCGTCCCCAAGTCCCACACGGACCTGCCCGCACCGCGCGAGGCCGTCCCCAAGTTCCACACGGACCTGCCGCAGCCGCGCGAGGCCGTCCCCAAGTTCCCGCAGAACCTGCCTGCGCCTCGCACCGCCTCCCAGAGCGGGAAGTCGCAGCCGGCTGCCGGTGGGTTCACGTTCGACGAATTCACTCCCACCGGCGGCGCGGGGCTCGGTGAAGCGCCCACCGCCGGCGCCACGGACCTGCTGACCCCGCTGGGCGGGAGCGAAATACCTCGGACACTTCGACCAGCGACCGGGCTCGACCTCCCGGCGCCGAAGCGCCCCAGCGCCCGTCCGGAGCCGAGCTCGTTCTTCCCGGAAACGACGAGCGGGGGCGGCCTCGATCTGTCGCTGGATTCGCCGCCGAATGCCGTCGAGTCGCCCCTCGGCGGTGCCGGCTTCGATCTCGGCGGCACGCTCGACCTCGACGGGTGCGGCGATCAAGCTCCCGCGGTCGCGCACGCGCCCCTCGAGTTGGATCCCGGGCCACCGGCGGCGGCGCCCGGCTTGGCTCTCGATGAGTCCGGCGGCGACACCGCCGCTCTTGCCGGCGCGTCGCCGGGCGGTCTCGACCTTCGTTTCGACGAGCCCGGCGCGCTGGACGGTGGTGAAGGACTCGCCCTGGATCCGTCGCCTCCGCCCGCGAAGCCGCTCTCGCGCTCGGCCGCGCCCGCTTCAGCCGGCGGCGGCACGGAGGCCAGCGGGCTCGGGTTGGATCTGGGGCTCAGCCTCGACGGTCCGAATGGCGACGCGGCAGCGCCGGCGGCGGTCACCGGGCCGGGCGACGACACAGGACTGCGGATGTCCTCGGACCCGGCAATGCCGGCACCGCCGCTGAAGCCCGCCGCACCGCGCCCGCAGCCGCCGAAGTCTCAGAAGAAGGCCGTCCCGGTCAGCGGCCCCAGCGCGAACAAGAAGAAGCGGCTCGCCGCTCTGGGTGCCGGCATCGTGCTGCTGGGAGGAGCCGCCACGGCCGGCGTGTTCGTCTTCGATCTCCCGGCGCGCTTGCGCGGGCGGGCCGATCTGGCCAAAGTCCTGGGGACGACCGGCAAGGACCTCGACCGGGATCATTTTCCAGCCTACGCCCAGGCGGCCAAGAGCCTGGAAGACGCCGCTGCCGGCCGCCCCGCGGACGTTGACTTGCGCGCCGCCGCCGCGCGCATCTTGGCGGAATCCGTGGTCCTACGCGGCGCCGAGCTCGCCCGCGTGTCGCGCGCCGAGAAGCTCCTGGCGGAGGTTCCTCCGGACGCCGCTGCCACGCCGGACCTGGCCCAGAGTCGCGCCTTGGTCGCCATCGCGCGGAGCCGCTTTCGCGACGTGGACGCCCAGCTCGCGGCGGCGGCTTCCGGCGCGCAGCTGGTCTCCGGGCTGCGCGCGCTCGCCGAGGGCAAGGCGCCCCAGGCAGTGGCGTTGCTGAAGCAGGCTGCGGCCGCCGAGCCCGGCCGCACCGCCGTCGCGTATGCCCTGGCGCGCGCTCAGGAAGAAGCGGGCCTTCCCGAGGCGGGTGCCAGCTATCAGCGGGTTTTGGAGCGCAACCCGTCCCACGTCGGCGCCGCGGTCGGCCTGGTGCGGTTGGACAAGCCGGGAACGCGCGACCCCGCGGCCACGACGGCTAAGATCTCGGATCTCATCGAGAAATCGGCGGCCGCCGGCTCTCCGACGGAACGGGCCGAAGCCCATCTGCTCGCGTCGCGAGCTTGGGGAGAACTGGGCAAGATCGCGGAAGCCGAAGCGGCGATTGCGAGCGCGGTGAAAACCGACCCGTCCGGCGGTTCCGCCAACCTGGCGGCTGGACAGGCCGCGCTGGCTGGCGGCCGCTACAGCGAGGCGTTGGCGCGCTTCGAAGTGGTGGCGAAGTCCGGATCGGCGGCCGCCCGCTCTCTGGATTTTCGCTTCGGACGCGCGGGGGCGCTCATCGGCGGCGGCAAGATCGCCGAAGGCTCAGCCGGCCTCGCGCTGGCAGCCAAGGAGAAACCCGATGATCCGCGCGGCCCCTTCTGGCGGGGACGAGCCGCCGAGCTGGCGCCCAACCCTGACTTGGCGGTCGCCGCCGAGCACTATCGAGAAGCGCGCAAACAAGATCCGAAGTTCATTCCCGCGTCGTTGCACCTGGCTTCCATCCTGATCCGCGAAGGCAAGGCGCCCGACGCCCTGGCCCTCCTGAAAGAAGTGGAGGACGCCGGAGCGCCGGCCGCGGATCTGCAGCTCGCGTGGGGGCTGGCGCTGCTCGCGTCCGGGGAACCGGCGCGCGCCAAGGCCGCCTTCGCCAAGGCGCTGGAAGCGAACCCCAAGCTGGAGGCGGCCCGCGGCGGGATCGCCGGCGCGCTCGAGGCGCTGGGATCGCTCGACGAGGCGAAGGCGGAGCTGGACAAGCTGCTCGCGGATTCACCTGCGTCGCCGGGCCTGCGCGAGCGCATCGCCGGCTTGCTGGTCAAGCAAGGCAAGAAAGAAGAGGCGCTGGTGACCTACCAGGCCGAGATCAAGGCCGGCACGGCGGCGGCCAGCCTGAAGGTGGGTGCTGCGCGGCTGGCTCTGGACATAGGCAAGCACGACGAGGCGCGCGCCATCATCGACAAGGTCATCGAAGCGGATCCGCGCACCCCAGACGCGGTCTTCACCTCGGCGAAGATCTACCGCGCCAAGGGCCAGCTCGCTGCCGCGCTGCCGGAGTTCAAGCGCGCGATCAGCATCGAGGACCGACCCGTCACCCATTACGAGTACGGCCGCGCCCTGGCTGAAGGCGGCAAGGACGAAGCCGCGCTGGTTGAGCTGGGCCTCGGGTCCAGCCTGCCCGAAGCGCGCATCGAGCGCGCCCGCATCCTCATCAAGAAGGGCGACGTGGAGGGGGGACGGGCGGATCTGGAATCCGCGCTGAAGGAAGTTTCTGGCGATGCGGGAGGCTACTTCCTGTTGGGAAATTGCTACGCCCGCATCGGCGACAGCGAGAAGGCGGGAGCCGCCTGGAAGAACGCCATCAAGCTCGACCCCGAGCTCGCTGAGGCGCGCTACCAGGTTGGTCGTCTGGAGATGGAGCGCGGGCGGTGGGCCCAGGCGCTGGAGCACTTGCGCAAGGCGGCCGAGATGGTGACCGACAAGACGCCGTGGGCCGCGGATCTGTATTTCGAGCTGGGCAACGCCGAGAAGAGCAAGGGCAAGCGTCCGGCGGCATGCGCGGCGTTCAACAAATATCTGGATCTCGCCGCCGTCGACGCGCCCGCCCGCCCCGAGGTCAAGCGCTTCCTCGCTGACCTTGGCTGCTAGTTGCGGCGCCGAACGTGCCTGGGCTTGCGCGGATCATCGTCGGCACGGCCGGCCACATCGATCATGGCAAGACGGCGCTGGTGCGCGCGCTGACGGGGATCGACACCGACAGGCTGCCCGAGGAAAAGGCGCGCGGCATCACCATCGAGCTCGGGTTCGCGCACTTCACGCTGGCGGGGCGGAGCGTGGGCGTCGTCGATGTCCCCGGCCATGAGCGGTTCGTGCGCGCGATGGTGGCGGGTGCCACCGGCGTGGACCTGGTCGTCATGGTGATCGCCGCCGACGAAGGCGTGATGCCGCAGACCCGCGAGCACCTGGACATCTGCGATCTGCTGGGCATTCCGCGCGGGCTGGTGGCACTGACCAAGGCCGAGGCGGTCGAAGCCGACTGGCTGGCCTTGGTGACCGATGACGTTCGGCGCGCGCTGAAAGGGACGTTCCTGGAAGACTCCGCCGTCATACCCTGTTCTTCACCGACGGGCGCCGGCGTGGACGAGATTGCGCGCGAAATCGGCCGGCTGGCCGAGTCTGCGGGGGAGCGACCGGCGGAGGCACCGCTGCGGCTGCCGCTCGACCGCGTGTTCTCCATCAAGGGATTCGGCACCGTGGTCACCGGATCGCTGGCCGGCGGGCGGCTGCGCGAAGGGGACGAGGTGGTCACGCTTCCCGGCGGCGCGACCGGCAAGATCCGCGGACTGGAAGTGCACGGGTCCGCGCGACGCGAGGCGTCCGCCGGCGAGCGCGCGGCCGCCAACCTCATGGGGCCCGAGCGCGCCGACCTGGCGCGCGGCGAAGTGCTGGTTCATCCCGGCGAGGTGGAAGCGTCTTCCATCGTCGACGTGGAGCTTCGGCTCCTGCCGATTTGCCCGCAGCCGCTGCCCACGCGCGCCCAGGTGTTGTTCCACGCCCTGACCGCGCAGGCTACCGGAACCGTGGTCCTGCTCGAGGGCGTGAAGCTGGAGCCGGGCGGCCGCGCGGTGGCGCAGATCCATCTCGACTGCCCCATCGCCCTCCTGCCCGGCGATCGTTTCATCTTGCGGGGCTTCCGCAGGCTGGCCGGCCACGGTACGACCATCGGCGGCGGCCGCGTCGTACGCGTCCGGCCGCGCAAGCTCCGGCGCGCCGATCCGGCGGCGGCCGCGGCGGTTGCGCGCGCCGCCGTGGCCTCGCCCAGCGACCGCGTGGCGCTCGAAGTAGCGGCCGCCGGCCGGGACGGGATCGATCGCCGGGAGCTCCGCTCACGCCTCGGGGAAAGCCACGAAGGCATCGAACGGGCGCTGCGCGGTTTGCTCGCCCGACGGGAGGCCGTGACGTTTCACCGCGAGACCGGCGCCGTAGTTTCGGCGGCCGCGCTCGATGAGCTGACGCGCGAGATCGGCGCGACCCTCGACGCGTTCCACGCCCGGCATCCGCTGACCTCGGGGATGGACCGAGAAGAGCTGCGCGGGCGGCTCGACCCGCGCTTGTTCGCGGCGGCGCTGGGCGCGCGGGAGGCGGCGGGCGCGGTCGAGATCGAACGTGACCTCGTACGGCGCAAGGGGTTTTCGCCGCAGGCTGCGGAATCGGCGATCGACCCGCTGACCGCCCGCGCCGCGGAGGTCTATCGATCCGCGGGGCTGGCGCCACCGTGGTCGGCCGAGCTGCCGGCGCGGCTGGGCGCGACCGCGGCAGCGGCCACCTCCGCTCTCGAGGTTCTGATACGCCGCGGCGCCGTGGTGCGGGTCAAACCGGATCTCTGCTTCGACGCCGCCGCTCTCGATGCCCTGCGCCAGCGCCTGCGCGGGCACTTGGCCAGCGCCGGCCGCATCACGGCGCAGGAATTCAAGGAGATGACCGGCCAGACCCGCAAGTACGCCATCCCGTTGGCCGAACGCTTCGACGCGGAAAAGCTGACCATCCGCGTGGGCGACGTCCGGCAGCTCCGCGCGCCCCTGCCTGCACAGAAGTCCAGCGAGTGATTTTGCGGGCGCCGCCCGGTCCGCGATACGATCGGCGGCTCGCGCGTCATGACGGATCCCAAGCGCTCCCACCCGAAAGCGGCAACCCCGCCCATCCGGGCGCGGCCCATGGCAAAGGCGTCGCGCATCACGCTCTTCGAGCGCGAGGTGCGCGAACGGCTTTCGCGGACCGCTCTCGATCTCATCCTCGGCCGCGCCGAGATCATCTCCGAGGGCCAGCGCGACGGGCGCTCAGGCGGCCGCGACACGTATCTGGGATCCACCATGTTGACCATCGACCTGCCGTGTCTGGCACCGCTGCTGCGCGACACCTGCGACGCCAGCACCGCGCGCCGGCTGGTCGCCCTGCTTCGTGAAGATCCCGCGGTGTTCGACTTGATCCAGGCCCTCGCGGCGCGCGAGGTCCGGCGGGTGACCGGAGTCGAGCCGCGCACCGTGCATGTCGAGGTCAACATCCATGGCCAAGGAGCCAAGGTGTTCCTGGACGTCGACGTGGAGGCGAAGCTCGCATGATGGGCCGCACGACGGCGGCACCGCCGGCACAGCCGTCGCCGCCGGATCCCGGCTACACGTTCGGCGCCGTGGCCGAGATTCTGGACATGAGCGAAAGCAAGCTCCGTTACTGGTCGCAGACCGGGTTCGTGGGGCCGTCGATGCGCCAGCACGGCAAGCAGCTCTTCAGCTTCGCTGATTTGGTGGGCGTCAAGGCCGCGAAAGAGCTGACCGAGCGCGGCTTCAAGCCCGGCGAGATCCGCAAGGCGCTGGAGAAGGTGCGCGGCGTGCTGCCCCACATCGATCGTCCGTTGGAGCGTCTGCGCGTGGCGTTCGACGGGGAATCGCTGGCGGTGGTGGACGGCAGCGCCGCCTACGAGCCGGACGGGCAGCGGCTGCTGGACTTTGGCATCGCCGATCTGGCGACCCGCGCCGCCGAGGTCCAGTCAACGCCACAGACAGCCGCGGCCGTCTCCGCCCCCGCGGATCTGTCTCCGGCCGGAGCCGCCACGGCCAACGGCGAAGGCGAAATGGCCGCGACGCCACCGCCGGGCGCCTACGATTGGTTCCTGGAGGGCATCCGCCTGCAAGCACAGGCGCTTCGTGCCGCCGATGCCGCTGCTTGCTTCGGCAAAGCGCTGCAAGCCGACCCCGGCCTGGCCGCCGCCCACACCAACCTCGGCCACCTCGCTTATCAGCGCGGCGATGTGCGCGGCGCGCGCGCGGCGTTCGAGGCGGCGCTCGCCCTGGATCCCGATCAGCCCGAGGCACGCTTCAACCTCGCCAACCTGGTGCTGGAAGCGGGCGACCACGAGCTGGCGGTGGCCGAGTACCGCCGCGTACTGCAGCTGGCGCCCGACTTCGCGGATGCCCACTACAACCTGGCGGTGGCGCTCGAACGTCTGGGCGGCCGAGCCCAAGCCCGCGCCCACCTTCAACTATTCTTGGGCCTGCACACGGACTCATCCGGCAGTCCCTGGGCCGCCGAAGCCCGCGCATTCCTGGCTCGGCTCTAGCAGCCGGGCCAGCGGATCGTGTCCCGGCTGGCGTGCTCAGCCGCCGAGCACCTCGACCGAGGTTGTGTGTGACGCCGCGGCCGAGAGCCTCCGATCGAAAGTCAGCAAGGTAGCTCGATCGTAAGCGGGCGGGACGCGGTGTACGGCCCGTCACAGTTTGATGTCGCCGCCAGGATTTCCACGTAACCCAACGACAGCGAATCCCCGGTTGCGGTCCCTGGCCTGTCGCTGGCACGATGCCGGCAGTGCGTTCGACGGACCCGGCGGTGATTCGGCGGCAGGCGGCGGACACCATGCTCGACGGCGATCGAACTCTGGCTGTGATCGGGTGCGGGACGATGGGAGAGGCCATCGTACGCGGCTTGTTTCGAGCGGGCCGCCTGCCGCCGGGTCAAGTGCTGGTCACCACGCGCCGCCCCGAGGCGGGAACGGCGCTGACGGCGCGCCACGGCGTGCGCGCCACCTGTGACAACGTCGCGGCCTGCCGTGCCGCCGATGTGGCACTGGTGACGCTGAAGCCGCAGCAACTGCAGAGCGTGATCGATACGCCGGCCGTGCGCGCCGCGCTGGCGGGCAAGCTGGTCATCAGCATCGCCGCGGGCGTTCGCCTGGATCAGATCGGCACTTGGCTGCCGCAGAGCCACGTCATCCGCGCGATGCCCAACACACCGTGCCTCATCGACGAAGGGATGACGGTCATCGCGCGCGGCCCCAGCGTGGCGGATGCGCAGATGGACATCGCGCGCGCCATCTTCGAAGCGGTGGGCCGCTGCATCGAGCTGGACGACCGGCACATGGACGCGGTCACCAGCTTGAGCGCCAGCGGGCCGGCCTTCGCTTACGTGATCCTCGAAGCGTTGGCCGACGGGGGCGTCATGATGGGCCTTCGCCGCGACGTGGCGATGCAGATCGCGGCGCAGATGTTCCAGGGCGCCGCGCGCATGGTCCTGGAGACCGGCCTTCACCCGTCCGCGCTCAAGGATCAGGTAACGACGCCGGGCGGCTGCACCATCGCGGGCTTGCTCACCATGGAGGACGGCCGGATCCGATCGGTGCTCGCGCGCGCCGTCGAGGAAGCCGCGAAGGTCGCGGGCCGGCTCGGTCAAGCATGAGATCGCGCCGCTTCCTCGCGGCGGGGGAGGCGGCGCCGATCCTGCCGGGCGTCGCGCTGGCGGCGGCGGTCGGGCTTGTTGCGCTGGGCGGGACGCGCGCGCTGGCGGCGCCGCCCACCGTGTCGGACGTCCTGGTAGCCCTGCTGCTGGGTGCGGCGGTCGCGCATGCGCGGCTCCGTCGCGACCAAAGCGCGACGGTGGCCACGACCGCCTCCGCTGCTCCCGCCGCCTCCACCGACCAGCACGCCGCCGGGCTGCGTTTCACCGCGACCTGGGTGCTGCGCGCCGCCATCGTCCTGATGGGTTTCAAGATGCAGACGCAGTTCTTCGGCCTCGCCGAGCTGACGCTGATAGCGGGGGTGGCGGCCGCGGCGCTGCCCAGCGTGTTCTTCGTGACCCACGCGCTGGCGGCCAGAGTGGGGGTGCCGCGCGCCACCGCGGATTTGATCGCGGGCGGCACGATGATCTGCGGAACGTCGGCGGTCAACGCCCTGGCGCCGGTGACCGGGGCCCAGCGCCAGGATCAAGGCATCGCCATCGGAACCATCTTCCTTTTCAGCATCGTCGCGCTGCTGGCGTTCCGACCGGTGGCCGCGCTGGTGGGCCTGGACACAGTGCACGCCGGATTGTGGAGTGGTCTGTCTGTCAACGACATGTCCAGCGCCATCGCGGTAGGCAAGCAGATGGGTGATCTGGGCGCGGCGACGGCCGCGGCGTCGAAATCGGCGCGCGTCGTGTTGCTGGCGCCCACCCTGATTGTGTTTGCCTTGCTGCGCCGCGCACACACCCAGGCGGACACCGGCCGCGCTGTCGGCAGCCGGGCGGTCGACGCGCTCCCGCGGTTCGTGCTCGGGTACCTGGCGCTGGCGGTGGCACGCGCGGTGGGCGATCGGGTCGCGGGCAATGCCCCGATCTGGAAGGCGATCATCGCGTTCGATCGGGCGGCGGTCGACGTTCTGATGGTGACCGTCGCAGCCGGGATTGGGCTGGGCCTCGACGTCCGCAAGCTCTTGTCGGCGGGGGGGCGGGCGCTGGCGGTGGGCGGCGCGGCGTCGTGCTGGATGGCGTCGCTGACCCTGGTCATGATCGCCTTGTTCGCGCGCGGCGCGTCGGCGGTGGCCGCTCTGGTGGGAGCATCAGCGCTGGCCGTGAGTTTCGCCGCCTATCGCGCGGTGCGTGGTGGATCCTGTTGATTGTTCGCCGTCGGTGGCTCGTCTGTTTCCGACCTTTTCCCCCTGGCTCGCCGGCCCTGGCGTAAAATGAAGGCGTCGTCGTGATCGGCCAAGTCGTCGGGAACTACAAGATCAGCGCGAAGCTCGGCGAGGGCGGGATGGGCGTCGTGTACATGGCCGAGCACCCGGTCATCGGCAAGAAGGTCGCACTCAAGGTCCTGCACGGTGAGCTGGCGCGGAATCCCGAGGTCATCTCGCGCTTCTTCAACGAAGCGCGCGCCGTCAACCTGATCGGACATCCCAACATCGTCGACGTCATCGACCTCGGCCACACCGAAGATGGCTCTCCGTACTTCACCATGGAGCTGCTGGCGGGCGAGTCGCTCGGGGAACGAATCCGCCGCGAGGGTCGCCTGTCGGTCGCCGCCGCGGTCGAGGTCGCGGACCAGGTGCTGGATGCCCTGGCGGCGGCTCACGGTAAGGGCATCGTCCACCGCGACATGAAGCCCGAAAACGTGTTCCTGGTGCGACGGGGCGCGGGCACCCGGGTCAAGGTTCTGGACTTCGGGATCGCCAAGCTGCAGCGCGAGGCGGGCGCCATGCACAAGACTCAGACCGGATCGGTGCTGGGAACGCCGCTGTACATGTCGGCGGAGCAGTGCCGCGGCGCGGGCGGCGTCGATCATCGATCGGACATCTACTCGTTCGCCGTGGTCCTGTTCGAGATGCTGGCGGGCCGGCCGGTGTTCGTCGGGGACGGGTTCGCGGACTTGCTGCGGCAGCACCTGGTGGAGCCGCCGCCGTCCGTGCGCATCTGGCGCGCCGACGTGCCGGCCGCGCTGGAAGCCGCGATCTTTCGCGCTCTGCAGAAAGAGCCCGCCGACCGATACGTCACGGCGGGCGAGTTTCGAGACGCCATCCTCGCCAGCGTCGGCGGAGGCGCCGCCTACGACCCGGTGCCTCAGCGCCGCGCACCGACCGCCGTGCGGACGGTGGTGGCCGCTCCGTCATCCGACGCGCGCCCGACATCGAACGCTGCCGTGACGACCCTGTCGGCCACCGTCGGAGAATCCGGAATCGGCGACGAAGCGGACGGGGACGACAGGCGCGCGCGTGGTCGGCGGAGAACGCGCCTTGTTCTGATCGCCGTGGGGGCAGCGGCCGCCGCGGGCGTGGGAGCTGTGTTCATCGTGCCCGGGCTCAGGGAGCGATCCCCTGCGGCCACCGGCACGGCTTCGGCGGCGGTGCCTGCGCCCGTCTCGGCGGCGGCGGAGACCGTCGCAGCCCAGCCCGTGCCGCCGCGGCCTGCGCCGCCATCGCCCTCTGCGGACGAGGCGGAGGCCGTGGCACCCGCCGCGGAGACCGTGCGCGTGTCGGTCGAGTCGGATCCGCCTGGGGCGCGTGTCACGGTGAACGGCGAGAGACGAGGCGAAACACCGTACACCCTGGAGATCCCGCGCGGCGAAACTCGCAAGGTCGAGATCGCCAAAGCGGGCTGCAAGACCATCCGACGCACGGTCGTGGGCGATCGCGACCGCACTTGGCCCGTCATCCTGGAGAAGCGCTCAGACACGACGAAGGACACGGGCCTCGATCTCGAAGGCGAGCTTCGCCCTTCGTGGATGAAGTGACGTCAGCGGCGGCGCGGCGGCGAGCCCAGCTCTTCGGCAATCACGTTGAGGGCTGCGAGGGTGACGAAAAGCGCGAAGCCCGGAAACACGCCGAGCCACCACGCGTGAGGATACGATCGCACCAGGGACAGTGATTGACCCCAGGTGGCCGTGGGTTCCTGGACACCCACCCCCAAGAACGAAAGCGCCGATTCCGACACGATGGCGCCCGCGACGCCGAAGGCGGCGAGCACCCACACCGGCCCCATGGCGTTGGGAATCAAGTGGCGTACGAGGATCCGCGCGAAGCCTGCCCCCGACGCGCGCGCAGCGGCCGCGAAGTCGGCATGACGGAGGCGCAGGACTTCCGCGCGCACCAGCCGAGCCACGGGGGGAAAGCCCATGACGCCGAGGACGGCGATCACGTTCGCCGTCGAAGGACCCAGCACGGCCATGGCGCCGAGAGCCAGGAACAGCGCCGGGAAGCAGAGCACCACCTCGACCGCGCGCGTGAGCACGAAGTCCGTCCATCCGCCGGCCATCCCGGCCACGCCCCCGATCAGAACGCCGATGGCGAGCGCCAGCCCCATGGACGCGGCTCCCACCCCGAGCGAAACCCGCGCGCCATGGGCCAGGCGCGCGAGGACGTCGCGCCCATTGTTGTCGGTGCCAAGCAGATGCTCCCCGCCGGGCGGGGCCAGCCGCGCCCCCAGGCGGTTCTCCAGGGGATCGCCCGTGATGAGGCCCGCCGCCAGCGCGCCAACGGACAGGAGGGCGAGCACCGACGCCGCAAGCCAGAGGCGCAGACGGCTGCGGCTGCGGCTGCGCCCACGCAGGATGCCATCGCGCCATCTCATGGCAGCCCCGTCCCTTCGAAGGTGACGCGCGGGTCGACCAGGCGATAGACCACGTCGGCGGCGGCCATGCCCAGCATGGTCACCATCGCCGCTAACGAGGTGACGGCCAGGATCACAGGGTAGTCGCGCGCGACCATCGCCTCGTATCCGAGCAGGCCCATTCCGGGGATGCCGAAAATGGTCTCGACGACGATCGATCCGCCCAGGAGCGACGGCAGCAACGCCGACGCCAGCGTCACCAGAGGAAGCAGCGCGGTCCGCAGACCGTGGCGGACCAGGACGCGCGCCGCGCCGGCGCCCTTCGCTCGCGCCGTGCGCACGTAGTCCTGCGCCAGCGCGTCGACCACGGCGGCGCGGCACACGCGGGAGACCGAAGCGACGGCGCCGATAGACAGGCAGCCGACCGGAAGGACCAGGTGCCACGCGCGATCGGCCAGCCTGGCCGCCAGCGGCCAGCTCTCGGATCCGTCGGAGGCCAGCCCGAGGACGGGAAACCAGTCGAGGTAGGCGCCCCCACCCAGGAAGACTATGGCGAGGCTCGCGGCCCAGTACGGGGGCGTGGCGGCGGCGAGCCACAAGCTCGCGCCCAGCCCGCGGTCGAACCGCGACCCGGCGCGCGCGGCGGCCGCGGTCCCCAGCGGCACGGCGACCAGATACGCGAGCAGCGCCGCGAGGAACGTCAGGGTGAGCGTCGTGGGGAGACGTTCGGCGATCTTGTTTTTGACGGGGCGACCGTCGTGAAACGAGCGGCCGAGATCGAGGCGCACGAGGCGCGACACCCAGTCGGCATATTGGGTCGCGAGCGGTCGGTTGAGGCCGTACGCGCGACGCAGCTCGGCGCGGCTTTCGGGCGACAGCGTTCGGGCGGCCGCGCCCTCCCCCGCCGCCACCCCGCCGGATGCTGCGTCGATCGGATCGCCGGGCACCAAGTGCAGCCCCGCGAAGGTCAGCAGAGTGATGCCGATGAAGGTGGGCGGCAGCGCGACCAGACGCCGAACGATGGCGTTGCGTGTGCCGCCGCCGTGGCGGTCGCCCAGGCCGCCGTCGCCACCGCCGGGGGTCACGGCCGGACCTCGCGCGGCCGCAGCGTCCAGGCCCGCATGTCGTCCAGGCCGATCAGCGGCGACGGCATCAGGCCCCGCAGCTCCGTGCGCGCCAACGTGACGACCGCGTAACGCCACAGGTACAGCGACGGCGCATCTTCCGCCACCAGGCGCGCGGCTTGGCGGACCAGCTCACCGCGCGCTCCGTCGTCGACGGCGCGGCGGGCGCGGGCGATCAGGGCCGCCACTTCGGGCCTCGCGTATCCGCCGGGGTGCGCGGCGCCGCCCGCGGCATCGAACGCGAGCACGTCGGGAGAGGCTTGCTCCTGCACCAGCACCAAGTCGAAGCGGCCCGCGTCGAGGTCCGCGGCCAGCGTCGGCCAGTCGCTCTCACGCACGGTCATGGGCAGGCCGACGGCAGCGAGCTGCGCGCGCAGCGACTCGGCGATCTGGCGCGTCTCGGCGGATCCGGCGAACGAACGCAAGATCAGCGGCGCGGCGAGCGTGACCTTCGCGTCGGCGAGCAACGCGCGCGCCCCCGCCGGATCGGCGGGCCGCGCCGGTGCTTCGAACCCCACGAAGCCGTCACCCACGGGCATCACCGGGCCCTCGATGGGCGGGTACAGCCCGTCGAAAAACGCGCGGGCCATGGCCGGACGGTCGACGGCGCGCTCGATGGCCCGGCGCACCCGCACGTCGTCGAGGGGCGGGCGCCGCACATTCAAGTGCACCACGTCGTAGCGCGTCCGGTCGTACCGGTAGACGCGCCACCGAGGATCTCGCGATAAGGCATCGCGCTCGGCGGCGAAGGCTGCGGGCGTCACCGACACCAGGTCGAGCTCGCCGCGGCGGAACGCGGCGAGCTGGGTCGACGGCTCGCGGATGAATTTGATCGTCACCTCGGACAGACGAGGCGGCGTCCCCCAATGGCGTTCGTGGCGCGCCAAGCGGATGGATTGCCCGCTGTGCCACTCCCTCAGCCGGAAGGGGCCCGTGCCCGGAGCGCGGCGGCGCGCCTCCTCGGTCGCGAGACCCGCCCGCGCCACGCGCTCGGGGACGATCGCCAAGTCCGCCAGCACGCGTACCGCGCGGTAGTAGGGTGCCTTCCAGATCATCTCGACGACGCCCGCCGCCGGGGAACGAATGGTCGCCAGGTCGGCCAGCGAGGCGCGCAGCGTCGCCGTGGGGTTGGCCGGATTGCGCACCGCCGCGAAGGTCGCCAGGACGTCGGCCGTCGTCAACGGCGTCCCGTCGTGAAACAGCACGCCCGGGCGCAGGACCGCGGTCACCGTCTTCCCGTCGACCGACACGTCGATCTTGCTGGCCACCGCGGGTATCGGCCGCCCGGTCTGTCCGTCCAGCGCCACCAGCCCCTCGTAGAGATAGCGGCCGATCATCTGACTGTAACCGTCGGGCGGGTCGAGGAAAGGGAGGAGATTGACGGGCTCCACCGGCCACGCCCGCCGCAGGCCGACGACTCGGCCCCGATCGCCCGGCGCGGGCAGGATCACCGCGTCCGACGACGCCGGCGCTTCCGCCGGACGGCGGCGGCAGCCGACCGGCACCGCCGCCAGGAACAGCGCGACGATCCACGCGACGCCCCCGACGCCCCGAAGGGTCGTCACCGCGGCGCCGGCGTCGCGCGCCCGCCGCGCGCCGGTCCTGCGGGCGCGGCCATGGCCGAGACCCCGCGAGCGTCGCGGATGCGCCAGTCGCTGATCGCCTTCGCCAGCGCCGTGGCGATGGTCTCGCGACCTTCGACGCTCGCAAGCACGGCTCCTTCCTCCCGGTGATCCAGGAAGCCCACCTCGACCAGAACCGCGGGCATGTTCGCGCCGCGCAGCACGTCCAGCGCGGCTCCGGTCTGCTTGATGCCGCGGTCCGATGACGCGCCCAGCGCCTCGCCCAGGCGAAGCTGGATGCGGCGGGCGGCGGCGGCGCTCTCCTCGGCGGCGGCTCGCACGCGGTGCGCGCTCCAGGCGGCCGCGACGTCGTCAGCCGCGGCGAGTTGGGCCGCCGCCACGTCCTGGTCCACGTCTTCGGGCGGCAAGACGTAGAGCTCGAAGCCGCGCTGGCTGCCGCGCGTGGGCCCTTCAGGTGACGAGTTGGCGTGCAAGCTGAGAAAGAGCCGCGCCCCCGCCGCGTTGGCGCAGCGGACCCGCGCCCGGATCGGCTGGAGCACGTCGCGGTCCCGGCACAGCACGACCTTGACCGCCGCGTCGGAAACGGCCAGCCGCCCGCGGACGCGCCGAGCCAGATCCAGCGTGACGTGCTTCTCGTACACCGTGCGCCCCTCGTCCCCCCGCGGCGCCGCCGTACCCAGGTTGGTCCCGCCGTGCCCGGCGTCGATGGCGACCGTGAACCCGCCGCCGCCGCCGCCGCCGTCCGCTGAGGCGCCCAGCGCAGCGGCCGCGCACCAGACGAAGACCAGCGCTCCGCTCACCCCGCCAAGATAACACTGGCGGGTATCCCGAATAGGGTTGTGCCGCTCCTCGTATTTCGTCTTCGTCATCGTCGCCGTGTACTAAGCTTTGCGGCCTCCATGAACACCGCCGTCGACGCCGCCCGGCAACCGCGCGCCGGGAATCTCACGGCTACGCTCGTCGTGGTGGTGGCGGCGGAGCTGGTCCTGCAGCGGATCGCCAGCCGGCTCTTCCTGCCATCGGCTCCGGGTTTGCCTGGGAGCGGGGGCGGTCGCCGCGCGGCGTTCAGCGGGACGTTCCTGGCGGCGGCCCCGTTTCTCTTCCATCTCGCCGGGGTTCTAGGGCTCATCCTCCTGTTAGCGGGCGTGGTGGGCGCGGTTCGCAGGCGCGAGCTGTTTCCCCCCGGCATGCGCCTCACCTTGACCGCCATCGGCGGCGCCTTCTTCGTGCTGGCCTCCTACGGCGTCGTATCCGCCGACCTGCCGGACAGATTCTTCGTCTACCTTCAGATCAGCTACGGTTTCCTGGCCGCGCTCCTGGTGCTGGGGTTCCTTCGCGGGCCGGTCTTCGGCCGGGCCAAGCTCGGCGTGGTCCTCTTCGCCCTCCCCGGCATCGTGCACGCCGCCGCCCTCTTCATCGATCGGATGAGCTGGTCGGCGCGCTCCTTCGTGTCGGCGTCGTCGCTCATCCGCGCGGGCGAGATCGGAGCGCTCTGCGCGGCGGCTTCATGCTCCGTCTTACTTGCCCGCGAGCCGTGGGCGGGCGGCCGCGGACTCCGCGGCGGGTTGGCGCTGGGAGGTGCAGCCGCCGCCGCGTTCGCCGTGGCGCTGGCTGTCCGCTTCGACTTCATCCACGCGGTCGCGCTCTACGGCCTGCGCCTGGAGATCCCCGCCTTGCCGGCGCCGCTCTCGTTCGCGTACGTCGCCGCCGTCTTCGGCGGGGTCTTCGGCGCGGCCAGGCTGTTGGCAATCCCCGGTGGATCACGCCTTGCGGGCTACGGCGTCGCGCTGATGGCCGTCACCGGCTACCAGCTCGTAGCGCCCCACGAGTTGGTGCTGTCACTGGTCGGCCTCTCGGCGCTGTGCGTGGGCCTCGGCCGCACGCTTCCAGGCGCTCGGACGACGGCCGCGCCCGCCGTCGTTGGCGAGGCCGAATGGCGCGGCTACGTCTCTCGCCTCGCGGCCGCGCTGGCCGGGGATACCGCCCCCGAGGCGGTGGTGGTGAACGACGGCGGCGCCCAGATCACGCGCGTGCGCTGCGCGCGCGCCGGCCGTCCGGTCAGCCTGCGGATCCTCCGGCGCGCCGACATGCTCGCCGAGATCGAGATCGTGGTGGGCGAGCCTGGCCGCCAGGAGCCCGACGTCACCTTGTCGCCGCGCCTGCCGCGGCTCTCCCGACCGCTCGGCCCGGCAGCCGTCGCCCCGCGCGCGCCGACCGGGGATCCGGATTTCGATCGGCGCTTCATAGCGCGCGGCTCGGGTCCGTTCGCCGACGAGCCCCAGCGGCTGCGCCTCCTCCGGTCGACCGCTGGATATCTGGCCTTGTGGTCCGGTCGCGCCGTCCGCTACCGCGCCGTCCCCGGCAAAGGAAGCCCGCCCGACCACCCGCTCGGGCCAGCCCCCTTCGATCCCGGGCGCGTCGTCGACCTCGTGGAGACCCTCACGGCGCTGGCCGCGACGCCGCCCGAGGCTAGTCCCCTTTCCAGGTGACTAGAAGTTCAGGTTGAACTGCGGAATGGTCCAGATGTACTTGGTGTTGAAGGCCAGCCGCAGGATGACCTTGAACACCAGCGAGAACATCAGCAGGAACAGCATCGCCAGAATGTGGTAGCGAACCTGGCCTAGCTTCTGGAAGAACGGTCGCTTCCGAAAAGCCGCCCAACCCGCCACCGCCAACCCCGGGTAGTAGCCGAGGACCAGGATGGCGCCCACCACGAACTGCGCCGTGATGTCGCGGAACCCTAGTTGATACGGCAAATCGACGTTGGTCAGCGCCACCGTCTTGTGGGTGTCCCAGTACTGGCCCGGCCAGAACAGGTACCAGCCGGGGCCCCGCACGAAGGTGCCCAGGAAAATGAGCGAGATCCACAGCACCAGGAACCCGAACAGGAACATGGAGACCGCGAACTTGCGCTCCTGCCACGTGTAGTAGCCGTTCCCCTTGGGATTGATGTCGATGTATGGAATCACCATCAGCCCTACGATGATCAGCGACGGCAGCACGACGCCCGCCATCCACGGATCGAAGTAGACCAACATCTCCTGCAGCCCCAGGAAGTACCACGGCGCCTTCGACGGGTTGGGCGTCCGATTGGGGTTGGCCGGCTCTTCCAGCGGCGCGTCGATGGTGATCGACCAGATGGTCGTGATGATCATGATGATCAGGCCGCAGATGAACTCCAGGCGCACCAGATACGGCCAGGTGTGAATGCGGTTCGGCACCTGAACGTTGTCGGTCGCGAGCTTCTTCTCGACCTTGCCCCCGGTCTTCGTCTCGACTTTCGCCGCCGCCGCGGGCTCGGCGGCCGCAGCGGCCGCTCCGGCGGCGGACATCGTATGGGTGGTTGCTTCAGCCATGGGGGTTCAACCTTGTCCGACTAGAGCGGCCCGGAGATTCCGCCGTCCTTCCGGATGCGCCAGAAGTGAACGATCATGAGAACCGACGCGACGATGGGGATGAAGATGCAGTGGAGCACGTAGAATCGCAGCAGCGTCGCCGATCCGACCAGCCGGCCCGCCGTGAGGATCGAACGCGCGTCGTAGCGCGCGTTGACGCCGACGATGTCGGCGAAGGGCCCTTCGTGGCCCAGCAGCGGGGTGGCGCGCGCCATGTTGGTGCCGACGGTGACGGCCCAGATGGAGAGCTGGTCCCACGGCAACAGGTAGCCCGTGAACGATAGCAGCAGCGTGAACACCAAGAGGTTGACGCCAATGATCCAGTTGAACTCGCGCGGCGGCTTGTAGCTGCCGGTCATGAACACCCGGAACATGTGGATCCACACGGTAATGACCATCGCGTGCGCCGACCACCGGTGCATGTTCCGCATGATCATCCCGAACGGGACGTCGAACTGCAGATACTTCATGTCCTGGTAGGCGTACTCGCCGGTGGGGCGGTAGTAGAACATCAGGATGACGCCGGTCACGACCAAGATCAGATAGAAGAGGAACGTCACGCCACCCGCGCACCAAGTGAAGCGCACGCGCACAGCGTGCCGCGGCAGCTTCGAGGGATGCAGGTGCAGGAAGACGTTGGAGCTGACCTGCAGGATGCGGTTGCGCGGCGTGTCCGCGTAGCCGTGGCGGAACATGGACCGCCATACCGGGGATTCGCGCACCTTCTCCCAGAAGCCGGCGAGGCCCTGCTTGGTCGGCGTGTGCGGAGGGTGAGACGACGGGGGCGGCGGTGTGGACACTTCGGCCAAGGTTCTTTGCTCCTCAGGATGGCGGGATGTGAGATCGCGCGGCGGCGGGGGCGATGACGCTCATCCGACGTACTTGATGGAAGCCTCAGGGTGCTCCCACTCGTCCTTTTCGAACCGGAAGAGCTTGCTCCAGTCGACCAGAATCTGGCCGTCCTCCGCCAGGCTCACCTTGAACCGTTCCAGCGGGCGGGGCGCCGGGCCTTCGAAGTTGATGCCCGCAACGCCGACGCCGCCCGCGCCCTGGATGCCGCGGAAGCCCGAACCGTGGCACGGACACTTGAACTTGTCCTCGGCTTCGAGGAAGCGCGGCGTGCAGCCGAGGTGGGTGCACTTGCCGGACAGCGCCATGATGTGATCGTTCGTGCGGATCACCCAGAAGCGGTACTTCTCGATCCAGCGTTCGTCGATCTTGTTGGGGTTGTAGTCGTCGGGGCGGCCGATCTTGACCTGCGAGTTCGGCTCGAACAGCACGCGCGGGTACATGAAGCGCCCGAAGGCGAGCGTCCCGGCGCCGATGCTCCCGAGCACCACGCCCCAGCCGGCCAGCCCTGCGAAGCTGCGGCGCGACCACGTGAAGTGCTGAGGATCGCAGCCCTCTTGCTTCAGGATCTCGAGGTTCGCCATGTCGCTTTGAATTCTCCGACGAAGCTGCGGGAACGCGAGGTCTTATACCCAAGCGCTCCGCCACCGTCAAACCCAAACGCTGGTATCTAACCAGGCGCAGTGAAACGGGTTTCCGCTACTCGCCGGCCGCCGGGGGCGCTCCGGGCCGGGTTTCCTGCGGCCGCGGCCCGGGCGGCGGCGAGGGCGCTGCGGGCTCCCCGGACGGCGACGACGGCGGCGTGACGGGCGTGGAGACGCCGGTTTCCAGATCTTCGATCTGGCGGCGCGCGGCGATCGCGTCGCGGCCCGCGGGCTCCACCGCGATGTAGCGCCGGTAGCTCTCGAGGGCCAGCTCCCGTTCGCCGCCGTCTCGATATGCCTCGGCGAGACCGAACAGCGCCGCCCCGTGCGTCGCCGACGACGCGAGCGCCTGCTTGAACATGGCAATGGCCATCGATCGCTTTCGCTGATCGAGCATCACATACCCGAGGCCCGCCAACGCTTCGGTTCCGCCTGGCCGCAAACCGAGCGCCTTTTCGTACAGCTTGTGGGCGCGCGCCGTCTTTCCGTTCTCCAGCAAACGATCGCCTTCGGCCACCAGCCGGCTGTAGCTGGGGCTCTCCGTGGCCGCCGCCCGATTTTCGTTGGCCGCATCGGGCGCGGACGCGGCGGCGGACGCCGCGGGGGGCGACGGCGACGGCGCCAGGGCCGCCACAGTCGGTGTGACCACCGGCCGGACGGGCGCCGGCATTTCGGCCGCGACGGGCGGGGCGATCGGGGGCGCGGACGCGGATCGGGCCGGCGACGCGGGCTCCCTTCCGTCCGATCGCCCGAAGGCGACGTACCCGCCGATTCCCGCGGCGCCGATCAATCCCAGGACGACGACGCCCCGCTTGCGTCCGCGGCTTCGCGCGGCCAGCGTCGCCAGCTCCGAGGTTTCGCCGGAGCGCGCGTAGAGAGCACCTTCCTCCAGGATCTCCCGCGACGCGGAAAACCGCCGCGCGGCGGCGGCGCCCGACCCCTCGACCACCGGGCCGGCCACTGCCGCATGGCTCGCGCTGCCGGGGCGCACCGCCATCTCTTGGCTGGTGCGTCGGGCGGCGTCAGCCTCCGCCTGCAACGCACGCGCGGCCGCCTCCGCCGCGCGCGCGCGATCGGCTTCGTCCACCACGTCGAAGAACGACGACAGCTCGACGATCTCGCCCAGCGGGCGCCACGCATGTCCGGTGCGCGACAGGCGATCGTCCCGCGTCACCTTGCGCTCGATGATCCACTTCTGCAGCGTCGTCCACTCGCGAAAGCGATGGCAACGGCCATCCAGCGTCTGCAGCAGCCACTCGGCGGGCGAAGGGCCCGCCGCCTCGGTTCCCGCGTCCACGGCCGCCACCGCAGCCCCCGGCGTCAGGCGCGGCGACGGGACGGGCGCGGGGTTCCGCGTGACCCTGAAGGTGTGGCCGCACGACGTGCACTGCACCGCAGCGCCCGAGTCTCCGACGCTGTCGTCATCGAGCTCGTACTCGGTCTGGCAGCCGTCGCAGCGAACGTCCATCGGAGGCGAGCCCTGTAAAATAACACACGCCGGTCGGGGCGCTTTTCCTTCCTGTGTCGCCCGTCGATTGTGCTAAGCCACGCTCCATGCCAAAGCGCGTGACTCCTCCCGAAGCGGCCGCCCTTTTGAAAGAGGGCTGGGTCTACCTCGATGTTCGATCGATCCCCGAGTTCGAGGCCGGACATCCGACCGGCGCCACCAACATACCGATCATGCATGCTCGGGGCGGGGGCATGATGCCCAACGCCGATTTCCAGAAGGTGGTGCAAGCCACGTTCGCCAAGGACGCCAAGATCGTGGTCGGCTGCAAGAGCGGCGGGCGCTCGCAGACCGCGGCAGGGCTGATGCTGTCGGCGGGGTTCACCGACGTCGTGGACATGCGCGGGGGCTTCGGCGGTGAACGCGACGCCATGGGCCGCGTCTCGGTGCCCGGCTGGGCCGACGCAGGCCTCCCGGTCTCCACGGCGGCCGAGCCCGGCAAGAGCTACGCCGCCCTCACGAAGGAATAGCTAACGGCCGGGCAGGCGGTAGGGCGTTCTACGCTCCACGAGCTCCTACTCCAGGCTGACGCCGTTGCGCTGGCAGAGGCCGCGCACCATCGACTTCGTCTTGTCGTCGAGCCGGGCGTAGGCCCGACCGGCGCCGTCGCTGTCGCGCAGCGAGCACGAAGCGACGGCGATGATCTGGTAGGCATCGGTGAGCCCGGGACGGACCTTGAGCGCCTTCTTCGCCGATTCGATCGCCGACGCATGCTGACCGCGCAGCCAGGCCTCGCGGGCTTGCTTGAGCAACCCCTGCGGATCGCCCGCGGAATCGTCCGCGGCGGGTGACGACGGCGGCGGCTTGGGGGTGGCGGGTGGGGAAGCCGCGGCGACTGTCCGGGGCGGCGGAGCCGGGCGCGGCGGGTCGGGGCGGGCCGGTCGCGGCGCCGGCTCCTTGCGCTCCTTGACAACGGCGGCCGCAAACTGGCCCGGCGCTGCCGACCGCGGCTTGCACAGCTTGACCACCTCCTGCGCCAGCCGGTTTCTTTCGTCCACCGCCAGGATGAGGTCGACCTCTTGCCGCACCTCGGGGCATTTGCCTTGGGCGCGCAGCCTCTCTGCTATGTCTAGATGCTTGGCGATGAAGCGGCCTTTGACCTGCTGGAAGTCGCGCCTGCCTTTTTCCTTGTAGACGCTGCCGACCGTGATCTCCGTGAACGCCACGACCGCCTGCTCGTACTCCTTGCGGTCGGTGGAGGCTTTGAAGCGGGCATAGAGATCGGCGTTTTTGCGCTCGCCCTCTGCTTTCTGGCGAAGCTCCTGCGCCGCCGCATCGACGGGTCCGCGGTCGGCGAGCTGGCTCAGCGCGGCCAGGGCGTCGTCCCAGCGCTCCGCCTTCACGGCCATGGAGGCCTCTGCGAAAAGCGCCTCTTTCGTCGGGCCGGCGGGCGCGCTGGGCGACGGTGTCGGCGGCGGCGGCACCGGGGCAGCGACGGCGACAGGATCGGGGCTCCGAACGGGTTCTGGTCGGCTGGGCTCGGCGGCGGGCGGGGGCGGCTTGCTCTCCACGAGCTTGGACTTGGGCGCCTCCTGACCGCCGCGCATGAGCGCGATGCCCAGGACGGCCACCAGCGCCGCGCTGCCCGCCAGCAGCATCACCGACCGGCCGGGCACGCGCCGACCGGTGCGCGCCAGCGACGGGTCGAAAACGAACGACTCGCGGCCGCCGACGAACCGGAGGCGCAGGTGGCCCAGCTCGATGACGTCGCCGGGCCCCAGCTCGATCCGGTCGTATTCCTCGCCGTTGACGCGCACGCCGTTGGCGCTCTGCAGGTCGACGACCGTGTAGCGTTCGCCGTCGCGCACGATCTTGGCGTGGTGGCGGGATATGGACTTGTGGTTGAGGACGATGTCGTTCTCGCCGGTGCGGCCGATGACCATCGATGCGCGGTCCAGGACGTACTCGGCGCCCGCCAGGTCGGTCGTGAGCGCGACGAGACGAGCCGGCGGCCCGGCGGCCACCGTCTCCTGGCTCTCGAATGTGCGCACAGGGATGGTGGGCGCGCCTTCCAGCGGCGTGGACGGGATCGCCGGTTCCGCGACAGGCACAGGCGGCAGCGGCGGTGACGGCGCTGGAGACGGCGGCGCGGTGGCCGTCACGAAAGACTGTTGAACGGCCGGCGGAGGCACGGTGATCACGATCTGAGGCGCCGGCATGGCCGGCGGGCTCGACGGCACGAGCGGCGCCAACCCGGTGTAACCGGGGTTGGTGATGGGCGCCAGCGGCACGGCCGCGGTGGGCGGCGGCGGGGCCGCTACGGGAGGCGGCGGCACCACCGATTGCAGCGTCAGCGGCGTCAGGCTGGTGAGCGGCCGCAGGTTGGGCGCCGTCGGATGCTCGGACGACATCGACTCGGGCACCCCGAGCGGCGGCGTGAGCGTGGGCGCCGGAACGCCCAGCACGGTGGTGCGCATGGCGGCGGCCGGGACGCCCGGGCTGGCGATCACCAGGGGCGGCGCCACCACGGCAGGACGGTCGAGCTTGACCGCCAGCTTGTAGTCGCCGATGACGACCTGATCGCCTTCGCCGAGCGGCGTGCGCGCGCCGATGCGGACACCGTTCAGGCGGATGCCGTTGTAACTGGTGAGATCCTCGATGAACACTTCGCCGTCTTGTCTGAGGAGCCGGGCGTGCCGCCGCGATACGTTGCGCTCCGTGAGGCGAATCGTGTTGCCTTCCTTGCGACCGATGGTGATCTCGTCGCGAATCAAAGGAACGACTGTCGTCTTCCCTTCATCGTCCTCTATGATCAGCTTGATCATGACTATTTACGCTGGCTTACGGCGGCCGACGCGAACATTAGCACAGGCGAAATCTAAGGACCCGGGGAAGAATAAGTTGCGCAGATCAGGGTGCCGAGGCGCCCGGATGGCGAGGCGCGAGGAGTGCGCATACCTATCGGTATGTAAGCGACGAGCAACGAAGCCAGCCGGGATGGATCGGCGTCCTGAATGCGCAAGTTATTCTTCCCCGGGTCCTAAGGGCCCGCGTCCCGGCTGACGACGGCATACTGCGCCCGAGCCTTCGCGACCGGGCGGCCGTCCGGCCCCGTGATGTCCACCGGGACGGTGACTCGGCCTCGCCCGTCTCGTCGGACGACGTCTTCGGAGGTTTCCCATACGATGTCGGCGGTCCGCGGACGCGCCCAAAGATTGAAATTGGCGGGACGGAGGTAGCGAATCTCCACGGTGCGCGCCAGCAGCCCGAAGTCGCGCGGCGACAACACCATCCACACCACGGCGGCTCCCGCGGTCTCGGCCAGCAGATAGGCGACTCCCGCCGAGAGGACCTCCGGGACGGACAGGTTCTGGGGGTCGAACGGGACCATCAGGTCCACGCCGTCGGTGTGCCGCGCCTGCACGTTGACCCCGACCTTGCGCTGGAAGGGCAGGCGGCCGTTCGTCAGATCGTCGATGGCGTCGTCCATCAATCGATGACCGACGCGCGCGGGCGCGGCTTCCAGCGTGCCGACGCCAGCGGATAGCGGCACACGCCGTTCTTGACCTCCGCGAACGGCAAGCGCCGACAGCCTTCGAAGGCGGCGTCGCTCGGGAGGCTGACCGACACGATGCAGAGCTCCTGGCCGCGCGGCTGGTGAACGCCGGGTTCATCCAGAAAGCGAGCCTTGCAGTCGGCGTAATCGGCCGGCAGGCGGGCGGCGGGATCCCAGAAGACCAGATGGCATTCGCCCACGTGATGGTCGTCGGCGGCGGGGTGGCCGAGGAGTGGCGCGCACGCGCGAAGCGCGGGATCGTGGACCACCCCGGTGCTCTTCTTCCACGCGCACGTCCACAGCGCCGTCGTCGCACCGGGCGCGCGCTGGCAGTCGTCGAAGCTCACCGGGAATCCGGCCGCGCGCGCTTCGGCGATCTCGTCCGCGCGGGGCTTGCGCGGACCGGCGCCGGCGGCGGCGGCGCGGCGGGCGGCGACGCCCTCGGCGTGTTGATGCCCGCGGTGATCGTCGTCGGGTGGCGGTGGTTCAGGCGCGGCCGCGCGCGGCTGGTTGCCGCGGCAGCCGCTCGCGCCCGCCGCCCACGCGCCCGCCAAGACCGCGGCCAGCGCCGCGGCCCCGCCCCCTCCGGTCATTTTATGAGATTGAGCGAGGCGGCGATGATGATCGCCATCCCGATGATGAACGACGCCACGACGATGGCCACCGCCGTATTCTTGCTCTCGTGCAGCTCCTTACGGACGTTGTAAGGCGTCACAAGCTCCCAGATGTAGTACCCCACGATCAGCAGCGCGATCCCAGCCAGACCGAACAGGGACGCATCGATCAGCAACCGCCACAGCGGCACGGGAGGGGGCATGACCGACCGCCGCCCTTCCTCTACAGCCCGCGGAGATGTGGATACGTCGTGATCAGGTCCGTCTCGGTGAGGGAGTCGTTCCCGTCAGCGGGAGTCCAGACCACTTCCAGGCCGAGCAGCGCACTGGGCGCCACGCCGCCTAGCTCGGACAGGATGGCTTCCACATCCTCGGCGCTGTTGAGCTGCTTCGTGCTGCCCAGCGACGTCCGCGAGCCGACCACGACCGTGACCATCACGTATTCCAGCGCGTCCTTGCCTTCTTCAGCCGTCGCGCTCGACCGGCGCACGGCGCCGTCCGCCCCCCGCACCCGCTCGACCTGGAAGCGCGACCGCTCGGCCAGCGTGATGCCATTCATCTTGGTCTCGGCGTTGGTCAGGCTCATGGGTCCGGCCGCTTCCACGGCGCCGTAGCGAATGGAGTGTTTCTCGCGCAGCAGCTCGACGGACGTTTGCTGCAGAAGGTGGGCGAGACCGGCCTCGCTGGAGGTATCCCCCTCTTCGGCGAATTTGGTCAGCCGGTCCTGGATGCCGCGCGCCGACCGGCCCAGCCCGAGCTGCAGCTTGTAGACGTAGGCACGGCCCGCGGGCATGGCCACCACGTCCCCGCCTTCGTCATCTCCCCAGACGTCCGGGTGCCCGGCGCGCCGCGCGTTGCGGACCGCCCGCATGACGGCCACGGCACCCAGCCCGACAACCGCCACCATGACGAGCGTGCCGAGGCCAAACCCGCCGCCGTATCCGAAGGGCCCCCAGCCCCAACCGCCCAGGCCCCAGCCGAATCCCGGCGTCACAATCACGTTGGTACCGCCGTTGCGCCCGGTCGAATAACTGCGTGATCGCGAAAAGGACGGAGCCGACCGAAAGCCGCTGCGGCCGCCAAAGCTGCCGCCCGAACGCGGCCCGGCGAGCGCGAGAGTGGGCAGCGCGACGAAGGCCGTCACGAGCAGGCCCAGGAACAAACCCTTGAAACGACGGAGGTGTGTCATTGGCAGTGGTTTCCTCGGTTGAAGGACCAAGTGTAGCAGCTTGTAGGGTCTTCTGCTGGCGCGGGGAGCGCCGGTCAAACGGTCGTTCGCAGGCGGCGGCGGGCGTCGCGGCGCTCGATCGCCAAGTCGCAGAGCCGGCTGACCAGAGCCTTCGGCGGCAGCCCGGACGCTTCCCACATCTTGGGGTACATGGAGATGGCGGTGAAGCCGGGGATGGTGTTGACCTCGTTGACATAGAGATTGCCCGTGCCGCGGTCCAGGAAGAAGTCGACTCGCGCCATGCCGGAGAGCGTGAGCGCGCGGAAAGCGTCCACGGCCAGCGCGCGGACGCGATCGGCCACGTCCGGCGGCAGGTCGGCGGGGATTCGCCAGCGCGCCCCGTCGGGGTCGACGTATTTCGCGGCGTAGGAATAGAACCCATCGCCATGGTGGACGACGATCTCGCCCGGGACCGACGCGGCCGGCTCGTCGTTGCCGAGGACGGCACACTCGATCTCGCGCGCGTCGATCGCCCGCTCCAGCAGCACTTTTGTGTCGAACGCCAGCGCGGCGCCCAGGGCAGCCTCGAGCGCGTCGGGGCCGTCGACGCGGCTGACCCCGACGGATGAGCCGGCGTTGGCGGGCTTGGCGAACAACGGGAACCCCAGCTCGGCCGCCCGCGCCCGGGCCGCTTCGGGGGCGCGACGATGCTCACCGGCGCTGATCACGCGGAAGTCCACGATCGGTATACCCGCGTCGCGCATCAGTCGCTTGGCCACGTCCTTGTCCATACCGATCGCGGATCCGAGGACACCGGCGCCCACGTAGGCGACGTCGGCCAGCTCGAGCAGCCCCTGCACGGTGCCATCCTCGCCGTAGGTGCCATGCAAGACCGGGAAGACGACGTCGTCACGCCCGATGGCTCGCACGTCCAGCTCGCGGCCCTGCGCCCCGAGTCGGAGCGCGCGCGGATCCCCGACGGCGCCGAGCAGCGTCTGCTCGGGCTCCAGCCGCCAGCGGCCCTGCTTGTCGATGCCCATCAGCACGGGCTCGAACCGGTCGCGGTCGAGGGCGGCCAGGACGTTGCGCGCCGAGAGAATGGAGATCTCGTGCTCGGCGGAGCGCCCGCCAAACAAGATGAAGACGCGGGTCTTCACGTCACGCCACCGCGCCTCGCTTCACCTGACGCCGAGCTCGGTCAGAAGGAAGCTCCACTCGTCGGCCACCTGGGCGATGACCTTGGCCAGCGGCTTGCCAGCGCCGTGGCCGGCCTTGGTCTCGAGGCGCAGCAGCACCGGCCTGCGCGAGGCCGTCGCCGCCTGCAGGCGCGCCGTCATCTTGCGCGCGTGCATGGGATCCACGCGCGAGTCGGATTCGGCGGTGAAGATAAGCATGGCCGGATATTCGCCGCCGTCCTTGACCCGGTGATAGGGCGAATAGGCGTAGAGCCACTTGAACTGCTCCGGGTCGTCGGCGGATCCGTATTCCGGTATCCAGAGCTGGGCGATGCGGAACTTGTGGTAGCGGATCATGTCCAGCAGCGGCACACCGCAGACCGCCGCGCGGAACAGATCCGGGCGCTGGGTGACCGCGGCGCCGATCAGGAGCCCGCCGTTCGAGCGGCCGCTCACCGCCAGGCGCTCGCGCGACGTCACCTTGGTGGTGATCAGGTGCTGCGCGGCCGCGACGAAGTCGTCGAAGGTGTTTTGTTTGCGCGACAGCATCCCCGCCTGATGCCAGGTCTCGCCGTATTCGGCGCCGCCGCGCAGGTTGGCCACGGCGTAGACGCCGCCCTTCTCCAGGAAGGGGATGAGAGCGGTGGCGAAGGCGGGGGTCAAGCTGATGTTGAAGCCGCCGTACCCGTAGAGCAGCGTCGGGTTCTTGCCGTCGCGGGGCAGTCCTTTCTTGTGAACCAGGAACAGGGGCACGGACGTGCCGTCGCGGGAAGAAAAGCGCTGCTGCTGCACCTCGTAGGCGGCGGCGTCGACCGGCGCCGCCAGCCGCCGCCACACCACCCCCGCGCCGGAGCCCGAGCCGCCCGCGGCGCCGAGATCGTGCCGGTGGATCGCGGTGGGGGTCAGGAACGAGACGAAGTCGTGGAAGAGCTCGGGGCTCTCCCAGCGACCGTGCAGGCCCGACACGGTGCCGATGCCGGGCAGCGGCAGCTCGCGAATCGGCTTGCCGTCCGCGGCGAAGAGCCGGACGCGCGACGACGCATCCTTCAGGTACAGCGCCGCGATGCGCCCCGCCGACAGCGTCACGTTCTCCAGGATGTCGTCGCTCTGCGGGATGACCTCGCGCCAGGCCGCGCGATCCGTGCCCGGCTTGCGTAGGTCCACCGTGTACAGCCGGTAGCGCGGCGCGCCCTCGTTGGTGTGGAGGTAGAGCCGGTCGCCGACCACGTCGATGACGTTGAAGAGGGCGTTCTTGCCTTCAACGATGGGAATGGCCTTGGGCGCGCCTTTGCCGCCGGCGCGGGTATCGATGACGTAGACCTCGCTCTTCGCCCAGCCCTGGCCGACCTCGATGGCCAACCAGCGTCCGTCGGACGAAAGCTTCACGCTGGGCCAGTCCTTGAGATCGCGGCCGGCGCCGAACACCTTGGCGTCCTTCTCCGGATCGGTCCCCAGCGCGTGGTAGTAGACCGAGCGGTGGTACTCCTCTTCGCCCGGCGGAAACACGCCGCGCGCCGGGTAGCGCGTGTAGTAGAAGCCCTTGCCGTCGGGGCGCCAGGCCAGCGAGCAGGCGCGGGTGCGGGTGATGGTGTCGGGCAGGTCCTGTCCGGTCGCGACGTCGTGCACCCTGAGCGTCGACTTCTCGTCTCCGTCGGGCGAGACGCCGTACGCCACCCGCTTGCCGTCGTCGGATGGGAACCACCAGTCGAGCGCGCGCGTCCCGTCGGTGGTCAGCGCGTTCACGTCGACCAGGGCGCGGTCCGCCCCCTCGACGCCATCGCGCACGTAGAGCACCGGCTGGTTCTGCTTGCCGTCGCGGCGCAGGTAGAAGTAGCGGCGCGCGCCTCCGCCGCGCACCTCCGGGATTCCGAGCGAGCCGGTCTCGTAGAGCTGCCACAGGCGCGCTTCGAGCGCCTTGCGGCCGGGGTAGGCGTCGAGCGCTTTGCGCATGAAGGCGTTCTGCGCGTCGGTCCACGCCTTGACCTCGGGTGTGTCCGCTTTCTCCAGCCAGCGGTACGGGTCGGCCACCGGCACGCCGTGGATCGTCTCCACGATCGCGTCGGCCCGGGTCGGCACGGGCGGGGTTGCCGCAAAGAGCGTCGCGATCATCAGGGAAACGTAGAACATGGCCGGCTCATCCTCCTCGTCCGTGCATCATCCTGCGCAGCTTCGGCGTCAACCCCAGGAGCAACACGCCCGCGGCCACGGACGAGACCACGAACATGAGGAAGAAGTCCGCCTGGCCGTCGAAAACGCGGAAGACCTCGCCCCTCTCCACCTTTTCTACGGCGCCGGCGACGTAGCCGCCGATCAGATTGGCGGCGAAGTTCGCCAGGTACCACACGCCCATCAACAGCGACGCGAGCTTGAGCGGCGCGAGCTTGGTCACCAGCGAGAGGCCCACGGGCGACAGGCAGAGCTCACCGAGTGTGTGGAATACGTAGGCGGCGGTGATCCACAACGGGCTCGCCTTGGCCCCGCCGTCGCTGACTCGACCGCCGATCACCAAGAAAACGAAGCCGCCGCCCAGCAAGAGCAGCCCAAAGGCCATCTTGGCCGGGGTGCTCGGTTCCTTGCCGCGCGCGGCGAGCGCGATCCACAAGCCGGCGAACAGCGGCGCAAAGATCAGGATGACGGCGGGGTTGATGGACTGGAACCACGACGCCGGGATCTCGTTTCCCATCACCATCCGGTCCGTACGCTGCTGGGCGAAGATGTTCATCGACGAACCGGCCTGCTCGTATGCGAGCCAGAAGAAAATGACGAAGAACGCCGTGATCAGAAGGGCGTAGATGCGGTCCCGTTCCTCGCGGCCGAGCGGCCCCGCGGTCGTCGCGTCGTGGGAAGCGGCCGCCCTCTTCGCCGCGGGCACTTCACCGATGTCGCCCAGGAACCTGCGCTTGAAGACGATATACATCGCCAGCCCCAGCACCATGCCGACACCGGCGGCGCCGAAGCCCCAGTGCCATCCCCATCGAGGGCTTTCCCCCAGGTATCCGCAGATCAGGGGACCGATGAAGGCACCCACGTTGATGCCCATGTAGAAGATGGTGAAGCCGCCGTCGCGCCGGGCGTCCCCCTGCTGGTAGAGCTGGCCCACGATGGTCGAGACGTTGGACTTGAAGAAGCCGGTGCCGATGACGATGAGCCCCAGGCCCACGATGAACAGGGCCTGCGACTGCAGCGCCAGGCAGAAGTGACCGGCGGCGATGATCGCGCCGCCGATGATCAACGATCGGTGGGTGCCGATGAAGCGATCCGCCAGGTAGCCGCCGATCACCGGCGTCAGGTAGACGAGCCCGGTGTACCAAGCGTAAAGGCGGCTCGCGTTTTCTTTGGGCCAGCCCCACCCACCGGTCCCGGTGTCGATGAGGAAGAGCACCAGGAGGGCGCGCATCCCGTAGTAGGAGAAGCGCTCCCACATCTCGACGCCGAACAGAAGAAACAACCCGACGGGCTGCTTCTTGCGCGCGGGATCGCCTGCGAAAGCGGCGGTCGAGGCGGTCATATCGCGCGACGATGAAACGTCGCGCCCAGGCGGTCAAGCCTTTCCGACGGAGAACGTCTTCGGGCGGCCAGCGCTTCCGTCCGAGGCCAGGGGCTTGCCCTTCTTGCTGCGCGCCTCGAAGTAGATCTCCACGCCCGGGCTCACCATCAGCTCGGGCGCGATGGTGGCCTCCCAGAAGCCCTGGGGCGACCTGCGCATGAGCTGCGGCGTGAACTCCTCGCGGCCGACGGGGCGGTAGAAGACGAAGACGGCGGCGGCGTCCACCGCCTGGTCCACCGCGCAGCGCAGCGCCAGCGGCCGCCGCGCCGGCATGTCGGCGGCCGGCGGGCAGCGGAGCGCCGTCTGCTCGGCAGGCTCGGCGTCGGCCTCCGCGCTCGTGTCGGTCTTGGGGTCGGCGGGGACGGCCGGCGCGGTGGTCTCGTTGGGTTTGCTGGGATCGACGCCCGCGGCGCGCAAGCGGGCGGCGGCCACGTGCTCGTCGCCGGCTTTCCGCGCCTTTTCATCCGCCTGCTGCTTGGCCTGCCGCTTGGCTTCTTCGGCGGCCGCCAGACGAGCGCGCTCCGCGATCGCCTCGGGTGACCGCTCTCGTTCGATGCGCGCTTTCTCCGCCGCCCGAGCGGCCGCTATCTGCTTGGCCATCTGCGCGATCTTCGTCTCGACCGCCGCGCGCTCGGCGGCGTTGTCGGACCGCGCTTTGTCGTATTGCTTGCGCACCTCGCGGTTCACGATGGCGGGGGTCAGCTCGACGGTGGGATCGATGCGCAGCGCCTTTCGAAGGGCGGCCACCCCTTCCTTCGCGTCCTTGTAACCCGCGATGTAGACCGCGCCCAGGTGCAGATAGGTGCGCGCCAGGATGCGGTCTTCGTCGAGCCCGCTTTCGTGGGCCAGCTTGACTGCTTCGAGCAGCTTCGAGCGGGCGAGCTCGAACTCCAGCAGGTCGAAGTAGTCCAGCGCCTCATGATTGAGTCGCCCGACCTGCTTCGCAGGCGTCAGGGAGCCGGCGGCGGGGGCATCGGCCGCCGGCGCGGCGGTCGTAGCCGTGGCCGCGGGGGCCGCCGCGGACCGGGCCTGTGCATGGGCGCGGGCCCCCTCGGCCGCGAGCGCCGCTAACCCCAGCACCGCCCATCCCCCCACGATACATACACACTTCTTGGTAATCTGCGTCATCACTGTGTTGGCCGTCCCCGCTCACTTTAGTACGCGCTTCCCAGGTTCTGTCCACATGACCCTTTTCCGGTCCATGACCGTCGGGTCGGCCCTTGACAGGAGGGGGCCGTGGCATCAATTAAGGCGGGCCGGGGCTACCAGGACAGCAGGTCATTGAAGGTCTGGGCTATCCATCTAGCGAAGACCGTGATTCTGGCGTGCGTCTACGCCGGCGCGGCCAAAGTTGGCCTGATGATGGATCCGGTGGGCGGCTTCGCGACACTGGTGTGGCCGTCGAGCGGGATCGCGCTGGCGGCACTGTTGGTCTTCGGCAAGAGCCTATGGCCAGGCGTATTCATCGGGGCGACGGCGATCAATGCGTTCGCGGGCGCCTCGCCCCTGGTTGCGCTGGGTATCGGAGTCGGTAACACCCTGGAGGCCGCGCTCGGCGCTTGGGCGCTGCAGCGCGGCGGGCTCCGCTTCGGCCTGGATCGCCAGCGCGACGTGCTGTTATTCCTGGCGGCGGCGGTGCTGGCCAGCCCGGTCGCGGCGGCGACCATCGGGGCCGGCAGCGTGCTCCTGGGGAACGACATTTCTGGGGCCATGTTCGCCGACGCGTGGACCGCGTGGTGGATGGGCGACGCCATGGGCAACCTGATGGTCGCGCCGGTGGCATTGACCTGGAGCGTGCCTCGGACGGGGTGGTGGTCGGACGGGCGACGCACAGCCGAGGGCTTGCTGTTCGGCGCGGCGTTCCTGGTGGCGACGGCGATGGTGTGGGGCCCCTGGATGTCGGCGCCGCACCGGCCCTATCAGATGTTTCCACTGGTCATCTGGGGGGCTCTGCGGTTCGGTCCGCGCGGGGTGGTGACGCCGGTATTCGTCATGTCGTTGGCCGCGATCGGAGGCACCGCCATCGGTTGGGGTCCGTTCGTGCACTCGACCCTGCACGCGGGGCTGTTTCATCTCCAGGCATTTCTCGCCGTGCTGGCGGTGACTGGCCTGGTCCTGGCGGCCGCCATCACGGAGCGCGAGGAGGCCGAACGGCGCGCCCGGGAGAGCGAGCAACGCCTCACCGAAGCGGTGGGCGTACGCGACGAGTTCATGTCCATCGCCAGCCACGAGCTCCGCACCCCGGTCAGCGCTCTGGTGCTGCAGCTCGCCGGGCTCAAGCGGTTGATGAGCGACGGTCGGCTCACCGGCGGCGGGGATGGGCGGCTGGCGCAGGGAGTGGACCGAGCGGCGCGACAGACCCATCGTCTGACCAAGTTGATCGAGGATCTGTTGGACGTGTCGCGCATCACGACCGGACGGATTCACCTGGAAGTGGAGCCGTTCGATCTTTGCGCTCTGGTGCGCGACGTGGTCGAGCGCTTCACGGACACGGCGGTCAGAGCCAAGTGCAACCTGGGGCTGCAGGTGGGGGTTTCCGAAATCGTGGGATCGTGGGATCGACTGCGGATCGAGCAGATCCTGACCAACCTGCTTTCCAACGCCGTGAAGTACGGAGCCGGAAAGCCCATCGAGGTGGTCGTGGAGGCGACGGCGGGCGAGGCGCGGATCGTGGTGCGTGATCAGGGGATTGGCATTGCGCCCGCCGACGTGACCCGCGTCTTCGGCCGTTTCGAGCGGGCGGTGTCGTCACGCCACTTCGGCGGTCTCGGGCTCGGCCTGTACATCGCCCACCAGATTGCGAAGGCTCACGGCGGGTCGATTCGCGTGGACAGCGCGGCGGGCGCGGGATCGACGTTTACCGTCGTGCTTCCGTGGTCGCCGCCGGGGCCGCCCTCGCAGGCGGTGGCGTCTTAGGACCCGGGCCGATGGCGCCGGTGTGGGCAGGCATCGAGAAGCCGCCGCGCGGGGGCAGGCCGCCCACGAAACGATCGACCAGCCGCCACAGGTCCGACGGATCCTCGGCGTCCAGGTCCGCGTGATCGCGCACGTGCCAGAGCACCCGCCCGTCGGAGGCGGAGACCAGGGTCATGGCCACGTAGATCTCGTCGCCGGCGAAGATTTCGTCGTCGTGCGTGACGGTGCCGTCGTGGGTGTAAAGCGCTGAATCCAGAGGAACGAAGAGGTCGACGCCCACGCCGCCGCCCCTCGAGGGCGTGCCACCGTAGACGCGCCCAGCGGAGGGAGCGCGGGTGGGACCGGCCCAGCGCGCTGGCGAGGTGCGAAGCGCGGCTCCCGCGCCGGCGGACCTCATCGAGGAACCAGGGACCGCCGCCGTCCGAGCTGCCGCGCCACCGCCCACCGACGGAGCGGTGGCGCGGGTGATGCCGCGCACGGAGCCACCTTTTCCCGAGCCTGCGCCGCCCAGAGAGCCTCCCGAAGAGCTGCCGCCCCGACCGCTACCGCCGCCGCCTCCGTTCTTTCTCGAAAGCACAACCGCGGCGATGAGCGCGGCGACGATCACCACGATGAAGACGCTGCCCACGATCTGCGCGGCGCGTTTGCCGGGCGTGGTCGTCACGCCCTTGATGTTGATGTACAGGAGCGCGTCCGACTGGGTCGCCCAGCCCACACGCGCCGCCAGCTCGGGCGCGATGAAGGACGGCGCGGCCATCGGACCTTCGCCGCCACCCGCGTCGCTGTTCGCGAAGGACAGGACCGACCCCGCCAGCCAGCCCAGCTCGTCGCGTCCCACCAACAGGTTGCCGTCGCCGCCCACCACGCCGTCCCACCGGGCGGAGTGATCGACATCGTAGCCGCGCGCGCGCAGGGCATCGGTGACCAGGCGCGCGGTTTCATTCGACACCCATTGTCCGAGAGCCGCCGATTGCCCATCGTCGTTTTCTCCCAGTTCATCGAGGACCACGAACACGTCGGGCGGCAAGAGCGCGATGCGAATCGGCGTGTACGTGCGCGCGGCGAACGCCGGCTCGATCATGGCGGACCGCGGCGCCGCGCAGCCCGCCGCCCAGCCGGTCACCGCCAGCGCGAGCGCCACGGCGCCTGGCCGGCGCGGCCCGATCGGCGGCGGCCCCGGTTTTCGCATGCTTCACGCTAGCACGCGCGACCACGGCCTCCGAGTGATCCGCCGCACGTCTGGTAGAGTCCGGCGGGCGAAACGCAACGCTGAATCACATGCGCATCACCGTCCCGAGAACCGCCGCCGCCACGACGCTGGCCGCCGTGCTCCTGCTGGCGCCGGCCGGCGCGCGCGCGCAGGCGGTCAGCGTACAGCTCTTCACCAAGGTGGCGCAGGGGCAGGCGCCCCGCATCAAGGTGGTCGCGTCCGAATCGGTGAGCGCGGTGGTCATCAACCTGACGCGCGACGACGGCAAGAAGCTTTCGTTTCGAGTAGGGGCAATGGCCGACGGCGCGTTCCGCGAGATCCTTCTGGGTCAGCCGTCCGGCCGGCACCGCTACCGCGGCACACTGGTGGCCACCCGGCAGGGACAAAAACAGGAGAGCGATCTGGAGTTCGACGCGGTGGTGGCGCCGCCGCTGCAGATCCAGGTTGACAAGGCGAAGGTCGACCTGGCCGGCAGCCGCTTGGAGGTCAAGCTGTCGCGGCCCGCCGGTAAGGTCGAGGTCCGCGTCATCGGCGACGGCGGCATGGTCCTGGCTGAAGAAGAGCACAGCTTCACCGGGAAGGCGGCGGGCGAGCCGCTGGAAGTAACCTGGTCGCCGCGCAGCAAGGCCGAGGTGGTCAAGATCGAGCTGCGCGCCTACGACGAGGACGGATTCTTCTCCGGGATGGCCATCGTCCCGTGGGCGGTGCACATCCCGCACGAGGAGGTCGCCTTCAAGACCGACTCGGCGGAGATCGAAGCCACCGAGAAGCCCAAGCTGGAGGCGAGCTTCACCAAGATTGCGGAAGCCTTGGCGCGGCACAAAGAGCTGGGCAACATCACGCTGTTCATCGCCGGTCACACCGACACGGTGGGCCTGGACACATACAACCTGACGCTGTCGCGCAAGCGGGCGCAGTCCATCGGCGGTTGGTTCCGCAAGCGCGGCTTGCGCATCCCCATCGCTTACGAAGGCTTCGGCGAGCACGCCCCTCTGGTTCGCACGGCGGACAACGTGGACGAGCCGCGCAACCGCCGCGTCGACTACATCCTGGCTGTAGAGGAGCCGGCTCTGAAGGCTGTCGGCTTTCGAGCCGCATGGAAGCGCATCAACTAAGAGCGCGCCGCCGGGCGGCGTCGCTTGCGGTGGCGGGCGTGCTGCTCGGCCTGGGCTGCGCGGCGGCGACCGCGACCAGCGGCGGGGCCTCGGTGGTGCTGGCGCAGGTCTGTCGCGCCGGCCCGTACTGCGTGACCGGCCAGATCAGCGACGTGGGGGGCGGGCCGGTCGGCGGCGTCAAGTGCGTGATCCTCGATCCCCAGGGCCAAGGAATCCACGTCTTCTCCGATGCTCGGGGGGTCTTCCTCACGGATCGCCTGACCGCGCCGCCGCGCGAGATCCGATTCGAAAAAGCCGGCTTCGCCACCCAAGTGATTGCGGTTCCGGCCCGCGCCCCTCGAGCCGCCGCGCGCCTTTGGGTGACGCTTCACCGGCTGTCTGACGCCGAGTGCACCTGCGAGCCGAACGCGCTTTTCGGCGGCATCCCCGCCTGCCCTCCCGCCCGCTGCCCATGACGTCCCTCGCGCGCGGACAACTGGCCGACGCTCACCGGATCGTGGTCAAGCTGGGCACTGCCGTGGTGACCCATCAGAGCGCCAGCGCTGGCGTCGAGCTGGCGCTGGGGCGCGTGATGGCGCTGGTTGAGGACATGGCGCGCTTGCGGGCTGCCGGACGCGAGGTCGTGCTGGTGTCGAGCGGGGCCGTGGGGATGGGCATGCGGGTGCTCGGGCTGCGGGAACGGCCTCGCTCGCTGGGGCTGCGGCAGGCGTGCGCCGCCATCGGCCAGGGCCACATGATCGGCATCTATACGCGGGCCTTCGCCGAGCTGGGGGTGACCGCGGCGCAGGTGCTGCTGACGCAGGAAGACCTGGGCGACCGGGACCGGGCGCTGTGCTTGCGCACGACGCTCATGCGCTTGCTCGAGCTGCGGGCCGTGCCGATCCTCAACGAGAACGACAGCGTCAGCGTGCGCGAGCTGGTCGAGTTCCAGAACCGGCAGGACGAGCAAATCGGTGCGGCGCGCGCGGGCGCGACGCCGACGCCGACGGAGGCGGAGGCGGCCGACATCCGCCGGTTCGGCGACAACGACGGGCTGTCGGCGCTGGTCGCGGTGGCCCTGGACGCGGACCTGCTGGTCATGCTGACCGACGTCGCGGGCGTGTACGACCGCGATCCTCGCCAGCACCCGGACACCCGCCGCTTGTCCGAGCTGGCCGGCCTATCGCCGGTCGGGACCGGCGGTGTATCGCCAGGCGGCACCGGGGGCATGGCCAGCAAGCTCGCGGCCGCCCAGCTCGCCTCCGCGGAAGGGACCGCGGTGCTCATCGCGTGCGGCGACGAGCCCCGCGTGCTCGAACGCGCCCTGGCGGGCGACGACGTGGGCACGCTGATCACGACGCCGGAGCGGCGAGCGGCGCGGCGGCGCCACATCGCGGTGATCGGACAGAAGCGCGGAGCGCTGGTGGTCAACGAAGGCGCGCTGCGCGCCCTGGTCGAGCGCAAAGCGTCGCTTCTGCCCATCGGGGTGGTGACGGTCGACGGGCGCTTCGAGAAGGGCGACGTGGTCGAGATTCGCGACGGCAGCGGGCGCGTCCACGGGCGGGGGTTGGTCAACTACGACGCGGACGCGTGCCGCGCGCTCGCCGGCCGCCACAGCGACGAGATCGACGCCATCCTCGGCTGGCGCGGCTACGATGCGGTGGTTACGCGCGACAACCTGGTGCTGGGGGCCGTGTGAGCGCCGACCGGGACGCGCTGCGGGACACGGTGAGGGAAGCGCGGCGAGCCGGGGCCGCTCTGGCGGCGCTCGATCCCGACGGGCGCGCTGGCTTGCTGGGCGATCTGGCGGCGGCGCTCGAGGACGAGCGGACGCGGGCGCGCATTCTGGAGGCCAACGCCGCCGACCTCGCGCGCGCCCGGTCAGGCTCCGGCGCGGTGGCGCCGGCGTTGCTCGACCGCCTCGTCCTCGACGGCAAGAAGCTCGACAGCGTCACGGACGGTCTGCGTCGATTGACGGCGCTGCCTGAGGTCGTGGGCCGGGTCTCGCTGCGGCGCGAGCTGGACGATGGCCTGATCCTGACCCGCGTGGCGTGCCCGCTGGGCGTGCTGGCGGTGGTGTTCGAGGCGCGTCCGGACGCCCTGCCCCAGATCGCCGGGCTGGCGTGGAAAAGCGGCAACGCCCTTGTCCTCAAGGGTGGCCGGGAGGCGCGAGAGAGCCACCGCGCGCTGACCGCGGCTGCGCATCAGGTCCTCGCGCGACACGGCCTGGATGTCCGCGCGCTCGTGCTGCTGGAAGACCGCGCCGAAGTCGACGCTCTGCTGGCGCTCGATGATTTGGTGGACCTGGTCGTGGCCCGCGGCGGCGCGTCCTTCGTCGCCCAGGTCAAGAGCCAGACCCGCATCCCCGTCATGGGGCACGCGGCCGGCGTCTGCCACGTTTACTTGCACCGAGGCGCCGACGCGGCGATGGCGGCGCGCATCGCGGTGGACGCCAAGTGCAGCTACCCGGCCGCCTGCAACGCCGCCGAGACCCTGCTGTGGGACGACGGCGCGGAGCTGGCCGCCGACGCCGCCATCGCCGCCTTGCGCGCTCGCGGCGTCGAGCTGCGCGCCGACCAAGCCACGCGCGATCGCCACCCCGACCTGGCCGCCGCGCGCGACGGCGACTGGGACGTGGAGCACGGCGCGCTCGTCATGTCGGTCCGGCGTGTCCGCGGCATGGACGACGCGCTGGCCCATATCGCCGCGCACGGCTCACGCCACACCGAGGCCATCGTCACCTCGGACCGCGCCGCCGCCGAGCACTTCCTGGCCGCGGTCGACGCGGCATCGGTGTTCCACAACGCCAGCACCCGCTTCGCCGACGGCTACCGCTTCGGCCTCGGGGCCGAGGTCGGCATCAGCACCGACAAGCTGCACGCCCGCGGCCCCGTCGGCGTCGAAGGCCTGTTGACCTATCGCTGGCTGCTGCGCGGTGAAGGCCAGGTCAGCGCCAGCTACGGCCCCGGCGGCCGTCCGTTCACGCACCAGGACCTGTAGTCACACGCGGGCTCGTAGGGGGGCAGGGGGCTGCGGCCGGTCGGCGTCACAGCACGTCGGACCAGCGGGGTGAGGCAGCGAAGGCGGCGTGGATGAGGCCGACGTGGGAGTAGGCCTGCGGGAAATTGCCCCACATGCGGCGCTCGCGCGGGTCGAAGTCTTCCGACAGAAGTCCGAGCGGCGACATGGTCGAGCGCGCCCGCTCGAAGACGGCGCCGGCTTCCTGCCGACGGCCCAGCATGGCGAGCGCCTCCACCATCCAGAAGGTGCAGATGGCGAACGCCACCGTCGGCAGTCCGAAACCGTCATTGATCTGATAGCGGAACAGCCAGCCGTCTTTCACCAGGCGCTCGCCGATGGCGTCGACCGTCTGGCGAAGCTGATCGTGTGACGCCGGCAGAAAACGGAGGCTCACCATCTGCAGCAGCGACGCGTCCAGGGCGTCGCCGCCGTAGGTGGACGCGAACGCTCCGAGGGTCGGGTTCCACGCGTTCTTCAAGATCTCGGAGCGGATGCGCTCGGCGGCGCCTTTGAACTCGTCGCGCACCGTCGGGTGATGGCGCCCCGCCACCAGCGCCATGCGGTCCGCGGCCGCCCAGCACATCAGGCTCGAGAAGGTCTGCGGCTTCCATTCGGTGCGATACTCCCAGATGCCCGCGTCGGGCTTGCCCACCACCGCCAGCGCCTTGCGCGCCAACCCCTCGAGCAGAGCCAGCGTCTCCTTGGTTCGCTCCTCGCTGAAGCGGTTGTCCAGGAAAATCGGGGCCAGCGCCAGCACCGTCTCGCCGAACACGTCGTGCTGCTTGTGCAACGCCGCCGCGTTGCCCACGCGCACGGGGCCCTCGCCGTCCATCCCGGGCCAGTCGGACAGCACCCGCTCGTCGAGGTCGGTGGAGCCGTCCACGCGATACAGCGGCGCCAGGTCCAGCCCCGGGCTCGCGCTGGCCAGGTTGAGGAGAAACGTGATGAACCGCTCCCGCTCCTCGAAATGGCCGAGCAGGCGGAAGGCCGCCAGTACGTAGTACGCGTCGCGCAGCCAGCAGTAGCGGTAGTCCCACGTGCGTCCGCTGCCGGGCGATTCGGGAATGGACGTGGTGGTGGCGGCGACGATGGCGCCGGTGTCCTCGAAGCAGTGCAGCTTGAGCGCCAGCGCCGATCGGATGACCTCCTCCTGGAACACGGGCGGCACGTCGCAGTGCTTGACCCACGTGCGCCAGTAACGAAGCGTCTCCTCCAGGAACCGGTGGCAAAGCGGCGCCAGCGCTTCCTCCACCGGCGGCCCCCACGCCAGGACGAAGTGACGCTTCTCGGTCAGCGCGAACGGCTGCCCGTTCAAGTACGAAAGCGGGACGTCGGTGGTCAGCCGCAGGGGGCCGTCGAAGCCTTCGAATCGCAGGTGGTTCGATCCCTCCAGACGCGGCGGCACGCGGCGCGACCAACCGATGCGCGGATCGCAGCGCACCCGGACGCGGGGCAACCCCCCCAGCGGCTCCACCACGCGCACCAGTTGGGTCGGCCGGAAGCTTCGTTCGAACATGAAGAACCGCGGGGCGAAATCGAGGACGCGAAACGCGCCGTCGGGCCCGCGAAACGTCGTCTCCAGGACGTTGCTGTTGGGCAGATAGCGCTGGATTCCCGCCGCGCCGTCCGCCGGCCCGATGAGGAACTCGCCTCCCCCCACCTGGTCGAGCAGCGCTCCGAACACCGGCTCGCGATCGAACCGCGGCAGGCAGCACCACACCACCGAGCCCGCGCGGGAGACGAGCGCCGCGTACTGACAGTTTCCGATCAGCCCCAGATCTTCGAGCCGCACCCGCGCAACCGTAGCACGGCGGGTCGGACGCGCCGCCGGCCGCTCCGACGACCCATAGATCCTTGAAAATCACGCGACGGACTAAATCGATGCACGTGGCGACGAAGGATCTTCGTCTCGAACACCTTGACCCGATCGGCCGCCTCAGCCCCGGTGGCGGCGGCCGGAGCCTGGCGGCAGGCCGTGACCGGGACGCAGTGGCGCGCGGGCCCGTCGGTACTTACCATTCGCCGTCGATGTCGCTCTCCACCCGACTGGTGATTCCGCTGGTCCTCGTCCTGGGGTCGTTGACCTGGGTCGGATCCACGGTCATCGAGAAGTTGACCCGCGGATGGTTCGAGCGGGATCTGAACGCGCGCGCCGAGCTGGTGGTGGCCAGCGCGCGCGAGGCGCTGGCCGGCCCCTGGGACGAGGGCGATCACAAGCGCATCCAGCGGTTTCTCGAAGAGATCACGCGCGACGAACGCATCCTCGCTTCCGGCGCCTGCGACGCGTCCGGCGCCGACCTGATGGCGAACACGCGCGACTACCCGCAGAGCCTCGCTTGCGGCCGCTTGCGGGCCAACTTGCAGCGCACCGGCGGCTGGCAGCCGTGGCACGGCGTCGTCGCCGACCTGGCCGGCGGGAACGTGCACGTTTCGGCGGTTCCGGTGGCCGACGGCGAGCGCGTGCTGGGGTTCGTCGTTTTGCTGCACGACCTGCGCTTCGTCGAGCGCCGCGGCGCGGCGGCGCAGCGCCTTCTGCTGTTCGGGTTCGCCATCCTGGCCGGCGTGGCGTCGATCATCACGATGGTCGTGGCGCGGCTTTCGTGGCGGGGGTGGCTGCGCCAGGTGCGCCGGCTGTTGCGCGGCGGGCCGGATGATGGACAGGTGATCGGAAACCCGGAGTTCAAACCCATCGCGCGCGACGTGCGCGATCTGATGCAGCGGATCGCCTCCGACGGCAACGGCGCGGTGGGGGGGCGGTGGACGCCGGAGCGCCTGAAAGAAACCCTGCGGCGAAACCTGATGGGCGAGAAGGTGATCCTAGTCGCCAACCGGGAGCCCTACATCCATGAAAAGCTGCCCGACGGCGGCGGCATCCGCACGCTCCACCCGGCGAGCGGCCTGGTCACGGCGCTCGAGCCCGTCATGCGCGCCTGCTCGGGCGTATGGATCGCGCACGGAGCCGGCTCCGCCGATCGAGAGACCGCCGACGAGAACGGGCGCGTCAAGGTGCCGCCAGGCGAGGAGAGCTTCGTCATCCGGCGCGTCTGGCTGTCGCCGGAACAAGAGAAGGGCTACTACTACGGCTTCTCCAACGAGGGGCTGTGGCCGCTGTGCCACCTCGCGCACGCGCGCCCCATCTTCCGCGCCGACGACTGGAACTACTACCAGGCGGTCAACCGCAAGTTCGCGGACGCGGTGGTGGCCGAGGCCGACAGCGAGGATCCCATCGTCCTGGTGCAGGACTACCACTTCGCCATGGCGCCACAGATGATCCGCAAGCGCCTGCCGCGGGCCACCATCCTAACCTTCTGGCACATTCCGTGGCCGAACGCCGAGCGGTTCGGCATTTGCCCCTGGCGCAACGAGATCCTGGAAGGCCTGCTCGGCAGCAGCATCGTCGGCTTTCACACCCAGCTTCATTGCAACAACTTCATGGAGTCCGTGGACCGCTACGTCGAGGCGCGCATCGATCGCGAAGATCTGGGCATCATACAGCAGGGGCGGATGACGGCGGTTCGCGCGTATCCGATTTCCATCGAATGGCCCAACCGCTGGGCCGACAAAGCGCCGTCCATCGAGGAGTGCCGGCGCAGCGTGTTCGCCGAGCTGGGGCTTGCCCCCCACGCCCGGCTGGGCGTGGGCGTCGACCGGCTCGACTATACGAAAGGCATCGAGGAGAGGTTCCTGGCGGTCGAGCAGCTCCTGGAGCGCTTTCCGCAGTTCCGCGGCGTCTTCACCTTCGTCCAGCTCGCGGCCCCCAGCCGCACCGAGATCGGCCTGTATCGCAGGCTCAGCGAGGAAGTCGAGGCGGTCGCCGCGCGCATCAACGCCCGCTTCGGTCAGGCGCGCGCCGACGGCAGCACCTATCAGCCCATCATCTTGAAGCGCGCGCATCACGAGCCGCCCGACGTGTTCCGCACCTGCCGCGCTGCGGACGTGTGCTACGTCAGCAGCCTTCACGACGGGATGAACCTGGTCGCCAAGGAATTCGTGGCGGCGCGCGACGACGAGCGCGGCGCGCTGGTGCTGTCGCACTTCACCGGGGCATCGCGCGAGCTGACCGAGGCGCTCATCGTCAACCCGTACGACCTGCGGCAATCCAGCGCGGCGCTGGCGGCGGCGCTGACCATGAGCGCCGATGAGCAGCGCGAACGCATGCGCGCCATGCGATCGCTGGTGGCGGAGTACAATGTCTACCGCTGGGCCGGGCGCATGATCATGGATGCCGCCCGCCAGCGGCGCCGCGATCGCTTGAGCGAAAGCCTGCACGAGGCCTCGCACGCGGGCGAGCCCCCGCGCGCGTAACCCTGGCTCTACGACTGACCGGCGGAGCGCAGCGGCCGCGGTGTGTCGAAGTTCACCGTCTCGCTCACCAGGTACGTCGGCTTCGACTGCGACTCGTGGTAGGTGCGGATCTGCAGCTCGGCCAGCAAGCCCATCATCACGAACTGAACCCCCAGCATGAAGAGAAAGACCGAGATGACGAACAGCGGGTTGCGGTGGACGTAGATGTGCTCGGCGGACAGGAACTTCTGCGCCAGGGTCAACAAAGCCACCAGCACGCCGCCCCCGCACAGCAGGAACCCGAGGCCGCCGAACAGGTAAAGCGGCTTCGTCGAGTAGTCGCCCAGGAACTTCACCGTCGCGAGATCGAGCAGCACCTTGAACGTGCGCATCAGGCCGTACTTCGACGTCCCTTCGCGCCGCGGATGGTGGGTGACCACCATCTCCGTGACGCGCGCCCCCGCCCACTTCGCGTAGATGGGAATGAACCGGTGCATCTCGCCGTAGAGGTTCACCGGCTCCAGGAACTCGCGCTTGTACGCTTTGAGCGTGCAGCCGTAGTCGTGCAGGCGCACGCCGGACACGCGGCCGATGACCCAGTTCGCGATCCACGACGGGATCTTGCGGGTCGCTACCTTGTCCTTTCGATCGCGACGCCAGCCGGACACGACGTCGAAACCTTCGGCCAACCTGTCGAGCAGCTTGGGGATGTCCGCCGGATCGTTCTGGAGGTCGGCGTCCATGGGGACGATGACGTCGCCGCGCGCGGCCTTGAAGCCCGCCGCCATCGCCGCCGTCTGTCCGAAGTTACGCCGGAACCGGATCAGGCGCAGCCAGGTGCGCGACGTCGCGGCGGCTCGCAGGGCGTCGAAGGTGCCGTCGCGTGAGCCGTCGTCGACCACGATAGCCTCGGGCTCGTGACCCAGCGACCGCAGGTGCGCGTCCGACGCGTCCAGCGCGGTCAGCAGGCGGGGAATGGTGGACACCTCGTTGAAGGCGGGGATGACGACGGAGACGCGCATGGCGGCGACCGGGGCGTCGAAGATACACCCGACCGGTGCGTTCATCGCGCCTCGGTTGTTATAGGCTTGTCGCCCGTGATCTTCACCATCGTGGGCGCCCGGCCCAACTTCATGAAGGCGGCGCCCATCCACCGCGCGTTCGAGCGCGCTGGTGTCCGCCACGCCTTGATCCACACCGGCCAGCACTACGACGCGGCCATGTCGAAGGTGTTCTTCGAAGACCTCGAAATGCCGCGCCCCACCGTCGACCTCGGCGTCGGCTCGGGCTCGCACGCGGATCAGACGGCCGCCGTAATGATCGGCCTGGAGCGCTTGTTCACGGAGCGCCGGCCGCGCGCCGTGCTGGTGGTGGGCGACGTCAACAGCACCATGGCCGCCGCCATCGTCGCCGCCAAGATGGGCATCTACTGCGCTCACGTGGAGGCCGGCCTGCGCTCGGGGGACTGGTCCATGCCCGAGGAGGTCAACCGAGTCGTCACCGATTCCGTCGCCGACCTGTTGCTGACGCCCTCCGTCGATGCGGACCACAACCTGATGGCGGAAGGCTGCGCGCGCGACAGCATCGTCCGCGTCGGCAACGTGATGATCGATACGCTGGTGCAGCACCTGCCAAAAGCGCGGACGCTCGACGTCGGGGCGAAGCTGGGCCTGCCCGCCGGGCGCTACGCCGTGCTGACCTTGCATCGCCCGTCCAACGTGGACGATCCCGCGACGCTGGCGCGCATTCTGGGAGCGGTGGCGCGGCTGACGGCTCGGGTGCCCGTGGTGTTCCCGGTCCATCCGCGCACGCGGTCGCGCGCCGCCGCCGCCGGGCTCGGCGGGCTGCTCGACCGGACGGCGGGGCTCCGGATCTGCGATCCGCTGGGCTACCTGGACTTCCTGTCGCTTTCGTCGGGCGCGCGGTTGATCCTGACCGATTCGGGCGGGCTTCAGGAAGAGAGCACGGTGCTGGGCATTCCGTGCCTGACCCTGCGAGAAAACACCGAGCGGCCGGTCACCGTCACAGAGGGGACCAACGTCCTGGTGGGGACCGACCCGGCGCGCATCGAGGCCGAGGCCGACCGCGCGCTGCGGGAGCCCGCCGCGCCGGCCGAGGGCCACGTCCCGGCCCTGTGGGACGGGCACACCGCCGAGCGCATCGCGGAGATCGTCGCGCGACGGCTGTCGTGAGCACGGACGCGGAGATCGTCCGCGCGCTCCTCCGGTGCGTCGATCATCCCGAGCATGCGGAGGAGCTTGCCCGCTGGCCCGTCCGTGTCGTCACGGACCTCGCCGCGCACCATCGACTTTCGCCGCTGCTCGGATCCGTGGGCGGCGGCGGGGGGGGCGGTGTGTCGCCGTGGCCGCCGGACCTGGCCGAGATCTTCCGCCGCCATCACCGCGTGACCTTGGCGCGCAACATCCAGCTCGGGCACGCGCTCGGCGAAGTCCTGGCCGCGTTCGAAGCCGCGGGAATCGACGCCCTCGTTCTCAAGGGGCTCGCCTACGACGCGACCTTGTATACGCGGCCCGGATCGCGCGCCACGTCCGACATCGACGTGCTGGCCCCGCGGCAACACCGGCGGGGCGCGCTCGAAACCCTCGCGCGGCTTGGCTTCGCCCCCGTGGCGACGTCGCCCGGCTTCGACGAGGCGGACTACCACGAGGTCGAGCTCCGCCGCGGCCCCACGTTCGTGGATCTGCACTTCCGCTTCGTTCCCCGCGAGCGCTGCGCCGTCGACTACGAATCGGTGTGGCGGCGGGCGCAGCCCTTGGCCGTCGAGGGCCAGGCGGCGGCGCGCCAGCTCGCGCCCGAGCACGCGGCCGCCTACCACGCGCTGCACATGGCGGTGCATCACTTCCAAGTGCCCGCGATTTACCTGGTCGACTTGCGCCGCATGCTGGCCGCCGGAGGTATCGCCGCCGAAGCCGAGGAGACCGCGCGCCGCTGGCGCTGCCTGCGCCCCTGGCGGACGGCGATGGCCGTCACCGCCTCCGCCCACGGCGAAGCCGCCGGAGCGCCGGCGTGCTCGCGCGCCGACGAGATCGCCGCCCGCCTGGCTCACGTCGCGCCGCTTTCGCGGCCGGAGCAGATCCGGCGCAAGCTGACCCACTTCGACACCGCAGGCGACGCCGCCCGCTATGCCTTCACCCAAGGGCGGCGGCGCGTGCGCGAGCTCGCGGAACGCCTGCGCGGCCGTTCGCCGGAAGAACGCCTGGGCCTGACGCGATGAACCCGCGACCGGACATTTTTAGACCAGACACGACCCAGGTCCGTGTGATCTCCGCGGCTACGAAGGGCCGCCCATGCCCATCACGGTCTGGAGGGCCGCCCCGAGCCCGGTGAACGCCGCCTTTGGCAGGCGGAGCTCGAAGGTCATCACGTCGCCTTTGCCGTCGCCGCCGTAGGTTCCGTGAATGGGTATAGGCGTCTTCAGACGCGCCAGCGCCGCGGCCTGCGGGCCGGGCGCCACCGCCGCGAAGCGCGGGGCGAGCCGAGCGAGGTCCGCGAAGAAGAAGCCGTCCCGGCCCGTCGACTCGGCGACGGCCGCCGCGAGGTCGGGAGGCGGCACCTTCTTCGCCGGCGGCGCCCCTCCTGCCGCCAGCGCCGCCAGTCTCGCTTTTGCGTCGGGACCGGTGGCAAACACCAGGCGCGTGCCTATCACGGCCGCAGCGCCGTCCAGCTTCTCCGTGCCGAGAGCTCTCGCGAAATCCGGGCCGCGCTCGGCGCTGGCAGATCCCTTGACGTCGAATCTCATCGAATACGTCAGCGCTTGAATCTTGCCGATCTTCTCTTTCTTGATCGCGATGATCTCAGGTGGCGCGGCTCCCGAGCCGCCCGCCAAGACCGTGATGGCGGCCTTGTCCAGGCCGAGCAGCGCGGCCTGCAGCTTGGCCGCCGCGGCCGCGTCCTTGATGCCATTGACGCCATCGAGGACCAATCCCGACATCCCCCGGAGCACGATCGACATCTGGCCGCCGTCCGACGCCATCACGGCGTCCATGAAACGAAGCGCGGCGGCGGCGCCGGGCGCCTGGGACGCCGCGATCCGCTGTCGCTGCACCTGCATGGCGCGCATCGCGAACGACCCGTAGCTCGACCCGCCGACCGCCACGATGTCGTCGCCCCGCAGGAGCAGCGGGTCGATGACGGCCGGCGTGGCCTCGCGGGCGTCGCGCGCCAGCGTCGAGCCGGGGCGGGCGTGTAGCCGCGCCGCGATCGTTATGCCCTTGACCGCGTCGAGCCGCAGCGCGATCTCGCCGGTCTGCGCGTCGGCGACGCGAGAAAGGAAGTCGCGCTGGATTTCCTGGCTGGCCGGATCACCCTCAGTCACCAGCGCCGAAGCCCGCCCCAGGGCGATCTGCACGTCGGTGCCGGCATGGCGCGCGATGGCGTCGGGGTAGAACACCGCTGTCGCGTCTTCGGCACCGCCGCGCCGCGCCTCCAGCGCCAGCCTGCCGCCGCGCTCCAGCGCTTCGGCGGAGTCGGCGATCACCACCACATCGCCGCTTCGCCAGAGCCAGATTCGACCTCCCGCCGCGTTCTCTACCTGGCGGGCCTCGCCGCGCCGGCTGACCACGCGGCCCAGGGCGGCCACGGCTTTCTCCGCCAGCTCGCCGCTGCGCGCGCCCACCGCCAACGCCACTCCGGGATCACGACCTGGCTGGATCGTGACCAGCACGGCGCCGATCGGGCTGCCCGCGTCGAGCGCCTGCGACGCGTCCGGCGGCAGGCCCACCTGACCCAGCAGCAGAGCCCGCAGGCTCTGGGGATCGATGGGCATGGGCGACACCGGGCGGGCCAGCTCGGCGGCGGTGGTCAAAGACCGATCCAGCGACGGAACGCTGGCCGCCACCACCAGGCCCGCGCGACCTTCCTCGACGCTCCACAGACGCAGCGGGGCCGCCCCGGCGGCGACGGGGGCACGGGCGGCCACGGCCGCAGCCGAAGGGGCTGCTTGAACGGCCGCGCCCGGATTCGAAACCGGCGGCCCCGGTTGCGAGCCGCACGCCGCCGTCGCGAGCCCAGCCAGCGTCGAGCCGAGCAGCCCACGGCGCCATCGTCGTCCCATGACTAAGGCGCGCAGCTCGTTCCCGATGGAACGACCAAGTCGTAGGTGTCGTTGAAACGTCCGGCGCCGACGAACACGGTGTTGGTCTTGCAGTAGATCACCGCACCGCCCGCGTCCAAACCCTCGACGCGGAATGAATAGAGATCCGACTCGAGATTCTCCACTCGCTGCGTGTCGGTGATCGAGGCGGGCCAGAGGCAGGGACCCTCGGCGGTCGACGAGCCGTCCAGGGCGACGCCGGTCGCGGTCTTGATCATCGTGACCGGACCGCCGCCGGCCTTGGGGGTCAGGGTCAGGCGCTGCCTGACCACCGCGGGCGTGACGCTGCCGCAGCCCCCTGCCCCGCCGGATCCGAAGCGCGTGGCGAAGAACAGCCATCCCCGAGGACGAGAGACGAAGTCGCCGTTGACGAAGACCACCGGCGGCGGATCCGCCGTCGCGCCCGGAGGCACCGTCACCATGAGCGTCCTGGCCGTGGTGACGTCCATGGTGGCGCCAGCGGCGGAGTCCATCCATCGCATGGTCAATTCGAACGTGTAGGCGCCGATCGCCAGCTTGGCCAACGCGAGCTGGAGGGTGTCACAGTTTCCGCTCTCGTCGACCGTCGTCGGTCCCGAGGTGGATCGGACGCGCATGGACGCGCTGCCTTGGCCGCTCGGCACGAAGTCAGTGCACGCATCGGAGCGGAACACCGCCGGCGAGTCCTTGCCCTTCTGATCCGTGTTGAGCTCCCACCGGATGGTGACGTCGCCGAGCTTTTCGTCGCGGCACGTCGCCGAGCAGCCGTCGCCTCCGGTCGTGTTTCCATCGTCGCATTGCTCGAAGGGATCCAGCTTGCCGTTGCCGCAGGGGGGAGGCGTGGCGGCGTCGGAGGTGCCGGTCCCCCCGCCGCCGGAGCTCGAGCATCCCGCGCCGGCGAGGGACATCCCCCCCAAAAACAACGTGGTCAACAATGGCATGCGCTTCACGACGTCTCTCCCAGCTCGAGTCCAAGCGCTCGGCGCAGCGCGAAGTATTCTTCGCTCACCGAGAAAGCCAGCAGGTCCTTGAGCCTTGCCTTCGCCGCCAGCGTGCTGCCCCCCGGCGGCTCCGCGGAGATCACCCGCGCCGCCGTGGTCAGGTCGCCGGTCAGCACGAACCCCACGCGCGACGCGGTCAGATCCGCCGCCGTCATCCACGCCGCCACGTCGATGGTGTCGCCCCGCGCCGCGGACAACTTCTTGCCGATCGTCCCCAGTTGCTCGGGGAGGGTGTTCGGCACCATCTTTCGCAGCTGCGCGGCCAACCGGTCGACCTCGCCGTTGTGCGCGCCCGGGCCGATGGACGCCCCGCCCAGGGCGAGCGCCGCGCGCAGCGCAATGTCCAGCGCCGCGGGCGACGAGACCGCGTAGCGCAAGAAGCGCTCGGGCCGCAGGAAGGCCATCCGCTTGCCCATTTCGAAGACCACCTCCCGCTCGTCGCTCTTGGCGACGAACGGCGCGCCCACCACGAACGCGGGGAACATGGTGTCCTTCTCGCGCAGGTTGACCAGCACCAGGCCCTGGCTTTCGTCGGTCTTGTAGAAGAGATCGGGAACCGGAAGGTCCAGCGCCTGCGAGACGTATCGCAGCGCCCGGGTCGGCATGCGTTCGTCCTGGGCCACGTCGACGCGCTCCTTACGCCGCAGGCCGGCGGCGTGATGCTGGCGCGCCGACGTCATGGCGATGTAGGGGCCCGCCAGCATGAAAATGGCGGCGATGAAGCGGTCTTCTTCGACGTGGATCAGCTTCGCCCACAGGTCTTCGGTCAGCTTGCGGCGCGCCGTGGGCAGATCCGGGCGCTTGTGCTGTTCGTAGATCGCCGCGAGCTGGGCGTCGGCCTTGCGCAGAAACGTCAGGGTGGAGGCCACGCACCACAATTTGTCGCGGGCGCCGACCTCGCCGTAGAGCTTGGCCAACGCGCGGTACGACGCCAAGCGGTCGGGGTTCTTGGACAGCAGGAACTGGTGCTCGGCGATGGCTTTGTCGGCGCGGTCGGGGCCCGCCTGGGTGTAGAGCTCGGCCATTCGCTCACGCCGCGCGAGGTTGTGCCGGTCGAGGGAGGCGGCCACCTCGAACGCGGTGGTGGCCATCTCTCGGTCCTCCAGGTGCCGCAGCGACACCTCGCCCAGGCCGCTCCACAGGCGCAGGCGGAGATCCGACAGACCCTCGACCGGCAGGCGCTTGATCATCCGGCGGTAGTTGCGCGCCAGCTCCCGCCAATCCTGAGTCTCGGTCAAGATGCGCTCGACCGCGTCGAATGCCTTCGCCATGTCCGGAGCGTCGTCCAGCGCGCGGTTGAACAAAGCGACAGCCCCGGTCCGGTCGTCCAGGCCGTCGCGGTGAATCTGCGCGGCCGTGTACGCGTACTTCGCGCGAACCGCCGGCGATGTCTCCTGCTCCGCCAGCTTCGTCAGGGTCTCGGCGGCGGGCGGCCAGTGCTTGTGGGCGGTGTAAAGCTCGAGCAGCTTGTGCAGAAGCTGCCGGCGTGTGGGCCGCAGCTCCAAGGCCTGCTGATAGCTCGCGATGGCCTGCACCGGGTTGCCCAGGCGGTCGAGGTAGACGTCGCCCATCTCTTCCAGCAGCCGAGCCTTCTCGTCGCCGTCGACGCCGGCCGCCAGCGTCCGCTTGTCGAGCACCACGGCCGCGTAGTCGCCCTTTTCGGCGTGAAGGTCGGCGATGGCCGAAAGCGATGCCCGGTGCGCGGGATCGAGGCCGAGCGCCCGCTCGTACCAGCCGAGGGCCGCGTCGCGGTCTCCCAGCGCGACTTCGCAGGTCCCCAGGCGGCCGTAGGCGACGATCATCTGGTCCTGGGTCAGCTGCCGCTTGCCCTGTTCCACCAGCGTCTGCAGCAGATCCCGCGCCTCGCGCGACTCCTTGCGCTCAATCCGCAGGGCGGCCAGACCCGACAGCGCCGGCAGTGAGAAGGGATCGGCGGCCAGCGCGGCCTCGTAGGCCTTGACTGCCTTGTCGGCATTCCCGAGCTGCTGTGCGGCGTGCGCCTGACGAAGAAAGGTGTCGACCGCCCGCTCGGCGTCGGACCCGCCCACCTTGCGCGCAAGCATATCGATCACCGGTTCCAGCAGCGCCCACTGCTCGCGCTTTCGGTACAGGTCGGCGAGCCCCGTGCCGGCGCCCACGTGCTCGGGATCGAGGGCCAGCGTCCGTGCGAAGAGATCGACCGCCTTGGTTTCGTCTTCCAAGCGGTCCCGATACAGGCACCCCGCCTCGTACAGCAGGCGCGTCTTCTCGATGCGATTCTGGGAGCGCTCCGCCGCCTCGGCCATCAGCGCGGCGGATCGCAGCACCTCGCCGCGCGCCAGATACAGCGCCGCCAGCCCCGACAGGGCGCCGCGGTGACCGGGATCGTTCTCCAGCGCCTTGGCGTAGCGGTCCTCGGCGGCCGCCGGATCGTCCAGCGAGTCGGCCAGGATGGTCCCCGCCTTGAAGTAGATCGCCGCGCGCGCGGCTGCGTCGGGCGAACCTTGCCCCCGCTTGTCCAGCGCCTCCACGCACGCGCGCCAGCTCTCCTGCTGCTCGTGCAGCCGCGCCAGCGCCGCCAGCGTCTCGTCGCGCGTATCGCCCAGCGCCTCCGCCGACAGATAGGCGGCGATGGCGCGGGCGCCATCGCGCAGGTCGTCCTCGTAGATCCGTGCCACGGCCACGTAAAGATCGCGCTTTGCGACCGGGCTGTCGCACGCGTCGATCTGCCGCACGGTCGCCTCCGCCAGCGCATGCCAGCGCTTCGCCGCGCGGTAAACGCGGGTCAGCGCGGCGAAGGCATCCGCGGCATGGACGTCTATCTGCAGCACCTGCTCCAGGGCGTCGGCAGCGTGGTCGAGCCCGTCGGGGCGGCCTTCCCACTCGCTCGCCACGCGGCGCAAGATGAGCAGCCGTTCTCCGTCGGACTCGGCAGCGGCGCATAGCCGGTCCAAGGTGCGCAGATAATCCGTGGTTCGACCGGCCTTTTCGTACAGCGTCTCCAGCGACCGCAGGGCGGCCCGGTTCATGGGATCGTCCGCCACGATGGCCTCGAGCGCGGCCAGCGACGAATCGGTGTCCCCCACCTTGTCCGCCAGCAGATCCGCCCGCTCTTTGCGCAGGCGGTTGGCCTCCGCCGGATCCGGGGAGAGATCCGCCTTGCGATCGAGGACGCGGGCCAGGTCCTTCCAGCGCTCGACGCGGCGATAAAGCCGATCCAGCGCGGCCAGCGCTTCGCCGGCTTCGGAGTCGAGCTCCAGCACGCGCTCGGCGGCGGTGACCGCGGCGGCGTCTTGGGACAGCCGCGTCTCGAACAGATCCGCCAGCTGCAAGCGCAGCTCGATCTCCTTGGCCCGGTCGGGCTCCAGAGCCGCCAGGGCCTCGAGCGGCGGTGGAAGCTCGACCCAGCGCTCGTGCTTGCGCAGCAGGTCGCAGAGCGGCTCGAGCGCCTCGCGTCGCCTCGGCTCCAGCGACAGGACGTGTCGGTAAGCGGCGATGGCGTTCTCGTCCTGATCCACCTCCTGCGCGTAGATGCGGGCTATTTCCAGGTAGTGGCGCGCCGCGAGCGCCGGATCCGCAACCTCGGCGGCGACGGCGTTGTATTCGGTCAGAAGCTCGGTCCATAGGCCCGCCTTACCCGCCACGCGCTCGAGATCGGCGGTCACGGTCAAGTCGGCGCTGTCCAGGCGGAAGGCGGTCGCGAAGGCCGTGAAGGCCTTGCCCGGCGCGTCGAGCTCCACTTCGAGGACGCGCCCCACCTCGCGCAGGTCGCGCAGGTGCTCGGCAGCGTCGGTCAGCTCCATGCGGGCCAGCAGAAGCTCGACCACTTTTTCCCACTGCTTTTCGTCGCGAAGCCGCGTCTCCAGTCGGTCGAGCATCGCCTTCGGCTCCGGATCCGATGGGTCGCGCGTCCAGATCTCGATCCACGCCTCGACGTCGTCCTCCGACGGACGCGACTCGGCTTCGACGGACGCCCAGGCGTCGCCCAACGCGGCCAGGACGTCGTCGAGCGGCCCGTCGTACGGAACCGGCGTGTAGCCGAACTCCGCCTCGATGAGATCGGATTCCAGGCCCGGCTCGCCCGGATACAGCAGGAAGTGCTCGGACTCGTGCTCGCTGGCGCCAAGCAGCCGCTCCGAGAGCATCGTGAGATCCGAATCGCCCGGCCGGAACCCGACGAAGACGAACGACCGCTTGCGGTAGATCTCGTCGAGGAACGGCCCCACCCCCGACGGCGTGGTGCGGCGGCGCAGGTCGGCCGGCGAAAGACACGAGGTCTCGGGCTTCTCGGACGTGCCGAAGATATGCAGCAGGAACCGGCCGCGGTGCGCGCGCAGCTCCGCGATGTCGGCGGCTGTCGGCAGAAAGACGCGGGTCGGGCCATCGATATCCGCCGTCAAGGCGCGATCCCACAGGTCGTCGAATGTCGTGGTCACTACGCCCCGCCAGGGAATGCGGCCCAGGACGGCGAATCCCGGCGGGATCGGTTTACCCGGCGGATAGAGGTCTCGGATCACCTCCCCGATGACCTCGTCGGACAGCTTGGCGCGCAGGTACGCCGTAGCGGCCGACTGGCGCCCGGCGGTGACGAGGGCGCGGACCTCCGCCTTGCGCGCGTCGTCGTCGAGCCAATCCCCCAACCGCTCCGTCAGTCCGGCCCATCCCGGCAGACCCGCCAGCTCGCAGCAGCCCATGCCGGCAACCAGGACCGTCTGACGCGTCTTGATCCGCTCGATAAGAGACGTAGGGATCTGGATCATTCTTCGTCGATCACTTTCCGGCCACGCGATACAGGTCATAACGTGAAAGCCCGGCGACAAGCAATCGAGCGCGGGCGCCGGTCACGGGTCGAAAATGCCAGCCCCTCGTCACCGAGGCGACGATGCATGGAGCGCTGCGCGACCTCATCGTCCCAGGGCTCACGACGCTCGGCTTCGAACGTCGCGGCGCTCGCGGCCTGGCGGGTGTCGCTCGCGACGACGCCGGATGTCGACGCCGTCGGAGAGTGAGCGGTCAGTGCAGGACGACGTGATCGACCGCCAGCGAGGCCGACGGCGACGCGTCGTCGAGGACCAGCACGACGTCCCGATCGGCCAGATCGGCGATGTCCCATTGAACGGTGCGGCGCGCCCCGGTGGCGACGGCGGCGCGGACGGTCTCTGCCCCGGCCAGCAGCAACACCCGTAGCCCGGGGTCGGCCGGGCCCGACAGCTCGAAAGCCAGCCGGGCGCGCGCCGCCCGGAAGGGAGCCGATCGGAGACTTCCGCGGGCCGCTTCGCCGCCGCGGCCAGAATCCGCGGCCGCACGCCCGAACATACCCGCCGGCGCGGGGCCCGGCGCCGGCCCGAAGGCGTCGCCTTCGGAGATCCAGGCGCCCCAGCGCCCGCCTTCGAAGTCTCCGATCACGATCTCACCATCCCGCCGCGGGGCCGCACGGGTCGCGGTATAGAGGGTGCGGATCGACGTCTCAGCGCCGGAGAATGAGCGCACGCTGTCGACGCCGTCGCGGAGCTCGCGCACGGCGTGATAGCGCGCCTCCAGCAAGGGCCATTCCCAGGGGACGGACTTCCAGTCGAGCACCACGTGTGAAAATGCCTGGCCGGCAATGGCCTCGTCCAGCCCGCGCGGGCGGCCCAGGCCAGCCTGGGTCACGTCCATCACGCCCATACGGTGGACGAACGGCCGCTTGCCGGCGGCGACGGCGTAATAAGGGTGAAACGGAATGAAGACGTCGCCCGGGAGTGATCGCACCATCGCCAGCAGCCGATGGGCGGCCGCGCGATCCGCCGCGCGCGGAACCAGGACCGCGCGATCCGGCCACCCGGCGCGCACCGATTGGAGCCCCAGCGCCAGCACGCATACGACGGCCGCGGCGGCGGCCCGGGTGCGCGCCGCGGCTCGGTCCGTCCAGACGACGCTGGCCAGCCGGGCGCACAGCACCGTCGTCGCGAGCGCCGGGAAGTAGATCGCCGGGATGAACGCGTTCTCGAACGCCCATTGGGTGCCGCGGCCCACGCAGGCCGCCGCGAATCCCCCCAGCGCCACGCCGGCCAGGATGAAGTCGCGCCGTTCTAGCAGGCCCAGCGCGGCGAGCGTCGCCGTCGACGCCGCCAGGGCGCCGAACACCGTCGGGGCGTGCTCGACGATGAGCAGGGGCGCCTTGAAAAGCGCCATCTTGCGGTCGAAGCCGTGGCCTTGGTGCAGCTTGAAGATGTAAGTCCAGAACCAGCCATCCGTCAGCCAAGTGAAAAGCCCGATGCCGGCCGCCAGCAGCGCCGCCGCGGTCGCGCCATAGATCAAACCTCGCCGCCAATCGGCCGCCAGCAAGCCGAGCCCCAGGCCCACGCCCAGCAGCGCGGCAGTCTGCTTAGTGAAGAACGCCAGCACGATCAGCACGCCGCACGCGACCGCCGATCGCTTCGACCGGCACGCCACCGCCGTCCAGACCGCCGCCGCCTCCAGCATCAGCAGCAACGAATCGCCGCGCACCAGGTCGTAGAATGCGCCCGAGAACGTGTACCCAGCCGCGACTACGCCGGCCCCCGCCAGACCCACCAGCGCCGGCACGACGACGCGCCGACGCGGGGATGCGGCAGCGGCAGCGGCAGCGCCGGCGCCCGCCTGCGCGGCCTCGCCCCCCTGACGCGCGGCCAGCACCACGATCACAGCCGCTGCGAACGTGAACGACGCAACCGACACCGCACGCCCCAGCGCGTATCCCAGCCCGGCGAGCGGCGACAGCAACGCCAGCAGCGCCGGGTAAAGCGGTGTGTAAAGAAACGGGATGAAGTCCAACGAAGGCGGAACGTAGAGGGACTGGCCGCCCGCCACGCGGAGCGCGTGGACCAGTGTCCCGCCCTCCATCCACTCGAGGTCGGCGGGGAACCCCGCGCGCCCGGCGAAGACCCGAGCCAGCGCCGCGAGCTGGGCCGCCCCCGCCGCGCCGGCGAGGGCCGCCGCCGCGACCACCGCCAGGGGCGCCGCGCGCGACGCGCGCGCTGTCACGGGACCACGACCGTGCACAGCCGGAGACGCCCGGCTCCGTCGCCGAGCGCGGGAGGTGTCACCGGCATGCGATCGCCGCCGCGCCAGGCGCCCAGGTATATGACGTAGACGCCGGGGGCGGCCTCGCGCGGAAACGAGATCGTGAGGCGATCGCGGATGCGCTGCCCGACGCGCCATCGCTCGAAGGGGTGAGCGCCTTCGACGGGGACGTGATCCAGGTTGCGAAAGTCGCCGGCGCCGTCGCGGTACATGTGGAAGAAGACGCGCCATCCGTCTGGCAGCGGCCGCATCAGCTCGAAGTGGGTGACCAGCTCCATCTCGCCGCCGCGAGAAACGGTGGAGGGGGCGTCGTATCCGACCACGCGGATGGCATCTCCCAGACGCGCGTCGACGGTGTGCTGCGGAACGGGCGGCGGCGCCGCCGTGCCCGCGATCGGAAGCACCCCGTACGCGACCTTCTCGGCGAAGCCTTGCGGCAACGACAGCGCCGAGACCATGCCGCCCAGGGCCGCGCGCAGGCGCAGGCATTGCGGATCCGCGCGCGCGCGGCCCCACAGATCGCGCGTCTCCTCCGGATCGGCCGTCCGGTCGTAGCACTCGGTGGTGTTGTCCGGGGTCCAGTTCCAGATCACGTGGTGAGCGGCGGACACCAAGGCGCGCTTTTTTCCGCGTTCGGAGGTGACCTCCTGAAACACCAGGCGCTCGTCACCGCCGTCTTGCGGCCGGCCCCCGGCCAGCAGGTCGACCATCGATCGTCCCAGAACGGCGCCGGCCGCAGGCTGGTCCGGCGCGCGCGCCAGATTCATCATGGTCGGCGCAAGATCGACGTGGCCCACGGGGGCCCGCTCGCGCCGGGGCGGCAAACCGGGGACGCGCACGATGAAGGGAACCTTGGTCTGGGCCGCGTAGAGGTGAAAGCCGTGCTCGCTGACGCCGTGCTCGCCGAAGCCTTCGCCGTGATCGCCGGTCAAGAACACGGCGGTGCGCTCATAGAGGCCGCTGGCCCGCAGATGATCCAGGAGGCGTCCGACGTGGAGATCGGTGTAGCGGATCTCTCCATCGTAAAGATCGACGCGCGAGCCGCCGAAGTCGGGGACCTCCGGGTGGCGCTCGTAGGACAGATGCGGGTCGTAGAAGTGGACCCAAAGGAAGAGCTTCTTGCCGTGATGGGCTTGCAGGAAGGCGATCGCGTCGTCGGCCATCTGGCGCGACGATGTGCCGCGCGACTCCATGGGGCCGTTGACGTTGACGTGAAGAGCCGCCCGCCGCGTGTCGTACACGTCCATGTCGCGCTCGAAGCCGCGGCGGTCTTCGGAGGCGAAGTAGCTGTAGTTGAGCAGCGCGCCCGTGAAATATCCGAGGCCCTTCATCATCTCGCCGAGCGTGCGCGTGCGCGGCGCGATGCGCGGCCACCAGCTGGAGCATCCGGCGCAGTCCGCCCATTCGATGGCCGACGGCAACCGTCCCGTGGCGATGGCCGGCATCGAATAGCGCGTGGACGGCGCGTGGGCCCAGCCGTTTTCAAACAGCGTGCCCTCGGCCGCCAGGCGATCGATGGCGGGCGAGGTCGCCCGTTCGTACCCGTAGCAGCCGAGGTGATCGGCGCGCAGCGTGTCGATGGTGATGAGCAGGATGTTCAGGTCGTCGGGCACGGCGGCCGGGACCGCCGGATAGGGCGGCGAACGAAGGATGGCGGCGCTCGCGTCGCGCCCGTCACAGTCCTGGTCGATGCCGTCGTCCGGCCAGTCGAGGACGCCGGGATGGATGGCCGCGTCGCGGTCGGCACAGTCACCGCCCCCCAGCAGCCCCGGGTAGCCGTCGTGATCGAGATCGGCGGCGGCGCGCGCCACGGTCAAGATGGGGACCGCCAGGGCCGCACGCGCCAGCACGGCCTTGCGTGCCGGCTCGTGCTCGCCCGCCGCCAGCGCCGTGAGCACCGCCGCCACGGCGCCGAGCGCTGCCGCCCGCCGCGGCCAACGGCGGATGATCGATGCGGCCGGCGCCGTCCGCGCGCGCCCAGCGAAAGCGATCCCGAGCGCCGTGATCGCCCCGAGCACGGCGAGGTCGATCCACGGAACGAACCGCAGGTGATCGTCCCAAGCGCGCGCGCCGATCACCGCCAGCGGCACGCCGTAGAGCGCTGCGGCGAGCGCGACCGCCCCCCCCCACCGCAAGCGCGCCAAGCCGCGCGCGCCGGCCGCCGCCGCGATCGCCGCCCGCGAGAGCAGCCAGGGGAGCGCCGCCGCCGCGGCCGCCACCGCCACCACCCGCCCGTAAAGCGCGCCCGCCCGCAGCGGCGCGCGTGCCCGCCACACGATGACGAAGAGCGCGGTGCACACGATCGCCGCCACGGCAGGCACCAGGACCAGAGCGGCCGGTGCCCACCCGTTTCGCGCCGCGTCCGGTTCCCGCCCCCGCCCCCGCGAGATCGTCCGGGCGACGGCCGGCGCCAGCAGCGCCGCCGCGCCGCCCGTCCCCGCGGCGACCAGCACCACCAGGCCGGCCGCCAGGAATCGATTGTTGCGTGCCGCCGTCGCCGCCGCCGCCGCCGCCGCCGCCGCCGCCGCCGCCCCGCCCGCGATGGTCCATGCGGCGGCGCGGGCCGCGACCGGCGCCGTCACGCGCCGCCCCCAGGCCGAAGACCGCGCGGCCATCTCCACCGCGGCGCCCAGCAGCACACCCACCAGGCCGTCCAGCGCCGCCATCAGCGCGGCGGCCGCCCCCGCCGACCAAGCATCCGCGCTCATCAGCCAGGCCGCGCGTCCGCCGTCCACCAGACCCACCGCCACTCCGGCCGCGAGGCCCGCCAGCGGTCCCACGTTCGTCGGGAAGCGGTGCACCACGGCGGAAAAATACCTCCGTTCGTCTAGAGTTCACGAGCGCGCCAACAAAGAACCCCCATCCCCCAACAGATCCGCCCGCATTGCATCCCCTTCGCCGTCTCCTGATCCGTTATTGGCCCGCGCTGGCCGCGGCCGCCGTCCTGGTGCCGCACGCGAGGTTGTTCGACTTCGTCAACGACGACGCCTATATCTCGTTTCGCTACGCGCGCAATCTGGCGCAGCACGGCGAGCTGGCCTTCAACCTGGGCGAACGCGTCGAGGGCTTCACCAATTTCCTGTGGACCGTCCTGCTCGCGGCCTTCATGAAGGGAGGCGTCAGCCCCGTCCTGTCGTCGCGCTTTTTCGGCGTCGCCTTCGCCGTGGGGACGCTGGCGGTGGTGGTCCGGATGTCGTTGCGCATCGACAGCGAGCGCCCCCGCCCCGCGCACCTGGTGGCGCCCGCCGTCCTGGCCGCCACCGGCGCCTTTGCGTGCTGGGCCACGGGCGGCCTCGAGACCCACCTCTTTACGTTTCTCCTCGCCCTCGCCACCGATCGTTTTCTCGACGAGAGCGAGCGACGCCGCGGCTTCATCAGCGCGGGCTGGTTCGCGCTGGCGGCCATGACACGCCCCGAAGGTGTCCTGTTCTTCGCCCTGGCCGGTCTTCATCGCGTGATCATCAACTCCGCCCGCGAGCGCCGCATCCTGCCGCGCCGCCACGAGCTCGCCTGGCTCGGCGTCTTCGTGGGCGTCTTCGGTGCGTACTTCGCTTGGCGCTGGTGGTACTTCGGCTGGCCGTTCCCGAACACGTTCTACGTCAAGTCGTCGGACAGCGCCGGCAAGCTGACGCGCGGCCTCTATTACCTGCGCCGCTTCGTCGAGGACTACGACTTCGCCGCCGTCCTCCCCGTCGCCGCCGCGGCCCTCCTGGTCCGCCCGCGCGGCGCGGCCGTCGCCGACGGCGACCGCCGACGACGATCGCTGCTTCTCTTCGCCGTCCTGACGGCCCTCGGCTTCGGCGGCTACGTCGCCAAGGTGGGCGGCGATTTCATGGGCCTCTATCGCTTCCTGGTGCCCGCCCTCCCCGTCCTGGCCGTGTGCGCGCAAGAATCGGCGCGACGCTTGAGCCGAGGGCTATGTGCCGTCGTGGGGCGCGTCCCGGTCGCGCTCGCAGGCGCCGCCGTGGCGGCCGGGTTCGTCGCCGGCAGCGTGCGCGTCTCGCTCCACGCCGCCCGCTGGCAAGGCGCCGACAATGGCATCGACAGCCCCGGCTTCCTGAAAAAGTACGCCGACGATCGCGTCCCGGTCGGCCGCTGGTTTGCCCAGCACGCGCGCCCCGACGACCTGATGACCGTGGGCGGAGCCGGCGTCATCCCGTACCACGCGGGCATCCGCGCCTATGACGTTTACGGCCTGGTCGACGAGCACATCGCCCACAATCCGGCCATGACGGTGTCCGCCCGCCCCGGCCACGAGAAGTGGGCCGGAGACGACTACATGCTCTCGCGCGAGCCGACGCTCATCACCCACCACTACGCCCTGCAACAACGCCACGTCCCCTCCCCTGACGAGATCGCCCTGTGGGCCGCCCGCGGCTACGAGTGGGTCACCGCGACCATCCCGGGCCTCGACCCGCCCTATTACAGCTTCCTCAAGCGCCTCGACCGCGCCTTCGGCCCGTTCCCCGCGCGGACCCAGAGCCCGCCGAAATAATCCCGCCCACGGGCGGCCCGGGATAACCTCCTTCGGACCGGAGGTCATCGATGATCAAGACGTCTAACGGGGCCGCGGCGCTGCTCGCGGCGATGTCGCTCAGCTCCCCCGCCTGGGCCGACAGCCTGACCGCCGGCGTGGTGCGCGACAACTTCAACATTGGGAACTACGTCACCGGCCTCAACGGCACGGGTCCCACGGATATCCGCTTCCTGCCCGACGGCCGGGCGATCATCATCCAGAAGGGCGGCCAGGTCATGGTGCGGACGACGGGCGGCATGATGGTGCTCGCCGGGTCGTTCCCGGTCGACACGGAGAGCGAGAAGGGCCTCCTGGGCGTCGAGATACACCCCGACTTCGCCACCACCAAGACGCTGTTCTTCTACTATTCGCGAGCGGCCGGTGGGATGGACCCAGGCTCTGACCTGGACCGCCACCGCGTGGTCTCCATCACGTTAGGGGACGACAACAAGCTCGTGGCCAGCTCCGAGACCATCCTGGTTCGCGGCCTGCGCGGCCCCCTGAACCACGACGGCGGCGGCCTCTCCCTCGGCAACGACGGCAAGCTCTACATCGGCGTCGGCGATACGGGCTGCAACTCGGGAAAAACCCCTGGGGGCGTGGACTCGATCGGGAACTACTTCGGAACCTGCCTCACCAACGGTAACGGCAAGATCCTGCGCGTAAACCTGGACGGATCGATCCCGACCGATAACCCGCTTGCGGGGCTGACCGCGGTCACCGCCTGCGGTGGCGATTGCAAGAGCGCGCCCGGGTCGAACACCGGCCCCCCCCGCAAGGACATCTACGCCTGGGGCTTTCGCAACCCCTTCCGTATATGGAGCGATCCGCAGACCGGCCTCCTGTGGGTCGGCGATGTGGGTGAAGTCACTCGAGAAGAGATCTCGATCGTGCGGAAGGGCCGTCACTACGGCTGGCCGTGGCGAGAAGGCTTCGTGGGCTTCCCGCCGGACAGGTGCAAGGCAATCGTGCCCGACACGGGCGACTGCGAGGATCCGGTGTACGACTGCATGCACGATGGCTGCGAATCCATCACGGGCGGAGTCATCATCGACGCCTGCACCTGGCCGGCCGCCTTCCGCGGGGTTTACGTGTTCGGTGACGCCGTCAACGGATCGATTTCGATCCTCGACGTCAATGCCGCGCGCGACGGCGTGGTGGCAAATTCGGTGCAGCGCTTCGCCCAGATCGACGGCGGCGCCCCCGTCGCCTTCCGGGTAGGCCCCGACGGCGGCCTCTACATCGTCGTCTACAATCCCAGCGGCGGCCGCGTCGCGCGCATCCTCCCGAAGACGTCCGCCATGTGCTCGCCCCTGGATGCCGCGGTACCGGACGCGCCGGTGGACGCTCCCGTCGCGGGCGGCGACGGTCCCCCCGCGGGCGGCGACGGTCCGGGCGCCGGCTCGGATGCGCGCCCGGTCGATGCGGCGGCCGGCTCCGAGGCTGGCGTCGGCAGCGACGCCGCAGGAACCGGCGGCCGAGCGGGCTCCGGAGGCGGTTCAGGGGGCGGCGGTGGGTCTAGCGGCGGCGCGGGAGGCTCGGGCGGCGGCGGAAGCGCGGGAAGCGGCGGGAGCGCGGGAAGCGGCGGGAGCGCGGGAAGCGGCGGCTGCGGGTGCGCCGTGACCGGCGGCCTGCCACCTCTGCTCGGCGGCAGCCTCGTGCTGGCTGCGATGGCGGCCTCGCGCTTGCTCCGTCGGCGCCGACCGTAGTAGCCGCCGCGGTCGGCCCTACCGGTAGCGCTTGGGCTGCGGCACGCCGGGCACGCCGGGCGGCGGCGGCAGCGTCTGATCCGCGGGCCGGGCGAGGACGCTCTCCGGCGTCCGCTTGAGCACCACCAGCGTCTGCACCGACTGGACCTCGTTCGATTCGCGGGCAAACACCTGGATGTGGTTGTTGCCGTTCCATAGAGGAATGTCCGCCTCGAAGTCCAGACGCGCCCGGCCGCTGCCCACGGCGCGATTCGGTTTGTAGAAGACCTTCTTCACCGGCAGCTTCGAGCTCCGGTTCCACACCTTCACGAAGACGTCCCGCACCTCGCGATCGTCGTTGACCTGGCCCGTCAGGCGGAGGGTTTCGCCCGTCGCCACGGTGGGCGCGTTGAGCGTTATGACCGGCGGGGTGACCTGCCACTCTGGACGGAAGGCACCGCGCGGAGACCCTCCAGGCTGGACCTCGGCCGCCGCCAGGAAGGCCGGCCGCCCGTTCTCCAGCTCGACGCGCGTGAACGCGCCCAGCTTTCCGGTGACCTTGAACGCGGTGCCCTTCGGGGCGTGGCCCACGATCAGCGCCCCTTCGACCGGCGCCTCGCGCAGCACCGCATCGCCGCGCGCCACGGTGACGGTCCCGCTGGCCGGCTCCGGCACGCCCGCCGCCGTCGCGACGCGCACCTTGATTCGGTCGTGCACGGATTCGCCCAGCGTGGTGTCGCCCACCGTCAAGTCCAGTTGGAGGTCATCACCGCGATACTCGGGCCGGACCTCGTACACGAACGAGAACGTCTTGGTCTCCCCGGGCGCGAGCTCCTTGCCCTCGAAGCGTCCGGCGCTGATGAGAATGCCCGGCTGCCCCGGTCCGTTGCGCAACACGGCCTCGGTCTTGAGAGCCCGGCCGACCCCGATGTTCTTCACCGTGACCAACGTCCTGACCTGCTCGCCCCGCTGTACCTGGCCGTCTTTGTTCCCCCGGACGTCGTCGATGGTTTGATACGTGTAGGCGAACAGCGGACGCGGCTTGCCCTCGATGTGCAGCGTCATCTCCGACGAGCTGGCCTTGGCGCCGCGCTGCGCGTGCACGGCGGCCCGAATCACGTCCGTGCGCGTCCAGGTGGACAGCGGGACCTTGACTGGGATGTCGTACGTGCGGCTTTCACCCGGCAGGATCTTGCCGAACACCATTTCGTTCTCGTCGAACAGAGGATTGTCGCTCTCCAGCGTCGCGCGCACGCGGTGCGCCGACACCGGGCCGACGTTACGGACGGTCCCGCGGATGCGCGCCACGCCACCAGCCTCGACGCGCCCGTCGCCCACCGGCTGCAGCGTCACCGCCAGCGCCGCCTGCGGGCCGGCGGGGCTGGGGGTCCAGTCCACACCCAGCTTCTGCAGCGCCTGGGTGAGCTTGGCGTCTTCATCGGCGCGCACCTTGTCGAAGAACGCCTTGGATCCGTTCAGCAGCTCGCGCCGCCGGCTGCTCTTAGCCTGCGCGACCAGGTCACGCGCCATCTCGATGAGGAAGTCCGCCCGAAAGTCGGCGTCCTCGTCCACCGCGGGCTGCTCCTCGGGTTCTACCGGCCCCTCCTCGCCTTCGGCCGGATCTTCGGCCTTGGTCTCGGACGGCTTGGGCACGAACAGGTACGACACCGTCTCCGAAGGCGGCGGCGAGCCCTTTTCCTGCTTGGCGTGCGGGCTCTCCAGACGCTGCTCGAGATCGGCCTCGCGGCGGCGGTGGCCCGACGCCTGCAGCCGGATCCACGATCGCTCGTCGTCCTTCTGCACCAGCATGGGCACCACCTCCACGTCAGGCGTCACCCCCACGCTCTGGATGGAGATATCGCCCGGCGTCAGGTATTGCGCGATGGTGAGCTTGAGGCCGAGCTTATCGTCGTCGGCCCGCTCGCCGAACGGCACGGGCGAGTTGATGTCGAATAGGACCTGCACCGATCCCTTGCCGAAAGTGCTTTCTCCGATAACGACGCCGCGATCCAGGTTCTTCAGCGCTCCCGCCACGATCTCGGAGGCGCTGGCGGAGTACTGGTTGACCAGCACCGCCACCGGCACCTTGGGCTCACGGTCGCTCTTGCTGGCGACTTTGTCTTCCCGTTGCGAGCCGCCGATCCCGACGGTGGACACCAGCGTCCCGGCTTCGATGAAAGCGTCCGCGACCTTCTGCGCCTGATCCAGCAGCCCCCCCGGATTCCCGCGCAGATCCATAACGATGCCGCGCACGCGCTCCCGTTCGAACATCTGCAGGGCCGCCGCCAGATCCGTCGTGCTGTTGGCGGTGAAGGACGCCATACGGAAATACCCGACCTTGGCGGCGGGCTGCCCAGGGGCGGCCGGGACGTTCAGCACGCGGGCGGGCGGGTCGATGGATGGCGGACGGATCTCCGCCCGCGTGATGGTGAGCTTCTTTTGCCCGGGAACGTTGTCGCGCTCGATGTAGACGTCGACCGTCGTGTCCTCGTCCCCGCGCAGGCGCTCCACGGCCTCGGTCAGTGTCATGTTGACGGTGGACTCGTTGTCGATGCGGACGATGCGGTCCTTGGCTTTGATTCCCACACGCGCCGCGGGGCTGTCCGGCATCGGCCGCCGCACGGTGATGCGGCCCTTCTCCATCCCGATGACGATGCCGAGGCCGCCGAACTTCCCCTGCGTGGAGGTGCGCATGTCTCGGTAAGACTCGACGTCCAGCAGCGTCGAGTGCGGGTCCAGCGTGTAGAGCATGCCGTTGGTGGCGGCCATCTCGATCTCGACCAAGCGCCGCGCCTCTTCTTTCTCCGGCACAGGCTGCAGGTTGGGCTGGATGAAGCGGAAAATCTCCGCCAGCTTGGTGGTGAGCGTCCAGGGAGCGTCCACGCCTTCGATGGAGAATATGTGCTGCTGCCCGTTCACCTTGACCGTGACCTGCCGCGGGTCCTTTTCGGGAAAGCGATCGATGAGGATCTCGGGCACGTCCCTTTGGATGAAGTCCAACGCGCCGACGAGCATCTTGCGGTGATCGAAGCGGCTCTTGTCGAAGTAGTTGTCCTTCAACAGGTACTGCGTCTTCGAAAAGATCGGCAGCCGCGACAGATCGTAATGGCGGGCTTCGCCGCGCCCCGCGGCGCGAAGCGGATTGCTCGCCGCCACCTGCATGCCTCGGTGGCCGTGCTGGACAGTAAGAACGAGCGCCAGGCTGCACGCCAGAGAGAACGCGAGAAGCTTGCCGAATCGCCGCATGAACGACTCCGGTGCGGGTTGAGGTGATGGACCGTCGACGAGATCCATTTCCTTTTAATCATAGCGACCAGGAACACCCCGCGCTACGCCCATGGCTGCCGTGGCACCCACCGCGAGCCGATTCGTCGACTCTTGATAAGCTCCGGCTCCTGATGGGCCGCCGCCTCGCCCGCGTAGCCGCCGTGCTGGTGCCTGTGCTGCTGGCGCCGCGCGGCGTCGGCGTAGACCGGCCGGCGCGCACCGCGGCGCGGCCACCTCCTCGGGCCCACGCGGTCGACGTGTGGCTCGGACACGGCGAGGCGATCGGCCTGGATCACGCCGCCCTCGCCGCGGCTGAGCGCGCTGGGATCGCGCGGACGCTGGCCGCCGCGGCCGCGGGGGCGCGCGCCGTGACGCCCGTCACCGTGAGCGGTGGCTTGCCGACCGTGGGCGATGTGGCGGTGCTGGTGGCGGATGACGAGACGGTCAGTACCCAAGACCGACTTTCAGGCATCACCTACGAGAACCTGGCCGCCATCAGCCGCCGCTTCATCGCCACGTTCGGCGACGATTACGACCAGATCGCCGTGTTCCTCGGGTTCACGGACCGCTTTTCGCCGTTCGCGCTGGCCTACGAGCTGCCTATCAAGAATGACGTGTCGGGCCTGGGCCTGGACCACTTCGACGCGTCGGGGACCTTCGGTTCGTCCGGCCGCCTCAAGGCCATGCTGAACATGAAGCGGATCCTCGCCTACGGACGCGAGTCGGCCAACCAACCGCAGAACAGCCTCTACTACGTTTGGGCGCAGGAGGCCGCCCACCGCTGGCTGACGTACTTCAAGGTCAAGCCACCCGGCGATGAAGGCGGCGCGCCGTCCGACGAGCTGCTGGGGCGGCAGGGGGCCCACTGGAGCCCGCTGGTGCAAACCGACGCGTCCATCATGGACGGATTCGCCTGGCGGGATAACGACGACGGCACCTTCACCCCCGTCGAGGCCGGCAAGCGCTACGGGATGCTCGACCAGTACGGCATGGGGCTGCGGACGGCGGACGAAGTGCCGCCCTTCTTCGTCCTGCGCGACCTGCAAGACCCGGACGGCCGGCCCATCGGCAAGACCGGCCCGGTGTTCCGCGGGACCAAGTACCGCGGCACGCGCGTGGATCTCACGGTCGCCGACATCCAGCGCGCACTGGGGCCGCGCGAGCCGGCAACGGATCCGTCCGCCCAGGACCTGCGCATGGGCGTCGTGCTGGTGGTGCCGCCCGACGTCACCGCCGCCACGGCGCTGGGAGAAGCTCACCGCATCGATCGCACGCGGGCGCGCTGGGACGAGTTCTACAACGAGGCGGGAGGCGGGCGCGGCAAGGTCTGCACCCAGCTCAGGCGGCCCTGCCGAGGGGGTTCCTTCGCGTTCGGCCAGCCGACCCTGATCGAGCGCACCGTGGAACCGGCGCGCGACGGCGTGGTGGCGCCCGGCGAGCCGTTCACCCTCGTGGTTCCGGTCGTCAACCTCGGCTCGGAGGCGGCGGCGGCCACCGTCACCGCCGTTCCTGCGGCGGGGCTCGACCTCGCTCGGCCCATCGCCCCGCCGACCGCCGTGCTCGCGCCCGGATCGTCGTCGGCCGTGACGTTCGACGGCCGCGTCGCCTTGGGAACACCCTGTGGCCGGCCGCTGCGCATCGACCTTGCCGCGAACGGCCGGCTTGGCCCGTCGCGCGATGGGGTGGAGGTCATCGTGGGACTGCAACGCGTGGTCCTCGACACCCTGGACGGCGACGTGCGCGGCTGGAAGATCGACCCCGACGGTCAGGACAAGACCCGAGGTGGGGCCTGGGAGGCCGGGACGCCCGAGCGGACCCTCGCCTTCGACTTCATCATGCAGCCCGACGGCGCGTGGTCGGGCCGCAATGCGTTCGTCACCGGAGCGGCGCGCGGCCCGGGCGAAGCGGACTCCAACGACCTCGACGGCGTCACGACCCTCGAGTCGCCGCCCTTCTCCATCGCCGGACTTCGCGACCCCAGGCTGCGCTTCATGGTTCATTTCGTGGCCGCCGACTTTCACCGCGACGTCCTGATTCCGGGCGCCAACGATCACCTGGTGGTGCTGGCGTCGGCCGACGGTGGCCCCTGGACCGAGGTGGACCGCCACGGAGGCCTGGATCTCGGCTGGCACCAGCGCATCATCCGGCTGGCGGATCGCCTGGACGCCGGTCAGCTTGCCGCCTCGGCGCTGCGCTTCCGGTTCGTGGCCCAGGACGCGGGGGGGCTCGACAACGTGGTCGAAGCGGCCATCGATGACGTGGAGATCGCGGGCATCGTCGATGCCTGCCTTCGGGCGGCTCCCGATCCCGGCGGCGCCGATGGAGGCGGGCCCGGGATCGGGCCGCCGGATTCGCCCCCGGCCGGGTGCGCATGCGCGCTCGGCGATACACAACGAACACGACGACCAAACTCGCGGCCGATGTTTATTTTGATGGGAACCCTCTTGCTTCTGTTGATGGAAAGTCGTCGAAATTCGGTCCGAAGACCCGAGCGGTCAGAATCCCTGAAGGCGGGAGCGACCGAAGACGCGCTGGACGTCGACCCCGACTTCGGCGCGGCCGCGCCGGTCACGCCGGAGGTCATCGCCGCGCTCGCGGATGAGACTGTGGACGACGACGTCGTCGATCTGCCCGCCCCCATCATCGACGTGGCGCCGGTCGGGTCGCGCCCGGACAACCATTCGGACGGCTCGCTGGTCGGCTTCAACGCGCTGGGCGCTTATCTGCAGGAGCTGCGGCACCACCCGCTGCTCGACCGCCAGCAGGAACACGAGCTGGCGGTGCGGTTCTGCACCACCGGCGACGACGGGGCGGCCCGGCGCCTCATCACGGCCAACCTGCGCCTGGTGGTCAAGATCGCGCAGGAGTACCGCCGCGCGCACAAGAACCTGCTGGACCTGATTCAAGAAGGGAACATTGGCCTGATTCAGGCGGTGCAGAAGTACGATCCCTACCGCGGCGTGAAGCTGTCGTCCTACGCGGCGTGGTGGATCCGCGCCTACATCCTGAAGTTCATCCTGGCCAACTGGCGCATCGTGAAGATCGGCACCACCCAGGCGCAGCGGAAGCTGTTCTTCAACCTGCGCAAAGAGCGCGAAAAGCTGGAGAAGGCGGGCTTCGAGGTGGACGCCAAGCACCTGGCGGCGGCGCTGGACGTCAACGAGAAGGACGTGATCGAGATGGAGCGCCGGCTGGGATCGTCGGAGACCTCGCTCGATTCTCCGGTGCGCGGCGACGAGAGCGGCGGGCGCACCCAGAGCGACTTCGTCTCGGCGGCGGCGACGGTCCGTCCGGATTTTCAGGTCGAGGCCGGTGAGTTCCAGGAGCTCCTGCGCCAGAAGCTCCGCTCCTTCGGCGACATGCTGAAGGACCGGGAGCTGGACATCTTCCGCGAACGCCTTCTCAACGACGCCCCCGCCACGCTGCAGGAGATCGGTGAGCGCTACGGCGTCAGCCGCGAGCGCGCGCGCCAGATCGAGGAGCGCCTCAAGAAGAAGCTCCGCGCCTTCCTGGAAGGCGAGCTGGGCGACGCGGTCGCCATCAGCGACGCGGCCGATTGACGGCGGGCGCCCGCGGAGGCTCGCGGGGCGGGCCGTGATATTTCTGGCACGCTGTGCCCGGAGCTCTTTACGTCGTGGCGACCCCCATCGGCCACCGAGGCGATCTATCGCCGCGCGCGGTGGAATCCCTGCGGGCCGCCGACCTGGTGATGGCCGAGGACACGCGCACCGCGCGCGCGCTGCTGCGGGAGCTGGGCATCGCCGTCCCCGTCCGTTCGTGCTTCGACGGCAACGAGGCGGCGCGCGCGGCGGAGGTGGCGGCCTTGCTGCGCGACGGAAAATCGGTGGCGCTGGTCTCGGAGGCGGGGACGCCGGCCCTGTCCGACCCGGGCTTTCGCGTGGTGCGCGCGGCGGTGGACGCGGGCGCCCGCGTGGTCCCCGTGCCCGGACCGTCGGCTGTGCTGGCGGCGCTGGTCGGGTCGGGGTTGCCCACGGATCGTTTCCTCTTCGCCGGCTTTCCTCCGCGTAAGGAGGGCGCGCGCCTCGGGCTGTTCGCTTCGCTGCGCCCGTGGCCGTGGACCCTGGTGCTCTATGAATCGCCGCGCCGGGCCGCGGCCACCCTCGCGGATCTCGCGGCCGCGCTGGGCGGGGACCGAAGGGCCTGCGTGGCCCGCGAGCTGACCAAGACGCACGAAGAGCTGGTGCGCGGGACCCTGCGCGAGCTGGCGGATCGCTACCAGGCGGCGCGGCCGCTGGGCGAGGTGACCCTCGTGGTGGCGGGCGCGGGCCCCGGCGCAAGCGCGGGCCACGACGGCGATCGCGCCGACACCCTCACCGCCGACTCATCCGAGCTCCTCGCGGACCGGGCGCGCGCGCTCCTGGCCCAAGGCCGCTCCCCGCGCGACGTGGCGCGCGAGCTCGCCGCGCAGACCGGCGTGCCGCGCCGGGAGGTCTACCAGATCGTCACGTCGCTCAGAACATCAGGGACGCTTCGACGAACAGGCTCCAAATCCGAGTCTCGTTGACGCGAAGGCGGCGTCCGGGCAGGTCGAAGATCTCACGGTAGACCGGGTTGGCTTCGATGGGCTTGGCCGGATCGATCGCGCCCCCGTCGTCGGGGGTGATGCGCCCGTTGCCGTCCAAATCGTCTCCCGCGTCTGCGAAGGTCAAGAAGTGCGGCTGCTCCAGCGTCAGCCCGAACAGCCCACGGAAGCGCACGTAAGGCCCGACCTGAACGTTGAGACCGGCGTCGGCGCCGCCCACGAGGTAAGTCTCGGTGTCGGTCATGCCAGGGAACGGGTCGGGCGACCCATCGCGGTCCAGGTCCCGGTCGATGTCCGCGCGGCACTGGGCGGGATCGGTCCGGCATCGGGACGATCCGGCGAGCGGCTCCCACATCTCCGTGTGGCTGCGACCCTCGAAGCGCGCCTCCAGGCGGCCGCGCATCTCGACCGTGATGCGCTGGCGTTTCTTGACCTCCTCCCAGGTCACACCTTCGAAGCCCATCTGCACGCCCGCCCGTGGCTGCGGGTTGACGTTGGACTGCCCTCCGTAGCCGTAATCCTGATACGGGCTTCCGCTGGTACGCACCGGGAACAGGGCCCACCCGCCGAAGTACGGATCGAAGCGGCGGAACCGCCGCGACACGGCCGTCGCCGCGACCAACTGGTGAAATCCCGGTCCCACCGCCGTGTTGCGGGACGGATCGGCGGCGTCGTAGCGCATGTCTTGCGCCACCGACAGGCGCGCGTCGAAGGTCAACGTCCAGGTCGGCTTGGTGGCATCGGTCGCCTGATTGAACGGCGCCCACGTCGCGCCCACGGCCAAGTATTCCAGGCCGCGGCGGGTGGGGCCCCGAAACACCGTGCGCGATGGGCTGCCAAAGGCCCTGCCGGACTGATCCCGACCGAAGCTCGAGGTTCCGAACCCCGGCAGGATGCCGCTTTCCAGAATCAGCGAGTTGTTCTGGCTCACGCCGTCGTCGAAATCCAGGCTCCGGTCGTCGGAGATAACGTACGGAGCCTCCACGTGCAGACCCAGATCCGGGAGGACGCCGACGTCGACCCTGAGCTTGAGGGTGTTGCGCGTCTGCAGATAGCGGAGATCAGGGATCAGCAGCGTTCGGCCGGCGCCGCGCTCGGATTGAAGCTCGCGGTTGATGCGCGCGGTCTTGTGATCCCGTAGCCAGGTCAAGGTGAGGTTGAAGTCGAAGCGATCGTCCGCCCCGAGGGCCGACACCACGCGCGTGGCCTCCGCCGCTCGGGCGCGCGCCGCCAGCGTGGCGACCGCCAGCGCCGGCAGGAGCGAAAACAGCGTCAGGCGGGACCGGGCCATGTCGGAGACCGTCGGCGGCACCGCTACTCTCGGTCGCGCAAGCCCAGCTCTTTCATCTTCGTCTGCAAACCCTTGCGCGAGATCTTGAGCTTGCGCGCGGCCTGAGTGACGTTGCCGCCGGTCTCGTCCAGGGCACGCTGAATGAGCTCCCGCTCGACGCGCTCGGTCTCGGCGCGCACCGCTTCCTTCAACGACGGCGGAGCCGGCGTCGGTGGCGCGCCGGTCGACGCCGATCGGTCTTCGGCTGCGGGCGCAGAGGACAACGAAGAGACGCCGGCGGCAGCCGCGGGCGAGGGCGCCTGGGGCGCCACCGCCGGGGCCGCCAGCTCGGGCGGCAGGTCCGAAGCGCGGATGGTGGCGGCCTCGCAGAACAGCATCGTCCGCTCGATCATGTTCTCCAGCTCGCGGATATTGCCGGGCCAGTTGTAGGCCATCAGACGCGACACCGCGTCCCGCTCCACACCCGTGATGTCTTTCTTCAAGCGTTCGTTGAACTTCGCGATGAAGTGATCGACCAAAAGCCCGATGTCGGCTCGCCGCTCGCGCAGCGGCGGGATGTGGATGGGCACCACGTTCAGCCGGTAGTAGAGGTCCTCGCGGAAGTTGCCCGTCCCGATCTCCTGCAGGAGGTCCCGATTGGTGGCGGTCACCAGCCGAACGTCCACCTTGATGGTCTTGATGCCGCCCACCCGCTCGAACTCGGACTCCTGCAGGACGCGCAGGAGCTTCACCTGCATCTCCACCGGGATCTCGCCGATCTCGTCGAGGAACAGGGTTCCCCCATGCGCCAGCTCGAAGCGTCCGGGCTTGGCCCCCACGGCGCCCGTGAACGCGCCCTTCTCATAGCCGAAGAGCTCCGACTCCATCAGCGCCTTGGGAATGGCGGCGCAATTGATCTTGATGAAGGGCCCGCCCGCGCGCGCCGAGTTCTCGTGCAGCGCCCGCGCGATGAGCTCTTTGCCGGTGCCCGACTCGCCGCTGATCAGCACCGTCGATGGCGTATCAGCCACCTTGTCGATCACCGCGTACACCTGCGCGATGGCCGCCGACTCGCCCACCAGGCGGAACCGCCCTCGCCCGGCGGGCTCCTCGGGGCGGGCGTCGCGGCGCGCGAAGGCGTGGGTCTTGAGCGCCTTCGCCACGATCTGGCGAATCTGCTCCTGCTCGAAGGGCTTCTCCAGGTAGTCGAACGCGCCCAGCTTCACCGCCTCGACCGCGTTCTCCACCGACCCGTGGGCCGTGATCATGACCACCGGCACGTCGGGGTAGTCCGACGACAGGCGCTTGAGCAAGCTCATTCCGTCGAGCCCCGGCATCTTGAGATCTGTGATGACCGCGTTGACTCCCGGGCTCATGCGGCCCAGCGCCTCGACCCCGTTGGCCGCCGTCAGGACCTCGTAACCCTCGCGGCGCAGGATGGCCTCGAGGACGCGGCGCATGTTGAGCTCGTCGTCCGCGATGAGGACGCGACTGCCTTCCGCCTCGGCGGGCACCGTTGCTGACTAGCAGGCGCCGCGGGTACGGTCAATTCTGCGGCCGACGGACTTCGCTCCGACGGCTGGGAGGTACTGCGAGGACCGCGTCTCGGGCCGGAGGGCGTTCTACGCCCTCCGAGCTCCCAGCGGAGACGGCGTGGGCGTCCCTTCGGAGGCCGCGCCCCCCAGGCCGGCGACGTCGACCACCGGAATGGCGGGCGGGGTCAGGCGGGCGGGCAGGGGCGGCGGTCCCTTCTTGCTGTCGGCGTAGGCCGCGTAGGCGTCGGCCTCCACGGGCAGAAGAACGGTGAAGGTGGCGCCGCTGCCCGCCTGGGATCGCACTTCTATGGTGCCGCCGTGGTTTTCGATGATGCGTTGGCTGATGGGCAGCCCCAGGCCGGTGCCCTTGTCCTTCGTCGTAAAAAATGGTATGAACAAATTGCGAATATCTCCCGGCGGGATGCCGACCCCCGTGTCCCGGAAACGCACCTCCAGGAACGCGGCGGCCGCCCCGCGGCGGGTGGCCCGGCGCAACCCGGTCGACACACTCAAGCGCCCGCCCTGAGGCATCGCCTGCAAGGCGTTGAGCGACAGGTTCAAGAACACCTGGACCAGCTGCTCGGCATCGGCGCGAACCGGCGGCAGACCGTCGGCCAAGTGTGGTGCGATCTCCACCTTGTGGGCGGCCCCTTCTTTCTCGACCAGCTGCAGCGTCTTCCTGACCACGTCGTTCATCTCCAGCGGCCGCTGTTCGCCACGGTAAGGACGCGCATAATCGAGGAATTGAGAGACGATCTTGTTCAGCCGGTTGACCTCCTCGACGATGATTCCCAGGAATTCCTTCGTCCCGGGGTCCGCCCCCGACGCCTGCGGCTGCAGGTACTGCGCCGCGCCCTTGATGGACCCGAGCGGATTCCGGATCTCGTGCGCGAGGCCGGCCGCCATCTGGCCCAGGGCCGCGAGGCGGTCACGCTCTTTCATGCGCTCGTAGACCTGCGAATTCCGCAGGGTGACTCCGACGGACGAGGCGACGCCCCGGAACAGATCGATCTCCTCCGTCGAGTAAGCCTCGCGCAGGCGCTCGTCCCGCAGCACGAGGACGCCCATGAGCTGGTCTTCGCTGGACACGCCCAGCGCCACCGAGCCGTTCATCTGATCCAGGGTGCGCAACATGAGCTGCAAGCCCTCGCGCTCTTCGCTCGACGCCGCCTTGCGGGCCGCCGCCTCTCGCTCCAATCCTTCCAGCGACAGAACGCCGGCGCGGCGCAGGCGATCGAAGAACGCGCGGTGCGTGACGGCGTCTATCCGGCCCTCCGGCCGCGGACCGACGTGGCCCCCGAGGTCGAACCCCGATCCGTCCGGATCGATGAAGTAGAGCGACGCGTGGGTCACCCGACGCGAGTCCTCCAGCGCCGCCAGCACGCGGGGGACCAACTCGCGCATGTCGATCACGTTCGCTAGATCCGCACGCAGATTCTCCAGCCGCCGTCCCAGCTCGTACTTCTCCTGAAACATCCACTTGTTGACCGCGCCCTCCACACGGGTCCGCAGCGGCTCGAAGACGATCAGGATGGCGGTCGACGCGACCAAGGTGTTGAAGAAGAACAGCCCGTGCTGATCGGGCCCGACCCAGCGCACCAGCACGCCGTAGACGAAGGTCATGATGAAGACCAGCGTGGCCAGCACCACCATGCGGCCGAGAAGCTCGTTGAGATCCAGCAGCCGGTAACGAACCAGCGTCTGCGAAAGAAAGTAGAGATAGACGATGACGAACAGGTTCCCGAACGAGGGCCCCTGCGGCAGGACCTCCAGCATCGCCGACGTGATGGTGGCCACCCCGCCCACCAGCAGATAAAGCAACCGGATTTTTTCCACCTTGGACGGCGTCGCGCGATAGCGGCGATACAAGTAATAGACTGACAGGTACAGCCCCACGAACACGTAGGCCCCGAGCCCCAGGCCGAACCAGGGATGCGTGTGAATCGGCTTTATGAACAGCGAAAAGCAGAGCGCGCTGTAGAGGATTGCGCCGCCCGCCATCGTGGAACGGCTGAGCGGGGGACGACCGGCCTCGTCGCCCAGGAACGCCTGGAAGAACCGCTGCGCGGTGGCGGGAAGGGAGACCGCCGCCATCAGGGTGGTCCACTGGAATATCGGGTTGCCGACCGCCGCCGCCAAAAACGAAAGGAACGTGTAAAGAGCGATGTTGAACGAAAACGTCGCGAACAGGACGTGCGCGGCGCGGCGCGGCTCACGCAGCAGGACGGACCCGCCGATCGCTAGGCAGACAATCGTCGCCACGAGGGCGGAAAGCGCCTGGATACTCAAAGCCCCGGGATTCTAGCGGTTTTGCCGCGTCCTGGCCCGTCTGCTAGATTGAGAGCTGTCTGTCTTCCGTTTATCCCTTTCATGACGGCCGGCTCTCATCGGCTGCTTCGGCGGCTGCCCAAGGTGGACGACGTGCTTCGTTCGGCGCCGGGCGCGGATTTGCTGGCAAGGTACCCCCGGTGGGCCGTGCTGGAAGCCACGCGCGGCGCCATCGCGGAGCGGCGCAGCGCCATCGTGGCCGGGGCGGCCGGCGGCCACGGCAACGAGGTTGACCGCGCGGCGGACGCGGCGGCGGAGGCTGACGGCGGCGGACGCGCCGCGGCGCTCCCGACGCGCGAGGCGCTGGCCGCGCGGGCCGAGGCTCTCTTGCGTCCGTCTTTGCGGCGCGTCTTGAACGCCACCGGCGTGGTCCTGCACACCAACCTGGGAAGGGCGCCGCTGGCCCCGCGCGCGCTGGCCCGGATCGCGGAGGTAGCGCGAGGCTACAGCAACCTGGAATACGACCCGGAGCGCCGAGACCGCGGTCTTCGGCACGAGCACGTGGCGGAGCTGGCGGCGCGCCTGACCGGAGCCGAGGCGGCGGCGATCGTGAACAACAACGCCGGGGCCGTGCTGGTGTCGCTGGCGGCGCTGGCCGCGGGCCGTGACGTCATCGTGTCGCGCGGCGAGCTGGTGGAGATCGGCGGCGGCTTCCGCGTCCCCGATGTGATGCGGCAGTCGGGCGCGCGGCTGCGCGAGGTCGGCACCACGAACAAGACGCGCGTCGCCGATTACGCGGCAGCGCTCGGCGCGGACACCGCCCTGCTGCTCAAGGTGCACCGGTCGAACTTCGCCGTCGTCGGCTTTACCGAGGAGGCGAGCGTCGCCGATCTGGCCGCGCTGGGCGCCGCCGCGCCCCCCCCCGCGCCGCGCCCGGCCGTACCGGTGATGGTCGATCTGGGCTCCGGAGCGCTGCTCGACCTGGCGCGCCTGGGATTGCCACGCGAGCCGACGGTGGGCGAGGTGGTGGCGCAGGGCGCGGGGCTGGTCACTTTTTCGGGCGACAAGCTGCTCGGGGGGCCGCAGGCGGGGATCGTGGTCGGCCGGCGGGATCTGGTGGCCCAGGTCTTGGCGCACCCGCTGATGCGCGCCCTCCGTCCCGACAAGCTGACGCTGGCTGCGATGGAGGCCACCTTGGAGATCTATCGCGACGGCGAAGCCGCGCGCGAGATCCCCACGCTGCGCATGCTCGCGGAGACGCCGGCCAGCCTCGAAGCCCGCAAGGAACGTTTGATCGCGGCGCTGCGCGACGCGCTCCCGGACCTCGCGGCGATCGCGCGCCGGACCCAATCGGCGATCGGCGGCGGGGCCTTGCCCCTCGCGGAGCCCGAAACCTGGGCGGTCGCGCTCCGCCATCCACGCCTCGACGCCGAGCGGCTGTCCGATCGCCTGGCCGCGGGGAACCCGCCGCTGATCGCGCGCATCGCTGCCGGTGAGGTCATCTTGGATGTGCGCACTCTCGAAAACGACGACCTGGCGTCCACCGTCGCCGCCGTGCGCGAGGCGTGCTCATGATCACCAACTGCTCGGTTTTGGTGCTCAACCGGCACTACCAGCCCATCCACGTGACCAGCGCCAAGCGGGCGTTCTCGCTTCTGTACCTGGGCGCGGCGCGGGCCATCGACCACGACCTGCGCATGTTCGACTTCGAAAGCTGGTCCGAGCTGTCGGCGCAGATGGGCGACGACGTGGTGCACACCGTGGGGCGCGCGCTGCGCGTTCCCCGAGTCATCGTGCTTCAGCTTTACGATCGCATGCCGAAGACGAAGGTCCGGTTCTCGCGTCACAACATTTACATGCGCGACGGCAGCACGTGTCAGTACTGCGCGCGCGAGCTGCCGCGCACCGAGCTGAACCTGGACCACGTGGTGCCGCGCGCCCAGGGCGGACGCACCACCTGGGGAAACGTCGTCTGCTGCTGTGTGGACTGCAACCTCAGCAAGGCGGCTCGCACCCCTGAGCAGGCCGGGATGAGGCTGCTCAAGGTGCCGGTCCGCCCGCGCTGGACGCCGACCTTCCGCGCAAACGGCGGCAAGGTGCGTTACCGCGAGTGGCTTCCCTTCCTGGGGCTCCCCGACGCTTCGTACTGGAACGCCGAGCTCAAAGACGATTGAGGCGCGGCCGGCGGTGGGCTCAGACGATCCCGAGGACGAACGCTTCATCATCGGGGACGACGCCGCATCGGTCCCATCGACCCCGGACGTCAAAGCCGCATCGTCGCCCGAGGTCGGCCGTTCCGAGCGCGGGCCCTGCCGGCTGATCGCCTTCGCGGCCGGGCGCGGCGGCGCCGGCAAGTCGCTGCTGGCGGCCAACGTCGCGGTCTATCTGGCGCAGCTCGGCCGCCGGGTGGTCGCCGTGGACGCCGACCCTGCGGGCGGAGGCCTTCACCGGCTGCTGGGTGCCCCGCGCGCCGCGCGCGGATACGGCGATCTGCTGCGCGGCGGCGTGGCGAACGCGGCGGACGTGGTCGCCAGCACGCCCGTGGCGGGGCTCGGGCTGGTGGCCGGCAGCGCCCATCCGTTCGCCGCGCCTTTGCCCGTCTCGCCACCGACGGTGCCCCAGGCCCTGGTGGCGGCGCTTCGCCGCCTGGAGGTCGACGATGTGGTGCTGGATCTCGGCCATCCCGACTCCGCGCTGTGCATCGACGTCTGGCTGGCGGCCGACCAGCCCATCGTCGTGACGTTGCCCGATCCCGCCTCCATCGACGCCACGTACCGGTTCGTGAAAAGCGGCTTCCTCCGGCGCCTGCAGGTCGGAGGCGGTTTCGACGAGCTCTTGAATGACCTGCACGGCCCGCCGCCCGCCGCTCTGGACCTCTACCGCAAGGCTCTCGGGCGCGCAGAAAAAGACGACCCGCCATCCGCCCAAGCGGTCCGCGTGGCGCAGGAAATGGCGGCGTACCGGCCGCGATTCGTCATAAGCCAGACCCGCTCCCTCGCGGATCTGAAGCTGGGCGTGTGGATGGCCAGCGCGGCCCAGCGGCGCCTGGGCCATGCCCTGTCCTATCTCGGCCACGTGGAATCGGACGAAGCCGTGTGGGTCGCAGCGCGGCGCCACCGTCCTCTGGTGGCCGAGTATCCGGACTCCAAGGTGGCCAAGAACATCGAGAAGATCGTGCGGCGCCTCCTCTCGAGCGAGAACGAACGGGCGCACCACGCGCCGGCCCCGCCGCGCCCAGACCAGGACCAAACTCACTATGAGATCCTGGAGACCGAGCCCGGCGTCAGCGATGAGGAGATCCGCCGCGCCTTCCGGCGTCTCAAGGAGGTGTACGCCGAGGGCTCTCCTGCGATCCAGGGCTTGTATGACGATCACGAGCTGCAAGAGCTGCACACCCGCGCCGACGCCGCGCACGACGTTCTGTTCGCCCCCGAGCGGCGCCGCCAATACGATCTATCGCTGCCGGAAGCGGATCTGGCGCGGGCGGTCCGCGCCGCCGCCAAGCACGGCGTTCCCCGCGTGGTGGACCGCCATGAGCCGTCCGAGCCCATCGTCGAGCCCGAGGGCGACGTGACCGGGGCCTACCTGCGCAAAGTGCGCGAGGCGCGCGGGATGGATCTAGGTGACGTCGCCCAGCGGACCAAGATCAGCGAACGCCATCTCCGATCCATCGAAGACGAGCGCTTCAGCGACCTGCCCGCCACGGTCTACGTGCGCGGCTTCGTCATCCAGTATGCCCGCGTACTGCGCATCGACCCCACCCGGGCCGCCGCCCACTACCTGCGCCGCTACCACGAAGCCGCCGCCAGTCGGCCCGCGACCTAGCGTTGGGCGAGCGAGGAGCCCCGGCCGCAAGGCGCGAGGAATACCGTCGGTATTGCGACGACAAGCTACGCAGCGGACCGGGCCCGCAGTGGCCACCGCAGTCACTGCGTGGGCAGGTTATCGAGCTTCTTCTCGTGGGCGCGGAGCTTCTGCTCGAGCTCGCGTTTGACCTTGTCGGGCGTCACGGCGTTCGCCGTGTCGGTGTAGATCGCCTTTGACCGCATGTCGGCGCACGCGTTGGCCAGGCACACCCACCCGGTCTCGCAATCGTCGCTGGTGTTGCACGCCCGCGCCTTCTTCGGACCCGCCTCCGCGGGCGGCTTGCCGCGACACCCGGAGGCCATCCCGAGACACGCGATCAAAGCCCCCGTCACCAGGATCTTCATTGCGCCCCAGCATACCCCGATCCCGACGAGGGGACGCGCATTGCCCCCCGTAGGGGGTTCCGGTAAAGTGGCTTTTTTTTCGAGGTGATCATGAAGCGACATCGTGGAACCTGGGTCGTGGTTTTGGCGCTGCTCCTTGTCGGAGACCTGGCGTGCTCGGACGATGACGGGCTCGACAAGGGCATGCCGCGGCCGCGGGATCCGGGGGCACCCCCGACCAGCGGGGGGGGCGGCGGCAGCACGTGCGGGACCGCCGGCTGCGTGTGCGGCGCCACCGCCCAGAGCTGCGACTTCCTGTGCGGCGGAGCCCCCAACTGCGAGATCACCTGCCTCCCCGGGCAGGAATGCAAGTCGCGCTGCCTCGACGGCTGCAAGACCGGATGCGTCGGTGCCAAGAGCTGCGAGACCACCTGCGGCAATGACTGCCAGCTTGCCTGTCAGGGCAGCGAGGAATGCAAGGTGGACTGCAAGGACAACTGTCAGGTCGGCTGCGCCATGGCGGGATCGTGCACGGCCAATTGCGGCGCCAACTGCATCGTCGCGTGCGGGCTCAATGGCCCTTGCAAAGCCACGGTCGGTCCCGACAGCACGGTAGGGTGTGCGGCGTCGACCTCGTGCGACATCGAATGCACCGGGCGCTGCCTGGTCACCTGCGCGCTCGCGCCGTGCAAGGTTACGTGCAACACGCCCGACGGCTGCGGCTTCGTGTGCGAGTCCGGCGGAATGACGTGCCCGGACGGCAAGACACGCGTCTGCAACGGGGCGACGTGCTGAATCCGGCGAGACCCGCGATTTCCCCGCCGGTGATGGCCGGGCTGCTGATGGCGGCGCAGATCGCTGCCTTCGGATGCGCTCGCGCGGTCATCGACGGGGAGGACGGAGCGCCGCAGGGCGGCAACGGTGGTGGCGGGTTCGGGGGCCGTGGGGGCGGCGGCAGCAGCGGGACCGGAGGTCAGAGTCGCGACGCCGCGCAGCCGCCTCGGGACACCGCGGGACCCGGGCGTGACGTCGGCAGCGGCGGGCTCGACCAGTCACAGCCTGGCTTCGACACGGGCTCCTCGGGACCCGAATCGTCCGGGCCGCCGGAGCAGCTCGAAGCGTGCCCCATGAACATGAGTGCCTGCATGATGCCACCCTCGCCCTTCGTCAGGTGCTGCGAAGGCGGTGTCGTCGCCCAGTGCATCTGCTTCGGCAGCTGGCTCTGCCTCCCGGCCGGCGACGGCCTAACCTGCACGACGAAATAGGCGCGTCGCAACGGGCGCCGGGCGCCCGAATCGTCAGGAAGGACGGGGAAGGACGGCTCCGTCAGTTGTCCAGCGCGCCCTGATCGATCCAGGCGGAAATCAGGTCGATCTGCGCGGCGGGGAGCGCCGTTCCCCCTCGGGGCATTCTCATCCCGCTTCCGCATATCATCATCCCCTTCAACTTATGAATGAGGTAGCTGCCCGCCGAGTCGCTGGCCTTCACAAGCGGGCGGGCCGGCGTGCACTGCCCCGCGTTGACCCCCACTAACCTGACGCGCGAGCCCATGCCCAGGTTGAGCCCCGCTGACGGCATCGAATTGTCGTGGCACATGGCTGTGGCGCACCTCATCGTCAGGATGGGCTGGACGTCCATGGAGAACCTGACCGGAGGCGGGGCGTCGACGGGCGAGGTCTCTCTAGGTACGTCGCCCACGGTGTCGGGCGATGACCCGTCCCGGGCGTCCGAGCCCACCGCCATATCGGCCGCTTGCGTGTCTCCGGGCGGAACATCGAGAGCGCCGGCGTCGGCGCCGCCCGACGCCATCACGGCGGCGGTCATCCATTGCTTGACGCACTCGATCTCATTGGGCGGTAGCGCAGACTTGAGGAACGGCATCCGCGCGCCGCACTGAGGCATCGATTTGGTGAGCTTGTCGAGCAGGAAGCCTGCGGCGGGCAGCGTCGGTTGAATCAGGATCTGGCCGGAACAATCGGCCGAAGGTTTACCTACCAGGCGCGCCGCAATTCCCGGCGAGACGAGGTCGATGCTGCCGGTGGAGGTGCTCGCGGTCTTGTGGCAGCTCGCGCTGCCGCAACGCGGAAGGAAGACGTCGGTCTCCGCGTTGCACGCCGTCGGCGTCTCGGTAGCTCCGGCGTCGCCGCCGGTGCCTCCGGTCTCTCCACCGGCGCTCCCGGTCTCCCGAGTCCCTGCTTCCATCCCCTCGAAGCCGACCGGAAGCTGGCCTGGACAACCGCCGGCTAAGAACACGGCGCCCGCCCCCAGCGCGAGCTGGGCGGCGACGGACGCGCGATGGGAAACCCTGGAGCGGGATGCGGTGTTGCTGCTACTCATGTGCGCCCTCCCGGCGATAGGCGATTCCCAGAGACAGGCCAACATACTGATCTACGGCCCCCCCCGCAACCGCCATGTCTCCCGGTCGGGGATTGATGGCGAATCCGTAGCGACGGATGTCTAGCGCGACACGGCCCTCCAGGCCCGCGTTACCCAGCCGGTAGGCGAGGCCGGCCGACGCGTCGAGGCCGCGCGCCGTTGCCCGTGGATAGTAGCTCGCGCCGCCTATCTCGCCGGTGGATAGCACGTGCCGGTAAGCCGCCTGCATCAGGAGCGCCGCGGGCGCCGAGACCGCCAGGCGTCCGCCCGCGCCCATCCGCAGGAAGCGATAGGAGACGTCGGGGATGTCGGGCTTCGGGCTGGTCGACGACGCATCAGCGATGGAGAACGCCTGGCCCCCGTAAGACAGCGCCAGCCCCGCGTCCGAGCGCCCGCTGCGGTAGCGTCCGCGCACACCTACCGAGTACGAGCTGGCCGACGTGGGGTATTCCGCCCCTCCCTCAGCCGCCCCGGCGCGCGAAACGAGCCCCACAGACCTCTCGAAGCTGGCGGTCAGGCCGAGATCCGCCGCCAGCCCGGGCGACGCGAACGCGCCCGGATAGATCTCCACCGCCAGCCACGGCGCCGCCCCGAAGGGCAGGCTGTAGGGGCGCAGACTGCCGGAAAGACTGTCGACGTATTTCAGCGACCGCGAAAACACGCGCGAGCCGACGATCAGATCCAGCGCCATCGGCCGTCTGGCGGCCCCTGCGCCCTCCGCGGATTCGGACGGCTCAGCGTCGGATTCTCGCGCGGACTGGGCCTGCGCCTCGGGCCTGCCCCAGCGCCGTCGTGGGGCGGGCGCGGCCGCCGCCTTGGTTTCTTCCGAGGACGCCGCCGACTCTGGAGCTTTCGCCGCCTCGATCAGCACACCCACCCGACGCCAAAAGTTTCGCTTCAGTGTCTCCGGCAGAGGGTACTTGACCGCCCGGAACGTGGTCCCGCTGCCCAGCTCCTCGCCGTCGGCGCCGTTGCGCACCGAGATGGTGACGCTGGAGCCGTCGCCGCCCGTGACCACGCCGCTGACGAACGCCAGCGCCCCCAGCTCTCGCGCCGCGGACACGTAGTCCGCCGACGACCGCGTGCCGGGGGCGGACTCGGGCGACAGCACTTCGTAACGCGACTGCGCCCCGATCGCTTCGACCACGGCGTCGCGTACGCGCACCGCGCCCGGACCGGTGAAGCGCTCGACCGCGATTCGCACCGGCTCGGCGGCGATCGCGGAGGCGCCGGCGCCTCCCCAAGCGGCCGCGCCGGCGATCAACGCGACGACGCCTGCCCATGCGCGGCGCACGATGGCCCCTCTTAAGTGATGAGCGCGGGAATGGTGCCCTCGACCTCGCCGAGCTTCGTCACATTTGTGCCGACCGCGTTCATCGCCGTGATGAGCACGTGCACGGGGTGCTTGTCGGTCGCCACCACGTGACGGCCCGGCTTGAGGCCGCCGACCTTGCCCGCGATCAGCGCTCCCATCCTCTCCGTCGAGTGGGGCTGGAAGTCCGACCCGCTCTCCGGCGTCCGTCCATGGCCGCCCTCGAACAGGAAGACGATGGCGCTGCTGTCCAGGAGATTCCCCGCGCCCTCCGGCGTGTCGCGCAGCTTGGCGATCAGATACGCGTAGTGCTTCATGTGCCATGCGATTGCCTTCGAGACCGCCAACGTACCACCGCCGCCGCCCTTCTTGTGCGTCAGATTGTGGACGTCGAGCTGCGCGCCCATGATCTGGTACGCGTTCATGAAACACTGGAAATACGTGAACATCAGGGTCGCGACGCGGTTGATGTTACACGTGAACGCCATGTGGACGAGGTCGCAGAAGATCTTCGCGCGCTTTTCCTCGTCGCTCCACGATTCATTGATGGGGGTTTGGTCGATCATGCCGGGGGTGGGCTTGCCGATGGACGGATCCTGACCGGGATCCGCTGGCTTCTTGCACGAGCCGCCCACCGTGGGCGGGACTTCGTTCACGCGCATCTCGAGGTTGCGAATCTCCTCGAAGTGCCGATCGATGCGCCGGCGATCCGCCACGCCCAGCTTCGGCACCAACGTTTCGGTCTGCGCCTTGACCAAGTCGAGCACGCTCTTGCGCCGACGCAGCTCGGCCTCGCGCTTCGCGGTGTCTCCAGGAGATGACGTCGGGTCCTGAAAGTTCCCGAACAGGGAGTTGAACGCCAGCTTGGGACTGACGATGGGATCGACGGCAATCGTGCTCCCCGAGGCGTCCTTGCGATACGAGATACGCCCGCGGTTGCTCCCCGCTTCGCTGGCGGTGCGGTAGTTGGCGGCCTGCACGCGGAACGTCAGCGGCGCCTTGCCCGCCGCGACCACCTGGTCGGCGGATTGACCGTAGTGCTTGTAGTCGCTGAGGTTCTCCTTGCCGACGTTCAGCGAGCGCATGCCCGTGACCAGCGGCGAGATGGCGTTCCAGTGGAAGCTGCCGGTCCAGCCGCCGGGAGGCGCGCTGCCGCCCGCCCACGGCACCTTCAACCCGGTCACGACGGTGATCTGGTCCTTCACGTTTCCGTACTGGGTCAGCGGCTGCAACGCGACCTTCCCGTTCAAGTCGTAGTTCGCGCCGGTCGAACCGGGGACGAAATACTGACTGGGGTTGCCGTCGTTGTTGGTGCCGAGCGACAGGCCCGCGAAGCAGACCATGAACCGGTTCGGGAACGGCCCAGCGGCCAGGGCCGTCCCGTGGCTGTTGAGCATCACGTCCAGGATCGGCAGGGAGACCACGGCGCCCCCCGCGCCCCGGACGAAAGCGCGGCGAGTGAACCCGAGGGACTTGAGCGTGCGGCTCATCGTTCTACTCCTCCACCCGGTGTAGGAAGGCTTCCTTGGCGACCAGGTCGACTAGCAGCTGATCGAAGCGGTGATTCCCGGATCGGAAACCCCTCGTCAACGCCTCCAAGTAGGGCGTCTCGTTGGGGGCCTCGTGGCGGCCCATGGTGAAGCGGTAGACGTGGGTCGCGGCGCAAGCGTCCAGCACGTCCGAGCTCGCCAGGAGCTCGGCGAGCTGTCCCGGGCCCTGAAACGTCCCGTACCCCGGCAGGTCACCCTGGCCGTCGATCTTGCACTCCGGAGCGCCAAGCTGCTCCGTGCGGTACCGGCCGGCGCCGTCGAACTGCTCGAGGCCCCAGCCAATCGGATCGATGGAGGCATGGCACCCATGGCAGGTGGAGCCCATCTTGCTGTGAGCCTCAAATTCCGCGGTCTTGCAGCGGCTGGTGGGGTGGGTCGGCTTGGTGTCCACGTCGACGCCCATGGGCGGTGGTGGAGCGTCCGTGCACAGCAGCCGGTTCAGGATGTACAGACCGCGCTGGGTCGGGCTGGTGTCCTCGAATTTCATGCCGTTCGACAGAACGGAGCCGTGTGACAGGATGCCCTGCCGTCCGCTCCCTGCCGCGTACGTAACCCAGGTTGGCTGCGCCTGGCCCGGCTTGGGAAGCCCGTAGTGGTCAGCCAGATAATCGCTGATGTAGGTCTCCTTCAAACGGAAGAGGTCGAGCCAGGAGCGCTTCTCGCGAAGAACCACGCGCTCGACCAGGGCTGCCGTCTCCGCACCGAGGGCCACTGTGAGCTGGGCGGGATGGGGCAGCGTCTCGTACCCCAGCCACAGCGAGTGGAAGCGCCGAATTTGCAGCTCGGCGCGCGGATTTCCCAGCAGCGCGCCCGCTGCGGCGCGGACGTCCTCGGGTTTCGCCAGCATCCCATTGCCCGCCCGATCCAGCAGCGCATCGTCGGGCGCGCTGCCCAGGAACAGATACGACAGCCGGCTGGCCACCTCGAATGGAGTGAGCCGAGCCATGCCGGGCTTGCCCGAAACCGGGGTGCCGATCTCCACGCGATATAGGAACTGCGGATCCTGCAGCAGCGCCCGCAGCACGACGTCGACCGCGGCGTAGAAGTCGTTCTCTACCTTGGCGACGCTGAGCGGCCCCACGTCCGGCGTACCGGTAAAACGCGTCACCTCCTCCGGGGTCAACGGCCGCCGGAGCGCCCGGCGGCCCATGTTGGTGACGAAGGTGCGCAGGCAGCCGGCGTCCGTGGCCCCGGTGGGTGTGCAGCCGACCGCCGCGTTGCGACGCGCCGTGTCCGCGAGCACCGCGGCGGAGATCTGGCGCGCTACTTCTTCCGAGCCCTCGATGAGCCCCTGAGACGGCGTCTGCGAGCCGTAGTCGTTGTCGAAGGGCGTCAGATCGTCTTCGGGAAGCAGGCCGAGCGCAGATTCGGGGACCACGAAGTCGAGAATGTCCTCGACCGTGTTGCGATATTCGTGCTTGGTGAGGCGGCGAGCCCCCATCTTACCGACCGCTTCCGGAGGGACGTCGGTGCTCGAGGGCGGCATACCGCCCGAGCCAGCCGAGCCCCCCGAGCCGCCCCCGCCACTGCCGCCGGCCATGCTGCTACCGCCGCTTCCACTGGAGCCTCCCCAGCCCGATCCGCCGGCGCCCCCGACCCCATTGCCTCCTGACCCGCCCGAGCCCGAGCCCCCGCTTCCGCCCGAGCCGCGCCTGGGGCCGATGTCTCCGGCACACGCCGCCATGAGGAAAGCCGCCGCCATTGCGGGCGTCAGGCATCGGGTCGACTTGATGGCAGGTATCATTTTAATGCTCCCGCGCATGGTGGCGGTCATGGTAAGCAAATATCAGGCCGATTGGCCGGCCGGCTGCCGTGCGCCACTCGGCGCCCTGCGCTGTAGCATTAAGTCCACAATCAAAACGCACAACGATTAGATCATTATATATTTCGCATATTTACGTTATGTAAATGAAACATTACAGATCGCCGCAGCCTCACGGGGATCTCACGGCGATATTCAACCTGGGACGTCTCGCGGGATCCATGTGCTCGCTGGAGGCGAAGGCCCATCGGTTGGTCGAGCCCGCGGTCTTTCGGACCAGGACGAGGCCGTGATTTTGCGCTGGGTTGTTGATCCAGGTCTCGACCAACGTGTAGGGAAGCATGATCGTCACCACGGCGCCGGCCGGCCCAGGAACGAAGTCGGCGATGCTGGTTCCCGCCCGCGAGGTGGGGGCACCCACCCCAGGATTCGACCAGGGTACCGACGGCTTGCGGTTGTTGTAGTTGGCAGCTCCGTTCAGGCCGACCACGTTGCCTTCGTCCCAGGCCTCGCCGATGCGGAAGACCTGGACATCACCTGCGAAGTGGTCAGTCACTTCCACTTCCAGTTTAGCATCCACCACGCGGGTGCCGGCAGGAATGGCGGAAATGTCGAATCGAATCAGCGCGACAGCATCGATCTCGGCGCCGGTGGCAGAGGTGCCGACGTTTCCAGCCGCCCCGAAGTTCGCAAATCGACTGGTGGACTTGATCTCCGTATCTGATGTGACTCCTGAGAAGTGGGCGCCGGGGACCTCGCCGAAAACCAAGGCGCCGCCGGGGACGTCCGTGCCGGGGACGTCGGCGCCACCGCCCAGATCGGGGATGGGGCGGGCATCGCCGTTTTCCGGCGGTCGACACTCGCCGGCTACGCACGCCATGCCGGGCGGGCATGGGTCCAGCCCGGCCCGGCATGCAAAGTGGGTCTCGCCGTACTCCGGCGGCTCGAAGCGGCACGACGCCGCGAGCGCGCAAAACGCGACGGCCGATGTCACCCCGCGGCTCGCCATGGCGGCAGGTGGGAAGACTAGAACAGGCCGCGGACGGTTACCATCGCGCCGTCGCGGTGGCCGTTGCCGTCGCCGTTGCCGTTTGGGGCTCCCCCGGCGATGAGATGAAGACCCCACGTGGCGCGCGCGGCGGCAGGCGGGTCATCGGCGCCCGCAATACCGAGCGCCACCGCCGCGATCGTGCTGGCCACCGCCGCGGCGAAGCTAAGGTTGGCGGCGAGGGCGTAACGACGGCCACGTTCTTCTAGTTTGACGGCCTCGGCGTATGGGCGGCCCATGCTGCCGGCGGCCAGTCGCGCAAGGTCCTGTTCCGCGGCGCGCATCTGGAGGGCGAAGTACGCACCAGACGCGCCGGAGGCGGCGGCAAGCCCACCCCACAGATACCACCGCGCATAGAGCGGCCGGGCGGCAACCGCGCCCGCAGGACGAGCGCGCAGGTCGCCGACGGAGGATCCGGCGGCGTCCGGCGGTGGGGGCAGCGGCCCGCTGGCGATGACGATGGGCTCGGATCGGGAGCCGATGCCCGCCAGTTGGTTTCCGTGCTCGTCGATGGCAGACAGAACGACTTCCATGCGGCGGTCCGGCGGCAGAGAGACGGCGATGCGATCCGAGCCGTGTCGTTCTTGCAGCTCTTCGATGCCGTCGAACGTCCGGTACGTCACGCGAACCCCCGCCACCATGGAGAGGGGATCCGATTCCACCACCAGCGCGATGGACGGCGCCTGCCCGGCGACGATCTCGTGCCGCACGCGCAGCGGCGTTCGATCGCGGAAGTAAGCGAGAGCGGCGTCGAACGGGGCGACGATGCGGGGCGAGGCGCCGACCGGCGGGCGCGAATCGGGAGCGATGGCGCAGAGCTTCTTGAACATCGCCTCGGCGGTCGGCTCGTCCCCGAGCGCGGCGGCGGCTTCGCCAGACAGCCGGTACACCTCCGCGAGCAGCGTCGGGCTACTGCGCCCGAGCCGGCGCGCTTGGTCCAGGACTTGGATCGCGGCGTCGTAGCGAACGGCGTCCATTTCCGCGCGGGCGCGCGCCAGCCAGGGCTTGACGTCGGACGCCGACGCGGACGTGGGCGCGAGCGCCGCGGAAAAAGCGGCCGTCGCCGCCAGCAGCCACGCGGCCCATGGACGGCGTGTCACGGGCCGAAGCTTAGGACCCGGGGAAGAATAAGTTGCGCAGATCAGGGTGCCGAGGCGCCCGGATGGCGAGGCGCGAGGAGTGCGCATACCCGTCGGTATGTAAGCGACGAGCAACGAAGCCAGCCGGGATGG
>Ga0187894_10000158_pt1 | contig 88836 bp, 87 predicted proteins | sample GBC1701081metaG_FD_136650 | JGI IMG/M metagenome (GOLD analysis project Ga0187894, IMG submission 136650) | White microbial mat communities from a lava cave in the Kipuka Kanohina Cave System on the Island of Hawaii, USA - GBC170108-1 metaG ...
CGTTCAACGGGAAGCTGCGCGACGAGTGTCTGGGCATGCACTGGTTCAAGAACCGGGTCGAGGCGAGAGTCGTGATCGAGGACTGGCGGCGGGAGTACAACGAGGACCGACCTCATTCGAGCCTCGGGAATCTCACGCCAACGGAGTACGCGAAGAGTCACTCAACATCCAAGATCCTGGGCAGTGCCATTTTCCAGAATGATCTGGTCCGAAGAACCTGAGCAGGTCAGGATCGAGTGGCCGGTTGCCTTCGAGCTCGAAGATCACCTCCAGGTGATCGAGGCTCATGCCGTCGCGACTCACTGCCTGGATCGCCAGCTCGCCGTTCCCGTCGTCCTGCGACCAGATCGCGAGCTCGCGGCCCGGCGGCGCGGCCGCGCGCACGACGTCGATGAGTCGCGGCGGGTAGTGCACCACGAGCTCGATCCCCAGGATCTTGTTCCCGCCCTCGTCGAGCATCGGCGGCGCGCCGTTTATCTCGGGGCCGCCGCTCCAAGTCCAGTGGAGCTGCAACGCCGGCCTCGGCACGGCGAGTGACAGGTCCACTCCCGTCGGCGAGGCAGGCGCCGACTTCGCGGGCAGCCAGCTGGCGAGCGCGTCCCACGACGCGGTCGGCGAAGCGTGGCGCGCGCGGCTCCCGCTCAGGGTCAGCGCTGCCGAGTAAGTGAGCGCCGCGACCGACGCGCCGCGCACGATGCGCGCGCGCAGCTCGTAGTCGTCGCCGGGAGTGAGCCCCTGATTCGCGGGGATGCGGACGAGCGACACGACCTTCCCGCGATAGAGCCGCGCGTTCACTGGATCGTCGAAGAGCCGCGAGTTTGGAGATACTGGAACCAGGAACGTGGCCTGAGTCACCAGGTCGACGGGCGCCGCGAGCCGCGCTCCGGAGATCGAGTACACGATCTGGCCCCGCTGGGGATCGTCGGCCGTCGCCGAGCCCGCGAAGCCGGCGGCGCTCTCACCGAACGCCTCGTCCCCGATCGGTACGACCAATGTCGAACCGATCTGACCCGTGAGTGACGAGGGCTCGCCCTCTGCCGAGAGAGCGAACAGCACCGTTCCCAAGATGCTCCCAAGCTGCGAGAACCTCATCCCCTACCCTCCGCGCTGAGCAGTCACTTGGATACAGCTGACTGCACTGACTCGGCAAGTGAAATCGTCGACGAGAGACTCACGCGCCCGCGATAGAACGCGTCGAACCGCAGCTGAAGGCCAACTGGATCGAGCTCCGCGTGACACCCGCCCTGCGAGCAGCTCGACGGCATGTCCCACTTCGCGGCGTGCTGTGGCTCGATGATCCCCGCCGCGTGTGAGTGGAACTGCATCGCGCCGCCGATCGAGATGATCTTGGGCATGTGACAGTCCACACAATCGACGCGCGCCGACGGTGGACACGGGACGTGGCGCGCGTTGCGCGGCTCCGAGTCGTGGTGGAACGCGCCGCCGCCGTGACAGTCGGCGCAGCCGATGCGCGGCTGGTCCAGGTCGCCATGCACGTTGTGACACACGCTGCAGGTGACTCCCAGCCGCGCGCTCGCGACGTCGGGCTTCGGGCCGCGCGCCAGGACGTAGTCTCCCGAGTGACAGCGCAGGCAATCTTCGACGACGGGCCCGAACCGGCCGTCGTATCCGTCTTGCAGGATCTTCAAGCTGTCGGCGTGACCGCCGTTGTTCCAGTCGGGGAACTCCTCGTGACGGCTTCGCGCGCGCCCGTCGCCCCAGTAGTCCGAGGAGTTCTGGCCGTCGGTGACTTGCGCCAGCGCGAAGTGCTGCTCGAGGCTGCCGCCGGGGCGGTAGCCCACGGGGAAGTGGAAGTGACCCGTGGTGGTGTCCATGCCCCGGCTATGACACTGGCCGCACACCTCGGCGTCGGCGAGCGAGGCGATCGCGCCCAGGCCCAGTGTCTTCGCGTGCCACTCACCCGGGCCGTGACACGACTCGCAGCCGATGTTCGGCTCGACGAACTTCCCGGAGACCGGGTCGAGGCCGACGGTGTGACAGCCGTGACACCTCTGTTTGGGAATGGGCTGGTTCCAGCCGTCCCAGCCGACGGTCTGCCAGCTCTGCGCCGCCACGTGCCACGCTCCGGGCAGCAGTGTCTCGTCGCCGTTGGCGTCGCGGCCCATGAACTGCTGCTCCCACTTCCCGCCGATCGCCCAGTGCGCTTCGGCGATTCCAAAGGGAGCGGAATCCGCGGCGAAGTCCGCGACGACGACGCCGGGACGAGTCACCGGCCGCATCATCTTCGTGTGCTGGCTGTCGCGCCACGCCCGGTGCTCGTCGCGGTGACACGACTCGCAGCTCGGCGAGCCGACGTAGCGGCTGGTCTCGGGCACCGGCGCGGTCTTCAGCCAGGCGAAGATCGCAGTGACCGCGATGAGGGCCACGCAGAGCAGGATCACCCCGACGACACGAGTCACGGCGCCCGACCATATCAGAGCCGCGACTCACGAGGCCAGAATGTTGGGGCGCCGACTCAGGCCGCGGAGCGCTCCTGCACCGCGTACTGCAGCTGGTACAGCCGCCAGTACAGGCCGCGCTGCGCGAGCAGCTGCTGGTGAGTGCCTGACTCGCGCAGCTCGCCGTGGTGAAGCACGAGGATCCGGTCGACGTCCTCGATCGTCGAGAGGCGGTGCGCGACGACCATCGAGGTCTTGTTCCGCATGAGCGCGTGCAGCGCGTCCTGGATCAGCGCTTCGGTCGTGGTGTCGACGCTCGAGGTGGCTTCGTCGAGCAGAAGTATCTCGGGCTTCTGCGCCAGCGCGCGCGCGAAGGACAGTAACTGCCGTTCGCCCACCGAGAAATTCGCGCCGCGCTCGTGCACGGGCTGCGCGTAGCCGAGCGGGAGCCGCGCGACGAACTGCTCCAGGTGCGCCGTGCGCATGGCCGCTTCGATTTCGGACTGGCTGATGTCGGCCCGGCCCAAACTCACGTTGTACGCCAAGTCACCCGTGAACAGGAACACGTCCTGCAGCACGAACGCGATGTGTCTGCGCAGCTCGGCGCGCGGTATCTGGCGCACGTCGACGCCGTCGATCAGGATGCGTCCGGCCTGCGGCTCGTACATGCGCGCGAGCAGCTTCAGCACCGTCGTCTTGCCCGCGCCCGTGTGACCCACCAGCGCGACGCGCTGGCCCGGCGCGACCGTGAACGACAGGTTCTGCAGCACGGGCTGTGACTCGTACGCGAAGGAGACGTTCTCGAACGCGATCTCGCCGCGGATCGCGCGCGGGCCGCCGGCTCGCGGTGACTCGGCGGGCTCCGGCGCCACGTCGAGCAGCTGGAACACGCGCTCGAGGCTCGCCATCGACGACTGCATGACCGAGTACTTCGCCGACAGGTCCTGCAGCGGGCGGTAGAAGCGGCGCATCCAGTCGACGAACAGGAGTAAGTCGCCCGGCGCGACCGAGCCGTAGCCCATGAGCTTCGCGCCGTACCACAGGATGAACGCGGTCGTGAGATTGCCCGCCAGGCCGATCGTGCCGGTCAAGAGTGACTCGTAGTTGATCGACGTGAACCACGCGTCGCGGTGCTCGCCGTTCGTGCGCATGAACTCGGCGAAGTTCCGCTCTTCGCGCGCGAAGAGCTGCACGACGCGCATGCCCGTGATCGTCTCCTGCAGGTGCGCGTTGATGCGCGCGATCTTGAGGCGCACCACGCGGAACGCGTCGCGCACCTTCCAGCGGAACACGATCGCCGCGCCGGCCATGACCGGGACCACGGCCATCGCGCACGCGGCCAGCTTCCAGTTCAGCCAGAACAGCACGACCGCGAACGCGACCATCATGACCAGGTCGGCGATCAGCGCGATGAGTCCCGCCGAGAACATCTCGGACGCGGACTCGATGTCGTTGCCCAGGCGAGTCACTAGGCGCCCGACCGGGTAGCGGTCGAAGAAGCGCAGCGGCAGGCGCTGCACGTGACCGAACAGGTCGCGGCGCAGCGTGAGCATGGCGCGCTGGCCCATGATCGCCATCGAGACACCGCGCGCGAAGTCGACCGACGCGCCTAGCGCCGCGACCCCCAGGAACACCAGCGCGAGCCACACGATCGGCGAGACACCCTCCGGCGGGACCGACAGCGGCTGGAACAGAGTGACTCCCGGGAAGCGGTCGACGCCTGCCAAGTGATTCAGCGCCGCGCCGAAGAGTGACCCGGGGATCATCTCGAGCACCACGCGCACGGGGATCAGCGCGACCGCCGCCGCCACGAAGCGCCAGTGCGGGCGAAGGAAGGGCCAGAGCCGGCGCATCAGCACCGAGTCATAGACCTTGCCCATCAGCTCTTCGTCGTGGAATCCCGGAGTCACGCGGCGTTCCCTTCGATCTCGGCCTCGAGCTGCTGCTGGCGGTGGATGCGCGCGTACACGCCGTCCTTCGCGACGAGCTCGTCGTGAGTCCCCTGCTCCGCGATGCGGCCTTCGTCGAGCACCAGGATGAAGTCCGCGTCGCGCACGGCACTGAGTCGGTGCGCGACGATGAAGCACGTGCGGCCCGCGCGCGCGCCGCGCAGCTCCTTCAGGATTCCCTCTTCCGTCGCGGCGTCGACCGAGGACAGGGCGTCGTCCAGGATCAGGATCGCGGGCTCGAGCGCGAGCGCGCGGGCGAGCGCGATGCGCTGGCGCTGGCCGCCCGACAGAGTGATTCCCCGCTCGCCCACCACGGTGTCGAACCCGTCCGGGAAATCCTCGATATCGTCCAGGACATGAGCGCGGCGCGCGGCCTCGCGCACGCGGGCGCGCGGCGCGTCGGGGCAGCCGAAGCGCACGTTCTCCTCGATCGTGGTCGAGAACAGGAACGAGTCCTGCGGCACCACCGCGCAGCTCGAGCGCAGGAGTGACAGCGGGATGCGGTTCACGTCGGCGCCGTCGATGCGCACCGAGTCATCGGGTATCTCGAGCAGGCGCGGGATCGCGGACACGAGCGTGCTCTTGCCCGAGCCCACCGGCCCCACGATCCCCACCGTCTGGCCCGGCTCGACCGAGAACGAGACACCCGCGAGCGCGGGCCGTGACTCGCGCCCGGGGAACGCGAAGCGCAGGTTCCGCACCTCGACCGCGCCTTCCAGCGCGCCGAGTGACAGCACGTCGGCGCGGTCGCGGATCGACGGCACGACGTCGAGTATCTCGCCGAGTCTCTCGAGCCCCGCCATGCCACGCTGCACGATGTTGATCACCCAGCCGACCATGAACGTCGGGAACGTGAGCTGGATCGTGTACAGATAGAAGAGCCAGAGGTCGGCGGGAGTGAGTCGCCCGCCGATGACTCCGTACGAGCCGGCCGCCAAGACGCCGATCTGCGCCAAGGTGGGCAGCATCTGGATCGTGGTCATCATGCCGGTGTTGATGAGCGCCAGGCGCATCTGCTTGCCATACAGCGCCACGGCGTCGCGCTCGAAGCGCTCGCTCTCGCGCTCCTCCATGGTGTTCGAGCGCACCACGAACACGCCGGCCGCGTTCTCCTGCACCGACGACGACAGCGCGCCCAGCTGCTCCTGCGCCTCGATCGTCGCGCTGTGCATGCGCCGGCCAAAGAAGCGCGCCACGAAGATGAACAGCGGGTACGGCGACAGCACCCACAGAGTGAGTCGCCAGTCGACGTGCAGCATGACGCCGATCGCGCCCAGATACAGCACGGGGGTCTGCACCACGTTCAGAAGCCCCATGCCGAAGAACATGCGCACGTTGTTCACGTCGTTGACCGCGCGCGACATCAGGTCGCCCGTGCGCTGGCCTGCGAAGTACGACTGCGGCATGCGCTGCAAGTGACTGAACAGCTCGCCGCGCAGCACGTACTCGATCTCGCGCGCGACGGTGAAGAGCGCGTTGCGCGACGCGTACGACAGCGCGGCGAAGCACAGCGAGACACCCACCAGCCACAAGGCGGAGTGAGTCACTGCCGCGCTCTCGGCGTGCGCGGAGATTTGGCCGACCACGTCGCGCACCGCGAGCGGCACCATCTGGAAAACGACCGAGTAACCGATCGTCAGAAGGGCACCGACCGCATAGCGCGCGCGATATCGGCGCACGTAGGCGACGACGCGCTGTCTCGGGGTCAAGCGGACTCCCTGGGGGCGCGGAAGATTACCACGAGCCCTCGCCCGGCCGCCAAACGGGCCGCCGCGCTCGCGCCGTTCACCGCGATCTCGATCCGCCCCGACGAGCCGACGACGGCGATGAGCGCCCCGGGCGCCGCGTCGCCGTACGTGCGAGACAGCGCGAGCCGGTGACCCGCCACTTCCACCGACACAGAGGTGACTGCCTCGGGCGCGCGCAGGTTGGTGACCAGGTTCCCGAAGCGGTCGACGTGCACGACCTGACCGCGCAGTCCGTCACCGTCGGAGATCGGCTCGGGAGTCGCGAGCCGCACGAGGCTCGCCGGCTCGACCTCCGGCCCGACCGCGCGCAAGTCACCGCCGCGCGCGAGATACGCGGCCACCGGCGCGAACACGTCGCGCCCGTGAAACACGGGAGACACCGACTCACGCCACAGGCCCCGGTTCTCGAGCGCGAAACACGAGGGCTCGGCGGCTGGCTCGAGCACACCCGTGAAGATTCCGTTGTCGGGCCCGACGTACAGCTGCCCGCCCGCGAGCAGCGCCAGCCCGCGCCGCGCCGTGCCCACCCCGGGATCGACCACCGCCAGATGCACCGTGCGCGCGGGGAAGAACGGAGTCGCGCGCGCGAGCAACTCACTCGCCGCCGCGACGTCGCCGTGTGCGAGCTCGTGCGACAGGTCGACGAGCCGCGCTTCTGGGAACGCGGACAGGATCACGCCCTTCACCGCGCCGACGTAGCCATCGGCGGTGCCGAAGTCCGTCGTCAGGGTGATCCAGTGTGTCACGCAGCCGGCCGCCGGCGATACCACGCCGCGACGCGCGCGCGCGGCAGGCGCAGGAAGTAACTCGCGAGCGCGACCTGGTTGCGCAGCACTTGAAGAAGCGCGCCGTTCGCCGCGTAGCGGCGGGGCGAAGTGAGTGCGCGCTCGGGGAGCAACACGAGGCGGCCGTTCCTGCGAATGAGTCGCACCAAGTCCAGGTCCTCGAAGATCGGCACGGGTGCGATTCCGCCGGCCTCCTTGAGGATCCGCCGTCTCACGAAGAGCGCCTGGTCGCCGTACGGCAGACCCGCAAGCCGCGCGCGCAGCGCCGCGCCGAGCTCGATGACTCGCAAGCGCCAGCCCGCGCCTTCGAAGCGCAGCCGGAACGCGCCGCCCGCCGTCGTCGGATCGGCGAACGCACGCTCGAGTGATTCCTTCCAACCTGGCTCCAGGCTCGTGTCCGCGTGGAGAAACACGACGACCGCTCCGCTGGCTTCGCGCCGCCCCGTCTCCATCTGCCGCGCGCGGCCTGGCGCCGAGGCGATCACGCGCTCCGCGCCGAGCGCGCGCGCGGCCTCGGGGGTGCCGTCCGTCGAGCCGCCGTCGACGACGATCCGCTCCACGCCCGCGAGCGCCGTGCATGAGAGCGCGCGCCCGATCCGGGATTGCTCGTTCAGGGTCGGGATGACTACGCTGATTCCGACTCCCGCGCCGCGCACGGCGAGAGAGTGTATGCCGGTCAGGCGATACAATGCCGGCACCGGTTCGGTCCTGGGGGGTGACAATCGCGCGATGACCACGCTGCGTTCCGACGTGCTCGTGATCGGGAGCTCGCTCGCGGGTCTCGTCGCGGCCACGTATCTCGCGCGCTCGGGCCTGCGCACGGTGCTGATCGAGGAGGACACCCTCGCGAAGCGCCCGCCCCTCTTGCGCGAGCCGTTCGTGCTGTCGGGGCTCGAGATCGACGGGCCGGCGCACCGCGTGTTTCGCGAGCTCGCGCTGCCGCTGATCGAGCAGCGGCGCGTGGCGCAGCGCTCCGTGTCACTCCAGGTGCTGCTGCCGCGTGCGCGGCTCGACATACACGCGGGCCGGCGCGATTTGGCGCGAGAGCTCGACGCGTTCCGAGTGTGTGACCCCGCCGCGGCGCAGGCGTTCTTCGAGGCGATCGACCTCCGAGGCGACGAGCTGCGCGCGCGCCTGGTCGAAGGCGATGCAGGTGACTCGAACGCGCCGCTCGTGCAGCGCTTGCGCTCGCTGGGCGCGCGCAACGGCAGCGCGGAGGCGAGTCTCGGTCCCTTGCCCGAGGGTCTCGCGCCCGTAGTGAGTGCGCTGATCGCCGCGCTGTCGCGACTCACTCCAGAGACTCCGCCCGGGCGCGACGCCGCGATGTTGTTGCGCGGCACGCGCGAGGGCGGCTTCTTCATGCCCGACGCGGGCACGCCCTTCCTCGATCTGTTCCGCCGCCGCTTCCAGACGCTGCACGGCGAGATCAAGACGGCGGGTGAGTTCGCGCTCGTGACCGAGCATGGCGAGCTTGGCATCGAGCTGCCGCGCGGCCAGCAGTTCGCGCGCGGCGTGGTGCTGGCCGCGCCGCTCGAGCTGATCCGGCGTGTGTCGACCGCGGCGGGCAACGCGCCGCGCTGGCTCGCGCCGCGCACGCCGCCCGTCGACGTGCCGCTCCGCCTGTTCCGCGCCGAGAAGGACTCACTGCCCGTCGGGCTCGCGGCGCGCGCCGTCGTCGCGCCGGGCGATCCCGACCGGCTGCACTGGCTCGCGCGCCATCCCGACCCCGTACAAGAAGGGGTGGAGTGGCTGCTCGTCGCCGGCCCGGGCGCGACCGCGCTCCCGCTCGATCAGCCGCTGGGCGAGCTGAACCCGTTCCCCGACGACGGGCTCGTGCCCGTCGATCTCGGCCCCGCCCCGCGCTGGGATCGAGACACCTCCGATCACCGCTTCCTCGGCGCGCGCAGCGAGTCCGCGCTGCGCGGCAAGCCGCCCGTGTTCGCCGTCGGCGCGGAGCTCGCGCCCGGGCTCGGCTTCGAGGGCGAGCTGTTGCTCGCGCGGCAGGCGGCGCTGCGCCTCGCCGAACGCCTCGGGGCAAAGCGCGGAGTGCCATGACACAGAGGGGCCCTTTTGGTACAAGGCCCCACCGGGAATTGGAGACGACATGGCCTTCTCTTGCGAGCTGTGCGGAAAGAAGCCCTCTTCGGGCAACAACGTGAGCCACGCCAACAACAAGTCGCGGCGCCGCTTCCTTCCCAACCTGAAGAGCGTCCGCGCGATCGTCTCCGGTCGGGTGCGGAAGCTGCGGGTCTGCACGCAGTGCATCCGCTCGGGGAAGGTCACGAAGGTCGCCTAGGCGGCCGTGGCTGACTCGGTCCCGACGACCTCCCGCCCCGCGCTGCGCCTGCTCCGCTTCGCGCGTCCGTACGCGTGGATCGTGGCGATCGTGATCGCGTTCTCGCTGCTCTACGGCGGCGGACTCACTGGCCGCGCGTTCATCGTGCGCAACCTGGTCGACGACGTGGCGCTCGAGAACGCGCGCGCGGAGTCGATCCGCGACGTGCTGAAGCGCCCGAAGATCGAGGCGCTCAACCCCGAGAAGCTCCGCAAGGAGCGCAAGGAGCTGAAGGCCCGCGTGCGCGACAACCTGTGGAGCCTTGCGCTCGCGGGTCTCGTGCTCGTCGTGCTGATGCCGCTGGTGCGCGGCGTGCGCGACTACGCGTCGGAGTGGGTCATGACTCGCCTGCTCGTCGACATGCAGCAGTCACTCGCCGAGAAGCTCTTGCGCCTGCCGCTCGCGACACACCAGCGAGAGACTCGCGGCGACGCGATCGCCCGACTCACGAGTGACACGGCCGTCGCCAACCGCTTCCAGCAGCAGATCTTCGGCGATGTCCTGGAGGATCTCGGCGTGGTCGTGACCGCGCTCGTCGGCGCGGCGCTCCTGTCCTGGCAGCTCGCGCTCGCGCTGCTCGTCGTCGGTCCGCCGATCGCGCTCGTGCTGACCGTGTTCGGCTCGCGCATCCGCAAGGCGTCGAAACGCCGGCAGGAGCAGGTCGGCGAAGTCATGCAGCGCATGGTGCAGATCCTGTCGGGCATGAAGGTGATCAAGGCGTTCGGCGCCGAGGGCGCCGAGGTGCTCGCGTTCAGCGCCGAGCTGATGCGCTATTTCCGCCGCGCGCTGCGCGTGGTGCAGAACCGCGTGGCCTCGCGCTCGCTGGTCGAGTTCGTGACTCAGGCGGGGCTGCTCGCGGTGCTGGTGCTCGGCGTGTGGGCGGTCATCGGCGAGTTCTGGGGACTCACTCTCGGCACCCTGCTCGCCTTCCTGTTCGTGACGGGCAGCTTCTACCGCCCGATGAAGGCCCTGACTCAGCTGTGGAACCTGGTGCACGAAGTGACTCCGTCCGCCGAGCGCATCTTCGAGGTGATCGACGCGGACGAAGAGCCGCTCGACGCGCCCGGCGCGCGGCCGATCGCGCGGCTCGAGCACGGCATCCGCTTCCGCGACGTCGTGTTCCACTACGGCCGCGAGGAAGTGCTGAAGGGCGTGAATCTCGAGATACCCGCGGGGAAGACGGTCGCGCTGGTCGGCCCCACGGGCTCGGGCAAGACCACGCTCGCCGACCTGGTGCTGCGCTTCCACGACCCCGAGAGCGGCGCGATCGAGTTCGACGGCAGCGACGCGCGCCAGCTCGCGCGCAAGTCACTTCGCGCGATGTGCGCGGTGGTGACTCAGGACCCGTTCCTGTTCGACACGACGATCGTCGAGAACATCCGCTACGGCCGGCCCGACGCGAGTCACAAGGAAGTCGAGGAAGCCGCGCGCGCGGCGAACGCGCACGAGTTCATCGAGAAGCTGCCGCAGGGCTACGAGACGCCCGTGGGCGAGCTCGGGGGGCAGCTGTCCGGCGGGCAGCGCCAGCGCATCACCGTGGCGCGCGCGATCCTGCGCGACCCGCAGATACTGATCCTGGACGAGCCGACCTCGGCGCTCGACGCGATCTCCGAGCAAGCCGTGCAAGGCGCGATCGCGCGACTCATGGAGCACCGCACCGTGCTCGTGATCGCGCACCGGCTCTCGACCGTGCAGTCCGCCGACGTGATCGCCGTGCTCGAGGACGGAGTCATCAGCATGACCGGGACTCACGAGGAGCTCGCCGCGCGCGGCGGCCTGTATCAGAAGCTCGTGCGGCTGCAGCTTTCCGGCGCCGGCTGAGTCACTTCGGAGTCACGATCTCGATCAGCTCGACGTCGAACGCGAGCGCCGCCCCCGGCTTGATCTTCGCGCCCGCGCCGTGGTCACCGTACGCGGTGTTGGCCGGGCAAGTGAGCTTCGCTTTTCCGCCCACCTTCATCTTCGCGACGCCCTCGGTCCAGCAGGGAATCACTCCGTTCAGCGCGAACTCGGCCGGCTGTCCGCGGTCGACCGAGCTGTCGAACACCGAGCCGTCGCGCAGCGTGCCGTGGTAGTGGACCTTGACCCGGTCGGTCGCGGCGGGCGACGCGCCGGTGCCAGGAGTCACTTCGCGGTAGATGACTCCCGAGTCGAGCTTCGTCGCGCCCGGCTCCGCCGCCGCCGCTCCGAGAAACGACGCGGCCGCCGCCGACTCGGCGCCCGCGGCCGCCTGCGCGCGCGCCTGCATGAAGGTCTGGATCTTCGGCGCCCACTCTTCGACCGAGACCTCGGGCTTCTTGCCGAGCGCGCCGTCGCGGAGCCCGCGCTCGAACGAGTCGAGCTCCTCGCTCGTGAGTGAGAACGGCGCGAGGTTGCGCGACATCGCGACACCGAGCGCGTAGATGGTCTTCTGGTCGTCGGTCTCGAGCTTCGCGAGCGGCTTCTCCGCGGGCTTGCAAGAGACCAGCGCGACTAAGACGGTGAGTGACAGCACGAGGCGGTGCATGGGAGCTCCTTCGAGTGGATGAAGCGGGAGGCCCCAGTCACTCCCGCCACCCGAGCGCCTGGCCGACGCCTTTCATCATCACTTCACCGGGCATGAAGCGGATGCGGCGCGGCTCGAGATACAGCGCGCCGAATGACTGACCCGTCGGGCCCTCGGCCTTCCACTGCGGGATGATCGCGGGGTCGTAGCCGACCGGCGCCGGCGCGTTCTTGAAGGCGTCCCAGACGTGTCTCCGCGCCGCGTCGTCGAGCTTCCAAGTCGCGCGGCAGTCGACCTGACACGTGTCCTGACTCGGCGTCCAGTAAGACAGGGAGAGATTCGCGCTCTGCGCGAGGTGCGCGCGCTTGAGCGGCGTGGGCACGGTCGCGATCCAGCCGTGCAGGCGCGAGCCGTCCCAGACCCACAGCGGGTGGAGGATGCGCGTGAACGGCCGGCCCTTCGGGTCGACCGTCGCGGCGCTCGCCCACACGATGCGGTGCGCCATCTCGACGAACTTCGGTGCGATCTCGGCGAGCTCAGTCACTTCGTCTCCTTTGCGCTCGAATCTTACCGCAATCCAAAGCTGCGCTGGCGTCGTGTGACGGAGGACGGAGGGAGACATGACTCGCTCGAGACTCGCGCTCTTCGCGCTGTGCACAGTGCTGGGCGCGGCATCGTTCGCCCGCGCTTCGACTCTGCCCAACGGCAACACACTCTGGCAGTTCACGGGCTTCGGTTACTCGATGGACATCGAGACGTACCCCGGAAGCGCGACCGGCACGATGAAGCTGACCAACCAAGCGACCGGCCTCTTCGCATTCGGGACCTTGTATCCCGCCGCGGTGGTAGATCGCCCGCACGGGCAGGTCGACGAGTATCTGTGCGACGGCTTCTTCCAGGCGCACAACGTGTTTCCGGTGCTCGGCCTGGGCGAGATACCGGTGAACAGCAACCCGTACCAGGCGCAGGTGCACATCTCTCTCGGTGACCTCGACGGAGTCGCGTTCGACGGCGCCCTGCCCGGCTTCAGCGGCCAGTTTCTCGTGCCGGCGAACCAGCCGCCGCTCTCGGTGTTCGAGCTCAACGAGCTCGTGCTCACTTACTACGCGCTCGTACCGCCGACGGGCTATCAGCTGTTCACGCAGACGGGCGTCGTGGCTGCCGCGCCGGAGCCGGCGCTCGCCCTGTTCGCGCTTCCGCTGCTCGCGCTGTTGGCCGCGCGGCGGCGCGCCTAGAGTCGCATCACCAGCACGAGCGCCGAGTTCTCGGGGCCCCACAGCGCGAGTGTCTCGAACAGTGGCTCGAAGCCGACGCCCAGATAGAACGCGCGCGTCTTGTCGTAGTCCGGATCGGGAGTGAGTGGCCCGCGCGTCTTCACGTGCAGCCAATGCGCGCCGCGCGCCGACGCGAAGTCGCGTGACCAGCGCACCAGCGCGCGGCCGATGCCGTGGCGGTGCCGGCCGCGCTCGACTCCCATCACGTGGATCTCGAGTGACTCGGGATTGTGCTCTTCGAGCGCGACGAAGCCGACGATCTCGCCGCCAGCCTCGGCCACCGCGCTGGGCAGGCGCGAGAGACTCGCGACGTAGGCGCGGTTCGACTCTTCCATTCCGAACCAGTCGGGCAGCGCGCGCAGCACGCGCTCGCAAGCGGGGACGTCTCGTTGTTCCAGGCGGCGGAGCGCGAAGCTCTCGCGATGGGCCATGGGCGCACTTCCTCGTTCGGCAGCTAGCGAGTGACTGGCTGGCCCAGGGCGGCGGCAGCGTAGCACGCCTCGTTGCGCTCGGCGTAACGCGCGATGGTGTAGCGGTCGCGCGCCCGGCGCTGCCCCGCGTCGCCGCGAGCGCGCCACGCGGCTGGGTCGGCGGCGACGCTCGCGAAGGCGGCGGCCAACGCTTCGGGGGTCTCGTCCGTCGACTCACCCACCAGATCGGGCAACGCGCCGCGGCGCGACGCGATCACGGGGACGCCCATGGCCATGGCTTCCAGCGCCGCGCGGCACGAGCCGTCGGAGCCGGGGACGAGATACACGAGCGCGTCCATTTCGGCGAGTGTTTCGAGATACGCGTCGCCGCGCAGGTAGCCCGCGCGGATCACCGCGTGGTCGAGCCCGAGCCGCCGGACGGGCTCCTCGAGCACCTGGCGCGCGCGGGTGCCTCGCCCGATCACCAGGAGCCGCAGCTCGGGCGCGGTCTTCAGCGCGCGCGCGAGTGACTCGAGGATCAGATCGACGCGCCGGTGCGGCTGGAGCCGTGCGATCAGGCCGAGCACGCGCTGCTCGGGCTTCAGCCCCAGTGACTCGCGGAGCTCGGCGCGCCGCGGCCGCGAAGTGAAGCGCTCGGTGTCGACCACGCCGGAGACCACGCCGACCCGTTCGGGCGCCCCGCCCAAGAAGCGGCGCGTCTCTTCCGCGAGTGACTCGGTGAGCACGGCCACGCCGTCGCAGCCGCTCGGTCCGTACAGCCAGCGGTTCCACGGCCGGCGCGGGATCGGCTCGCCGTGCATCCAGCCGGCGACCAGTTTCGTGTCTCGCCGCGCGCCGAGCGCGAAGCGCGCGAGCAGGTGCGCGCGGGCATGCGTCGCGTGCACGACGTCGTAGCGGCGCTCGGCCAGGAACGCGCGCAGACGGCGGACCTCGCCCGAGTCGCGTAGCGGCAGATACCCCTGCCCCGCCGAGGGCTGGAACACCGGAGTCACACCTCTGGCGCGCGCTCGCTCGGCCAACGCGTCGGAGTGACTCGCCGGCGTGGCCGGGAACGCGGCGTCGACTTCGTGCCCGCGCGCGCGCAGACCCACGACCGCGTGGACCATCGGCTCTGCGGGACCGGTCCACTTCCAGTCACTCGTGAGTTCGAGGATCCTCATTGCCCGAGCTTGGGTGACTTGCGCTCCAGCTCCCAGAGCTTCGCGTACTTCATGAACACGTAGTACGCGGTGGCCGCGGAGACGACGAGCCCCGGAATCCCCTTGCGGAAGCCCTGGCGCAGCAGATAGCCCTTGACGAACCGCAGAATCGGGCGCAGCAGCAAGTCACTGACTCGGAAGCGCACGCCGGCCTCGCGCATCGACACGGCCATGCGCGCCGAGAAGCGGTCCGTCGTCTGGATGTGCTCGGACAGGTTGCGGTAGTTCCAGTGCAGGAGCCGGCCGGTGAGTCGCTGGCTCCGGCCCCGCAGCTCGACCCGATCGTGCGGGTCCATGCCCGCCCAGTGACCGCGCGAGCGGCGGAACAGCCGCAGCTGCCAGTCTGGATACCACTCGCCGCGGTCGTGCCAGACGCCGAGATAGTGAGTGACTCGGTCGAGCTCGTAGCCGGCGGGACCGTCCTCGGCGCGCGCGATCGCGTCGAGCACCGACTCGCGCAGCTCGGGCGAGAGCGCCTCGTCGGAATCGAGACAGATGACCCAGTCGTGAGTCGCGCGCTCGAGCGCGAAGTTCTTCTGCTTCACGTAGCCCAGGAACGGCTGCTCGATCAGCTTGTCCGTGTAGCGGCGCACGACGTCCTGCGTGCCGTCGGTGGAGCACGAGTCGACCACGATCAGCTCGTCGCAGAACGCGAGTGACTCGAGACAGCGCCCTACGCGGTCCGCCTCGTTGAAGCAGATCACGACGCCGGAGATGGGCGGGCGCGGGCGCTCGCTCACGCGCGGACCCGCTCGACCGTGACGACCCCGCGGATCTTGGCGATCTGGCGCAGCACGGCGTCGAGGTGTTTGCGGTTCTTCACCGACAGCTCGAACAGCTGGTGCGCGCGCTTGTCGTCGCTGGTGTGGATCTGCGCGCTGTCGATGTTCACGCCCTCGGCGCTGATCTTGTTCGTGACCGCCGCGAGCAGGCCCTGCCTGTCTTCCGAGATCACGCGCACCTTCACGCGCACCAGCTCGCCGGGCGCGTCCTCCCAAGTCACCGGCACGCGGCGCTCGGGGTCGAGGTGGAAGATCTTCTGGCAGTCACTCGCGTGCACGGTGACTCCGCGGCCGCGCGTGATGAAGCCCTCGACCGAGTCACCCGGCACGGGCGCGCAGCACTTGGCGAAGCGCACGAGCACGTTGTCCATGCCCGACACCTTCACCTGCCCGCCCGTGCTGCGGCCGACTGACAGCACGCGGCGCAAGAGCGACGGCTTCGGCTCGGGCTCGTCCTCGCCGACTCCCGCGAGCTTGCGCGCGACGGTGCGCGCGTCGAGCTTGCCGTACGCGACGGCCTGCAGGAGTCCGTCGAGGTCGCGCACGCCCAGGTCCTTCGACACGGTCTTCAGGTCACCCGACTTCGAGAGCTTCTCGAACGAGAGACTGCGCTTGTTCAGCTCGCGGTGGAGTAAGTCGCGGCCGAGCGCGCGCGAGCGCTCCACCTGTTCGAGCTTCAGGAAATGGCGGATGCGGCTGCGCGCGCGGCCGGTGACCACGAAGTCGAGCCACTCCTGGCGCGGGCGCTGGTGCGGCGAAGTCACGATCTCGATCGTGTCTCCGTTCGCGAGCTTGTGGCGCAGCGGCACGAGCTGCCCGTTGATCTTCGCGCCCGCGCAGTGATTCCCGACCTCGCTGTGCACCGCGTATGCGAAGTCGATCGGCGTCGCGCCCGCGGGCAGCGCCTGCACGTCGCCCTTCGGGGTGAACACGTACACCTCGTCCGAGAACAGGTCGACTCGCACGGTCTCGAGAAACTCGTTCGGATCCTTGAGTGACTGTTGCCACTCGAGTAGCTGGCGCAGCCACGCGAACTTCTGTTCGTCGCTGGGCCGCGTCGAGCCGTCGCCCTTGTATTTCCAGTGCGCGGCGATGCCGAGCTCGGCGACGCGGTGCATCTCCTGTGTGCGGATCTGCACTTCCATGCGCTCGCCGAACGGGCCGATCACCGTGGTGTGAATCGACTGGTACCCGTTGGGCTTGGGCATCGCGATGTAGTCCTTGAAGCGGCCCTGCACCGGCTTCCACAGACCGTGAACGATGCCGAGTGTCTCGTAACACGTGGTGGTCGTGCCGTCGACGATCACGCGGAACGCGATCAGATCGTAGATCTGGTCGATCGGGATGTTCTGCTGCTGCATCTTCTTGTAGAGGCTGTACGCCTCCTTCAGCCGGCCAGTCACTTCGCAGTGCAGCCCGCGCGCCCCCAGCTCCACCGACAGGCGCGTCTTCACGTCGCCGATGTAGGTCTCGCGCTCCTTCTTCGTGCCGGCGATGCGCTCCTCGATCTGCGCGCAGATGTCGGGGTGCAGGACGCGGAAGGCTCTGTCTTCGAGCTCCTCCTTCATCCAGTAGATCCCGAGCCGGTGGGCGAGCGGCGCGTAGATGTCGAGTGTCTCTTGCGCGACGCGCCGCCGTGAGTCGTCCTTCATGTACTCGAGCGTGCGGATGTTGTGCAGGCGGTCGGCGAGCTTGATCAGGATGATGCGGATGTCCTTCGACATCGCGATCAGCATCTTCCGGAAGTTCTCGGCCTGGGCTTCCTCGCGCGACTGGAACTCGATCTTCGCGAGCTTGGTGAGTCCCGCGACGAGGTCGCCGACCTCCTCGCCGAACTGGCCGCGGATGTCGGCGTCGGTCGCGAAAGTGTCTTCAACCGTGTCGTGCAGGAGGCCCGCGGCCACGGTCACCGGGTCCATGCGCATCTCGGCGAGTATCTCGGCCACCGCGAGCGGGTGAGTCAGATACGGCTCGCCCGAGAGACGCATCTGCCCCTGGTGCACCTTGGCCGAGTACACGTACGCGCGCTCGAGCAGCGAGATGTCGGCGTCCGGCGCGTTCGCCTGGACCTCTTCGACGATCTCGTTGATGCGCGCCATCTAGCCTCGCTCCACCCTCGCGCCGCGAATGATCCCGAGCAGCGCGTCGACGGCCTTGTCCACCGAATCGTTGACGATTCTATGGTGACACTGCTTCGCGTAGGCGAGCTCTTCCTGCGCGCGCTGCAGCCGCCCGCGCAGCACGTCTTCGGTCTCGGTGCGGCGGTCGCGGAGCCGTGTCTCGAGAACGTCGAGCGACGGCGGCTCGATGAACACGCGCACCGCATGCGGCAGCCGTACCTGCAGCTGCTCGGCACCCTGCATCTCGACCTCGAGGATCAGGTCGAAGCCCTGCGCGGTGGGCTCGTCTACGGCCGCGCGGCTCGTGCCGTAGAAGTGACTCTGGTATCTCGCGTACTCGAGGAACGCATTCTGCTCGATGAGTCTGAAGAAGGTCGGCTCATCGACGAAGTGATAGTCGACGCCGTCCTTCTCGCCGGGCCGCGGCGTGCGGGTCGTGTGCGAGATGGAGAAGTGGACGAGTCTGTCGGCGTCGAGCACGCGCCGCACGATCGTGCTCTTGCCCACGCCCGAGGGGCCCGACACCACGAACGGGATGCCGCGGCGCGCGGCAGTCACGGTGTCTCCTCGTCGTCGCCCGAGCCGGTGAGTCGCGCCGCGATCGTGTCCGGCTGCACGGCCGACAGAATCACGTGGTCCGAGTCGGTGATGATCACCGAGCGCGTCTTCCGCCCCTGAGTCGCGTCCACCAGCTTGCCGCGCGGACCCGCCTCTTCGCGCAGGCGCCGGATCGGCGCGGCCGCGGAGCCCACCACGGCGACGACGCGCGCCGCAACGATCACGTTGCCATAGCCGATGTTGAGTAACTTCACTCTGCGTTCAGAACCTGCTCGCGCAGCTTCTCCTGCTCGGTCTTCAGCGCGACGACGGCCCGTGACAGCTCGGTGTCCGCCGACTTCGCGCCGATCGTGTTCGTCTCGCGCCCCATCTCTTGCAGCACGAACTCGAGCTTGCGCCCCACGGCCCCCGGCGCGTCGAGTGTCTCGCGGAACTGATCCAAGTGACTGCGCAGGCGCACGGTCTCTTCCGTCACGTCCATGCGGTCGATCTGCAGCACGATCTCCTGCTCGAGCCGCGCGGGGTCGAGCTCGAGCTGCGGCGCGAGCGACGCCAGCCGCTTCTCGAGCCGCTCGCGCACGCCGGAGCGCACGGCCTCGACCCGCGCTTCCACGGCGACGAGCAGCCCCTCGATTCGAGTCAGCCGGCCGCGCAACTCGCGCTCGAGTGACTCGCCCTCGCGCGCGCGCATCTCGGCGGCCGCCGCGCACGCGCGTTCGATCACTTCGAGCACCGCGGGCGCGATCGAGTCGGCTTCCAGCTCGGGCTCGCGCATGCGAGACACTCCGGGGAGCGCGAGCAGAGCGGCGACGCCGAGCTCCTCGCCCCGCGCGAGGTCCTGCGCCAGCTCCTTCGCGGTGCGCGCGTAGGCGCGCGCCGCCTCGAGGTCGATCTCGAGCCGTGGCGCGAACGCGCCCTCGCGCGGCAGGCGCACCGAGATCTCGACCTGCCCGCGCTCGAAGTATCTCCCTGCCAGCGTGCGCACGTCGGACTCCATGTGGCCGAGCTCGCGGGGCAGCCGCGCGCGCACTTCGAGGTGTCTCGAGTTCACGCTCCGCGCTTCGGCCGCGAGCCCGTCCGCGCCTTCGGCGCGGCCGAAGCCGGTCATCGAGCGCCGTCCGCGCGCCGGCTCGGTCACCGAGTAAGTCCCCGATCCGACAGCTCGCGGTTCGCCTTCACCGCGTCGTCGCGCGGCTTTTGCTTCTTCGCGAACTCGATCACGTCGTCGATTCCGTCCTCGAGCCGCACCTTGGCCTCGAAGCCGAGCACGCGCTTCGCCTGGCCCGGGTCCGCGAAGCAGTGCCGGATGTCGCCCGCGCGGAACTTGCCGGTCACGTCGGGCGCGAGCTGCTTGCCCAGCTTCTCGGCGAGTAACTCCGCCACGCGCTTGATGGTCGTCGGGCGGCCCGTGCCCACGTTGCACACGCGCCCGCCCACTGCCTCGCAGCGCAGCGCCCCGAGATTCGCACGCACGATGTCACTCACGTGGATGAAGTCTCTCGATTGCTCGCCGTCCTCGGTCACCCAAGGGCGATTGTCGTTCAAGAGACTGGTGCTGAAGATCGCGGCCACGCCGGTGTACGGATTGCCGAGCGCCTGCCGCGAGCCGTACACGTTGAAGTAGCGCAGCGCGACGGTGGGAATGCCGTACGAGTTACCCACCGACAGGAACAGCTCTTCGTGATCGCGCTTCGACACGGCGTACACCGAAGTGGGTTGCAGCGGCTTCGTCTCGGGCGTGCCGATCGGGCGCAGCGCGCGCCCCGCCGCGTCGAGGTGCTCCCACTGTCTCTTCTCGAGCTGCTCGCCGGGGCGCAGGCCGGGGCTCGCGATCCTCCCGTCCGAGTCGAGATACGCGCCCTCGCCGTAGATCGACATCGACGACGCGACGACCATGCGCTTGATCTGGCCCTTGCGGTTCACGATCTCCTCGAGCAGCACCGCCGCGCCGAGTGAGTTGGCCGAGACGTAGCTCACGATCTCGTACATGGACTGCGCGACGCCGACCGCGGCCGCGTCGTGAATCACTATCTCGACACCCTCGAGCGCGCGCCGCACGATCGCCGCGTCGCGCACGTCGCCGCGCAGATACTCCGCCTTCTTGTTCGCGTGCGACGGCCAATCCGCGTTCGCGCCGTGCACCTGCGGGTCGAGTGAGTCGAGCACGCGCACGCTCTGTCCTTCGGCGACCAGCGCGTCCACGAGGTGTGAGCCGATGAAGCCCGCGCCACCGGTGACCAGAATCTTCATTCGTCCTCCCCGTGTTTGGATCGGCCGGCGCCTACGCCGCCGCGAGCCCCGACGTCGCCGGCTCGCCGGCGCCGTGCCAGGCGAGGATCTTGCGGTACTCCTCCGCCCGCCGCCCCCCGAACACCGCGCCCACCAGGATCTTCGCCATGACGATCGCGCGCAACGCCAGATACACCGCGCGCGAGCGGTTCTTGCGGAAGAAGATGTACCGGCTGCGGTAGTACTCGATGCGCGTGCGCAGCGGGAGCTTCTTCTTCGTCGACTCGCCGTACAGGTGGATCACCTGCGCGTCCGGCAGGTGAAACACTCGCCAGCCGGCGGCGCGCATGCGGTGACACCAGTCGGTCTCTTCGAGGAAGAAGAAGTAGTCCTCGTCGATCATGCCGACTTCGCGAATCACTTCGCGGCGTGCGAACAGACAGGCGCCCAGCACGGCCTCGACTTCGACCGGCGCGTCGTAGTCCACGTGCTTGCTCGGCCAGCGCTTCGGGAACACGCGGCGCATGAAGGACTGACCCACGATCTCGGACACGAGCGTCGGCGAGTTGTGGATGCAGTTCTGCTTCGTGCGATCGGGATTGAGCAGCTGCGGGCCGACGGCGCCCACCTCGGGGTGCTCGTCCAGGAAGCGCACGCAGGCCTCGAGCCCGCCGGGCAGCACGATCGTGTCACTGTTCAAGAGAACGGCGTGGCGGCCGCGCATGACTTCGAGGCCGCGGTTGTTCCCCGCGCCGAAGCCGATGTTCTTCGGCAGCGCCACCACGCGTGTCTCGGGGAACTGACGCACGACTGACTCGACCGTGGCGTCGGCGGAGCCGTTGTCGACCACGATCACTTCGTACGTGAGTCCCAGCTTCGCGTCGCGGATCGACGCGAGACAGTCGAGCACCAGGTCGCGCACGTTCCAGGCCACGATCACGATCGACAGATCGACTTCGTCGCTCACGTCGCGAGCTCCAGCTCGACCGAGCCCTGCCAGTCGGGCCGAGTGAGTGCGGCCCGCGCTTCGCCGAGCACGCGCGCGGGCAACAGGCGAGTCATGCAGCGGTGGTCGATCGGACAGACTTTGAGCTGACACGGCGAGCACTCGACCGGCTCGCGCATCAGCTTCGTTCGTTTGAGATTCAGGTTCGTGTACCCCACGGCCGTCGGGCCCATCAGCACCAGCGTGCGGACTTCGAACGCGGCGGCGATGTGCCGCGCGCCGGCGTCGTTGCACACGAGCAGCTGCGCGCGCGCGACGACGGATTTCAGGAGTGACAAGGTCATGCGGTCGCCGCCCAGCATGGCGAGCGGCACGCCGGCGCGCGCCGCGATCTCGTCGGCGAGTGACTGCTCGCCGGGGCCGTGCACCAGCGCCACGTCGGCGCCGTCTGCCCGGAGTGAGCGCGCGAGCTCCGCGACGTACTCGAGCGGCCAGAGCTTCGACGGTCCGAAGCCGGCGCCCGGCGCGAGACATACGAGCGGCCGCGCGCCGAGCCCGTGACTCGCGAAGAGTGAGTCGCACTCGCGCTCGGCGTCAGGCTCGCGGAAGAGCTCGATCTGCGTGCCCAGGTCCGGCGCGCCGAGTCTGCGCGCGAGCTCCAGGTAGTAGCGCTCCATCGCGGTCGGTTTGAACTTGCCCCGCCCGATGATCGCGCGGGCACCCGACCCGCGCTCCCGTGGTGGTGGCACGGCATCGGTCAACAACACACTCCGCCCGCGGCGCGCGTAGCCGACTCTCTGCTTCGCGCGCGCCAGGAACGCGAGCAGCGCACTCGCGAACGAGTTCGGCAGCACGAGCACGCAGTCACTCCCGCGTATCTCGCGCGCCACGCGCATGCGCTCGCGAAGCTGCGCGAGCTTCCCGCGGCGCTTGTAGATGTCGTGCGGCACGAAGCCGTCGAGCCACGGCGCCCCCCGCAGCGCGCCGACGAGCGACCCGCGCACGACCGCGGTGATCTCCGCGTCCGGCCGTCCGCGGCGCAGCGCGCGCAGGGCGGGCGTCGCCATCACGACGTCGCCCAGGTGGTTGGGCAGCACCACGGCGATTTTCTCTTTTGGCACGGCCACTTAGTAGGCAGGCTCCGCGCGATTCCCCGCGGTCTAGATACCCCGATCGGAGCCCTCGAGCAACGCGAGCGCGGCCGCGACCACGGCCTCGGGCTCGACCGCCCGCATGCACGCCCGCGCGGGGCAGCCTTCGCGGCACGGGTTGCAGCCGACGTCGCGGCGCACGATGCGGCTCGGCACCGCCGCGCTCGGCGCGTTCTCGACCGGATCGGTCGGCCCGAAGATCGCCACCACCGGCGTGCCCGCCAGCGACGCCAGGTGCATGGGCCCCGAGTCGCAGCCGATGAACAGCCGCGCGCGCGACGACAAGGCGAGAAAGTCCACGAGTGACTCGGTCGCGGGCGCGAGCGAAGCAGAGCCGTTCGCCGCGGCGACCACCGCGCGCGCCGCCTCGCGCTCGCCGGCGACCGGGCCGAACGCCACGAGTGTCTCGACCGAAGCGCGCTCGTGAAGCGCGCGAGCCACGGCCGCGAAGCGGTCGGCCTCCCAGCGCTTGTAACCCGTCTTGGGGCTCGTGCCGGGGTGCACGAGCGCGAAGCGCGCGGGCAGCTCACTCAGAGCGCCCACGCGATCCATGGACGTGAGCGTCAGCACGTCCGGCTTCTTCGGTATCTCGCCGCCGAGGAATCTCACGAGCGCGGCGTTCCGCTCGAAGCGCGACATGTGAGTCGACGCGATCGGCGCGCGCTTCGTCATGAACCAGTGACTCCACTCCTTCGCGATCGGCGCGTCGTATCCGACTCGCACGGGGATGTCCGCGGCCCAGGCGAGAAACGCGCTGCGAAACACGGAGTGGAAGTCGATCGACAAGTCGTAGCTGCGCGCGCGCAGCTCGGCCGAGAACGCGCGCAAGGTGCGCAGCGCCACGAGCGGGTGTCTCGCGCGCAGCCGCCGCCGCGGCACCACCACCTGCTCCGAGAGACCCGGCAGACCGACGAGCCCCGCGGCCGCGCGGTCTTCGACGAGCCAGTCGATGCGCGCGTCGGGATACAACGCGCGCACACCCGCGAACGCGGTGCGCGTGCGCACCACGTCACCGAGCGCGCCGAGTCGAATCACGAGGATGCGCTCGGCTGGGCTGGGCTCTAGCATGGCTTTCATGGTCGCCCCGCGACTGCTCTGGCGCTACATGTTCCGCGACATCCTGCTGCACGCGCTGCTGGGTCTCTTCGCGATCACGTTGCTCTTGGTGGTCACCAATCTGCTCCGCTTCATGGAGGAGCTGGCCGCGGCGGGAGTGGGTCTCTCGGCGCTGGGTCAGTTGGTGCTCGTGATCCTGCCCGCGTACGCCTCGTACGCGCTGCCGACCGCGCTCTTGTTCGGTGTGTTGCTGTCGTTCGGGCGTATGTCGGCGGACGGCGAGATCATCGCGATGCGCGCCAGCGGAATCAGCGCGTCGCGCCTGTTGCCGCCGGCGCTCGCGATCGGCGCCGTCGCGGCGATCGGCGCCGGGTATCTCCTGTGGGAGGTGCAGCCCAAGGCGGTCATGCGCATGCGCGCGCTGATGCGCCAGCTGGCTGGCTCGATCCAAGTCGTGGAGCCCGGCCGCTTTCTCGAGCTGGGCGACAAACTCGTCTACGTCAACTCACTCGGTGACTCGAGCTGTCCGCTCGAGGGCGTGTTGATCTCGAGCACGACCGAGGGTGAGCGCAGCTTCTACGCTTCCGCGCGCTGCGGCGAGATGGACCGCGACGCGAGCGGTCACACGCTGGGCTTCGTGCTGCACGACGGCTCGATTCACTTCCGCGATCCCGATCCGTCGCGCTACCGGCGCATCCGCTTCCAGACCATGAAGACGGTGGCCGACGTGTCTCTCTACACCGATCCGAAGCCCGGAGCGTCGCAGCTCACGTTCGCCGAGCTCATCGCGGTGTCTCGCTTGCCGCCCGACGCGGCCGAGTTTCGCCGAATCAACGGCCGCTACGGAACCGGCCTCGAAGTGCAGATCCAGCGCCGGCTCGCCTTCCCGTTCGCCTCGCTGTTGCTCGCGCTCATCGCCGTGCCGCTCGGGATCCGGCCGCTGCGCTCGGGGCGCTCCGCCGGCGCACTCACCGCGATCGCCGTCATGGCGCTGTACTGGCTCGCGTTCACGTTCGCGGACATGGCGTCGACGCGCGCCTACGTGCCCGCGTGGCTCGGGTTTTGGGTGCCCAACGTGTGCGCGCTGGCCGTGGGCGTGTGGCTGATGCGGCGACTCACTCGGAGCGAGGGCTGATGCGCGGCCCCGTGCGCGACGTCCCGCCCGGCTACGTGGTGCACCGCGTGGGCGAAACGTGGCTCGTGTTCGACGCGAAGTTCGCGCCCGAGCTCGTGTCACTCCGGCTCGCGGACCCCGACGCGCGGAAGCGCCTGTTCGCGCGCGCGCCGAAGCGCGGCCGTGGCTCGGTGCCGAGTGTCTCGCTGCGCCGCGACGCGCACGTGATCCTGCGCCGGTATCAGCACGGCGGCCTGCTCGGCGGGTTGACCGGCTCGTTGTATCTCGGCCCCGGCCGCGCGCTCGACGAGCTGCACGTGACCGCGCGCGCCGAGGCGCTGGGCGCGCCCGTGCCGCACGTCTTGTGTCTCGCGCTGTGGCCCGCCGCCGGTCCGTTCTGGTCCGCGCTCATCGGCACGCGCGAGGAGCGCAACGCGCGCGACTTACTCGAGGCCCTGCTCGCGGCGAGCGACGCGGGCGCGCGCCGCGCGCTGTTGCGCGAAGTCGGCGCGGCCGTGCGCAAGCTGCACGACGCCGGCGTGGATCACCGCGACTTGCAGCTGCACAACATCCTGGTCGTCGAGGACGGCGGCGCGCGCCGCATCGTCGTGGTCGATCTCGACAAGGCCGTGTATCACTCGCGCGGCGCGCTGTCTCCGCGGCTGCGCGCGCGCAATCTGGGCCGACTCACTCGCTCCGCGGTGAAGGCCGGCCTCTTCCGCGGCCCGATCGGCAAGCGCGAGCTCGCGAGCTTCGTCGGCGCCTACACCGAGAGTGACCGCAAGCTGCGCGCGACCCTGCGCGGCTGGATCCGCAGCGAGCAGTGGAAGCTAGCCCTGCACCGCATCGGCTATCGGCTCGCGGGGGAGCGAGGCGCGACTAAAGCGGCCGAGCTTCCTCGACGAGCATGACCGGAATCCCGTCTTCGACGGGGTAAGACAGCCGGCACGCCGGACAGTCGAGTGACTGCTCCTCGCCGTCACTTGCGCGCTTCACATCGAGCTCGGACTTGCACTTCGGGCAGACGAGTATCTCGAGCAGCTCGGGGTCTATGCGCGCGCTCATGCGTGGGCCTGACTGCGAATGAGGTCTGCGAGCGCGCCGGTCTGCATCATGAGCTCCTCGAGCTGGTCCAGGGGAAACTGACTCGCCGCGTCGCACATCGCTTCCTTCGGATTCGGGTGAGTCTCGAGGAAGACGCCGTTCGCGCCGGCCGCGATCGCCGAGCGCAACAACACCGGGATGAACTCGCGCGAGTGACCGCCCGAGGGATCGGTGCTGGGAATGCCGTAGCGGCGGATCTGGTGACCCGCGTCGAACACCACCGGGTAGCCGATCTCCTTCATGACCGGGATCGCGGTCATGTCGGCGACCAGGTTGTGATAGCCGAACTGCGCGCCGCGCTCGGTGATCATGACTCGCTCGTTCCCCGTGCGAGTCACTTTACCCACCGGGTGACTCATCGAGCTGGGCGACATGAACTGCCCCTTCTTGATGTTCACCGGCTTGCCGGACTTGCCGGCCGCGATCAAGAGCGTCGTCTGCTGACACAGGAACGCGGGGATCTGGATCACGTCGAGCACTTCGCGCGCGGCCGCGATCTCTTCCACGCTGTGCACGTCCGACAGCACGGGCAGCTCGAACTCCTTGCGGATCCACGCGAGCAGCTCGAGCCCGTCATCGAGCCCCGGGCCCTGATACGACAGCTCGTCGGAGCGGTTGTCCTTGAGATAGGACGACTTGAAGATGAACGGGATCTTCAGCTTCTCCGAGAGCTTCTTGAGTCTCTCGGCGGTCGCCGCCATGAGCGGCTGACTCTCGATCACGCACGGCCCGCAGATCCAGGCGAGCGGCAGTCCGGCGCCGAGCCGCACGCGGCCCGACGTCTGGTCGCCGATCTCCACCGTCTTCATGGCGGCCTTCACGCGCCCTCCCCCGGGGTTCGGCGCGGAGCTTAGCGAGAGCCCCAGGGGCCGGCTAGCGGAGCTGCGAGATCTGAGCGAGCACTGCCGGCTTGATGATCTTGTCGTCGCCCTCGACGCGGAAGACGTCATCCAGGCCAAGGGACGCCCAGGGGATCACTTCGCCTTCCGGTCCTTCCACGACGAAGCCCGCGTCGCGAATCAGCCGGTAGGTGTCCGTCGCGTTCTTGCCCTTCGTCGTGAGGTAGCCCTCGACGAAGAGTGAGTTGGCGGGCCAGAGCGCCAGCGCCTCGAGTGACCGCAGATGTCCTTCGCGTCCGGCCGCGATGCGCACCTCGGCGCGCGGGTTCGCGAGCCGCATCATCGCGAGCACGCGCAGCGCGCGCTCGGGAGTGAGTGACCCGTCGCTTTGCAGCGGGTTGCCTTCGATCGGCAACAGGAAGTTCACGGGGATCGACGGCACCTGGAGCTCGCGGAGCGCGACGGCGACCTCGACCAGGTCCGCGTCTTTCTCGCCCATGCCGGCGATCAGGCCGCTGCACTGCTCGAGCCCCGCGGAGCGCGCGGCGCGCAACGTCGCGACTCGGTCCGCGTACGTGTGAGTCGTGCAGATCTCGGGGTAGTGCCGCTCACTCGTGTTCAGGTTGTGATTCAGGCGGTCGACGCCCGCTTCCTTGAGCCGACGAGCCTTGTCTTCGTCGAGCAGGCCGACCGACACACAAATGCGTACGGGCACCTCGGCGCGGATCGCGCGCACGGCATCGCTGAGAAACTCGATCTGCCGATCCGTCGGGCCGCGTCCGCTCGCGACCATGCAGTATCTGAACGCGCCGGCCGCGTACGCGCGCTTGGCCTCGGCGACGAGCTCTTCCTTCGGCTTCCACGGATACGGGCGCAGGGGCGCGTCTGTGACTGCCGACTGCGAGCAGTAACCGCAGTCTTCGGGACAGCGCGCGTTCTGCGCGTTGTTCAGGATGTGCACGCGCACGCGGTTCCCGAACGTGCGCTCGCGCGCGAGCCGCGCTTCGTGCAGGAGCGGAAGCAGCGGAACGTCGGCGCCGAGGAGATGCTCGAGCTCGTTCGCGTCGAGCGGCGGACCTTCGAGACTGCGCTCTGAGAGATTCATGTCGGCGCGCAGAATATCAGACTCTCGTTTGACGGTTCGTGTCGGCGCGTGACAGGCTCACTCGTCTTTCAGACGGAGGAATGCACATGGCCGAAGCAACGCTCTCCGCGCCGAAGCAGGGTCGCGCGTTGAACATCGCCGTGTGGGTCGTGAGCGCGCTGCTGTGCGCGCTGTTCCTGTTCGCGTCTTATCCGAAGCTCACGGGCGACCCGCGCGCGGTAGAGGGCTTCCGCAAGCTGTACACCGACGGCTTCCGGTTGTTCATCGGCACGTGCGAGATGCTCGGCGCCATCGCGCTCCTGATTCCCCGCCTCGCGTTCTGGTCGGCGTGCGGGCTCCTGATCATCATGATCGGCGCGATGTACACGCACGTCGCCAACGACGACGTCGCGAACATCGGCGGCGCGGTGATCGCGTTCGTGGGGTGCGCGTTCATCGCGTGGGCGCGGCGCGGTCGAGCTCTCTTCCTCTCGTGAGTCACTGACTCAGCGGCGGACGCGCGCGTCGACGAACTCGACCAGCGGCAGCGCAGTGTCTCGCTCGACGTCCTCTTCGAGCACGACCAGCTCCGCGGGCGCGGCCCAGCTCGGTGGGATCTTGATCGCGTCCTTCGCGGTCGTGACCCAGAGGAGCGCCGGGTCGAGACCCGCGAGGTCGGCCGGCGCGTAGCGGTGGTGGTCGGCGAAGACGCGCCGCGCGCAGACGTCGGCGCCGAGCTCGGCCAGGTCGCGCGCGAGCCGGTCGGGGCGCGCGATCGCCGCGACGAGACCCACGCGCGCGTCGCGAAGTGTCTCGACGGGGATTCGCTCGCCGCCGCCCACGGGGCGGAGGCCGAGCTTCGCGAGTGACACGCGAAACTGCGGTACGCCGCGGGGCAATCGGTCGCCGCCCGGGGGCGCCGGGTCACTCGGGGTCGCGCGCGTCCAGACCAGGGCGCTCGCGCGAGACAGCGCGCCGACTGACTCGCGCAGCGGGCCGCGCGGCAGCACCCAGCCGTTGCCCAGCCCGAGCCGCGCATCGAGACACACCAAGTCGAGGTCGCGCGCGAGCGGGTGATGCTGGAAGCCGTCGTCCATGACGAGTATCTCGGCGCCGAACGCCGCGATCGCGCGCAGGCCGAGCGCGGCGCGGCGCACGCCCGCGAGCACCGGCACGCCCGGCGCGCTCGCGGCGAGCAGACACGGCTCGTCGCCGACTTCCGCGGGCGTGGCGAGCACGCGCTCGCCGTCGGAGACCACGTTCACCTCGCGCGCGCGGCTCCCGCCGACGCCGCGCGAGAGCAGCGCGACCTTGCGGCCCCGCGCGCGCAGCTCGCGCGCGACGAAGCCGGCGACGGGAGTCTTCGCGGAGCCGCCCACCGCGAGGTTCCCGACCGAGATCACGCGCGCGTCGAGCTTCGCCCGCGCGCGCAGCCCCGCGTCGTACACCCAACGGTGTAGCCTGGCTCCCGCCGAGTAGGCGAACGAGGCGAGCGCGAGCGGCGCGAGCGCGGCGCGGCGCTCGAGTGACTCATCGACCCGCCACAGGAAGTCAGGCACTCGCGCCCCGCGCTTCGAGCACCAGCGCCAGCACGCGATCGGCGGCGCCGCGGTGCTCGTCGAGTCTCTTGGCCGCCTCGCGCGCGGGCGCGTTGCGGTCGGGAGTCACCCACAGCTCGCGCAGCACGCGCTCCAGCTCCGTCGCGTTGTCGGCGCGCCGCAGCACGCCGAGCGGAGCGAGCAGTGACTCCTGCGTGCGCTGGTTCTGGATGTTCGGGCCGTGCACGGCCACGCGTCCCGCCTGCACGGGCTCGACCAGATTGTGTCCGCCGACGGGCGCGAGACTCCCGCCCACGAAGGCGAGCTCGGCCAGGTGATACAGGCTCGCGAGCTCGCCCACGCTGTCGACGACGATCACGTCGGCGCCGGCCGCGCCCTGCGAGCGCAGGCCCACGCTCGCGCCGTTGCGCCGGATGGTCCGCACGACCTCGGGCACGCGCTCCGGGTGTCTCGGCACGAGCACGAGCCGCAGCTCGGGCGCGCGGGTCGCGCGGAGTCTCTGCCACGCGGCGAGCAGCGCCTCTTCCTCGCCCGGGTGAGTGCTGCCGCCGACCAGGAACGGACCGGCGCCGAGTGATTCGCGCAGCGAGACGGTCGGCTCGGGCGCGGCGGGACGGTCGAGCTTCAGATCGCCGACGACCGACGTGCGCGCGTCCGGCGCGCCCAGCGCCACGAACCGCCCGCGATCCAGCTCGGCGCGCGCGCCCACCGCGAAGAGTCTCTCGAGCAGCGGCGCGAAGAACGGCGCCAGCAGGCGGTAGCGCGGATAGCTGCGGTCCGAGAGCCGCGCGCCCGCCACGATGACTCGCGCGCCGCGTCGCGCCGCCGCCGAGATCGTGTTGGGCCACAGCTCGGTCTCGATCAGCACCACCACCGAGACACGCGCGCGCGCGAGCGACCAGTGCAGGAGCCCGGGTAAGTCGAGCGGCGCGAGGCGCGTGCGCACGCGGGGCAGCACCGCGCGCAGGCGCGCGCGCCCAGTCACCGTCAGCGCGGTGGCGATCACCGGTACGCCGCGCTCGACCAGCCGCGCGACCAGCGGCGCCGCGGCCTCGGCCTCGCCCACGCTCGCCGCGTGCACCCACACCGTCCCCGCGGGCATGCGCGGCAGCGGCTTGAGTCTCTCGATCACCGAGCCCAGCGGACCGAACACGCCCAGCACCGACAGCACCGCGAGCGCGGGGAGCGCCAACACGAACAGCGGGACGAGCAACAGGTCGTAGGCGACGATCAATCGCGCCTCGCCAGCGCGAGCGCGAGATCCGAGACACGCTCCGCGGCGCCGGGCGGTCCCAGCTTCGCGACCGCGCCCGCGAGGCCGCGCTGCATCTCGGCGCGCACCGCGGGATCGCGAATCAGTCGAGACACGAGTGACGCGATCGCCGCGGGCCGCGCCTGATTCTGAATGCGTTCCGGCACGACGCCCTCGCCCGCGACGAGGTTCACCATGCAGCTCGAAGACACCGTCGCGAGCCGGCGCGCGAGCTCGAAAGTGAGTGGGCTCGTGCGGTGCGCCACGACCAGCGGCACGCCGAGAATGGCGGCTTCGACCGTGGCGGTGCCCGCGGCGCTCACGAGACACGTCGAGACGGCCATGGCCTCGTGCGAGCGCCCGCGCACCACGCGCAGCCAATCGGGCGCGGCGAAGCTCTCGGCGTGCAGCGTCGGCGCGACGATCAGCTGCACCTGCAGACCGGGAAGTGACTCGCGAACGAGCGCCGCCGAGTCACGCATGAGCGGCCAGTTGCGCTCGACCTCGTTGTGCCGGCTGCCGGGCAAGAGTGACAGCACGGGCCGCGCGGGATCGAGCCCGAGCTCGCGCGCGAGCCCCGAGCGGTCGCGCTCGTGCGCGAGCGGCGCGAGCCGGTCGATCAGAGGGTGACCCACGAACTCGGCGCGGATTCCGTGCGCGCGCAGATACTCGGCCTCGAACGGGAAGATCACCGCCATCTGGTCGGTGCGCCGGGCCAACTTGCGCACGCGCCCGGCGCGCCACGCCCACACCTGCGGAGACACGTAGTACAGCACGCGGACGCCGTTGCGCTTCGCGACCGACGCGAGCGGCAGGTTCAGATCGGGTGAGTCGACGAACACGGCGAGGTCGGGTCGTGACTCGACGAGCGCGCGACGCAAGCTGGCGTACGCGCCGAGCACGCGCGGCGCCTGGCCCAGCACCTCGGTGAGTCCCGCGATCGCGATCTCGCTCTGCGCGACGACCGGACGGAAGCCCGCCGCCTCGAGCGCGCGGCCGCCCAGGCCGTACACCTCGAGCGCGGGCACGCGCTTGCGCAGTGACTCGACGAAGGCGGCGGCGTGCAGGTCACCCGACGCGTCCGCGGTGGAGAGGAACAGCTTCACGCCTCCACCTCCATCGGCTCGATCGCTTCCTGGATGCGCAGCGCGAGATCGAGCGCGCGCACGCCGTCCTCGCCCGTGACTTCGGGCTCCGCGCGCGTGCGCACCGACTCGGCGAACGCGCGGTCCTGCGCGAGCAGCGCGTCGGCCGCGTCGAACTCGAGCTTCTCGGCCACGATGCGCGGCGGCTCCGCGCCGCCCACCGCGCCCTCGCGCCGCACCAGCGTGATCTTGTTCTCGCCCAGGTCGAGTGACACGTAGGCGTCTGACTGGAACACGCGCACCTTGCGCAGTCTCTCGAGTGACACGCGGCTCGCCGTGAGATTCACCACGCAGCCGCCCGCCAGCCGCAGGCGCGCGTTCGCGATGTCTTCGGTCTTCGAGAGCACCGCCACACCGACGGCTTCGACCCGCTCCGCGTCGGGGCCCGCGAGCTCCGCCACGATGTCGAGGTCGTGGATCATCAGGTCGAGCACCACCGACACGTCGGTCGCGCGCGCGGGGTACGGGCCGATGCGGTGGGTCTCGATGAAGCGCGGGCGGCCCAGCGCGGGGCGGATCGCGCGGAACGCGCGCGAGAAGCGCTCGATGTGACCCACCTGCAGGATGCGGCCGCGGTCGCGCGCGAGCGCGACGAGTGACTTCGCCTCTTCGCGCGTCGTGGCGATCGGCTTTTCGACGAGACAGTCGACACCCGCGGCGAGCAGCTGACTCGCGATCCGGGCGTGCTCGGACGTGTGCACGGCCACGACCGCGGCGTCCGCGACGGCCGGCACGTCCTGCGCGCGGGCGAAGACGCGCGTACCGAGCTTCTGCGCGACCTCGTTCGCCCGCGCCGAGTCACTGTCACAGACCCCGGCGAGCGACAGCACGCCCTCGGCCTCGAGCTGCGCCAGCTTCTCGGCGTGGAAGCGGCCCATGTGACCCACGCCGACGACCGCGATGCGCGGCGCGCTCATGCGTCCTCGGGGCCGAGTCCGACGATCGCGATGCCCGCGGCGCGCGCGAGCGCGAGTGTCTCGTCCGGCTCGAGCACGAGCGTGCGGCCGACCTCGAGCCCGATCGCGCGCAGCCGGCACTCGAGCGCGAGCTCGAGGGTGGCCGGCCCGATCACCGGCACGTCGAAGCGCATGTCCTGGTCGGCCTTCGCGGCCTTCACCAGCACCGCGCCCACGCCGAACTCCGCTGCGCGGCGCATCATGCGGTCGGTGCCCTCGAGCGCCTCGACGGCCAGCACCGTGCCCTGTCTCACGACGCACGCCTGGCCGACGTCGTGCGGCGCCAGGCTCGCGATGACTCGCAGGCCGAGCGCGAGATCGGCGCGCACGGCCGGATCGACTTCGCCGCCGCTGACTACACCGCGCTGTGTCACGCGGCTCTCCAGGTAGCGCGTCGACGCGATCACCGGCAGGCCCTCGCCCTCGAGCTCGTCGGCCACCGCGCGCAGGATCGAGTCGTCGCCGCGCGCCGCGAGCTTGCCGAGCAGCGCGAGCGCGCGCGCGTCGGGGCGGAGCCGCTTCGGGTCGGCGAGCAGCGCGCGCTTGCTGACCGCGCCCGCGAGAATCACTTCGCGCGCGCCCGCGCCGCGCAGAAACTCGATCAGCTTTCCCAGCTCGCCCGCGTTCAGCCACGCAAACGCGCGGGTCGACTCACTCTCGATCGCGGGGTTCGCGTTGTCCTCGATCGCGGCGATCGCGACTTCGAGGCCGCGCTCGCGCGCGGCGCGCGCGACTTCGAACGGCAGCGGCCCGCTGCCAGCGATCAGCCCGAGCACCGCCATGGCGGCCGGCCCGCGCTAGCGGCGCCGCGCGAAGCCGTGCTCCGACTTCTCGAGGAACGCCACCATGCGCTCGGCCTCGGGTGAGTTGGGCAGCTCTGCGCGCACCTTCTCGTACGCTTCGTGCGCCTTCAATCCCTCGCGGAAGATGATGCGGAAGGCGCGCTCCACGTCGTCGATGCGCTCGGCGGGAATGCCGCGGCGCTCGAGGTTGATGCGGTTCATCTTGATCACGCGCGCCGGCCAGCCGTTCACCAGCGTGAAGGGCGCGGCGTCCTGAGTGAGTCCCGACAGACCGCCGACCATCACTGACTCGCCCACGCGCACCTTCTGCTGCACGGCCACGCCGCCCGCGAGATACACGAAGTCCTCGACCACCACGTGACCCGCGAGCATGACGTTGTTCGCCATGATGACTCGGTTGCCCACCATGCAGTCGTGTCCGATGTGCGCGTTGACCAGGATCATGTTGTCGTCGCCCACGCGCGTGGTGCCGCCGCCGACCGCGGTGCCCGGGTGGATCGTGACTTGCTCGCGGATCATGTTGCGCGCGCCGATCTCGAGTCTCACCGGCTCGCCCTTGTACTTCACGTCCTGCGGCGGCTCGCCCAGGCTCGCGAAGGGAAACACTTGTGACTCGCGCCCGACCGACGTGTGACCCGACATCACCACGTGCGAGCGCAGCACCACGCCTTCGTCCAGGCGCACGTTGGGGCCCACGGTGCAGTACGGGCCTATCTCGACGCCGTCGGCGAGCTCGGCGCCCGGATCGACGATCGCCGTCGGATGGATCTTGTTCACGGCTCTCCCCCCTCTTTCGATACGAACGCCGCGAGCAGCACGGCTTCCGCGACGATCTCGCCCCCAACGCTCGCCTTCGCTTCCAGCTTCACGAGCTTCGAGCGCGCGGCGAGCATGCGCGCCTCGAGATGCAGCACGTCGCCGGGCTTCACCTGGCGGCGGAAGCGCGCGCCGTCCACGCCCGCGAGCACGGACAACTTGCGCTCCTTCGAGGCGGAATTGACTGCCGCCCAGATCGCCGCGGCCTGCGCCATGGCCTCGATGATCAAGACACCCGGAAAGATCGGCTGACCCGGGAAGTGACCCGCGAGCGCGGGCTCGTTCGCAGTCACGAGCTTCTCGGCGCGCACGAAGTTCTCGCCGAGCTCGAGCACCCGGTCGATCATCAGCATCGGGAAGCGGTGCGGAAGGAGCTCGAGGATTCGCTCGCTGCCGAACGGGGTCTTGTCCAAGTTACTTCTCGTTCAAGCGTTTGATCACGATGTCGGTCACGTCGAGCGCATCGGGCGCGAACAGCACGCCCGGCGTCGAGCGGTCCAGGATCAAGTCGAACTGCTTCTCCTTGCCGATCGCAGTCACCACCTCTTCCAGCTTCTTCGCGATTGGCGCGAGCAGCTTCTGCTGCGCCACCACCAGCTCGTCCTTCGCGGCCTGCACGTCGCGCTCGAGATCGCGCCCGCAGCGCTGATACTCGATCGCCTTCTCTTGCATCGCGTCGTCCGACATCACGAACTTCTGTGACTCGGTGTCTTCCTGGATCTTCTTGCACTTCTGAGACAGCGGCTCGAGCTCCTTCTTCTTCTTGTCCTGGAGCTGAGTCAGCGTCTTCTCGGCTTCTTTCCCTCGGTCGCTCGAGATCAGTGCGCGCTGGCGGTCGACCAGCGCCATCTTGAAGTCCGCGGCGGCGGGAAGCGCCGGGAGTAGAAGCGTGAGCGCCAGGCCGAGCTGGAGGCCGGCGCGTCGAGTGAGTGCGGGTAGGGTGCCCGCGCGACCATTGGAGAGGCAGTGCATGGAGTCTCCTTTTCGAGGGCTACACCGTGCCGTTTCGCGGCGCGGAGGGAAAGTCAGGGGGGCGGTCAGTACTGCTGGCCGCCGAGGGAGAACTCGAACACCGAGCTCTCCTCGTCTTCGAGTGGGTCGAGCGGGAAGCCGAGTATGACCATGATGGGCCCGAACGGACTGAACCACTGGACACCCGCGCCGGTGCCGAAACGGAAGTCCGCCGGGTTGATGAACTGGTCCTCGGCGAACGCGTTGCCCATGTCGAGAAACACGATGCCAGTGAGTCCCATTTCTTCCGAGATCGGGAAGTCGATCTCGAGATTGATGAGCATCATCGAGTTACCGCCGATCACGTCGGTGGCGTCGATGTCTTCGAAGTCGTCGATCTTCTTGTCGTCGATGTCGTTGCACTTGCCGCTCGACAGCCGGCACTCACCCACGGCGAAGGTGGGGTCGCCCGGCACGATCTGGCGGCCGAACGGCGCGAACAGGAACGAGGCCGTGCCCGCTTCGCGAGACAGGATCGCGCGGCGCGGGCCGAGCGAGCGCTGCTTGAAGCCGCGCAGCTGGAACGCGCCGATGCCGCCCAGGAAGTAGCGCTCGGTGAGCGGCAGCTCGAGGTCACTGTCGATCTGCGCGAGATACCGGACCTGCTCGGAGCCGGTCGGATCGCACAGGTCGGGATTGCCGCCGCTCCCGGCGCACGCGGGCAAGTCGAAGTCCGAGATGTCGTTCCACGGCAGCACGTAGCCGACGCGCGAGTTGAACACGAACGTCGACTCGAAGCCGAGCCAGCGCTTCAGCGGGACGAACTGAGTCGTGCGCGCCTCGGCGCGCAGGAACTGCGAGAAACCGCCGAGCCCCGCGATCTCGAGCGCCAGGCCCGAGATGTTGCCGCTCTTCGGGAAGCGGATGTCGTCGCGGTTGTCTCGCCGCCACGCGAACGTCGCGAGCGAGCTCGTGGTCTTCCCCTGGAACTCCTCGCGCTCGAGCAGCGACGCGGCCTGGAACTCTTCGAAGCCGGTGATCTCGCGGATCGACAGCGCATAGCCGAGCGACGCGTACGTGTATGACTCGTCGAGCGGGTACGAGAGACTCAGGCTCCCGCCCGACAGCTCTTCCTCGAAGTCGACGTACTCACTCGTGGCGCTCTGCGCGGTGAGTGACAGAGACGCCACGCTGTTGAACACGTACGGCTCGACGAAGCGCACGTAGAAGCTGCGGTTGATCGAGCCCAGGTCGAGCCCGGCCGAGAGTGACCGGCCCGTGCCGAACAGATTGTCCTGACGCACCGAGCCCGAGATGATGAAGCCGTCGACGGAGCCGAAGCCCGCGCCGAAGCTGAAGCTGCCCGTCGGTCGCTCGACCAGGTCGACGTTCATCGCCACGCGGTGCGGCTCGTCGGACGGCTTGGCCGCGATCTCGACTTCCTCGAAGTAACCCAGCCGCTGCACGCGCTGCTTCGAGAGCTGCACGGCCGCGGCGGAGTACAGGTCGCCCTCCGCGATCGACAGCTCGCGCCGCACCACGGTGTCGGCGGTGCGCGTGTTGCCGTGCAGGTCGATGCCGTCGACGAAATACAGCTCGCCCTTCTTGACCTCGAAGTTACACGCGACGGTGAGCTTCTCGGGATCGACCTGAGTGATCGGATTCACCGACGCGTCGTAGAAGCCGCGGTCGCCGTAGAAGCTGCGCAGGCGGTCGACGTCGCCCGTGAGCTTCGAGCGGCTGAACACGTCGCCCGGCTGCTGGACGATGAGCCCGATGAGTGAGTCGCGGTCCATCGTCTCGTCGCCGAGCACGTCGATCGTGCCGACCTTGAACTGCGGGCCTTCGTTCACGTCGACGGCGACGGTGATTCCCTCGTCGTTCACCACCACCTGCGGCTCGCCGATCTGCACGCGGATGTAGCCCTGGTCCATGTACAGGCGCTGGATCTTGTCGAGGTCCTGATAGAACAGCGGCTCGGCGTAGAGACCGGAGTTGTCCCACATCTGAGTCACCCACGAGGTGACCGTCCAGACCTTGGTCTGCATGACGCCCTTGAGCTGTGAGTCGGACAACGCTTGGTTGCCTCGGAAGTCCACGTCACGCAGCTTCAGCTTCTTGCCTTCGACCACGTCGAAGTTCACGCCGACGGAGCCCTCGCCCTGCGGCTCGAGCGTGTAAGTCACTTGCGCCTGGTAGTAGCCCTTGGCCTGATACTGCGCTTCGATGCGCGCCTTGTTCTCGAGGAGCAGCGGATAGTCGACGGTCGAGCCGACCGTGATCGTCAGCTTCTCCTTGATGTCGTCCGACGGGATCTCCTCGTTGCCCGAGAGACTCACCTGGCGAATCACCGGGTTCTCTTGAACCACGTAGGTGATCACCGCGCCGCCGCCCGGCGCGCGGTCGAGCTCGACGCGCACGTCGTGGAAGAAGCCGAGCCCGTAGATGCGGCGGATGTCCTCGGCGATGCGCTTCTGACTGACTCGCTCGCCGACCTTGCTGCCGACCACGGCCTTCACGGCGTCCGCCTCGATGCGCCGGTTGCCCGAGACACGCACGTCCGAGATCACCGTGCCCGCGCCCGGCATGTCGGACTGAGTCGGCGGCGGCGCGCTCGGCTGCCCGGCGTTCAGGTCGACCGGGCCCGGGTCCTGCGCGAAGGCGGGTGCCGCGAGCGCGAGCGCGCACAGCGCGAAGGCGGCGACACCGAATCGTGTCACCCGCGCCTCGCGGGCGAGCTCTGCGTTGTGCGGAGGTTCGACATTCAGGGGCGCCCGCTTCGGAGGGGCGCCGCAGTGTAACCGAGCGCGAGCGCGGGCAGCATCGCTCTAACTTTCGAGCCTGCCCTCGACCAGGTAGCGCTTTTTCGCGAGGCGGTTCGCGAGCTTTTCGTTGTGCGTGACGAGCACGAGGGCGGTCTGCGCCGCGCCGTTCATGCGCAGGAACAGGTCGACCACCTCGTCCGCCGTGTGCGGGTCCAAGTTGCCGGTCGGCTCGTCCGCGAGGACGACGGCGGGCCGCTGCACGAGCGCGCGCGCGATCGCCACGCGCTGGCGCTCGCCGCCCGACAGCTTGCCCGGGCCGTGGTGTAGGCGGTGCGACAGACCGACCTGGTCGAGGATCGCGCGCGCCCGCTCGCGCGCCTCGCGCCGCGACAGGCCGCCGAGCAGACACGGCATCATGACGTTTTCGAGCGCGTCGAACTCGGGCAACAGGTGGTGTGACTGGAACACGAAGCCGAGTGACTCGTTGCGGAACGCCGCGACCTCGTCGGGAGGCAGCTCGTACAGGTCGCGCCCGCCGAAGCGCACGCGACCCGCGGTCGGCCGCTCGAGCCCGCCCAGGATGTGCAGCAAGGTCGACTTGCCCGCGCCCGAGACACCGAGCACCGCGAGTGACTCACCGGCGCGCAGGAGCAGATTCACCCCCGCCAGCACCTCGATCGTCTCGCCGCCGAGCTGGAACCGCTTCACGACGCCGACGGCTTCGAGCTCACTCATATCGCAGCGCCTCCGCGGGATCGAGCCGCGACGCCTGCCACGACGGCAAGAGAGTCGCACCGATCGACAGCACCATCGCGATCAGCGAGATGAGTCCCAGCTGCATCGGCTCGACGGCGTGCGGGAGTCTCTGCAGCTGGTACACGTTCGCGGGCAACACGTCGAAGCCGATGGTCGCCTCTACACCGCTCTGGATCACGTCGAGATTCAGAGTGATCACGAGCCCCATGCCGATGCCGACGAGCAGCCCCACCACGCCGATCAGGAAGCCCTCGATCGCGAAGACACGCAGGATGCCGGCGTCGGGACAGCCCATGGTCTTCAGGATCGCGATGTCTTGTGACTTCTCCATGATCATCATGATGAGAGTCGCGACGATGATGAAGCCGGCCACGACCATGATGAAGCTGAGCAGCACGAACATCATGACTCGCTCGGTCTTCAGCGCCTGGAAGAAGCCGGGGAAGTAGTCCTTCCAGTCACGCGTGTAGTAGATCCCGCTCGGATCGAGCGCGCTCGCGACTTCGCTCGCGGTGCCGCGCGAGCGGTACGCGTCGGTGGTGCGCACCTCGATGCCCTGCGCGACGTCGGGGAGCTTCATGAACTTCTGCGCGCCCGCGAGGCTCGCGTACACGAATGACTCGTCGAATTGGAAGAACTCGGAGCGGAAGACACCCGCGACGCGGAAGCGCTCGAGGCGCGGGGCCGGTCCGAGCGGCGTGGGCTGACCGCCCATCGGCGAGATCAGCACGATCGGGTCACCCACGCGCAAGAGAAACCGGTTCGCGATCTCCGAGCCGACGATGAGTCCCGGCAGGCGCGCGATCTCCCCCCCCTTCGGATCGGGATCGAGATCGGTGAGTGACCCAGAACGGATCGTCTCGATCAACTGAGTCGCCGTGCCGACCGAGTCGATGTCCACGCCCTTCAGCACGATCGCCTGCAGCCCGCCGTCGTGACCGCGCAGGATCGCGTCGGTGGCCAGGAACGGGGTCGCGCCCCGCACGCCCGGCATCTCGCGCACCTGCTCGGCGAGCTCGCGGTAGTTCGGGAAGTCACCCGCGCGCGACATCAGCGAGAAGTGAGCGCGCGCGCCAATCACTTTCTCTTCCCACATGTGCGAGAAGCCGTTCATCACCGACAGCACGACGGTGATGACCGCGACGCCGAGCGCCACGCCGACCACGCAGATCACCGAGATGATCGAGATGAACGTCTGCCGGCGGCGCGCGACGAGATACCGGAGGCCGATGTACCACTCGACCGGCTTCGCGCGCCGGTGCTCGACGAGCCCCGCGATGACCAGCGGCCAGAGACCCACCGCGGGCGGCAGGATCAGCAAGCCCGCCAGCGCGGCGGCTTGCATGCCCCACCAATTCAGGGTGGTCACCACCAGCGCCGCGACGAAAGTGACTCCGCAGAGCAGCAGGACCGCGCCGTAGCCGAGCGCTGACGGTCTGCGCCAGCCGGGCTTCGCGGCGAGCAGCGCGATCCCGCCCCAAGCCGCCAGCGAGCACACGGCCTGCCCCATGCCGGGCTGCCACCAGAGAAGCGCGCCCAACTCGTACGCCGCGAACGTCACGAGCGCCGCCGAGCCGACGATCGCGGGCAGCGCGACGCGCGCGCGAGTCACGAAGCGCAGGAAGTGACCCAGGATCAGCGCGGCCGAGGCCGAGAAGAACAGGAACATCGCCCCGAAGCCGAGCGCGATCAGCGCGACCACGCTGGCGGAGACGAAGCCCAGGCTGCGCGACAGGATCTCAAGCATCGCGCGGCCGCAGGTGCGGGAAGAGCTTCACTTCGCGCAAGTGACTCGCGCCGGTCAGGATCATCGCGAGCCGGCCCACGCCCAGACCCATCCCGCCCGTGGGCGGCATGCCGTGCTCGAGCGCGCGCAGGAAGTCCTCGTCGAGCGGCTGCGCCTCCAGATCGCCCAGCCGGCTGGCCTCGGCCTGCTCCTCGAAGCGCACGCGTTGGTCGTCGGGGTCGTTCAGCTCGCTGAACGCGTTGCAGATCTCCATGCCGCCGATGAAGCCCTCGAAGCGCTCGACCATGTGCGGCCGCTTGGGGTCGCGCTTCGCCAGGGGAGACAGGGCCGCCGGGTAGTCGACGACGAACGTCGGCGCCACGAGCGACGGCTCCACCGTTTCGGAGAACACTGCGTCCACCAGCCCAGCCCACGTGTGAATGGCTGCGAGATCGACGTTCGGCACGCTCGACTCCTTCACGGCCTTGCGGAGTGACTCGAGATCGGCCGCGCGCTCGATGTCGATCCCGCACGCGTCGCGGATCAGGTCGACCATCTTGCGCCTCGGCCAGGGCCGAGACAGATCGACCTTCACGCCGTCGCGCTCGAGTGTGTGGGTGCCGAGCGCGCGCTCGGCCGCGAGCGCGACCATGCCCTCGACCAGCTCCATCATGTCGTGATAGTCGGCGTAGGCCTGATACACCTCGAGCATCGTGAACTCGGGGTTGTGTTTGCGGTCGACGCCCTCGTTGCGGAAATCGCGCCCGATCTCGTACACGCGGTCGAAGCCGCCCACGACCAGGCGCTTGAGATACAGCTCGAACGAGATGCGCAGATACAGCTGCTGGTCGTACGTGTTGTGCAGCGTGGTGAACGGGCGCGCGTGGCCGCCGCCGTACAGCGGCTGCAGGATCGGAGTCTCGACCTCGAGGAAGCCGCGCGAGTCGAGATACTCGCGCATCGCGCTGATCATGCGCGAGCGGATCAGGAAGCCGCGGCGTGACTCGGGGTTCGTGAGCACGTCGAGATACCGCTGCCGGTAGCGCGCCTCGACGTCCTGCAGGCCGTGCCACTTCTCGGGCAGCGGGCGGAACGACTTCGCGAGGAAGCCCAGCTCCTTGGCCTCGACCGACAGCTCGCCCTTCTTCGTGCGCACGAGCGTGCCGCGCGCCCAGGCGAAGTCACCGACCTCGTACAGCTCGAACTGCTGCCACTGCGACGCGTCGAGGTTGTCCTTGCGCACCCACAGCTGCAGGTGCTCGCCGTCGGCTTGGAGCGTGGCGAAGGCCATCTTGCCGAACTCGCGCAGCGCCACGATGCGGCCCGCGACGCAAGCCGTGACCGCGGCCTTCTCGAGCGCCGCGGCGTCCAGCGTGCCGAACCGCGCGAGTATCTCGGCAATCGGCGTGCGCTCGCCCGGCACGCGCGCCGGGAACAGGTCGACTCCGGCGGCGCGCAGTTGCTCCGCCTTCGCGCGGCGCGCCGCGAGTATCTCGGCTTCGGTCGCCACTCACTTCCCCCCAGACAGCAGGAACGCGCGCATGAACTCGTCGAGCTCGCCGTCGAGCACGGCCTGCGCGTTGTGACTCTCGACCTCGGTGCGGTGGTCCTTCACGCGCTGCGACGGATGCAGCGTATAGGATCGGATCTGACTGCCGAAGTCGATCTTCTTCTTCTCGCCCGCCACGCGCTCGATCTCGGCTTCGTGCTCCAGGCGCGCCTTCTCGTACAGCTTCGCGCGCAGGATCTTCATGGCCTGCGCCTTGTTCTTGTGCTGGCTGCGCTCGTTCTGACACTGCACAACGATGCCCGTGGGAATGTGAGTGAGTCGCACGGCCGAGTCGGTCTTGTTCACGTGCTGGCCGCCGGCGCCGCCCGCTCGGTACGTGTCGATGCGCAGGTCCTTCTCGTCGAGGTCGACCTCGATGTCGTCGCCGATGTCCGGGATCATGGACAGCGAAGCGAAGCTCGTGTGTCTGCGCTTCTGCGCGTCGAACGGCGAGATGCGCACGAGCCGGTGGATGCCGATCTCGCTGCGCAGGCGCCCGTACGCGTACTGACCCTTCACCGTGAACGTGACTCCCTTGATCCCCGCTTCCTCGCCGGGCTGGTAGTCGACGATGTCCACGGCGTAGCCGCTGCGCTCGCACCAGCGCAGATACATGCGCAGGAGCATCTCGGCCCAGTCCTGTGACTCGGTGCCGCCCGCGCCGGCGTTGATCGAGACGATCGCGTCCATGGGATCGTGCTCGCCCGACAGCATGCGCGACAGCTCGGCCTCTTCGAGCCGCGCGCGCACCGCGCCCACGGTGCTCGCCAGCTCCTCGACCGAGTCGGCGTCGAGTGACTCGCCGGCCATCTCGATCAGTAAGTCGGACTCCTCGAACAGCTTGTCGGTCTCGAGGAAGAACCCGACGGACCGCTCCAGCTCGCGCTGCTCGCGCAGCGTCTTCTCGGCGCGCTCGCGGTCGTTCCAGAGCTCGGGATCGGACGCGCGCTGCTGTAACTCTTCGAGCTTCGCCTGCTTCGCGGCGAAGTCAAAGATGCCTCCGCAGCTCCGCGAAGCGCTCGCGGAGCCCGGGGAGCTCATCGCGGAGGTCGCGCAGCCTAGCGCCGGCGTCGTCCGACAACGGCCCTCCCTCCCGCGGCCGCGAGCAACAGCGCGCTCGCCCACAACGGCCAGTCACCCGCGCGCGTGTACACGGTCGAGCCCGCGCGCGCGGGCGGCACGTCGACCACGAGCGTGGCGCGCTCGAAGATCCGAGTCTCTCGCAGCACCGCTCCGCTCGCGTCGATCAAGGCAGTCACTCCCGTGTTGGCGTCGCGCAGCATTGGCAGCCCGTGTTCCGCGGAGCGCAGCTTCGCGATCGCCAGAAACTGATGCGGCGCGCTCGATCGCCCGTACCACGCGTCGTTGGTCGTGTTGAGCAAGAGGCGCGCCCCGTCGCGCACTGCCCTTCTCACCACACCGGGATAGACGACTTCATAACAAATGAGCACTGCGGGAGCATGCTCGGCGCCGACGCGCCCGAGGCCGTCCAGGCGCCACGTCTTCGGGCCCGGAGTGAGATCGCCGACGTCGGCCAGACCCGACGCCACGCCCTCGAGCGAGCCGAACAGCGCGCGCAGCGGGACATACTCGCCGAACGGGACCAGCACGGTCTTGTCGTGGCGGTCCGCGATCGCGCCTTCGGGAGTCAGCGCGAACACACTGTTGTGTAGGTCGGGAATGCGCCGATCCGGCACCGGCGTGATGCCGAGGCCGCCGATCAGGAGCGGCACCAGGTGCTCGCGCGCGAGCGCGAGCAGCGGATCGCGAAACTCGCGCAGCGAATCGCCGAGACCGGGGTATCTCGCCTCCTGCTCGGGAGTGAGCAGGAAGCCGGGATACGACGCCTCGGGCCACATCACGAGGTCGAGCTTCTCGGCGAGCGCCTCGCGCGTGAGTTCCAGCTGGATCTGATAGTTCTGCGCCTCGAACGCGGGATCCCACTTCACGCTCTGCGGGATGTTCCCCTGGATCATCGCCACGCGCGCGGGCTTTACGGCCTCGAAGTCTCTCGGCAGCGCGAGCCAGCCGATCCCGTGCAGCGCGGCCATCAGCGCGAGCGCGCCCGCGATGCGCCGCTCGGCGAGCAGGATCCCACTCAGCGCGAACGCGAACGTGAGTCCGTACACACCGGTGATCGACGCGAGCCCGCGCAGCGGCGCATCGCCGTGCGCCGCGTAGCCGAGGAACGCCCACGGGAACGCGGCGACTGACTCGAGCGCGCGCACGCGATCGGCCAAGATCCACGCCGCGGGCAGCAAGAGGAGTGACAGACGTCCCGCGTGCGGCGCGAGCCAAGCAGTGACTGCGGCCGCGATCGCCACGCACAGCGCGCAGTAAGCCGCGACGCCGAGCATGCCCACGACTCCCGCGACCGCCGGCGCGTGACCGAACACGGTGATCACGACGTACAGCCACCAGAACACGGACGCGTAGCCGAGCCACGCCGCGAGGAACGTGCGCGCGAACGCCACGCGCGGGCGGGCCCCGCGGATCAAGAGCCACAGCGGCGCGAACGCGAGCCAGGCGAGCGCTGTGCCCAGGTCGAAATACACGTCGCCCGCGCGGAACTCGAACGACAGCCCGAACAGCACCGCGAAGGCGAGCGTCAGCACCCAGCGCGCGCGTCGAGAGCCGATGTCAGTCACTCGAATCTCGCCAGCTCCCACGCCAGGTGCCGCTCCAGCGCGCGCATGCGCATGCGGTCCCCGCGGCGCAGATGGTCGAGGCCGTGCAGGTGCAGACACCCGTGGATCAGGAGTGTCTCGAGCTCGCGCGCGAGCGGAATGCCGCGGCGCGCGGCCTGGCGCTTCGCGGTGTCTAGCGAGATCACGACGTCGCCGAGACACTCCCGATGGTCGCGTGGGCGCCCTACCCACGCTCCACGCCGCCCTTTGGTCTCGCGCTGCGCGAAGGCCAGCACGTCGGTGGCGCGGCGGCGGCGGCCAAAGTCACCCGCCAACCGCGCGATCTCGACGTCGTCCACGAGCCGGAGTGACAGCTCGGAGTCAGTCGAGCCCAAGGCGCCTAAGATCGTCCTCGCGCTTCTCGCGAGCGCCTTCCGGTCGACTTCCGGGGCGGGTGTCGCCGCGCTCACTAGCACCTTCATCGACCCCTTCCTCGACTCGCCGGCCCGCCGCGTCGGTGGTCTCGGGATAGTCGATGCGCTCGTGCCGAATCGCGGAGAGCGTGTCGATGAAGCTGCGCGCTATGGCGTGTAAGTCGCGCAGCGTGAGATTGCACTCGTCGAGCTGGCCGTCGCGAAAGTAGTTGTTGATGATGCGCTGAACAAGCTGTTGCACGCGCGCGGGGCTCGTGTCTGCCAAGGTGCGCGACGCGGCTTCGACCGAGTCGGCGAGCATCAGGATCCCGGCCTCGCGCGTCTGCGGCTTCGGACCCGGGTAGCGGTAGTCGTGCTCGGCGACCAAGTCACCCTTCTCGGGGTCCGCGTTCTCCTTGGCTTTCTCGTAGAAGAAGCGAATCACGCTGGTGCCGTGGTGCTCCATGATTCCGCGCAGGATCGGCAGCGCGAGGCTGTGTTTCTCGGCGAGCTCCACGCCGTCCTTCACGTGAGCCTGGATGATGCGCGCCGACATGCTGGGCGAGAGCTTCTCGTGGCGGTTCTCGCCCTGAGTGATCGTCACGTTCTCCACGAAGAACTGCGGCCGGCGCATCTTCCCGATGTCGTGGTAGTAACCCGCGACCTTCGCGAGCAGCGCGTTCGCGCCGATCGCCTCGGCGGCCTTCTCGGCCAAGTGACCCACCATCATCGAGTGGTGGTAAGTCCCGGGCGCGCGCAGCTCGAGCTCGCGCAGCACCGACTGCTCGCGGTTCGCGAGCTCGAGCAGCTTCACGTCGGTCGTGTACGAGAAGAGTGACTCGATCAGGGGCGCCGTGCCCGAGACCAGGATCCCGCACAGCGCTCCGTTCGCGAACGCGAGCGTGAGCGCCAGCGCGCCAGCCGGCAGCGAGAAGTGATTCCCCAGCAGCATGAGCGCGACCGCGACCACCGCGTTCGCGACGCCGACGCGCAGACCGGCGCGCAGCAGCGTCCCGCGCTGCATCACGCGCGCCGCGCCGAGCGCCGCAGTGAGTGACCCGGCGAGCGTGTAGAACGTGAAGCCCAGATCGCCGCGCACCTGCATGCCCGCCACGAGTGACACGAGCGCGGCGAAGAGCGCCGCGGTCTCGGCGCTCTGGACCATGCGCACGAGCATGGTCGCGGCCGCCACGGGAATCACGAACTGCAGCAGCGCGGGCCACTGGTCGACGACCGGCTGCAAGCGCGGACTCTCTCCCGCCGCGTCGATCAGGAACAGCGCCATCGAGGTGCCGAGCGTGGTCGCCACCAGCATCGTCAGCAGGAACCACGCGTCGCGGTTGCGGCGCGGGAACCGCTGCAGACTGTTCACGCCGAAGCGCCACACCGTGCTCATCAGGAAGAACAGCAGCAGAGTGACTCCCAGGAACACCGCCGCGCGAGACAGCGCGCTCTGCTGCGCGCGGATGCCGTTCAGGATCAGCACGTGGCGCTCGGTGATCGGATCGCCGTCGCGCACGATGATCTCGCCCTTGCGCAGCGAGATCGTCGCTTCCTTCACGCCGCCTTCCGCGGTCTTCCGGCGCTCGTCGGTGGCGCGCAGGTTGAACGAGAGATTCGCGCGGATCAGCGCGCGCGCGAGCGGCACCAGCGCGGCGCGCGCCGCCGGCGGCGCGTTCGCGAGCACGAACTGTCCATTGCGCTCGACCTGCGCGCGCGCCGCATCGGTGGTGAGCACCTGCTGATTCGGGCGCAGCGGCCGCTCGTTGCCGGAGCCCAGGTCGCGCACCAACACCGTGCGTGACTCGACGTGCCGGTCGAAGTCCGCCGTGTCGTCGATGATCATGCGGCCCGCGGTGGCCTCGACGAGCTGCATCAAGAGCTTCTCGTCCTCGCCCGAGAAACTCGTCCTCTCCAAGTGAGCGAGTGACACGTCCGGAATCTGCACGTCGGGGCCGAGCGCCTCGCGAAACGCGCTGCTCGGCGTACGCACGTCGGTGTCGGGCTGCGCCGGCGCGGCGCCGCGTTTGACCGGAGCGGGCTTGCGCGTGTTGCGCGCCGCAATGAACGCCGACCCCAAGCCCTCGCGCACCAGCGCCGCGCGCTTGTCGTCGAAGTCGTAGATGACCGGCGCCGAGTCACTCGCCTCGCGCCGCAGTCTCTCGGTCGCGAGCGGATCGACGATGGCCAGCGCGAACGGCGCCTTCTCGTCGTGGTCCGCGATGTCGCCGACCTCGGGCATGCCAGCCGCCAGCCCGCCGACGGGCGCGGGCAGTATCTCGAGCGTGAGTAGCGCGGACACCGCGAGGCTCGCGACGAGCCCGCCCGCGATCAGCGGCCAGCCGCCCGCGCGCTCCACCTGCGGCCCCGCCGACTTCGCGGGGCCGCGCCAAGCTTTGAGCTCCGGCTTCGCCACGGGAGTCTCTCAGCGCTCGCCTTCATAGCGGTCGTACGCGCGAATCACTTCCTGCACGAGCGGGTGGCGAACCACGTCCTTCTCCGTGAAGTGCACGAAGGCGATGCCGGGCACGCCGGCCAGCACCTTCTGCGCCTCGATCAGCCCCGACGTGGTGCCGCGCGGCAGGTCGATCTGAGTCACATCGCCGTTGATCACGGCCTTCGAGTCGAAGCCCATGCGCGTCAGAAACATGCGCATCTGCTCCGACGTGGTGTTCTGCGCTTCGTCGAGGATGATGAACGCGTCGTTCAGCGTGCGGCCGCGCATGAAGGCGAGCGGCGCGATCTCGATCACGCCGCGCTCCATGCGGCGACTCACTTCCTCGCCGTGCAGCATGTCGTGCAGCGCGTCGGTGAGTGGCCGCAGATACGGGTCGATCTTCTCGTAGAGCGATCCGGGCAGGAAGCCGAGCTTCTCGCCCGCCTCGACCGCGGGGCGAGTCAGGATGATGCGCCCGACCTCGCGGCGCAGCAGCGCCTGCACCGCCATGGCCATGGCGAGATACGTCTTGCCCGTGCCCGCCGGACCGATTCCGAAAGTGAGTGCCGACTCGCGAATCGTCTCGAGATACAGCCGCTGATTCTCGGTGCGCGGCAGGATCTTCTTGTGCCGCCCGACCTCGACGCCGGCGCCGCCGACCAGCGCGTTCGCGGCGTGAGACGGCCCGTCCTCGCCGAGCTGCACCATCTGGCGCACGTCGGACTCCTCGACGGGCGCGCCGGCGGCGGCCAGGTCGTACAGGTCGCGAATCACTCGCTTGGCGAGCTTGCACTCGAGGATCGGGCCACTGACTCGCACGCGGTTGCCGCGCGCCGAGATGCGGACGCCGATCAGCTGCTCGAGCTTCCGCAGGTTGCGGTCGTTCTGTCCGTAGACGACCTGGGCCAGCGCATTGTCCTCGAGAACCAGCGGATCTTCGTCGGCCAACGACCCTCCCTTGGGAGCTCCTCGGTCAGGGGCGAATGCGCCACAGACGGTAACCGTCGGGCGCGCGGGCGTAACTGTATCGGTCGACCGGAACCGCCGCCAAGAGCGCTCCCGAGTCGCGCAACGCGTCGAGTGAATCGGGGTACTCGCCGGTGGCCCAGCGGTGCGCCTCGAGCGCGGCCTGCAGCCGCTCGGTGGCGGCGCTCTCGCGCAGCTCGGCGACGGGATCACTGGGCAGCGGCAGTCCCTGCTGCACGGGCGGCTTCGCGCCGTACAGCGCGAACGCCAGCACGGCCGACACCGCGAGCAGCGCGAACGCGGCGAGCGGCGGACGGTCACTCGGGCGCTCGGTCTTCTCTTCGGGCTCGGCCTCGGCCTGCTCCTCGGGGCGGAGCGCGCCGTTGCGAATCAGCGCGACCACGCCGCGCGCGCCTTGGAACGTGCCGAGCCGAGACAGGTCGATCACGCGCCGCGCCGCGAGCCGGCCGTTGCAGATGGTGAACAGTCGCTCGAGGTCGGCGCCCGAGAGCCCCGAGCTCGCTTCGATCGCGGCGCGCTTCGCGCGGAAGCCCTCGGCGTCGATCAGCGGCGCGACGACGACCGAGAGATCCGGCAGCCAGTTCTGGATCGTGACCCACTCGTCGCGCATGCGGAGCGCGTCGAGCAGCACCATCTCGGCGGGCGTCGCCTTGTCGCATGGGCCGGCGGTGACTTCCTCGGCGCGGAACGCGAAGCGGCCCTCGTCCCAGAGGAACAGCTCGAAGATGGTCTCGCTGGTCGCGAGCCGAGTGACTTGCTCGAGATCCGCGCGCGGCACGAGGTCGAGCTGCAGGAGCGTGGGGACCAGCGGCTCGAGCGTGTCTTCCTGCCGCTTGCGCGCGTCGGCGAGCTGGGCGTCGGACAGCGCGCCCGCGCGCAGGAGATAGCCCGCGAGTGACCCGTCGGGGCGTGACTCGGACGGACGCGCCGAAAGCACCTGACCCTCGAGGAAATTCACGAGCAGCGTGCGTGACTGGCGCTCGACCTCGAGCACGCCGGTCTTGCGCTGCTGCGCAATCAGCTGGAAGACGTCGGCGACGGGGAAGTCGGCGAGAACTCCCGAGAGACTCATGTCTCGCGCCTCCGCAGGAGGGCCAGCTTCCCGATCATCTGCTTCACGCCGTACGCCAGGGTCGGCACGAGGAAAGTGAGTGCGATGAACACGGGCAACGCGTAGCCGAGCGTCCCGAGATCCCACGGCACGGGCAGGATGCCCGGCGCATGCAGCGCCGCGAAGCCCGCGCCCAGCGCGAACAACAAGAGCGCGCCGCGCGCGATGCGGCCGTCGACCAAGTCGACGGCGCCCGGGGCGACCAGCGCGGCGAACGTGTGAGTCACGATCGTGCGGCGCTGGCGGCGGCGGTCGCGGTCGAGCTCGAGCTTGCGCAGCCGCGGATCGGTGCGGTCGCGGCGCAGGAACAGCCGGATGCAGCGCATGCAGGTGCCCGCGGACATCGCCTCGCGCGAGCAGCGCACGCAGATGGGCTGGTCGCAGCGGTTGCAGCGACTCACCGACTTGCGGCGGAAGAAGAACGCGAGCGCGCCCGCGGCGGGCAGCAAGAGCCAGATGCGGTCGCGCTCGAACGTGCCGAGCAGTCTCTCGCGCAGCTCTGCCGCGAGCGCGCGTGAGTCCTCGCTCGCCGCGAGCGCGCGCGCGCCGTACAACACCAGCGGCAGCGACGGCTCGATGAGATACAAGTGCATGTTCGCGCCTTCGTGCGAGATGTACTTGCTCACCAAGTCGCCGTCGAAGTCGCGCGCGGCCTCGAACGCGGGCTGTTGCTCGGTGAGTCGCAGCGCGCGCCCGTACGCCTGAGACAGGTTGAACGCGGCGGGCGCGCTGTCGTGCGCCGCGCGCGCGCGCTCGAACGCGGGGATCGCCTGGCCCACGTCGCCCTCGGCCAGCCGCACGATGCCGCGCAGGTTGTGCTCCGCCGACTCGAGCAGCGGGTTCGGGTCGGGCTCCGCGCCGTGGTCGAGTGACTTCTCGGCGCGGTCGAGCTCTCCGGCGCGCATCCACGCGGTGGCGAGCGCGAGGCGCAGCACCGAGTCATTGGGCGCGCGGCGGCTCGCGGCCTGCACGTGATCGAGGTCGCCCGGAAGTGACTGGCCGCGGTCGATCCGGTACGCGGCCAGGAGCGCCGGCTCGCGCCCGACCGACGCGAGCGCGGGAGACACTCGATCGAGCGCCGGGCCGAGCGCGATGCCCGCGACGGCGAGAGACAGCGCGACGAACACCGCCTCGGCGCGCGGCAGGCGCAGCGCGCCGAGCGCGCCGAACACGGCCGCGAGCACGAAGGGCCCCGCGCCGAACAGCGGCAGCGCGCCGACCGCCGCGAGCAAGAGGAGCACGCCCGGCCAACCCGGAGGATCCTTCGCCGCGAACGTGTGACCGAACGCGTGCCCGTGCAGGCCGAAGCCGCGCAGCGCCGCCACGACTGAGGCGCCCAGAGCGAGAGACAGCGCGCCGCCCCCGATCACGATGGCGCCCAGCGCCAGCGCGAACAGCGCACCCGGGAGGCTCGTCGCGAGCGCCCGCAGCGCGTGGAAGAGCTGCGTCGGATCGCCCGAGAGCCGCGCCGCTTCGAAGCGCACGCCCGGCGAGCCGGGCGCGAGCTCGACCGCGCGCTCGACCAGCTCGGGCCGGCCGTCCGCGCGCGCCGTCTCGAGCAGCGCCCACGCCAGGATCGGCAGCTCCTCGAAGCCGCGCTCGTGCAGCTCGTGCGCCGCGCGCTCGACGCGCTCGGCCGTCGGCAGGCTCGCGCCGGACTCCGGCTCGGGGAGCGGCCCCGTCGGGACCACGAGCGGATCCGCGCGCCCGGCCGCGGGCGGCGCAGCGTGCGCCGGTGCGACGGGCGCAAGCGTGAGGAGCGCCAGCAGCGCCAGCGCCGTCGAGCTTCGCCAGATCGCGGGCACGCCTCTCCCTTCGTAGGCAATGAACCGAGTCACTGCCTTGATTCGGCCGCGCGATCAGCGCGCTGAAGGTCGGAGACGAAGCAGTCGGCGCAGGACGCCCCGCACGAGCGCGAACTCCGGCGCGCGGAAGAGCCAGAGACCGGCGAGATACACAAGCCCCGCGACGGCGATCACGAGTCCGAGCCGCAGCGCGCCTTCGAGCGACGCCACGGCCGAAGTGACTCGCTCGCCCAGGACGAGCGCGGCGCACAAGAGCGCCGTCGCCGCCGCGAGTCGCGCGTAGCCCGCGAAGTCGCGCGCGTGCACGTGCGCGCCGTGCCGGACACGGGAGACCGCGATGACGTACCCGGCGTTGGCCGCGGCGGCGAGCGTGGTGGCGAGCACGACGCCGAGATACCCGAAGTCGGCGAGCACCAAGCGGTGCTGCCACGCCAGCACCGAGTCGGGCAGCACGCCGGCGGGCAGCGGGCCCACGAGCGTGAGCGCGCCGGCGACGTTCACGACGAGACTCGCGATCGCGGCTTGCGCGCCGGTGCGCGTGTCGTGATGCGCCACGCACAGGTTCACCCAGATGCGAGTGAGTCCGATCGGCACGAGCCCGATCGCGTAGTACAGGACCGCGAGGCCGCAGCCGCGCACGGCCTCGGGCCCGAACGTGTCGGGGTTCCAGCCAAACAGCACGGTCACGATCGGGTCGCGCAGGATCACCAGCCCCGCGGTGCACGGCAGAGTGAGTGCCAGCACGAGGCCCAGCGTCGACGCGAACGAGCGGTCAAGGCCCGGCCGGTCGCCGCTCGCGACCTGGCGCGCGAATAGCGGGAGACTCGACGTCGCGAGCCCGAACACGAACACGCCCAGCGGCAGCTCGAGCAGCCGCGTCGCGTAGTACATGTAACTCACCGGGCCGTCGCCGAAGAAGCTCGCGATCGCGCGCGTGGTGATCGTGTTCAGCTGATACGCCGACGCCCCGATCACCGACGGCAGGAGCATCACGAGTAACTTGCGAACGGACGGGTCACTCGGCGCCCAGAGCAGCTTCGGCGCGAAGCCGCGCTCGCGCAGCGGGCCGAGCTGCGCCAGCACCTGCAAGAGACCCGCGATCGCCACGCCCCACGCGAGCGCGACGATCGGCGGATCGAAGAACCACAGACCCGCGAACACGGCGACGATCTGACACAGGTTCAGGAACACCGGCGCGATCGCGGGGCGGAAGAAGTGATTCATCACGTTCAGCGCGCCCATCGCCACCGCGACCAGGGTGAGACTCACGATGTACGGGAAGCAGAGCTGGAGTAACTCGACCGTGAGCGCGCGCTTGCCGGGGTCGGCCGAGTAACCCGGCGCGAACGCGACGACCAGCGGATCCGCGAACCACACCCCGAGCAGGCAGATCGCGAGGCCGGCCAGGAGCGCGAGCGTCCACGTCGCCTGGAACACGCGGCGCGCCTCCTCCTCGGAGCGCTGCAGCGCGCTCGAGAAGATGGGCACGAACGCGAGCGTGAGTGAGCCCTCGCCCACCAGCCGCCGGAACAGGTTCGGGATCGTGAACGCGACGAAGAAGGCGTCGCTCGCCGCGACGGGGAACGCGAACGCGATCAGGCTGTCGCGCACCAAGCCGAGCACGCGGCTGGCCATCGTCGCGCCCGCGACGACGCCCGCGGAGCGCGAGACACGCTGCGCCGGGTCCGTTGACACCGCCTCGGCCCCAGGGTACTTACCGGCTCCCTCGGAGGTCTCCATGGCTACCCACAAATCGGCGAAGAAGCGCCACGTTCAATCGCTTCGCCGGCGCGCGCGCAACAACCAGATCGAGAAGACGGTGCGCGGCGCGGTGCGGAAGCTGCGCGACGCCAAGGCCGCGGGTTCCAAGGAAGTGCCGCAGCTGCTCCGCGACGCCGAGCGCCTGCTGCGAAAAGCGGTGAGCAAGGGCGTGATGCACAAGCGCACCGTCTCGCGCACCGTCTCGCGGCTCGCGAAGCTCGCCGCGCGGTAGTCCGAAGCCACGATCGATTCGTGGCGTTCATAAGACTCACGCGCAGACGGCCAGCACCAGGCGCTCGAGCGCCATCCGCGGGCCGATCGGAACGCCGCCCTTCAGCGCCAGGTCCGTGCGGCGCACGGCGTCGAGACACTGCTTCAAGCGGCGCATGTCGAAGCGCCGCACCTGCTCGACGAGCTTCTGCGCCGCGAACGGGTGCACGCCCAGCTTGCGCTGAACCTCGGTCACTTCGAGTGACCGCAGCTCGCGCGCGCGGAGCAGCCGGCGGAAGTGATTCGCCAGCGCGCCGATCAGCGCGAGCGGTGGCTGACCTTGATCCGACAGCTCGGCCACGAGGCGCAGCGCGTTCGCGAGCCGGCGCTCGCCGATCGCGTCGGTGAGCTCGTACACGGCGCGCGGGCGCAGCTGACCCACGAGCTCGGCCACGTCATCGGCACTCACTTCGGCGCGCTCGCCGACGAACAGCGCGAGCTTCTCGACTTCGAGCGCGAGTCTGTCGAGGTCGGGGCCGACCAGCTCGAACAGCGCCGTCGCGACGCCGCTCGCCGGCCGGACGCCGCGCTGCTTCATGCGCCCGTCGATCCAGCGCTTCACTTCGGCGGGCCGCTCGGGACCGACACACTCGATCAACTGGCCCATCTTCTGAACGCGCTTCACCCACTTCTGACGCTTGTCGACCGTCTCGCCCTCGAGCACGAGACACGTGGTCTCGAGCGGCGCCTCGAGATACTCGAGCAGCGCGCCCTCGAGGAATTTCTCGGCGCGTTTCTCGCCCGCGCCTCGCACCAGCACGAGCCGCGCGCGCGCCATCACCGGGTGCGTGCGCGCCGCGGCGACGATCGCGAGCGGGTCGAAGCCCGAGGTCGCGAGATCGAAGCGGTCCTCGTTGAAGTCGCGGATCGCGCCGGCGAGCACGCGGTCGCGCAGCTCGGCGAGCGCCGCGTCGCGCAGGGTCGCCTCGGGCCCCGCGATCAACACCACCGGCGCGAACGACTCAGAATCGTTGGAAGAGCTCATCGTGGACTCGCTCTGCAATCTCGCTCGAAACGCGGCGGAGCGCTTGCTCCTTGTTGCTCGCGTACACCTGCGGGTCGGCGCTGGCGAGAAACACCTCGCGCACACGGAAGCGCGGGTGCTGCCAGACGACTTCGGCGGACTGCGCGCGCCGAACGTTCACGTCGAACACGACCTCGACCGCTTCCTCGAGCGCGAGCGCGCCCGAAGAGTAAGAGCTCGAGCGCACGGTCACGCTGTGCAGCACGCCGCGCATGACCAGATCGGGACTCGCGGCCTGACCTTCGAGCTTGGGCTCGAGCCAGCCGCGCCGCGCGAACTCCTCGTTCAGCGCTTCCGTGATCAGCTGCTCGAGGCCGGGCTCGCGCGTCTCGTTCTCGAACGCGACGAGCTCGATCGAGCGCACGTTCGGACCGAACACGTCGCGGCCGTCGAGCGGGCGGTAGCCGCACGCCGCCGCGGCGAGGAGTGACAGCGCGAGCGCGATCCGCGCGTGACTCCCCCAGCTGGCCCCTACCCTCATCGCCGGCCGAGGGTATCGCGTCCGCTCGACTTCGCCTGCCGGAGTTACTTGGCGCGCAGCACTGCGGCGCGGCGCTCGAGCTCTTCGACCAGGAAGTCGCGGTCGGCGCGCACCGACGGTGCGACGCGCGAGTTGAAGTGCTGCCGCGCTTCGCCGAGCTCGCCCACGAAGTCCTTCGCGGCGCTGCCCTTCGCGGCCGAGGCCGCGAACTTCTCCTGGTTGTAGAGGATCACGTCCGACACGGCGATGCGGGCGAGCCGTTCGGCCGCGGCGATCGCCGGGTCACTCGACGGAACGTTCGGCGCGGCGGCACGCGGCGCGGGTGCGGCGGGCGCGGGAGCCGGCTTCGCCGCGGGAGCGGGCGCGGGCTTCGGCACGGGTGCTGCCGGAGCGGGCGCCGGCTTCGCAGCCGGCTTCGGTGTGGGCGCTGGTGTCGGCGCGACGAGGGAAACGCTCGGCTTCGCGCCGATCCCGATCCGCCCGAGGATCTCGGGGAGCCCGGCGGGATAGTCACCGGCTTCGAGCACCTCTTCGGCGTCGAAGCCGTTCGTGCCGGTCTTGTCCGAGTCCGTTGCGATGCGGATCAGCTTCACCGCTGCGAGCTCGGTCGCGCGCTGCGCGACCTCGGCGATGCGCGAGGCCGACATGGACGGCAGGTCCGGGCCGAGCACCGCGAGCGCGGGCGCGGAGCGGAACATGCGCACGAGCGCTTCGCCGCCGTCGTCGACGACCTCGGCCTCGATGCGCCACGCCGCGAGCAGCTCGGTGACTGCCTTCGCGTTGTCGGCGTCTGGGTCGGCGACGAGCGCCTTCGCGAGCGGCGGCAGCGGCTTCGCCGGCACCGGCTTCGCGGCGACGGTCGCGGCGGACGGAGTGACTCGCGGCGCGGGCGCGCTCGCGACCGGCGACGGCTTCGCTTCGGGCGGCGTGGGCGGCGTGCCCTCGGGCGGCGCCTGCACGCGGAAGATCGTCTGACACTGACTGCAGCGGATGCGGGCCCCTTGCGGACCGATCTTCTCCCGGGCGAGCCGGTAGCGAGTCTGACACTGGGGGCAAGCGGCGATCACGCGCGACTCCTCGGTACGCGAACGGAGGCAGGCGGAGTCACTATCGGTCCCGCCGGAGTCACGCTTTACGCACTCGAGGCGAGCGCGTCGCACAGCGCGCGCAAGAAGGCGTCGACGTCGCTCGCCGTCGGTCGCTGGCCGGGACGCTGCAGCACGAACAGCCCGGGCGCGGCGACTTTCTCGCCCGGGCGCGCCAGCACGATGAGTGACATTCGCGGCGCGATCGCGAGCATGCGGCCCGCGAAGCGGCGCCAGCCCAGACCTTGCCGTGCGTCGAGCGGATCCTCGACGGCGCTGCCGAGCACGACCGCCGGCACCTCGCCGCGCACCACGTACTGCTTGAAGCGCGCGAGCGCGTCGGCCGGGCTCTGGAAGATGTGCACGCGCATCGGCTTCTCGGCGAGGCCCGTCTTCATGCGCTCGAGCAGCGGCAGATCGGGATCGATGCAGATCAACGACCCGGGCAGCTTCTTCGGCCCCGAGTCACTCGCGCGCGCGGCCGAGGCGAACGGCGCCGACGAGACCATGGTCGCGTCGGGATCGGGGAGCGCCGGCCGTGACTGCGCGGGAGTGACTCCGCGGCGGCGGCTCGGCGGCGTGTCGTCGTTGCGCAGCGCGGGCGCTTGTGTCGGCGCGGGCACCATCGTGGCGGGCTCGAGATCTTCGGGCGGCGCGTCCTCTTCGGGCGGCGGCTCGATGATGGGCGCGCTCGGCTCGGGCTCGGCCTCGAGCTCTTCCTCGGGGGCCGGCTCCGGCTCGGGCGCAGGCTCTTCCTGGAAGGACATGTCGAAGCCGTCGCCGTCCGCCGACTCACCCGACTGCATGGCGCTCTCGTCCTCGAGCCGCGCCCCTTCCAGCGCGAGAAACTCGGGAGACAGCGGGCTCGGCAGCAAGATTCCCTGGGGTCCGCGCCACTGGAGCGCGGGATCGTCGAGCGGCTCGAACGTGAAATCACCTTCGGACCAGTCGAAGATCGCGAGGATCGCCTGGACCGCGGCGTCCCAGAGCATGGCCGCGGCCACGTCTGAGTCACCGCCTTCCACGAGGCCGGCCTTCTTCAGGATCGCGTCGCGGTCGAGCTCGCCGCTCTCGAGCGCCACGCGCACGATGCCGCCGTCGCGCAGGCCCAGCCACGCCACGCCGCCTTGCTCCGAGCAGATCTCGAGCGCGCCTGTCTTTCGCGACAGAGCGACGACCTGCAAGAGCTCGGGCAGGCTCAGGTCAGACAGGTTTCCGGCGAGACTCATCCGGAAGAGGCATCGGATTCGGTTGCGTTCCGCCTAAGCGCGTGGCGCGGGTGAGCGGAGCTCGTCGCCGTCGATGTCGACCCAGCTGACGTTGAGTGACACGCCCCAGCTGTGCGCGCCCGGCACGACCTCGGAGAGCGCGGACAGGAGCGCCCGCTCCTTGGCCGCGCCATCGGGCAGGATCAGGTGCAGGCCGAAGTCACTCTGGTTCTCAGCGAGCCCGTGCACGAGACCGCGCAAGAGACTCACTGCGTCCTCGGCGAAGTCGATGGCGCCCGGGAGCGCCAGGAGCGCCGCGGGGCTGCGCATCATGAGGAGCTTGCCGGCGGCGGAACGCATGGCGCGCAGGATCGGACGCGAGCCGCCGCGCGGCGGAGCCGCGCCCACGCCCACGAGCAGGAGGCGACTCGGTTGGAGCGGACGCGAGCCCGGCAGGAGCGCGGCCTCGCCCAGCGCACCCGAGACGTAGCCCGAGCGCAGCTGCTCCGAGATCAGTCCGCACAGGCGCCAGTCGACCAGGCCCGCGTCGCCGCGCAGCGGGCGCTCGTCCTCGGGCACGGGGATCAGGATCGTGTCGGCCGGCGCTTCGACGACCGACCCGGGGAAGAGCGACAGCTCGAGCCGACTCACTCGCCGCTCCGCTCGGCGCGCGCGTTGCGCGCGACCACGTCGAGCACGCCGTTCACGAACGCGGGTGACTTCTCGGCCGCGAAGCGGCGCGCGACCTCGACGGCCTCGTCGATCACGACCTCGGCCGGGGTCTTGGGCTCGAACAGGAGCTCGTACGCGGCCACGCGGAGCACGTTGCGCTCGACCGCGGCCAGCCGGTCGATCTTCCAGTGCTCGCTCGCGCGCGCGATCGCGAGGTCGATGTCCTTGCGGTGGTGCACCACGCCCAGACACAGCTCGAGCGCGCGGTCGCGCGCGCGCTTGGGCAGCTGGAACTCGGCGCTCACGTTCTCGAACGACGCGCGCACGGTGTCGACGTCGAACTCGACACAAGACAGGTCGGCAGCGAACAGCACCTGCAGCGCCGCTTCGCGCGCCATGCGGCGGGGACCGTGCGAGCCCATGGCTAGTGACTCCCCGAGAGTGCGCGGGCCAGGTTCACCATCTCGGTCACGACTTCCGCCGCTTCCGCGCCCTTGTTGCAGCCGGGCTCGCCGGGCTTCGCCGCGCGCTCGAGCGCCTGCTCGACGGTCTCGGTGGTGAGCACGCAGAACGCGATCGGCAGTGACTCGGCCAACGCGACGCGGCCCACGCCGTCGGTGACTCCCTGGCACACGTAGTCGAAGTGCGGAGTGTCTCCGCGCACGACGGCGCCGATCGCGACCAGGCCGTCGTAGCGGCCGGTGCGCGCGGCGTTCTGCGCGGCGAGCGGGATCTCGAACGCGCCCGGCACCCACAACACGTCGAGTGACTCGCAGCCCAGCTCGAGCAGGCGCGAGGCGCACCCATCGAGCAGGCGCGCGGTGATCAGGTGATTGAAACGCCCGACCACGGCCGCCACGCGCAGGCCGCGCGCGTCGAGTCTGGTTTCGATGGTCCGCATGGGGCTTCCTACCACTCCGCGATGACGTGCAGATCGGGTCCCAGACGATGCCACGAGAGACGCTTCGCGTGCAGCGCGTCCGCGAGTCTCGCCGTGCCCAGCTCCGCGAGCACGGGTACGCCGTCGGCCCCAATGAGTAACGGAGCCAAGAAGAAATGCATGCGGTCCACCAGCCCGGCGCGCAGCAGCGCGGCCGCGAGCCCGCCCCCGCCTTCCACGAGCAAATCACACGCACCCAGCCGGCCGAGCTCGCGCCAGGCGGCGGAGAGATCGAGGTGACCGCCGCGCGCGCGCACCGGGATCACGCGCGCGCCCGCGCGCTCGAGCTGCGCGCGGCGGCGTGAGCCTGCGCGCGAGCTGCAGAGGAGCCACGCGGAGCCGGGGTGACTCGGGTCGAGGAGACGCGCGCGCGGTGAGATGCGCAGGTCCGAGTCGACCACGACGCGCGCCGGGCGGTGCACGACTCTGCGGCCGCGCCGCGCGGTGAGCTCGGGATCGTCGGCCAGCGCGGTGCCGGAGCCGACGGCGATCGCGTCGGAGCTGGCGCGGAGTGAGTGGACGAAGTTGCGCGCCGCCGGGCTCGTGATCCAGCGCGACTCACCTTGCGCGGTGGCGATCCGCCCGTCGAGGCTCGCGGCGAGCTTCAAGGTCGTGAACGGGCGCCCGCGCAGGACGCGCGACAGGAAGCCCTCGTGCAGGCGCGTGCAGGCTTCGCCTTCCACGCCAACGGTGACTTCGATCCCGGCGCGGCGCAGCTTGCTCACGCTCTGGCCCGAAGTGCGCGGGTCGGGGTCGACGAGACCGATCACGACGCGGCGCGGGTGCGCGGCGATCACGGCGTCTACACACGGCGGTGTACGGCCCGTGTGCGCGCAGGGCTCGAGAGTCACGTAGAGGGTGGAGCCGCGCGCGGCCTTGCCGGCGCGAGCCAGTGCGCGTGACTCGGCGTGCGGGGCGCCGCCGTCCGCGGTGCGGGCGCGCGCGAGCGCGCGCCCGCCCTTCACGACGATCGCGCCCACGCACGGATTGGGCGCCGTGCGGCCGCGGCCGCGCGCCGCGAGCCGGACCGCGGCGCGCATCCACGCGGCGTCGGTCCGAGAGTCAGTCACCGTCCTTGGGCGCCAGCTCGTCCATGGCGTTGCGGAAGTCCTCGATCGTGCCGAAGCCGAGATACACCGACATGAAGCGCAGCCACGCCACCGGGTCTAGCGCGCGCAGCTCCGCCTGCACCTCGTCGCCGATCCGCGTGCTCGCGATCTCGCGCTCGCCCGTGTCGAGAATGACTCGCTCGATGCGCACCACGGCCTGCTCGATCGCGTCCACCGACACCGGCCGCTTCTGACACGCCTTCTGGATGCCCGTGATGATCTTGAGTCTGTCGAAGATCTCGCGGCGGCCGTCGCGCTTCACGACCATCGGGAACAGGTCCTCGATGCGCTCGTAAGTCGTGAAGCGGCGCCCGCACTCACTGCACTCGCGCCGGCGGCGTTTCACCGCCGCGTCGCGCTGGTTCCGCGCGTCGATCACCTTGGTGTCGGGGTGATCGCAGAATGGACAGCGCACCGCCCGCCTCGCTTCTCAGACCGGCGGCGTGTACGGCAGCGGGAAGCTCTTCGCGAGCTCGGCCACCTGGCCGCGAATCTGCGCGATTCGCGCCGAGTCATCGGGCTTCGCGAGCACGTCGGCGATCCAGTTCCCGATGCGCTTCATCTCGGGCTCGCGCATGCCGCGCGTAGTGACTGCCGGAGTGCCGACCCGCAGGCCCGACGTGAGCCACGGCGAGCGCTTCTCGCCGGGCACGGTGCTCTTCGACGTGGTGATCCCCGCCTTGTCGAGCGTGTCCTGCGCCTTCTTGCCCGAGATACCGCCCTCGCCAAAGTCGATCACGAACAAGTGATTGTCCGTGCCGCCGGACACGAGCTTGAGTCCTCGCGCCGCGACTGACTCGGCGAGCTCGCGCGCGTTGCGCACGATCTGCGCCGCGTAGTCCTTGAATTCCGGCCGCGCGGCCTCCGCGAACGCGACCGCTTTGCCCGCGATCACGTGCATGAGCGGTCCGCCCTGAGTGAGTGGGAAGATCGCCTTGTCGATCGCCTCGGCGAAGTTCTGGTTGCAGAGAATCAGTCCGCCGCGCGGGCCGCGCAGCGTCTTGTGAGTCGTGGTCGCGACGATTCCCGCGTGGCCCACCGGCGAGGGATGCACGCCCGCCGCGACCAGCCCCGCGATGTGCGCGATGTCCGCGAACAGCACCGCGCCCACCTCGCGCGCGATCGCGCCGAACGCCTCGAAGTCGACGGTGCGCGGATACGCCGAGTAACCCGTCTGGATCATCTTCGGCCGGTGCTGCTTCGCGAGCGCGCGCACCTGGTCGTAGTCGATGCGCTGATCCGTGGCAGACACTCCATAGCGGACGAACTCGAAGAACTTGCCCGAGAAGTTCACCGGCGAGCCGTGAGTCAGGTGACCGCCGTGAGACAGCTCCATGCCCAGGATCTTGTCGCCCGGCTCGAGCGCCGCGAAGTACGCGGCCATGTTCGCACCCGACCCCGAGTGAGGCTGCACATTGGCGTGGTCACTCCCGAAGAGTCTCTTCGCGCGCTCGATGGCCAGCGCCTCGACCTCGTCGATGAACTCGCAGCCGCCGTAGTAGCGCTTGCCGACGTAACCCTCGGCGTACTTGTTCGTGAGCGCGGTGCCGACCGCTTCGAGCACCGCGGGCGAGGTGAAGTTCTCGCTCGCGATCAGCTCGAGGCAGGTCTGTTGGCGGTCGACCTCGCGCGCGATCGAGGCCGCGATCTCGGGGTCGGCGTGGCGGAGCTTCATCGGCGTTCTCCAGTCACTCAGGAAGTGGCGAGAGTCTACGCGTCGCCGTCCCAGCGCGCGATGGCCAACGTGCCGTTGGTGCCGCCGAACCCGAACGAGTTCGAGAGCGCGACGCGCACCGGGGCCTCGCGCATCGTGTTCGGCACGTAGTCGAGATCGCAGTCGGGATCGGGGTCGGTCAAATTGATGGTGGGCGGGAGCTTGCCCTGCGCGACGGCGAGCGCGGTGAAGATGGCCTCGATGCCGCCCGCGCCGCCCAGCGCGTGACCGGTCATCGACTTCGTCGAAGACACCGCGAGCTTCCTGGCGTGCTCGCCGAACACCTGCTTGATCGCGTGGGTCTCGATCTTGTCGTTCAGCTCGGTGCTGGTGCCGTGCGCGTTGATGTAGCCGATGTCCGCGAGTGACACGCCCGCATCCCGCACGGCGTTGCGCATGGAGAGCTGCGCGCCGATGCCGTCCTCGGGCGGCGCCGTCATGTGATTCGCGTCGCCCGACATCCCGTAGCCGATGACCTCGGCCCGGATGCGCGCGCCTCGGGCCAGCGCATGCTCGAGTGACTCGAGCACGACCACGCCCGCGGCTTCGGAGATCACGAAGCCGTCGCGGCCGCGGTCGAACGGGCGGCTCGCGCGCTGCGGATCGTCGTTGCGCGTCGACAGCGCGCGCATCGCGGCGAAGCCCGAGACACCGAGACGGTTGACCGGCGCTTCGACGCCGCCCGCGATCATCACGTCGGCTTCGCCGCGCTGGATGATCCGGTACGCGTCGCCGATCGAGTGAGTCCCGGTCGTGCACGCAGTCACTACGCACGTGTTCGGCCCGCGCGCGCCGTAGCGCATCGACACGACGCCCGACGCCATGTTCGCGATCGCGTACGGCACGAAGAACGGCGAGATCTTGCGCGGGCCGCGGTTCGCGAGCGCTTCGCAGTTGTCGTACATGGTCTGCAGCCCCGCGATGCCGGTGCCGATCAGGACGCCCGTCCGATCAGCGCGCTCGGCCGGCACGACCCAGCCCGAGTCATTCATTGCCTCGACGGCCGCGGCCATCGAGTACTGCAGGAATGGGTCGAATCTGCGCGCTTCCTTCTTCTCGAGGACCGTCTCGGGATCGAAGCGCTTGATCTGTGCGCCGAACTTAACGGGTAAGTCCTCGGTCTCGAAGCCCTCGAGGAGGGCTACGCCCGAGACACCTTTCAACAGCGCGTTCCAGCTCGTCGCCACGTCGTTGCCGAGCGGGTTCACCGTGCCCATGCCGGTGATCACCACTCGGTGTAACTCGATCGTGCGCGAGCGCAGGCGCGGCATCGACTCAGTCTTCTCGCCCGGCCGTGCGCTCTTCGACGTAGTTGATCGCGTCGCCGATGCTCTGCATGCGCTCCGCGTCCTCGTCCGGGATCTCGAGCCCGAACTCCTCTTCGATCGCCATCACGAGCTCGACGATGTCGAGTGAGTCGGCGCCGAGGTCGTCGATGAACGACGCCTCCGGCACGACTTCCTCCGCGGTCACACCCAGCTGCTCGACGATGATCTCTCGAATCTTGTCCTCGACTGCCATCAGTCCAAGCCCCCGTTCACGTGAATCACTTGTCCAGTCACGTAGCCTGCCGCTTCGCTCGCCAGGAAGCCCACCACGGCCGCGACATCCGCCGCCGTTCCCAGCCGGCCCAGCGGGATACGTTCGGTGAGTGCGGCCTTCGCTTGCTCGGGAAGATCGCGTGTCATGTCGGTGTCGATGAAGCCCGGCGCGACGGCGTTCACCGTCACGTTTCGGCTGCCGAGCTCCCGCGCGAGCGAGCGAGTCAGCGCTTCGACGCCGCCCTTGCTCGCCGCGTAGTTGCTTTGTCCGGCGTTCCCCATCTCGGCGACGACGGACGACAAGTTGATGATCCGCCCCCAGCGCTGTTTCACCATCGGCCGCGCGACGGCGCGGCAGACACTCCACGCTCCGCGCAGGTTCGTCGCGATCACGGCGTCGAAGTCTTCGGGCTTCATGCGCAGGATCAGCTGGTCGCGCGCGATTCCCGCGTTGTTCACGACGACGTCGAGCCGCTTGTGCTCCTGCAGGATCGACGCGACAAGTGACTCGACGGCTTCGTGATCCGCGACGTCGCAGCGCACCGCCTTGGCGTTGCCGCCCGCTTCGCTCGCGGCCTTCTCCGTCTCGCGCGCGGCGTCGGGGTTCGCGACGTAGGTGAACACGACCCGCGCGCCCGCGCGCGCGAGCTCGAGCGCGATCGCGCGGCCGATGCCGCGCGAGCCACCGGTCACGAGCGCCACTTTCTCGGCGAGCGAGTCACTCATGGCAGCTCCGCCGCCTTGGCCAGCGCCGGCTCGAGCTCTTCCACCTTCCCGACGTTCGCGCGGGCCAGCCCGCGGTCGATGCGCGCGGCGAAGCCCGAAAGCACTCGGCCCGGGCCCACCTCGAGCTGCAGCTTCGCGCCCGCCGCGATGAGTGTCTGCACGCAGTCGACCCAGCGCACCGGCGCACAGACTTGCGCGCGCAGCTTCGCGCGGGCGTCTGCCGCGGCCGTGTACGGCTTGGCATCGACGTTCGCGACGACGGGAACGCGCAGGTCGCGAAACGGGGCGGCACCCAGCTCCGGAGTCAGCTTCTCCATTGCGCTCGCCATCAAGTCACAGTGGAACGGCGCGGACACGTCGAGAGGAATCACTCGCTTCGCGCCCGCCGCCTTGAGTGACTCGGCCGCCGCGGTCACGGACTCGCGCCGCCCTGCGATCACCGTCTGGCCGGGCGAGTTGTAGTTCGCGGGCGCGACGAAGCCAGCGATCTCCTTGCACACGCGCGCGATGGTGTCGTCGTCGGAGCCCAGCACCGCGGCCATGGCGCCCTCGCCTTCCGGCACCGCTTCCTGCATCAGCGCGCCGCGGCGGCGCACCAGGCGGATCGCATCGCCCAGCGGCAGGCCGCCCGCGGCCACCACCGCCGAGTACTCCCCGAGCGAGTGTCCCGCGAACATCACCGGCGGCTTCGCTAGCTGTGACTCGACGGCGCGCCAGATCGCGATCGACGCCGCGAGCACCGCGGGCTGCGTGATCTCGGTGCGTGCGAGCTCGCTCTCGGGCCCGCGTTCGATGCGCTCGATCAGCCCGCCGCCGAACGCGGCTTCGGCTTCCTCGAGGGCCGCGCGCGAAACGGAGTGACTGCGCGCGAAGTCCATCGCCATGCCGACGGCCTGAGAGCCCTGCCCGGGAAAGACGACTGCGAGCATCGCGCGCGCGTTCGGTGTGGTCGCTGCCGACCTACACCTCTTGCTCAGCTTCGACCTGGAAGATCTGCCGGTCCCCGTAGTGACCGCACTCCGCGCACACGCGATGCGGCCGCTTCGTCGCTCCGCACTTCGAGCAGGTGGAGCGCGCGGGGGGAGTCAGTGCGTCGTGCGCGCGGCGCATGCGCGACTGTGACTTCGACATCTTTTTCTTGGGACCAACCATGACCGATCCTTCTTACTCCAAACGAGTCACTTGCGGCGGCGCGATTCCTCGAGCAGCTGTCCGAGCCCTGCGAGCGGCCGACTGGCTTGCTTCGTCTCGCAGGAGCAGGCCTGCCGGCTTCGCACCGCCCCACACATCGGACACAGCCCAGCGCAGGACTCCGTGCAGAGCGGCTGCATGGGCCAGGCGAGCGACAAGATTTCTAGCACGACCGGGCCGAAATCTAGCTCGTCGCCTGCATAGCGCCCGAGCTCGAGATCCTCCGCGTCGAGCTCGATCCCTCCCTCTGGAATCTGGCCCGGATTCTGCGCGGGCTCGAGCAGGAGTTCCAGCGGCTCGGACACGTGCAGCGACACCGGCTCGCCGCAGCGCGAGCAGCGCAGTGTGAGCTCGCCGGTGATCCGGCCCCGGAACAGGAGCCGCGCACCCAAGCGGTAGCCTTCGAACTCGGCGACTATCGGCGCGGCGAGCTTCGCGTCCGGGTCGCGGAACAGCTCGCGAACGGTAGACCACCAGTCGGAGCCCGCTTCGAGCCGGAAGCTCCGCGGGGTCTCCTTGACGGTCTCGCATCGGACGCTCAACTCGGTCATCGAGCCCCCCTCGGCAGAGCGGAAATCTCACTCGTGACGCGGCTTTGCTTCGTCGGAGCCGGCGCGAACTCACGATTACGCCGCAGGCTTGGGGTTGTCAACGCGGGTTCTCTAGACTGCGCGCCATGTCGGTGGTCACCCGCTATGCGCCCAGTCCCACGGGCGCGCTCCACATCGGCGGCGCGCGCACGGCGCTGTTCAACTGGGCGTTCGCGCGCCACGAGGGCGGTAAGTTCCTGATCCGGATCGAGGACACGGACAAGGAGCGCTCGACGCTCGAGTCCGAGAAGCTCGTGCTCGAGGCCCTAGAGTGGATCGGCCTCGAGTGGGATCCCGTGCCGGGGCCGTCGCCGATTCCGCGACAGTCCGAGCGCGGCGCGCGCTATCGCGAGGCGATCTCCGAGTTGCTCGCGCGCGGCCATGCCTATCGCTGCACGTGCACGGAGGCCGAGGTCGAGGCGATGCGCGAGCGCGCGAAGTCACGCGGCGAGAAGCCGCGCTACGACCGCAAGTGCCGCGAGCTCGGCATCGGTCCTGACTCACCGAAGCCCTTCTGCGTGCGGCTGCGGATTCCCGATGTCGGAGGAGTCACTCGCTGGAACGACTTGGTCGCCGGCGCGGCGGGCGAGGACGCTTCGGAGCTCGACGACTTCGTCATCGCGCGTACCGACGGCTCGGCGATCTATCACTTCGCGGTGGTCGTGGACGACCACGACATGGGAGTCACTCACGTGGTCCGCGGGCGCGAGCACATGACCAGTACGCCGCGGCAGCTGCTGATCTACCAGGGTCTGGGCTGGGAGCCGCCGCAGTTCGGGCACGTGCCGCTGTTGGTGGGCGCGGACGGAAAGAAGCTCTCGAAGCGCCAGGACGCCGTGTCCGTGCAGAGCTACCGCGACCGCGGCTTCTGCCCCGAGGCGGTGCTGAACTACATCGCGCGGCTGGGTTGGGGTCACGGGGATCTCGAAATCTTCTCGCAGGCGGATCTCGAGCGGTTGTTCACGCTCGAAAGCGTCGGCCAGTCACCATCTCAGGTTCACGACGACAAACTCATCTGGCTCTCGCAGCGCTACCTAAAGACGCTGCCGCGCGAGAAGCTGCTGAGTCACTTGCAGCGCTTCCTCGACGCGGAAGCGAAGCGGCCGGTGGTCGTCGACGATGGGCTGTGCAAGCTGGTCGATCTGTTGCGCGAGCGGAGCAAGACGCTCGTGGAGATGGCGGCGCTTGCGCGCTTCTACTACGTCGACGAGCTCTCGATCGATCCCAAATCCGCCGCGAAGTTCCTGAAGGCCGAGACTCGCCCGCGACTCGCCGAGCTGCGCGCCGCGCTCGCGGGAGCCTCTTCGTGGGAGCGCGGAGCGCTCGAGGCCGCCTTCCGCGAGGTGATCTCGTCGCACGGGATCGAGCTCGGCGCGCTGGCGCAGCCTGTCCGCGTCGCGGTCACTGGTGGGAACGTGAGTCCGCCCATCTACGAGACGCTCGAAGTGCTCGGGCGCGAGCGAACCTTGCGACGGCTCGACGACGCGCTCGCCACGCTCCCGACCTGATCGAGCTGGCGCGTTTGAAGGCGCGCGCCGACCGCGTATATTCCCGGCCGGTTTTGGCGGATCGTCTAACGGCAGGACGACGGGTTCTGGCCCCGTTAATCTAGGTTCGAATCCTAGTCCGCCAACCAACTCGCAGGGCTCACGCCGACGTGAATATGGCCTGCGAGCCCGCCGTCGTAGCTTCGGACGACACGCACCCACCCGGGTCCGCGAGGCCGACGGCGAGAGTCGAAGGCGATAGGCGAGCCAGACCCCACTCCCTCTGAATCCGGCTTGCTGCTCGCGGACCCAACTGGGGGCGGTCGACGATCTGCTTACTCTCCCTCCAGACGACACGACGAGGGATCCTGCGGAGCAATCCGCAGGATCCCTCGATTCGTTTCGTCGCCCGGAGCGCGCTGCCCCCGGGGGTGAGTCAGTAGCCCGTGCACTCTCCGAGGCGACGCCCGAAGGTGAACTTCGCGGCGGGCACGACGGCTAGCTTGGCCACCTGCGGGTAGTCGCGGTTGACCATCGCGGGCCCGATGAGCGTCAGTGTGAACAAGGTCAGGCCGGTCGCGCCCGCGACCAACCCGAAGAGACCGATCGGGCGCATGATCGCCGCGTCGAACAGCTTCGGATAGCCGCAGTCATCGAGTGAGTCCTCGAAGCCGATGGCGTTGGCGGTTGCCGGAGTGACTCCGAGAATGGCGACGAGCGTGAGCCCAGCGAGCAACGTGGCGAGCAGCTTGCGCATGAAGATCCTCCTGCCCACGGCTCCCGGCCGTGGCGTCCCGAACTCCATCGGCCCGCGGGCGGCGAACTTGACGCAGCCAGGTGCGCCGGTGAGTCACAGGGCCAGCGCTTCTCCTGCGCGGTAGACGGCGCGGAGTGACAGATCGGGTCCGAGCGCAAGCAAATCGGCGTCCGCGCCCGCGGCCAGGCGCCCCTTTCTCGCTTCCAGGCCGAGCAACGCCGCGGGCACGGCGCTGGCCATGCGCACCGCCGTGGCGAGTGGCAGACCCGCCTGGCGTACCGCGACGCGCACGGCCTCGAGGAGTGGAATGGCGCTGCCGGCCAGGCCTTCGCCGGTGGTCGCAAAGCCACCGGCGTGGATCTCCGCGTCGAGGCCGCCGATCCGATAGCGGCCGGGCGCGAGCCCGGCCGCTGGCGTGGAGTCCGAGACGAGCGCGATCGCGTCCGCTCCCCGCAGCTCGACGAGCGCGCGGGCGAGCTCGGGGTGCAGATGGTGACCGTCGAGGATCACGCTGCCGCGCAGGCGTCGATCGACGAGGAAGGCGCCCACCAAGTTCGGCTCGGAGACGCGCCGGCCGAGCGCGGGCTCGAGGACACGCGCCGGCCAGTCACTCGCGTTCCCGACGTGAGTCACGAACGAGAGACCCCGCTCGATCGCGGCTCTCACTTGCGCGAGCGTGGCGCGCGAGTGACCCGCGGCGACGACCGCGCCAGCCCGCGACAGGCGCTCGGTTGCTGCGAGCGCGCCTTCGCGCTCGGGCGCGAGCGTGACCATGCGCAGCGCGCCCTCGGCCACGTCCAAGAGGCGGCCTACACGCTCCGGTGTCGGGTCGCACAGCGGCTCCGCGGCGTGTGCGCCGCGCTTCGCCTCGGCCAGGAACGGACCCTCGAGGTGCACGCCCACGATCGGGCCGGCCGCCGACACGTCGCCGAGCAAGCGCGCGAGTGCGGCCTCCAGATGATCGAGCGGCGCACTCACCAGAGTCGCGAGCAAGCTGGTCGTTCCGGCGCGCAGATGGAAGTCTGTCGCGCTGCGGCGAGTCGCCGTGTCGGCGTCGTCGTACGCCGCGCCGATGCCGCCGTTGACTTGTAAGTCGACGAGGCCCGGGACGAGCGTCGCGTTTTCGTGTCGCACGTCGTCCGAACGGGGCTCGACCCCGCTCTCGACCGACGCGATTCGCCCGCCCTCGCAGCGCACGCGCACGCGCGTGGCCTCGCCCTCGGGAGTGAGCGCGCGCGCGCCCCAGATCGAGAGCGCAGTCACCCTTTGGCGAGCGCGAGCATCGCGTCGGTCGCGACCGCGATGCAGGCGTCCATGTTCTTGTCGATGTCGAGCTCCGTCGGCCCGGGCCACGGCGCGCGATCGGACACCACGCAAATGCAACCGGCCAGCAGCCCGAACAACGACGCGAGAGTCAGCAAGATGCCGCTCTCCATCTCGCAGTTCTGTACGCGCGCGGCGCGCATCGCGACGATGCGGCTCTCGAGCTCCGTCGGACGATAGCCGCCGAAGCTCATGCTCTCGATCGCGCCCTCCGCGCCGAGCACCGCGTTGCGCGCGTAGAATGCGTCGAGTGACCAAGTGACTCCCACGGCGTGTCTCACGCCGCGCGCGCGCGCGGCAGTCACTAGTGCTCCGACCACCTCCCAGCTCGCGACCGCGGGATACTCGGGCAGCACGTAACTCCGCGACGTTCCATCGTCGCGCACCGCGCCAGTGGTGATCACCAGATCGCCCAGTCCGAGCGACGGCTGCAGCCCGCCGCTGTTTCCGACGCGGATCATGCGCTTCGCGCCGATCTTCGCGATCTCCTCGACGAGCACGGCGGTGCTGGGCGCGCCGATCCCCGTCGACGCCGCCGCAAGTCGCACGCCGTCTCGCTCACCGACGGCGATTCGATACTCGCGCAGGTTCAGAATCTCTCGCGCGTTGGTCCAACCCTTGGCGATGCGCGGCACTCGCGCGGGGTCACCGCACAAGAAGACGTTCTCGCCCACCGCGCCGCGGCGCAGCCCCGTGATCGGCTGCCCCGGTTCTTCGCTCATCCCCCCCGACCTCCACACCGTCGTGCGTCGGTGACGCACCTCGCGAGGAGACTAGCGGCGCCGTTGACTGAGCGCGCGCCCCCACCTACAGTGCGCGCCCTTGGTCGGTCCCTTCGTCTAGAGGCCTAGGATATCAGGTTCTCACCCTGGAGACACGGGTTCGACTCCCGTAGGGACCACCAACGATCACTCCCACGGAGTGACTCGTCGCTCAGCGCAATCGGCGCAGAGTGACTGCGGCGGCGGCGAGCACCGCCAGCAGCGAGAGAGCGGGCTCGGGCACCGGCGTCGGAACGGCGTTCACGTTCACGTTGTCGAACTTGCCGTAGTCACCCTCGCCGTTGTCGAGCCAGAACACGACCCACAGCGACGCGGCGCCGACGGGGAGCGAGTAAGTCGCGTGCACCATCGTGTCGCCCTTGCCCGCGAGCAGCGGGGTCCAGTTCGACCAGGCGTACGGCGTGCCGCGCGCGTCGAAGTAGTCACTCGTCGCGAACCCCGGGATGTTCCCCACGAAGTAACCGACGCGCAGCCGGTCGGCGCCCGAGACGAGGAACGTGCGCCAATCGAACTCGAGCGTCGCAGACTGGTAACCCACCGTGTCGATGCGGAAGGCCATGCCGGCTTCGTCCTCGACGCGGCCGACGGGGGTCTGGTTCCAGCCGCCGCCGATCCGCTGCACGGCCAAGTCGCCGTCGAGTGAGTTACCGCTCGTCGGTGTCTCGAACCGAATGCCGTACCAGTGACTGTCTGCGCCTTCGGACTGCTTCGCGAGGCCGGCGTTGATTGGGTCGCCGATCGGATCCTGCGACGGGAAGCTCGTGTAGCCGTCGAAGTCCTCGTGAAACAGGAGCGCGCCGTGCGCGGCGAGCGGAAACGCCAGCAGAATCGCAAACGCGCAGGCGCACAGCCGAACTCCGCGGGTCACTTGGCTCTCCCTCCGTGGTGCGTGAGGGATTGTCACCGCGCCGCGTACGCTCGATCAAGAACTTTTTTCGCTCTGTGACTCACATACCGAGCGGTCGGTCGATGCTCGCCTTCAGTTCGCTCGAATCAAGCGGCCGGGAAGCGCGCCGGTCGGCTCGTCGCGACGAGATACGAGCTCGCCTGCGACCAGCGTCGCCTCGTAACCCCGCGCGCGTTGTGCGAAACGCGCGCCGCCCGCGGGCAGGTCGTGAGTCATGCGCGGCGGCTCGAGGCGCAGCCGGTCGAAGTCGATCGCGTTCAGGTCCGCGCGCCGCCCGACCTCGATGGTGCCGCGGTCCGGGAGCCCGTAGAGCTCGGCCGTGTCTCGGGTCATCCGGCGGACGACGAGCTCGAGCGGCAGCCGCGGCCCGCGGCGCCGGTCGCGCGCCCAGTGAGTCAGCATGAACGTCGGAATGCTGGCGTCGCAGATGATCCCGCAGTGCGCGCCGCCGTCGCCCAGGCCGAGCGCCGCGCGCGGATGCAGCAGCATCTCGCGGATCGGGTCGCACGAGAGTTGGCTGTAGTTCAAGACGGGAACCAGAAGTAACTCGCGGCCGTCCTTCTCGAGCAGGCGATCGTACAGCACGTCCTCGACGTCGCGGCCCGCCGCGCGTGCGAGCGCTTCGAGTGACTGCTCGTACGCAGGCTCGTAGTCGGGTGGATCGCCGATCGGGAAGGTCTTGCCGTACAGCGCCCCGAGCATCGACGGCACGGTGACTCGCTCGGCCAGGATGCGCCGCTTGACGTCCGGGTCGCGCAGGCGCGCGACGCGCTCGTCGAAGGCGAGCCCGCGCAGTGACTCGAAGGTCGGCCGTCCCGCGAACGGATGGATCTTTGTCTGGTGGCCGATCAAGAGCCCGAACGGCCGGCCGGCGACCTGCGGGAAGATCTGCGCGCCCTCGCGCACGGCCGCCGCCGAGACCTCGAGTAACTCGCGCCAGAGCTCCGGCGCGGCGTCGAACTGCAGCATCGCGAAGGTGACTGGCCGGCGGATCTCCGCCGAGAGCCGCCGCATCCAGTCGATCTCGCGCATCGGCCCCGCGATGTCCTCGCCCGCAGCGCCCGCTCCGGCGACCTCGAAGATCCCGCGGCCCAGCTCCCCGAGCACGCGCCCGATCCCGAACAGCTCTTCCTCGGCCGCGAACGTTCCGGGCACCGGCTCACCCGTGATCGCGCGGTGCACGATCGTGCGCGAGGTCGAGAAACCCAGCGCGCCCGCAGTGAGTCCCGCCCGCACGAGCTCCGCCATCGCGGCGATGTCCTCGGCGGTCGCGGGCTCGTTGCGCGCGCCGCGCTCGCCCATCACGTACGCGCGCACGGCGCCGTGCGGCACCTGTGTGCCCACGTCCACCGCGAAGCTCCGCCGCGCCAGCGCGTCGAGATACTCCGGGAAGCTCTCCCACTCCCACTGAATGCCCTCGTGCAGGGCCGTGCCGGGAATGTCCTCGACGCCCTCCATCAGGCCGATGAGAAACTCCTGCTGACCCGGCCGCACGGGCGCGAAGCCGACCCCGCAGTTCCCCATCACCACGGTCGTGACTCCGTGCCACGAGGTCGGCGTGAGCCACGGATCCCACGTGGCCTGGCCGTCGTAGTGCGTGTGGATGTCGACGAACCCGGGAGTCACGAGCAGGCCGTCGGCGTCGATGACCTGCCGAGCCGCACCGGTGACTCGGCCGACCTCGGCGATCCGCCCGCCGCTCACGGCGACGTCCGCCGTGCGGGCCGGCCCGCCCGTGCCGTCGACCAACGTCCCGCCGCGAATCACCAGGTCGAATGCCATGTCACGCCTCGCGATACGCGAGCAAGAGTAACCCGACCAGCGTGAAGCATGTGGGCCAGACCCACGACGCGCGCCGGGCCGTGGCGGTACCGGGCAGCCTCACTTCGAGCCAGCGCGACCAGCCCGCGGCGACGCCGAGCAGCGCGAGCGGCGCGTGCGTGTATTCGATCAGGAGCTCTTCCTTCACGTTGCCCAGCGCGTGCGAGTGAGTCAGGAGGATCGCGCCAGCGGCCGCGCACAGGATCGGGAGCACCAGCGCGGCGCGCTGTGACTTGGTCCAGCCCATGCGCACGCTCATCTCGAAGACCGCGAACACGGTGGTGAACGCCATGAACACACGGTGCTGCGCGACCTCGGGCTCACGGAAGCTCGCCCAGAACGAGATACTGCCCATCGGCCAAGCCTCGGGGTCCGAACGAATCAAGAGAAACACCGCTAGCCCCGCGAAGCCGAGCGGCCAGACCCGCGCCCAACGCACGCGGAAGATGCGCTCGATCAACGCCAAGAGCCCGATGCCCAGCACGAACATGCCGGCCCAGTGGTGGTTGTACTCCGACCATGCGACATCCTCGGCGAGATACGGCGGCGGCGCGCCCGCGCCCGGAACGTACGCCGGCTCGGCGTGCTGGCCGCGCGAAGCGGCATCCGTGTCGAGTTTCTTCTGCAGCACCTGCAGCGCGAGTGTCTCGTGCTCGGGGCTGGTGAGTCGTGGCCAGGTCGGGGTCATGCGCGCGGTCCACTCGGAGAGAGTGAGTCGTCCCTGGTCGAGGTCGACCGCCGGCGGCACCGAGATCAGCGAAGCCGTTGCGAGGAAGACGGTGACTCCGATTCCGATCTCCACTTCGGTGAAGCGGCGCAGCGGCAACATCGGACCATCGGGGTCGCGCTCGAGCTGCGCGACGCGGCGTGAGTTGAAGAAGCCCAGCGCGAGCAGCGCGGAGGCGAGACAGATCTTCACCCCCACCATCAGCCCGTACGGCGTGCCGAACAATCCGTCGACCGCGCCGACGTATCCGTACGAGAGACCGACCGCCGCCGCGAGCAGCGTCCCCACGCTCACCGTCGCCAGGCGGTGGAAGCGGTGCGCGAGCGGGAAGCGCTCCTTGCCTTCGATCTGGAGCGAGAGACTCGCGAGCAGATACGGGAGCGCGCCGACCCACGCGCAGGCCGCGGCTTCGTGCACGAACGTGATCGCGCCGAGCAGCCACTGGTGCTCGAGCCGCGCGGCCGCGTGACTCGTCGCCACCGAGCCGCCGAGGATCGCGACCGCGGGAATCACCAGGAACGGCGCGCGCGCGTTGGGGAGGAACGCGGCCAGCGCCGCGAGCGCGAGCCCGCCCGCCGCCTGCACGAGGCCCGCGCGCACGAAGTCCGCGCCCAGCGGGTCCGCGCGTTCGAGGCCGAGTATCTCGATCAGCGCCGCGAGATCCGCGCCGAGCGCGAGCAGCGCGAACACCGCCACTCCGCAGCCAGCGCCCGCGATGCCCAGCCGGCAGCGACGCAGCATGGTGTAGCCCACCTCGCCGAGCCGCGGCGCACGCGGGCGCGCGACGAACAACAGAAACGCGACGCCGCCGACCGCGAACGCCTGCATGGCCAGGCTGCAGCCGCGAAACACGACCGAGAGATAGCCGAAGAAATCGACGAAGAGCGCCATCGCGCTAGGGCGCGCGCACGCGGAACTTCACGTCGCCGCGCGAGACGTGACCGTCCACGGACAACACCTGCCAGCGCAGCCGGTAACTCCCAGGCGCGAGACCTTCGAGCTTGCTGGCGAGCTTGTTCGGCTCGGCGCTCTCGGTGATCTGGAGTGTCTGCGAGCCGGCGCCGACCGCGGCCGGCCCCGGCACGCCGTCGTCGGGCGCGAGCTGGAGACTCGAGCGCGACGCGTCGATGCGGCTGTTGAACTCGAGTGACACGTCGACGTCGGGCCCGGTGACTTCCTCGGCGGGCTTCGGGTGTGACTCGACCAGGATCGCGTGCGCCCCGGCCACGTCTGCGAGCGCCAGCAGCGCGGCCCCCCAGACCGCGCACAGCGCGCGCCGCATCAGCTGCGTCTCCGCGGCTCGTTCAGCTCGACCAGGTTCCCCGAGGGATCGCGCAGGAACGCCTGCTTGCCGGCCATGGGAATCTGCATCGGCGGACTCACTTTCACGCCGCGCTCGCGCAGCTCGCGACACACTTCGTCGATGTCCTCGACCTGGAACGCGAAGTGTTCGCCGCCGGGAACGCGGTGGTCCTTCACTTGAATCAGGTGAATCTCCTGACTCCCGCTCTTCAACCAGTAACCCGGGAAGCCGAGCTCCGGGCGCGGCAGCACTTCGAGACCGAGCACGTCGATGTAGAAGCGGCCCGTCTTCTCGGCGTCGTCGACGTTCAGCGAGACGTGGTGCACTCCGGCGAGCTTCATGGCGGCCGATGGTATCATCGCCCCCGATGGCGGACATCTCGAAGTGGAACGTCGCGGAGCTCGGCAAGCTGCGCGCGTTCTCTCACGCGACCAAGGCGGGCGGCTTCATCTTCGTCGCGGGCACGCTCGGCACGAAGCCCGGCTCGTTCGAGCTCGTGGCCGGCGGCGCGAAGGCCGAGACGAAGCAGACACTCGAGAACATCCGCGCGATCCTCCGCGCCGCGGGCGCGGACTTCGAGCACGTCGTGAAGATGAACGTCTTCGTCACCGACATGACTCGCTTCGGCGAGATGAACGAGGCGTATCTCGAGTTCTTCCCGAGCGACCCGCCCGCGCGCATCACCGTCGGCTGCTCGGCGCTCGCGCTCGGCGCGTTCGTCGAGATCGACTGCGTCGCGTACAAACCATGAGAGTGTGGCTCTCCGTCGACATGGAGGGCATTTCCGGTTTGGTGCGCTGGGCCGACGTGATCGCGAAGGGCATGGACTTCCAGCGCAACCGTGGCTTCATGACTCAGGACGCGAACGCGGTGATCGCGGGCGCGTTCGACGCGGGGGCGACCGAGGTCGTGGTCGAAGAGAATCACGGCGTCGAGGACCTGTGTGACTTGGTGCTCGACGAGATCGATCCGCGCTGCTCGGTGGTGCGGGGCGCGGGCCGGCCGACCGCGACGACCATGGCCGGGCTCACGACACAGACCGGTGTCGTCCTGTTCGTGGGTCACCACGCGCGCGCGGGCTCGTTCCCGGGAATCATGGCGCACACCGTGTCGTACGAGCGCTTCCGAGAGGTGCGGATCGCGGGCGCGCCGGTGGGTGAGTCCGAGATCATGACGATCCGCGCGGGCGAGCTGGGCGTGCCCGCGGGGCTCATCGCGGGCGATCAGATCGTGTGCGCCGAGCTGTCGAAGCGCGCGCCGTGGATCGAGTCAGTCTGCGTGAAGCGCGCGCTCTCGAACGTGTCTGCCGAAGTGATTCCGCCGGAGCGCACCCGCGAGCTCATCTACTCGGGCGCAAAGCGCGCAGTGACTCGCGCGCTGCGCGGCGAGCTGCCGGTCTACCGCGACCAGCCGGCCCCGCACGAGATCGAGGTCGAGCTGCGCCAGCCGCTCGAGGCTCAGCTGCGCGAGAACCTCGAGTCGCTGCCGGAGTTCCAGATCGCCGGCGACCACGTGGTGCGGACCGAAGCGCCCGACATGGACCTCGGCTTCCGCCGCATCGCGTATCTCTCGTTCGGTCACGGAACGAAGAGCACGCGCTACTGACTCACTCCGGCGTCGTGTACGCCGCCGTGATCCCACCGTCGACGAGGAACGTCGCGCCGGTCGTGAATGACGACTCGTCGGAAGCGAGAAATAGCGCCGCGCGCGCGATCTCGACGGCTTCGCCGAAGCGGCCCATCGGGACGTGCACGAGCCGGCGCTGCCGCTTGGCCTCGGTGTCGAGATACTTCATGAGTAACTCGGTGCGCAGCGGGCCCGGACACAGCGCGTTCACGCGGATCTTCTCGCGCGCGTGAATCGCGGCGAGCTCGCGCGACATCGCCAGCACCGCGCCCTTGCTCGACGTGTACGCGAGCTGCGGCGTCGCCGCGCCGAGAATCGCCACGAACGAAGCCACGTTGATGATCGAGCCGCCGCCCGCGCGGCGCAGCGCGGGAATTCCGTACTTGCAGCCGAGATACACGCCGCGCACGTTGATCGCCATGGTCAGGTCCCAGACTGATTCCTCGGTGTCGACCGCGCCGTTGTCGTCGATGTGCGAGATACCGGCGTTGTTCATCAGCACGTCGAGCCGCCCGAACTCGCGCTCGGCCGCGTCGATCATCGCCTTCGCGTCCGCGCCCTTCGACACGTCCGCGCGCACCGCGAGCGCGCGCCCGCCCGCGCCCTTGATGTCACTCACCGTGCGCTGGGCGGCTTCCAGATTCACTTCGGCGATCGCGACCGCCGCGCCTTCCTTCGCGAACAAGATGGCCGTCTCACGCCCGATGCCACTGCCCGCGCCCGTGATCAGCGCGACTTTTCCCGCGAGTCTCATGTCTGCTCCCCATCCGAGTAACTTCGTTCGGCTGGCGGAACGAGGGCCGCCCCGAGCGACGGCGCAAGCGGCGCAGGCGCGCGCAGTGAGCCGCAGGCGAACGTAGGAAGTGTTAGGGCTTCGCCAGGTGTTCCGCGAGCAGGTCGAGCAGCGCGCGGCGCTCGATGGGCTTGGCCGCGAACGCGTTGCAGCCGCACGCGAGACAGCGCTCGCGGTCTTCGACCATCGCGTGCGCGGAGAGCGCGATGATCGGGCGCGCGAAGCCGGCGTCGCGCAGCGCCTGAGTCGCCGCGTAGCCGTCGAGCGACGGCATCTGCATGTCCATGAGCACCGCGTCGAACGGGTGACCGTCGCGCTCGGCAGCGAGCGCGGTGTCGATCGCAGCGCGGCCGTCGGCGGCCAGAGTCACTTCAAGGCCCACGCGCGTGAGCAGTCTCTCGATCAGGCGCTGATTGTCGATGCCGTCCTCGGCCACCAGCACGCGGCCGCGGAGCGTCGGGAGACTCGCCGGCGCGGACGAGTCACGCGCGCCCCGCTCGGCGTCGAGCGCCGCGGTGTCGACGCGCGCCGCGCCGTCGCGCGTGCCGATCGGCAGGCGCAGGCGGAACGTGGAGCCGCGGCCCAGCTCACTCTCGAGCTCGAGCTTTCCGGCGAGCTGCTGCGCGAGCCCGCGCGAGATCGCGAGGCCAAGGCCCGTGCCGCCGTAGCGGCGTGACTCGCTGGCGTCGGCCTGCGAGAAAGGCGCGAACACGCGCTCGCGATCGGCGGGCGCGATGCCGATGCCCGAGTCGATCACTTCGAACGCGATCTGCCCCTCGCCCCCGATCGGCGAGGGTCGGTGTGACACAGAAAGGCGTACCCCGCCCTGCTCGGTGAACTTGATCGCGTTGCCGACCAGGTTCACGAGGATCTGCTGCAGGCGCAGCGCGTCGGTGTAGACGGCGCCGGGCAGGTCCGCCGCCAGCTCGAGCTCGAGTGACAGGCCCTTCGCGCGCGCGCGGTCTCGCAGCAGTGCGACGACGTGCTGCGCCGCCGAGATGGGCGAGGTCTCGTTGCGCCGCACCTCGAGCCCGCCCGCTTCGATCTTCGACAAGTCGAGCATGTCGTTGATCAGCGCGAGCAGGTGGTGGCCGTTGCGGCGGAGTGTCTCGATCGCGTCGCGGCGCTCGGCCTCGCTGAGGCCGGGCTCGGCCAGCACGTCGGTGTAGCCGAGGATCGCGGTCATGGGCGTGCGGATCTCGTGACTCACGTTCGCGACGAACAGACTCTTTGCGCGGCTCGCCGACGTCGCCGCATCGCGCGCCGCCACCAGCTCGTGTTGCGCTTCCTCTTCGAACACGCCGTGCATGTCGACGAGGCCCGTGCACAGGATCGTGGCGGCGAGCACGGCGAACATGCGCTCGACGTCGAAGCGCAGGCCGGTCGGCGCGCCCGGCAGAGTGACTCCGAGTGTCTCGATCGCGAGACAGCCGGCGAGGAAGCCGAGACTCAGCACCATGCTGACCGCGGCCGCGCGCGCGCCCGCCGAGGCGCGCGCGAGCACGGGAATCACCACGAACCACGCGAGACCCGGCGAGTGGATCCCGCCCTTCGCGAGCGTGGCCGAGACACACACGGCGATCACGAGCCACATGCCGATCTTCGCCGCGCGCTCCGCGTCCCCTCGCCGCCACAGCCACGCGGTGAGAGCCACGCCCGCCGCGCAGCCGAGCACGAGCGGCGAGGTGGTCCAGAGAGCGCGCGCGAACGGCTCGAGCGCGAACTCGATGCCAATGCGCACCGCGCAGTACGACACCATCAGCGCCACGTTGAACACGAGCACGCGCGCGCGGCGACGCGCGATCGGATCGCGCTGGAGCGCCACGGGCACGAAGCGGTCCACGAACTCGACCCAGCCGCGCGCCCTGCGCGCACCCGCCGTCATTCGTCCCGCCTCGCGCTTCTGTGGATGCAGGAGGGATGATCGGCCGGACCACGGAAGGCCTTGATCCAGCGCGGCTTTCCGGTATCCACACGCCTCGCCGGCGACAGCCGCGACAGGAGGCGGACAGCGCGATGGACGAGCGGCGCCTAGCCAGCGAGGTCGAGCGGCGGCGCACGTTCGCGATCATCTCGCACCCCGACGCGGGCAAGACCACGCTGACCGAGAAGCTCCTGCTGTTCGGCGGCGCGGTGCGCGAGGCCGGCGCCGTGCGCGCGCAGCGCGCGGCGCGCTACGCCACCAGTGACTGGCTCGAGCTAGAGAAGCAGCGCGGCATCTCCGTGTCGAGCTCGGTCATGCACTTCGATCACCGTGGGTTTCGCGTGAACATTCTCGACACACCGGGTCACAGAGACTTCAGCGAAGACACCTACCGCACACTGCTCGCCGCCGACTCCGCCGTCATGCTGATCGACTCCGCCAAGGGCGTCGAGTCACAGACCCGCAAGCTCTTCGAAGTGTGTCGCCTGCGGCACATCCCGATCTTCACGTTCGTGAACAAGATGGACCGCCACGGCCGCGACCCGCTCGACCTCATCGCCGAGATCGAAGAGGTGCTGAAGATCGACGCCATCCCGCTCAACTGGCCGATCGGCGCGGGAAGTGAGTTCGCGGGCGTGTACGACCGGCAGGGCCGGCGGTCACTCTACTTCTCGGGCGGGAAGCACGGCACGACGCTGGTCGAACAGCGCGAAGTGGCGGGGCCGCCCGAGCAGCCCGCGGTTCGCGAGTCACTCGAGCTGCTCGACGGCGCGGGCGCGAAGCTCGCGCCGCACGAAGTGAGTCGCGGTCTGCAGACGCCCATGTTCTTCGGCAGCGCGCTCACGAACTACGGCGTGCTGCCGTTCCTCGAGCGCTTCCTCGAGCTGGCGCGCTGCCCCAGCCCGCGCGAGACCGCGGGCGGCACGGTCGATCCCGTGCGCGACGAGTTCTCGGGCTTCGTGTTCAAGATCCAGGCGAACATGGATCCCGACCACCGCGACCGCGTCGCGTTCGTGCGCGTGTGCTCGGGCAAGTTCGAACGCGGCGCGGACGCGGTCGTCGCGCGCACGCAGAAGCCGGTGCGGCTGGCTCACTCGACCTTGCTCATGGGTCAGGGGCGCGAAGAGGTCGACGAGGCTTTTCCCGGCGACGTGGTCGGGCTGTTCGATCCCGGCGTGTTTCGGATCGGCGACTCACTCTCGACGAGCGGTCGCATCGCCTTCGGCGGCATTCCGACTTTCTCGCCCGAGCACTTCCGCCGGGTCGAGGTCGCGAAGGTCGAGCGCCGCAAGGCGCTCGCCAAGGGCCTCGACCAGCTCGCGCAGGAAGGCGCGGTGCAGATCTTCACCGACCCCGGCAGCGGCACCGCCGCGCAGATACTCGGCGTGGTGGGTCCTCTGCAATTCGACGTGCTGGTGCACCGCATGGAGCACGAGTACGGCGTCGAGCTGCGACTCACTCCGCTCCCGTACAAGATCGCGCGGTGGGTGCACGGAGCGTACGACGCGGACGTGCTGCGCTACTCGGACGCGATGCGGCTCGTGGAGGACCGGGACCACCACGCCGTGCTGCTCGCCGAGAGCATCTGGCACGTCGAGCGCGCGCTGTCGCGCCATCCCGAGATCCTGCTCTCGGAGACGTCCGACCCGCAGCTGAAGTGACTCAGTGACTGAAGGGATCCGGGCCGCTCTCGTTGCTGAGCTCGGTCGCCTTCTCGGCCACGGCTCGCGCGGCTTCCTCGATCGTCGCGTAGCGTGCGTTGACGAGCGCGCGCTTGGCCGCCGCGAACGCCTCGGGCTTGAAGCCCGTGTGCGTGCGCGGCCGCAGCGCGACCACGTGACCGAGATTCACCTGGATGGCAGTCACTGAGCCCGATTTCGGTGTCGGCAGAGGCTGCTGAACGGGCGGCGCCGCCGGGGGCTTGGGCGGCGGCGCGGCGGGCTTCGCGATCGCGACGGGTGCCGGCGCGGCGGGCCGGAGCGGCGCGGGCGCCGCGGAAGGCTTGGTCGGCGGCGTGGTCCGCTTCGCGGCCTTCTTCGGCGCGGCCTTCCTCTTGGCCGGAGCCTTCTTCTTCGGCGCGGCCTTCTTCGCGCCGCCCGTCTTCTTCGCGACCGACTTCTTCTTCCCCGCCACTTTCTTCTTCTTTGCCGCCATGACCCGATCGTAGTCAGGAGTTTCTCGACTGGCTAGGGCGGAGTCACACGGCGGAACTGCCAGAGGAGCAGGAAGTCGTACACGATCTTGAGTAGGCCGGCGCACACGAGCGGCCAGCCGAACGAGCCGTGCTCGAGCATCACGCCCGCGAGGAGCGGCGCGAGCGCGGACGCGAGACTGCGCGGCACGTTGGTCACGCTCGCCGCGGCCGCGCGCTCCTCGGGCGGGACCACGGCCATCACGTACGACTGGCGCGCGGGCACATCCATCTGCGACAGCGCGGCGCGCGCCAGCAGACAGCCCAGCGCGAGCGGCGCGCTCGGCATGAACACCGTCGCGACGAGCAGCGCGTTCGCGGGCAAGTGAGTGAACACCATCGTCTCGACCAGACCGATGCGCGCGGCGAGGCGGGCCGAGACGAACTGCGACAGCGCCGAGAACAGCGACGCCGCGAAGAAGAACGTGCCGAGCTCCGCGAGCGACAGGCCGAAGCGCTGGTGCAGCCACAGCGCGAGCATGGACTGCACGGCGAAGCCGCCACCGAACGAATCGAGCGAGAACAGCGCAGTGAGTCGCAGCACGATGCCGCGCGAGCGCGCGAGCGGCGCCGCGCGAGTCGCCCCCGCGCGGCGCGAAGCCTCGGGCCCCAGACCGAGATACAGCGCCGCGAGCGGCAGCGCGAACAACGCGTACGCGACGAACGTGGCGCGCATGGCCGACCCCAGCTCGACGCCGAAGCGGCTCGCGGCGAGCTCGGGTAGGCCCGCGGCGAGTGACCCCGCCGCCGCCAGCAGGTTCCCGGTCACGTTGTAACTCGCGAACGTCGTCGTGCGGGCGCGCACGTCGCCCTCGCGCCCCAGCAGCGCCTGCTCGGTGGGCAGGAACACGGAGACGTCGCCCCCCGAGGGGTTCAGCGTCCCGATCAGCGAGACCACGAGCAGCGGAACGAGCGCAGTGAGTCCCGCGAAGCCGAACCCGGTGAGCGCGAGCAGCGCGCTCGACGCGAGCAGTATCTGCCGCGGCGCGAAGCGGCTGCCGAACAAGCCGGCGGCCAGAGTCACGAGCGCGCTGCCGAAGAGCGTCGTCGTCGTGACCGCCCCGACGTCGAACGCGGTGAGACCGAGCCCGAGCAAGTAAGTCGGTAGCACGACGCTCACGGCGCCGTCGGCGAAGCCGCGCAGGCCGCGCGCGGCGATCAGCCGCCGCGAGTCACTCAAGCTACGCGTGAGCCGCGGTCCGAGTCGGCTCGGCCGCCGGCCTCACCCTTGATGTGCGCCAGGTGTGCGCGGATCACCTCGGGCCCGACCGGCGCGCGGCGCAGCCGGAGCGCGGGGCCGATGCGCGAGAGGTGAAATACGAAGATGGTGAGCGCGAAGCCGGCGGTGACGATCGCGAACACCGCGAGGGGGCCGGGGTTGCCGCCCGTCTCGGCGAGCTCCGCGGTCACCCAAAGCGCGAGCCCGACCGTGAGCGCGAGTGACAGCGCCGCGACGCGCAGCACGTCGAGCAGCGCGCCGTGCGGACCGCGCGACTGCACGCGCTCGAGCTCGCCCACCGAGAAGTAGTCGAGGAACCAGCTCGTGTCCTCGTCGACCGTGCGGGACGCGGGCGGCGCGAGCTCGCGCTTCGTGAGTGGGTCGATCGTCGTCTTGCCGCCCCCGTGCGCCGCGATGCCGGCGAGTATCTCGCGGTGCACCTTCTCGTCGATCGGGAAGCGCCAGGCGATGAAGAACGCGGCGATCGAGAACGCCGACGGAGTGAGTGCGAACACGGCGCGGATCGCGAGCAGCACCTCCGGCGATTGCGGCTGGTTCGGCTGGTAGCCGAGCCACGCCAGGAGCGCGAGCGGCAACGACGCCGAGGGAATCACGATGAACTTCGGCACGAGCCCCCACAGCGCGAGATACTGCGCCTCGCGCCGCTTGCCCGTGTGGAGCTCGTCGTAGTCGATCACGTCGGCCTGGATCGCTGGCGGCAGGAACAGACCCGCGCCGAAGCTCGACCCCGCCCACGCGATGATGACGAGACACGCGACGTTGTCGCCCGGGCCGAGCAGGAACAGCGCGAGCCCGCCGGTGATTCCCATGACGAAGCTGGTGAGCCACGCGTTCAGCTTGCCGATGCGCTTCGCGAGCACGAGCCACAGCGGGAGACACAACAGCCCCGACAGGAAGTACGCGGCGAGAAATACGGTCAGCCAGCCGTCGGCGACCTTCTGATCGAGCGGCGGCGCGTTCAGCACGTAGCGGCTGAAGTACGGCATCAACAGACCCGGGATCGCGCCGGGAATGCTCGCCACCACGTAACAGAGGAACAGCACCGAGAACGGGCGATTGCGCAGAGAGCGCCTGACTCCCGGCACGAGCGGGTTCGACTTGCGAGACACGAAGTCCGGCCGCTCGCGCACGCGAATCACGAGCAGCCAGTAGAGAGTCACCATGAGCGCCGCGTACCAGAGCGCCATCAGCGCGAACGCTTCGCGCTGCGGCATCTCGAGCGCGTTCGTCAGCACGCCCGGCACGATCGCGGCCACCAGCGTGCCGACGAGCGCGAAGCCCTCGCGCACCGAGAACAGAGTCGAGCGCTCGTGATAGTCGAGCGTGAGCTCGGGCCCGAGCGCCGCGTGCGGCAGGCCGTACAGCATGTTCAGGATGAAGAAGAGCATCAGACTCACGCCGAACCACGTCGCCGCCCCCGACTGACTCAGCCACGTCGGCGGCGTGAACAGCGCGATGAAGACCACGGCCGCGACCGGCGCCGCGACCGCGATCCACGGGCGCCGCCGCCCCCAGCGCGTGTGCGTGTGATCGGACAGCCAGCCGACGAACGGGTCGATGATGGCGTCGAGCACGCGCGCGAGCGCTCCCGCCAGCGCGACCCACGCGAGCGGCACCAACACCGTGTCGGAGTAGAAGGGATTCACGTGGATGGCGACCGGAATCGCCATGGCGGCGCCCGCCACGCTCGGCGCGCCGTACACGAGCTTCAAGCCGAGCGACAGCTTCTCGCGCGAGGAGTCACTCACGGGAAGCGCGCGCGCAGCCAGGCGGCGGTGAGATCCATCGCTTCGCGCCGCCGCCCTTCGAGATAGTGAGGGGCGCCCGCGAGCTCGTGATACTCGACGTCGTCCGCCGCGCACGCGTCGCGGATCGCATGCGCGTGACTCATGCGGATCTCCGTGTCGGCCGTCGCGTGAATGATGAGCGACGGCACCTTCACGTGCGGCATCGTCGCCTCCAGCTTCGCGTGCGACGAGAGACCCGACCACGTCGACAGCCAGCCGCGCGCGCTCATGACTCGCGCCAGTCCGAAGCGCCCGTAGTTGCCGTCGAGCGGATCGGGGAACGCGAACAGCGAGCCCAGCGGGCGGTCGTCCGGGTCGATCGAGAGATCGAGATACGCCGGATCCGCGAGCGTCCGGTAGATCACCAGATACTTGGCGTGCACCGCGCGCTGCCGCCAGTGTCTCCAGCCGCGCGGGTCGGACTTCTTGTCGATCCCCTTCTGCAGGCGCGCCGCGTCCTCCGCGTTCGCGATCGAGTCACGCGCGATCGCGTCGAGCCGCGCCACGCGGGCGAGCTGCGCCTCGCGGTATCTCGCGAGCCACGCGCGGTCGTAGCGGCACGGCTCGGGCCACGGGCGCCAGCCGTTGTCGGGGTCGTACATGTCGAGCTCGCGCACGACTGACTCGGGATCGCTCTCGTCGGCGACCGACGGGTCGATCACGCTGTTCATGAACACGCCTTCGCCGGGGTGCGCGGCGATCGCGATCCAGCCGTCGCCCACGCCGCGCTCCTGATGCGCGAGCGCCATGAGTGACCCGCCGCCCGAGTTACCCAGCAATACGACCGCTTCCGCGCCGCGCCGCTTCATCTCGCCCACCGCGGTCTCGACGTCGAGCGCGCAGTTCTCGTGGAGACAGTCGATGTCGTTGTTGATGTAGCGGGTCGCGAAGCCGAGCACGGCGTAGCCCGCGGCGGCGAGCAGCGGACACGCGTAGTGAATCGAGAAGTCACCGCGCGGGTGAGACAGCACGACCGCCGTCTTCCACGGCTGACCTACCGGCGGAGTCCAGAGAGTCCCGCGCACGAGCGCGCCGTCGGGGGACACGAGCCGCACGTCCTCGCGGCGGATCGCGACCTTCGGGTCGTCCTCGGGCAGCGGCCAATAGGCGAGCCCGAAGGGGCGGCGGGCACCCAGCGCATGCGGCATGGGTCGGCAGCATACCCGAAGAGGGGTGGAGCGATGCGCTAGCATGCCGCGCCCATGGCCGATCCCGACGAACTGCTCGCGCGCGCGTACGAGTCGCTCACGGGCTGGCTCGCGTGCGGACACGAGACACGCGTGCAGCCGCTCGCTCGCTTCGTGCGCGACCCGCGCATGCCGATGGTGTACGACGCGAACTTCGCTGCCGAAGTCCGCGCGCGCACGCCGGAAGAGATCGAGTCGCTCTTCGACGCCGCTGACTCGATGTCGCGCGAGCTAGACCATCGCAGCTTCCACTGGGACCCGTGGCTGCCCGTCGAGTTCGAGGCGCGTCTCTTGCTCGAGGGCTACCGCGCGGACGAGTTCGTGGTGCTCGTGCTCGAGGGCGAGCTCGGCACGCGCGGGCCGAAGGTCGAGCTGCGCCCGGCAGTCACCGACGCCGACTGGGACGCGATCGGCGCGCTCTTGCGCGAGGACCACGAAGAGGAGGTCCGCATGGGCTTTCACGAGCCGTGGGACGAGTCAGTGACTTGCCAGCTGCTCGCGTCGAAGCGCGTGAAGTCACCCGCCGTGCGCTACTGGCTCGCGCGCGCCGACGGCGTGGACTGCGCGTTCTTCTCGGCGTGGCCCGGCGAGAACGGGGTCGGCCAGGTCGAGGACCTGTTCACCACCGCGAAGCTCCGCGGCCGCGGCATCGCGACGGCGCTGATCTCCGCGTGCGTGGACGACGCGCGCGCGCGCGGCGCCGGCCCGGTGTTGATCAGCGCGCGCCCGAACGACACGCCGAAGCAGATGTACGCGGCGCTCGGCTTCCGGCCGTTGTGCGTCGAGCGGCGCTACGTGAAGACCGGCTTCACTCCCGACTGACTTCGCTCGCCTGCGGCTCGCTGCGCGCGGCTACCGCCGCTTGCAGGCTCGGCTCGGGAGGCCCTCGCCTCGCCTCCCGACTCACTCAAGCCAGTCAGACCTGGTAGCGGTTCAGCTCCGGCAGCACGGTGCGCGCGAAGAGCCGCATGTTCCGCTCGCTCTCCGCGTGACTCATGCCCGCGTAGCTGAACACGCCGACGAAGCGGTCGCTGCCCAGTCTCTTCTGTGAGTCGACGATCGTCTGGTAGCAGCGCTCCGGCGTGCCCCACACCTGCAGGCCGAGGAAGAAGTCGATCATCGCGTCGGCGCCGCCGGGCGCGCTCGCCAGCTCCTGCATGCGCGCGTACGACTCGTAGCCCTTGGTCTTGGCCAGGTGGTCGCCGCGCAGCTCGTAGTGTTTCAGCACGGTGTGCCAGTAACCGCCGATGTACTTGCGGGCCAGCTCCTCGGCGCGGCCGAGGTCCTCGTCGCAGAACACCCAGCCGGCGCAGATGCTCGGCGGAGCGGGCACGCCGTTCACATGCTGATACACCTGGTTGTAGTTGCGGAGCTCCTCGGTCACTGCCTCCCACGGCTTCTGCGGGATGATCAACATGCCGAGCCCGAGCTTCGCGATCACGGGCCCGGATTCGGGAGACACTGCGGCGGCGTAGCTGCGGCCCTTGAAGCTCTTGAAGGGCTTCGGGCGAATGTCTCGCCGCGCCTGCTTGATGATCTTGCCGTCGAACTCGCAGTACCCGCGCTCGAGGCCCTCGAGGATCATCTGCGCGGACTCGGTGAAGCGCTCGCGGCTCGTGTCCATCGAGACACCGAAGCCGTCGAACTCGACGCGGCCGAGCCCGCGACCCAGGCCCAGCACGAAGCGCCCGTTCGACACGTGATCGAGCACGGCGATCTGCTCCGCGACGCGCATCGGGTTGTGCCACGGCAGCACGACCACCATCGAGCCGAGCTCGACCTTCTCGGTCGCGCCGGCCAAGTAAGTCAGATACTGCAGCACGTCGGGACACATCGTGTAGTCCGTGAAGTGGTGCTCCACTCCCCAGAGTGACTCGAAGCCCAGCGCTTCGGCGGCCAGCGCGAGTCGGAGATCGTCGCGCCAGACCTCGCGGTCGCTGCGCGCCTGCTCCGGGTTCTGAAAGATCGCGGCCATTCCGACGTGCATGTTTGATCTCCCTTCAATTCGGAGAATACCCGAGCACGCCGCGCGACGCAGAGCGTGGCCCCGTGCCGACGCGCTGATATCATGGCCGGCGGAGGACTACGCATGTCTCGCGAGGCCGTGATCATCGACAGCGTGCGCACTGGTTTGGCGAAGGCGCACCGTGGCTCGTTCAACCAGACGCGACCGGATGATCAGCTCGCTCACTGCATCGCGCAGCTGTTCGCGCGCAACCCGAACGTGGACAAGGCCGAGGTCGGCGACGTGATCGCGGGCTGCGGCATTCCCGAGGGGCCGCAAGGCATGAACGTCGCGCGTATCTCGACGATCCTCGCGGGACTGCCGACGTCGGTGGCCGCGACGACTGTGAATCGCTTCTGCTCGTCCGGCTCGCAGGCCATCATGATGGCCGCGAATCAGATCATCCACGAAGGCGTCGACGTCGCGATCGGCTCGGGCGTCGAGACGATCACGATGCTGCAGGACGGCTCGCAGAACACGAAGCGTCTGCTGAATCCCGTCGCCGCGAAGAAGGCGCCCGGTCTGTACATGGCGATGGGCCAGACCGCCGAGGTCGTGGCCGAGCGCTACAAAGTGAGTCGCGAGGACCAGGACCAGTACGCGCTGAAGAGTCAGCAGCGCACGGGCCGCGCGCAGGAGCTGGGTCACTTCGACGACGAGATCGTGCCTCTGAAGGTGAAGCGGCTCGTGCAGAAGAAAGGCGAGGAGCCGCGCGAAGAGGACTTCGTGGTCGACCGCGACGAGTGCAACCGGCCCGACACCACGATCGACGGCCTGCGCAAACTGCCGCCCGCGTTCAAGCCCGAAGGTGGCACGGTGACTGCGGGTAACTCGAGTCAGCTGTCGGACGGCGCGTCGGCGACTCTCTTGATGTCGGCCAGCCGCGCGAGCGCGCTGGGCCTCGAGCCCATGGGCATCTACCGCGGGTCCGCGGTCGCGGGCTGCGAGCCCGACGAGATGGGCATCGGCCCGATCTACGCGGTCCCCAAGCTGCTCAAGAGACTCGGCATGTCACTCGACGACATTGACATCGTCGAGCTGAACGAGGCGTTCGCGTCGCAGGTGCTGCAGGTGCAGCGCGTGCTCGGGATCCCCGACGAGAAGCTCAACCCGAACGGCGGCTCGATCTCCATCGGTCACCCCTTCGGCATGACCGGCTCGCGACTCACGGGTCACATCCTGCGCGAGCTCCGCCGCCGCAAGAAGCGCTACGGCCTGGTCACGATGTGCGTGGGCGGCGGTCAGGGCTTCGCGTCCGTGTTCGAAGCGCTGTAGCGCGTCTGATTCGCCACGATGACGGCCGAGCGAGGGCCGCCCCGAGCGAGGCCCGCAAGCGCTGAAAGCGCGCGCAGCGAGCCGCAGGCGAGCGAAGTCAGTAGGCTTCTGACTCCCCACGACGACGGCCGAGCGAGGGCCGC
>Ga0187894_10000159_pt1 | contig 88658 bp, 88 predicted proteins | sample GBC1701081metaG_FD_136650 | JGI IMG/M metagenome (GOLD analysis project Ga0187894, IMG submission 136650) | White microbial mat communities from a lava cave in the Kipuka Kanohina Cave System on the Island of Hawaii, USA - GBC170108-1 metaG ...
ATCGACGACGAGAAGTGCGGCGAGCGCGATCGCCGCGGCGCGCGTGGTGTGCATGACACGACCCCTACCACGCCTCGCGCGGCCGGGGTCAATCCCGTCTCACCCCTTCGCAGGCATCGAGACGACGCCCCGGAACGGAGCGAACGGGGGCGCAGGCGCGTGCGCGGTGCGAAGCTCGTCGCGCAGGCACAGGGCGACGCGCGTCGGTGGGACCGCCGTGACGGCGGTGAGCGTGCCGTCGGCGCCCACCTCGACGAAGAGGTTGAACGGGGCCGTGGCCGTGTCGCGGCCGCCTCCGAGGCAGCCGCGGAGCGCCTCGGCTCGCGCGACGAGGAGATCGCCCGAGAGGGTCGCGCCGTAGGCGGCGCCCCCGGGGCTTTCGCGATCGGCGGCGATGGCGGCCGACCAGGTGAGGAGACCGCGCACGTAGCTGTCCGCGTTCGCGCCGGCGATTCCCGAGCGCTCGAGCGCGAGGCGCAGGTTCGAGTTCGCGGCCCCTGCCGAGGGGTTCAGCCGCACGGCCTCGCTGAAGTGGTGCAGGGCGGTCTCGACGTCGTTCTTCTTCAAGAGGAACACGCCGAGGTCGTTGTGCGCGCGCCAGTAGCCCGGCTCGATCGCGAGCGCGGTGCGATATTGCTCGGCCGCCTCGTCGAAGCGTCCGAGCCCATCCAGCGCGACGCCGATGCCGTGTGCCGCCACGACGTCGCGGGGGTCGATGCGGAGCGCCTCCTGGAAGTGGGGCATCGCTTCGGCCGGACGACCGCCGTTGGCGAGCACGCTGCCGAACGCGTCCTCGACCACCGGGTTGTCGCCGGTCACCGCGAGCGTGTGCTCGAAGAGCGTCTCGCTGCTCTGCCAGTAACCCACCTGACGGTACGATGCGCTCCCGAGCGCGACCGCGCAGACGAGGGTTGCGCCCGCCAGCGCCGCGCGAGCGGGGCGCGATCGGGCCCCGTGATCGAGCGTCCACGCGACGGCGATGAAGAGGCCGATGCTCGGCAGGTACGTGAAGCGATCGGCCATGCCCTGCCGTCCGGCCTGGAAGATCCCGATCACGGGCAGCAGGCCCACGACGAACCAGGCGAAGCCGACGGCGATCCACGGCCAGCGCGATCGGGTCGCGATCGCGAGCACGGCCGCCGCGGCCAGGCCGAGTGCCGCTCCTGCCACCGCGAGGCCGGACCATCCGGTGTACGGATAGAAGACCGCGAGATCCGCCGGCCAGATCGTCCTCCACACGTACCAGGCGTACGAGACGACGGCGTTGGCGATCCGTGCCGGGAGCGGACGGCCGCTCAGCGCCATGAGCCCGCCGTCCGACTGCGCGGCGCCGAGCGCGATCGCGGCGGCGGCGAGCGCGAGGGCGATCAAGGGCACCTTCTCCAGCACGAGATCGGTCAGCGTGAGCGGCTCGCCGTTGTCCGCGAGCTTCCCCAGGCGGCGGAGCGGCCACACGTCGAGCAGGACCAGGAGCACCGGCAGCGTCACGAGCATGGGCTTCGCAAGCAGGGCGAGCACGGTGCCCGCAACCACGATGCCGTACGTGTCGCGCGTGGGGCGTCGCACGTAGCTCACCCACGCGTTGAGCGTGAGCAGGCCGAAGCACGCCGAGAGGACGTCCTTGCGCTCGGCGATCCAGGCGACCGACTCGACGCGCAGCGGATGGAGCGCGAAGAGCAGCGCGACGGCGGCGCTGGGTGCGATCGCTCCGGTCGCACGCACGAGGAGCAGGAGGAGGAGCACCGCGTTCGTCGCGTGCAGCAGCACGTTCACGACGTGCGGCCCGCCCGGCGTCACGCCGAAGAGCGAGACGTCGAGCATGTGTGACGTGAACGAGAGCGGCATCCAGAGCGCGCCGCGGCTCGCGAAGAGCGCTTGCCGGAGGCCGTCGAACGTGAGACCGCCGCGCACGAACGGGTTGTCGGCGATGTACGCCGCATCGTCGAAGTTGAAGAAGCCGGCGTGCCGGATCGGCGCGTAGATCGCGCCCACCGCCACGACCAGCAGCGCCGCGAGCGCGGCGAGCGGGGCGCGTCGAGCCATGGGTCCGAAAAGAGCAACGCGCGTGCCACGCGCGCCGACCGCGGCGCCGTCGCGGTCCGCGCTGCGGGGTGCCAACCGGCTGACACCCTGTTGGCCGGGCGACCTAGTCGCGGACGAAAGCGGCGATCGCCTCGGCGGTCTCGGCGGGTCGCTCGACGTGCGGGTTGTGGCCCGAGCCCGCGACGACGACGCCGGTCACGCGCGGGATGCGCGAGAGCATCTCGGCGTAGTCGTCGGCGCCGAGGATCGAGCTGTTGCCGCCGCGCACGAGCAGCGTGGGGCACGGGATGCGGCGCAGGCGCTCGGGGAACGCGGCGTACGGATTCGGTCCGTTCGGATCGCGGCCGCGGAAGTAGCGCCAGTCGAACTTGCTCGTCCACGTGCCGTTGCCGTCCTCGCGCACCGAGTGCGCGCCGATGTAGCGCAGCGTTTCGACCGGCACGTCGCCGTCTTTGGGGAACAGACGGAAGCTCGCGACGCCCTCCTCGCGCGACGTCCATGCCGGCTGTGGCATGCGGCGGAAGCCCTTGCCCGACCGGACGAGCCGATCGCCCGACGGATCGAGGGGGATGTCGACCGCGACCAGACGTGCGAGCGGCGTTCCCTCGGTCGCCGTCACGACCGCGAGGAGCCCGCCGTTCGAATGGCCGCCGAGGCTCCACGGACCCGGCGCGAGCGTCGCGAGCAGCTCGCGGATGACCGGGACCTCGACGTGGACGTAGCGCGACGGCTCGATCCACGGGCTGTCGCCGTGCCCGGGAAGATCGACCGCGAGCACGTGCAGCCTATCGGCGAGCCGCGCAGCCACGAAGTCCCACCAGCGCGCGTGCGCCATGCCGCCGTGGAGCAGGAGGAGCGGCGGGCGGCCCGGTTCGCCCCACTCGACGACGTTGACGTCGCACCCCGCGGCGCGGACGTGGCGGAGGCGTGGGGTCGCAGGGAGGTCGAGCACGGGCCCGCAGGTTGCCAGGCGATCGGCGATTGGTCTACGCCCGGGGCGCATGCGGCTCGGGCTCGTCACGCCCATCGTCACGCGTCATCCGGAGAACGACGCACCCTGGACCGAGGACGCCGGTCCGGCGGAGATCGCCGAGATCGCGCGGGCGGCCGACCGTCTCGGCTTCCATCACCTCACCTGCAGCGAGCACGTCGCGATTCCGGCCGACGTCACGCGGGTGCGCGGCGCGCGCTACTACGACCCGCTCGCGACCTTCGGATTCCTCGCCGCGCAGACGTCGCGGATCAAGTTCGTGACCCACGTGCTCGTGCTCGGCTACCACCACCCGCTCGCCATCGCGAAGCGCTACGGGACGCTCGACCGGATCTCCGGAGGGCGCCTCGTACTCGGCGTCGGCGTCGGGACGCTCGAAGAGGAGTTCCGATTGCTCGGCGCCCGGTTCGAGGGCCGCGGTCCCGTCTACGAGGACGCGATTCGGGCCCTCCGGGAGAGCTTCGGGCGCCGGGAGCCGCGCTACGAGGGCGCGCACTTCCGCTTCGAAGGGTTGGTCGTGGATCCGTGCGGCGTGCAGGCGCGCATTCCCATCTGGCTCGGGGGGCGGTCGGCGCGCTCCCTGCGGCGCGCCGTCGTCCACGGCGACGGCTGGGATCCATTCGGGCTCGACGTCGACCGGCTGGGCGCGCTCCTCGACCGCGCGCGGGAATGGCCCGAGTGGCGCGACCGGCGCGCGGCCTTCGACCTCGTCCTGCCGCTCGATCGCCAGCTCGATGTGACGCAGGCCGACGAGCGCCGGACCTTCCTGGACCTCGTGGCGCGCTACCGGGGCCTCGGCGCGACCGTGTTGAATCTGCGATTCCGGCATCACACTCTCGCCCACTACCTGGAGCAGCTCGAGATCGTCGCTCGCGAAGTCACGTGAAAGGAGATGCATCATGCCCACGCTCGATGAATTCCTCGGCAAGCTCGTCGGTGATCTCGGCGCCGTCATGTCGGCGGCCCTGGTCGGCATCGGCGACGAGCTGGGACTCTACAAGGCGCTCTCGGGCACCGGTGGCCTCACGCCGGCGGAGCTCGCGGATCGCACGGGCACGGACGAACGCTACGTCCGCGAATGGTTGTCGGCGCAGGCGGCCGCCGGCTACGTCGACTACGACGCGACGACGCGCACGTTCTCGCTGAACGAGGTCCAGACGCTCGCCTTCGCCGACGACTCGAGCCCCGCCCACTTCCTGGGCGGGTTCCAGGTGGCGCGCTCGATGTTCACCGACGCGGCAAAGGTGATCGAAGCGTTCCGCACCGGCAAGGGCGTCGGGTGGCACGAGCACCACCACGATCTCTTCCAGGGCACCGAGCGTTTCTTCCGCACGGGGTACAATGCGAACCTCACCGCGTCGTGGCTTCCCGCGCTCGATGGCGTCGAGGCGAAGCTGCGTCGCGGCGCGCGCGTCGCCGACGTCGGCTGCGGCCACGGCGCGTCGACGATCATCATGGCGCGGGCGTATCCCAAGTCGACGTTCGTCGGCTTCGACTACCACCAGCCCTCGATCGTCGCGGCGCGCCAGCACGCGGAGCGGGCCGACGTCTCCGACCGTGTCAGCTTCGAGACCGCGAGCGCCAAGGACTACGCCGGAACGGGCTACGACCTCGTCTGCGTCTTCGATGCGCTCCACGACATGGGCGATCCGGTCGGCGTCGCGAAGCACGTGCGGGAGACGCTCGGGCCCGACGGCACGTGGCTCCTGGTCGAGCCGTTCGCGGGCGATCGCCTGGAGGACAACCTCAACCCGGTTGGCCGCGTGTTCTATTCGGCGTCGACGATGGTCTGCACGCCCGCGTCGCGCTCGCAGGAGGTGGGGCTGGCCCTCGGCGCCCAGGCCGGGCCGAAGCGGCTGGAAGGCGTGGTGCGGCAGGCGGGCTTCACGCGCTTTCGCACGGCGACGCAGACGCCGTTCAACCTCGTGCTCGAGGTGCGGCCGTAGCGGCGCTCAACGCTCGGGACTTCGAAGCGCTCGCGCGCGAGCGGATGGACCCCGGCGCGTACAGCTACGTGGCCGGGGGCGCGTGCGACGAGGTCACGCTGCGCGACAACCAAGCCGCGCTCGCCCGCTGGCGCCTGCGCCCGCGCGTGCTGGTCGACGTCGGGACGATCGACCCTTCGACGACCGTGCTCGGGCAGCGCGTCGCGCTGCCGGTCGGGCTCGCGCCCACCGCCCGGCAGCGCCTCGCCCATCCCGACGCCGAGGTCGCCGTCGCGCGCGCGGCCGCGGCGGCGGGCGTCGTCGACTGCGTGTCGACCATGTCGAGCTGCTCGCTCGAAGAGGTGGCAGGCGCGCCGGCCGGACCGCGCTGGTTCCAGCTCTACGTCCACAAGGACCGCGGGGTGTCGCGTGCGCTCGTCGAGCGCGCGGCGGCGGCCGGCTACGAGGCGATCGTCCTCACCGTCGACTTCCCCGTGCCGGGCCGCCGCGAGGGCGAGGTGCGAACGGGTTTCGCGCTCGAGCCGGGCGGGCTCGGGAACTTCCCCCACCTGGGCCGCGGCGAGCAGTTCATGTCGCTCATGGCCGAGCTCCACGACCAGCGCTTCACCTGGGACGACCTCGCGTGGCTGCGCGGTCTCTCGCGATTGCCGCTCGTGGTGAAGGGCATCCTGCGCGCCGACGACGCCGTGCGTGCGGCCGAGCACGGCGCGGCGGCGGTCGTCGTGTCGAACCACGGCGGACGCCAGCTCGACCGCTCGCCGGCGTCGATCGACGTCCTGGAGGAGGTGGTCCAGGCCGTCGGCGATCGCGCCGAGGTCTACGTCGATGGCGGCGTGCGCCGCGGCATCGACGTGCTCGTGGCCCTGGCGCTCGGCGCGCGAGCCGTCTTCGTCGGCCGCCCGCATTTCTTCGCGCTCGCCGCCGGCGGCGAGCAGGGGGTCGCGGATCTCCTGGCGCTGCTGCGCGACGAGATCACGAACGCGATGGCGCTGCTCGGGACGCCGCGCGTGGCCGACGTCGCGCGCCACCACGTCCGCCGGGCCGTCGCGTAGGGTGCGCCCTGCGCGGTTGCCGCCGGGACCCGATCCCGGTTAAGACGATCGTCGCTTCAAATCGAACGGAGGATCGATTCCATGGCCAGGCAGGACGTGTGCGTGATCGGCGTCGGGATGACGAAGTTCGAGCGGTGCGACACCGACTTCACCGACCTCGTGAAGGAGGCGGTCACCGAAGCCGTCGGGATGGCGAAGGTCGACCCGAAGGACTTCGAGCAGGCCTTCGCGGGCTACGTGAACGGCATGAGCTGCCAGGGCCAGCGCGCGCTCTACTTCATGGGGCTCGGCGGCATTCCGGTCTACAACGTGCACAGCTACTGCTCGACCGGATCGAGCGCGCTGCACCTCGCCTACCAGGCCATCGCCTCCGGCATGAACCAGTGCGTCCTCGCCTTCGGCTTCGAGAAGATGGAGAAGGGGCCGCTCGACTCGCAGCTCCCCGGCTTGAAGGAGAAGTACGACGAGGCGGCGAAGAAGCGTCCGCCGGCGGCGGCACTCATGTTCGGCGACGGCGGCCGGCACCACATGGAGCTCTACGGCACGACCAAGGAGCAGTTCGCGAAGGTCTCCGTGAAGAACCATCGCCACTCCGTCAACAATCCGCGCTCGCAGTATCGCGACGCGTGCACGCTCGAAGAGGTGCTGGCGTCGCGGCTCATCTACGATCCGCTGACCCTGCTCCAGTGCTGCCCCACCTCCGACGGCGCGGGCGCCGCGATCCTGTGCTCGAAGGAATACGCGGCGAAGCACGGCCACACGAACCCCGTCCGCATCATCGGCCAGGCGATGACGACCGACTTCGTCGAGGACTTCGGCGAGGGTGCGATGGGTCTCATCGGCGTCGGCATGACCCGCCGCGCGGCCGCCAAGGTCTACGAGCAGACGGGCGTCGGACCCGAGGACGTCGACGTCATCGAGCTCCACGACTGCTTCTCCACCAACGAGCTGATCACGTACGAGGGGCTCCGGCTCTGCAAGCCGGGCGAGGGCGGGAAGCTCATCGACGACGACCAGGTCACCTACGGCGGCACGTGGGTCGTGAACCCGTCGGGCGGTCTGCTCTCGAAGGGACATCCCCTTGGCGCCACCGGCCTCGCGCAGTGTGCCGAGCTCGTCTGGCAGCTGAACGGCATGGCCGACAAGCGCCAGGTCGAAGGCGCCCGCATCGGCCTGCAGCACAACATCGGCCTCGGCGGTGCTTGCGTCGTGACGATGTACCAGAAGGATTGAACTGCGGCGTGGATGTTCAGTAGCGTGTGGACCCGAGGGGGGCGATGAAGACACCCGTCGGGATACTCGCGGTGATGACGGTACTGACCCTCACTGCGCATGCGCCTGCAGCTGTCTTCACAGTTACCAGCACGCTCGACGCGGTCGACGCCGCGCCCGGAGACGGGAGCTGCGCCACCGCGAGCGGCACGTGCACGCTGCGTGCGGCGGTGCAGGAGGCGGACGGGCACCCCGGCCCGGACGTGATCATGATGCCCGCAGGGTTCTTCCAGCTCACGATCTACGGACCCAACGAGGACGTGGCGGCGACGGGTGATCTCGACGTCTACGATCCGCTCGAGATCCATGGCGCGGGCATGGACCTCACGGTCATCGACGGCAACCTCGGCGATCGACTCTTCCACACCGACAACCCGCTGACGCTCGCGGACCTGACCCTCCAGCAAGGGCGAGCGACCTTCGGCGGAGCCGTCGCGGCGGTGTTCGGCGCCGGAATGACCGTCACGCGGGTCCGCTTCGTGAGCAACCAGTCGTCGGCCGGCCCGGGCGGCGCGCTCTCGCAGACGGACGGCAGCCTCGTGGTCGCGGATAGCGAGTTCCGCGGGAACTACGCCTACGGAGGCGACGGGGGTGCGCTGGCGTTTGCGGGGACGGGAAACCCGTCCGTCTCGAACACGACGTTCTCGGCCAACACCGCGATCGGCGGGGACGGCGGCGGCGCGAACCTCCAGGCCACCGGCAATGTCTCCATCTCCGGTGGTCTCTTCGCCCGGAACGCGGCCTACGCGCTCGTGCCGGGCGGTGAGGGCGGCGGTGCCTTCGTCACCGCGACGGGCACCGTGACGGTGACAGGGGCGCAGTTCATCGGCAACCAGGCCCCGGAACAGGGGGGTGGGCTGGAGATCCAGGGCGCCCCGACCGTCGTCCTCGACCATCTGATCTTCGACGGGAATCTCACGTCGTCGTCCGGCGGCGGGCTGCTTTCCAATCTCACCGGCTCGGTCACGCTGACCGCAATCACGGCCACGAACAACGTCGGACGGTACGGCGGCGGCGGATACGTCTCGGCGAACGCAGTGCGGGCGAGCGGCAGCGAGTTCTCGGACAACGTCGCGTTCGACGGAGCGGGCGGCGGCCTCTACTTCCTGGGCCTCACGACCGCCGTCGTCGAGGGCTCCGTCTTCCGGCGCAATGTGTGCGGGAACAACAGCGGTGGCGGCCTGTACCTCGACGGCATGCAGTCGGCGGCGACCGACGTCGAGGCGAGCGACAACGTGGGTCTCCATGGAGCTGGTGTCTACCTGTTCGGCACGGTCGCCGAGGCGACGCGCCTGCGGCTCACCGGCAACGTCGCCACCTACGATGGCGGCGGGCTCGGCCTCACGGCCGACACCGGAACGCTCACCGATTCGACGCTCGACGGCAACACCGCGGCGAAGGGAGGCGGGCTGGAGGCGGTCGTGACGGCGCTCACGATCGCGGGCAGCACGATCTCCAACAACCGCGCCTCCGGCCTGGGCGGTGGCGCCAACCTGTCGGCGACCTCGGGCACCGTGATGAACTCGACGTTCTCGGGCAACGCGGCGGACGCGGGGGGCGGCGGCGCGTCGGTGTTCGGGTCGCTCGTCCTGCGATCCGTGACGCTCGCGGACAACGCGGCGCCGACCGGACAGGCGCTCTTCGCGGGGAAGGTGTTCGCGATGGGCGGCTCGATCGTAACGGGAGGCGCAGGCGGGCAATGCGCGGGTCTTGCGATCACGTCGCTCGGCTTCAACGTCGACTCGACGGCCTCCTGCGGACTCGCCGGCCCGGGCGATCAGACCGCCGACGCGCAGCTGGGTCCGCTCCAGGACAACGGTGGTCCGACCTTCACGCGGCTCCCGGGCCCGACGAGCCCGGCGATCGATCGCGGCGATCCGGCCGCCTGCCCCGCGACGGACCAGCGCGGGCAGGCTCGACCCACCGACGGCAACGGGGACGGGACGGCGGCGTGCGACGCGGGCGCGGTCGAGTTCCTCGACCTCTGTCCCACCGACCCGGCGAAGGCGGCGCCCGGCACGTGCGGCTGCGGCGTTGCCGACACGGACGCAGATCTCCCGAACGGGGTCGCCGATTGTCTCGTCAACGGCGAATTCAAAGCGCGGCTTGCGAGCATCCGCGCCATCGTGGCCGTGCTCACCGGTGATCCGTCGCAGGCCGGCGCCGAGCAGGAGCTGACGTCGATCGCCTCGGGGCTCTCGGGGTACATCGCGGGCCACAAGGGATCCCTCGTCCTCACGAACCCGAAGGCCAAGCTGCCGAAGCTCGTCAGGCGCGCGAGCAAGAAGATCCGGCGCGCCGTGAAGGTCGCCGCGGGGCGACGGCTCGAGCGCGCGAAGAAGGCCGCGCTCGCCGCGACCGACGCCCTCGACGCCGCCGTTGCGCCGCAGGGATAGCTTCCGCAAAATGTCGCCATGCTCGACGAGCTGAGGCGACGACTCCGCGGGGAGCTCGAGTCTCCCGAGGAAGAGCGCCGGTTCGGGCGCGGGTGGCTGAGCGGCGTCGCGGCGCTCGTGCTCGCGCTCGCGGCCCTCGGGTCCGTCCTGTGTTTGCGCTATCCCGAGGTTCTCAGCGTTCCCGACATCCGCCGCGCGATCGACGTGACGTTGTTTCGCGTCGTCTTGCACGCCGGGCTCATCGTCGCCTTCACGCTCGGGCTCGTCAGCATCGTGCTGCGACGGGAGAAGCTGCTGGGTCTCACCGCCGTGACGGTCGTGCTGATCGCGACGGCGCTCGGCGGCTCCCGTGCCACCAGCGCGGGCGAGCTCACGGGCGGCGCGTACCTCGGGCTCGACTGGTTCATGCTGAACCTCGTCTTCTCGGGGATCATCTTCGTGCCGCTCGAGCGCGTCTTCGGGCGCCGGCCGCAGCCGCTCTTCCGGCCGGAATGGCGCGAGGACCTCTTCTACTTCCTCTTGAGCAGCCTCATGGTGCAGGGGCTGACGTTCCTGTCGCTCGCGCCGTCGCTCGCCATCGTGGCGCACACGGGGTGGGCGGGCGCGTTCCGAGCCCGGGTCGCGAGCCAGCCGCTGTGGCTCCAATTCGTCGAGATCGTGTTCCTGACCGACCTCGTGCAGTACTGGGCGCACCGCGCCTTCCACCGCAGCGCTTGGCTGTGGCGCTTCCATGCCGTGCACCACTCGGCACCCGTGCTCGACTGGCTCGCGGGCTCGCGCATGCACGTCGTCGAGATCGTCTGCCTGCGCGGGACCACGGTCGTCCCGATGTACGTTCTCGGCTTCTCGCTGGGCGCGCTCTACGCGTACCTGGTCTTCGTGTACGTGTACGCGACGTACATCCACTCGAACGTCAAGTGGGACATCGAGTGGCTGAAGCCGATCGTCGTGACGCCACGCTTCCACCACTGGCACCACGGCATCGAGCGCGAGGCCGTCGACGTCAACTTCGCGATCCACTTCCCTCTCTTCGATCGCTTGTTCGGCACGTACTACATGCCGCCGGGGCGATGGCCGTCGGGCTACGGGGTGTCGAGCGAGCCGGTGCCGCACGGGTTCGCGCGGCAGTTCGTCTACCCGTTCGTCGGATCCGCGAAGTCGTGACGTCCCCGCGGCGACGTCGAGGGCGAGGCTTCGGCTTCGGCTCCGCCGCGCGACAACCCACACGGCATCGTCACGGGCCCTGCATTTCGTCGCGCCGCTTCGCAGGCGCCTCCACCTCGCCCCGCGACATCCCGCGTTGCGGTCCTTGTTAGTTGAGGTAGCCGAGGGCGCGAAGCTGGCCTTCGACGAGGGGATCGAGGGGGCGCGGGCCGCCGGTGGCGGCTTCGCGCGCGAGCGTTGCTTCGCCGCGGCGGTGCTGGTCGGCGAGCCAGGCCTGGAGGACCGTCCGGAGCTCGTGCATGAGGGTGGGCTCACTCGTCGAGAGATCGTGCAGCTCGCCGGGGTCCGTCGTCAGGTCGTAGAGCTCGTTGCGCGGCTCGGCGGGGAGGATCGGCTCGTCCTCGGGCGCCGGCGGCGGGCTCGACGGGGAGCGGGCGGGCGTGAAGATGTACTTGTACCGACCGCGACGCAGGCCGGCGTGGCTCGAGCCATGGTAGCTCTGCGTGAACGCCGTGGGCTCGGGGGGCGGCGGAGCCGTGAGGCCCGTGCCTTCCATCGCTGGCACCACGGGAAGGTCGAGCAGCGCGAGGATCGTCGGCGCGACGTCGACGAGGCTCGCCGTGCGCGTCTCGCGCCGTCCGGCCGCCATGCGCCCGGGCGCGCGCACGAGGAGCGGGACCCAGACGCAATCCTCGTACACGTACCAACCGTGCTGGAAATAGTAGCCGTGCTCGCCCATGCCCTCGCCGTGGTCCGCCGTGAGCACGAACAGCGTGTCGTCCCACAGCCCGCGCGTGCGCAGACCCTCCACGACGGCGCGCACGTGGTCGTCGGTGTAGCGCACCTCGGCGTCGTAGCGCGCGCGATACACGGACGGGGCGCGCTCGTCGTCGACGGCCTGGTACTTCGGGATCTGGAACAGGGCGTTGCGGTCGGTGGAGATCACGAGCTCGGCCGGCTCGTTCGGCCAGCGGTAGTCGTCGGCGCGGAACGCGTCGCGGTAGGTGGCCGGCGGGTAGTACGGGCCGTGCGGATCGTAGAAGTGGAGCCAGAGGAAGAACGGCGCATCGCCGACACCGTCGAGGAGCCGGAGCGCCTCCTCGACCACCGGAGAGCCCCCCATCATCTCCGGGGGGCGCTGCACGAGCGTACGCGGGACCGCGTAGTCGTCGAAGCCGCGCCCGAAGCCCCGCGGCGCGTCGAGCAGTGGGTTCGCGATCCGCGCCATCGTGCGAAAGCCGTGCGCCTTGAGCATCTCCGCCAGAGTCGGCACGTAGGCCGGCAAGGACTCTCCGTTGGCCCGCACGCCGTGCGAGGCGCGGTTGAGACCGGTCAGGATCGACGCGACCGACGGCGCCGTCACGGGAGATGGTGCGACGACCTCGTCGAAGACGGTCGACTCGGCGGCGAGCGAATCGATGAACGGCGACGTCGGATGGCCGTAGCCGTAGAGGCCCAGGTGATCGGCGCGCAGCGTGTCGATCGTGATGAGGACCACGTGACGCGGCGGATGCGAGTTGCATGCGCACGCAAGCGCCATCGCCACGAGCACCCATCCGATCCGCCCCCCGCCCATATCCCCTCCTACGGCGCCTGGAAGTGCGCGTCGTCCTTCAAGCGCTTGAACACGGCCTTCGCAATCAGCGCGTAGCCCTGCGCATTGGTGTGCCAGGCGTCGGCCTGCATGTAGATCTTGCCCCACGAATCGATCGGGCGGTACACCTCCGCGGAGCCGTCCGGCGCTTCCACGCGAAAGCCCCGGATCTGCGGCACGTCGACGTCGTCCCACCGGCCCGGTGTGCCGCCATTCGTGTAGACGTAGAAGACCGGCTCGCCCACCGGCAGCGTCACCGCCAGCGACCAGACGCCGTCCCCCGCGCGCTGGTCGCCGTGCGTGCCGTCGTCGTACATGGCGACCGTATTGGGGGCCAGGCTCCCGAGCGCGGAATTCGCGCCGGCGATGTACATCGGGCGCCCCGTCGGCTTTCCTTCGCGATAGACGCGGAACACGGTCGACACGCCGCCGGCCGTGGGGTCGCCGCGCGGCGGCGGCGGGCGCAGGTCGAGCCGCTCCTCCAGGTTCGCCTCCATCCGCCGTCGGGCGGCGGCCACGATCGCGCCGCTGTCGACGAACGGCACGCCCTGGTCGTCGGCGATGTCTTCGAGGGACTCCCGATACGGGCTGTTCGGCGACAGCTCGTTGTTGAGCAGCACGACGGTGATGTGCTGGCGCTTCGCGATCTCGACGATCTCGCGCACGTGCCGCTCGTAGTCCGGCAGCGAGACGCGGGTGTGTCCCTCGAGCTTGTCGTAGTCGACGAGCCCGGCGGCGCCGGGCCGCAGGTAGGCCGAGTCCGGGTCGTCCGAGACCACCTCCTTCAAATGGTCGCCGATCGACGGCGGCGTGAACTTCGAGACGTCGGCGAGGTAGCGCTCGAGACGATAGAGCTCGACGTACTCGAGGAGCGCCCAGAATCGCTCCTTCAGCGTCGGCGGCGCCTGGTCGCGCATGTTCGCGGCGACGCGCTTGTCGCTGTCGCGCCGCACCGAGGCGTCGTTCATCCCGAACCCGACGAGCAGCACGTCGGGGCTCCAGTCGACCACCTGCGACTTCAACAGGGCGACCCCCTGATACGAGGAGTAGCCGAGCACCCCCAGATTCAGCACTTCGAAGCGGCGCGTCGGCACGTCCCGCGTGAGGAGCGACTTCAACCGTCGCGGGTACGTCTCGGTCGGGCCGACGTTCGCTCCGAACGTCCACGAGTCACCCAGGCACGCGATGCGCAGGGTCGATGCCGGCTTGCTGGGCGTGAACGGGTCCTGGCGAAAGCCCCGCTTGTCGAGCGCGACCTCCCACACCGGGTTGCTCGCGAGCGAGGCGGGCATGGTCGGCCAGAAGCGCCGCAGCAGCGAGAGGCGCTCGGCGTCGTCGTGCACCGGGCTGAAGACGTCGACGTAGGTGCGCCGGACGTTCGGCCGTCCCTTCCACAAGAGCGTCTCGTCCGGCTCGAGGAGGCGCAGGCCGTCGATCCACGGCGGCACCGGACCGTAGATCTGCCCGAAGACGTACGGCAACGGCATGCGGCTCACCGCATTGTTGCGCACGACGTAGGCGAGCCGGAGCAGGCCCTCCAGAAGTGCGAGGACGATCAGCGTCGCTGCGGCGGCGCCCGCGATCTGCCTGCGCACGCGCGTTCCCTAGGCCGCCGCGTGCGACGCTGTCAAGAAAGGCCGGCTACTGCTTGGCTGCTTCGTGCATCGAGTCCGCGGTGGCCTGCGCGGCGTCGCCGGTCTTCTGCGCGGCCGCGGCTGCCGCCTTCTTCGAAGCTTCCTCGGCGTCCTTGGCCGCGTCGGCCGCTGCTTGCCCCGCGGCCTTCGCTGTGTCCGCCGTCTTCTGCGCGGCGGTTGCCGCGGCGTCCTTCGCGGCGCCGACCGCCTGGTCGACCTTCTTGCCGGCGCGCTCGGCCGCACCCTCGTCGCCCTCGCCGCTGCAGCCACCGAGGAAGGCGATCGATCCTGCGAGCAGGATGCTCAGCCCTACAGTCCGAATCATACGGAGTACCCCCCTTCGCTCGATTCGGTCGTCCTCACATGCTGCCGGCGCGCAGCGGCTGTCAAGATGCGATCGGCGAGCGGGTGTACAGCTTCTCGAAGTAGTCGCGGACCATGCGGTCGGACGAGAAGCGCTCCTGGCAGACGGCGATGCTGGTCTGCATCATCTGCACCCAGCGCTCGCGCGCGGCGTAAGCGGGCAGCACCTCCTGCTCGAGCGTCGTGTAGAGCGCGTTCGCGTCGGCGTCGTCCTGGTCGGCGGCTCCCGCTACGCCATCGCCGATCGCCCACCCGTTCTCGCCGTGCTGGCACGCTTCGGGCCACCAGCCGTCGAGGACCGAGAGATTGAGGACGCCGTTCATGCCGGCTTTCATGCCGGAGGTGCCGCAGGCCTCGAGCGGACGGATGGGATTGTTGAGCCACACGTCCGACCCGCGCGTGAGCAGGCGTCCGAGCTTCATGTCGTAGTCGGGCACGAACACGACCGACTGCCCGTGCGCGCGCGCCATCTCGACGAGGCGACCGACGATGCGCCGGCCATCCTGGTCGTCGGGGTGCGACTTGCCCGCGAAGACGATCTGCACGCGGCGATCGCGCAGCAGGGACTCGATGCGCCCGGGATCGCGGAAGATGAGGTCGCTGCGCTTGTACGACGCCGCGCGGCGGGCAAAGCCGATGGTGAGAACGTCGCTGTCGAGGCGGACGCCGGTGCGGAGCGCCACTTCGTCGAGCAGCTCGCGCTTCAGCACCTGGTGTGTCGTCCACAGCCCCGCGGCCGATCCGGCCCCTTCCCGGATGCGCGCGTCCTGCCACGTGCCACCGTGCACGCCGTTGGTGATCGGCAGGATGGGCGCCGCTTCGTCGACGTCCCGCCACATCGCCCGCGAGACCTCGGCGTGGAGCTGCGAGACGGCATTGGCGCGGCGGGCGAGGCGCAGTCCGGCCACGGTCATGTTGAACGGATCGCCGCCGATCGCCAGCATCTCGCCGTCGACCAGCTCGCAGCAGGCGCCCATGCGCCGCAGCTCGGCGAGCGCGTGCTCTTCGTTGCCGGCGGCGACCGGCGTGTGCGTCGTGAAGACGATGTGATCCCGTACCGCGCGCCAGGCCTGCGTGAACGGCTCGCCCGTGCCCATGCGCTCGGCGATGAGCTCGATGCCGGCGAACGCCGCGTGTCCCTCGTTGAAGTGGTAGGTGTCGACGGCGACCCCGAGCTTGCGCAGCGCGCGCACGCCGCCGACGCCGAGCAGGATCTCCTGCGCGACCCGGCAGTCGAGGGTGGGATCGTAGAGGCGGTGCGTGATCCAGGCGTCGCGCGGGCTCGCGGGCTCGAGCAGCAGGAGCGGCGCGTTCTTCCAGTGCTGCGTGCGCCAGACCCGCGCCTCGACCTCGCGCGCCGCGACCCGCACTCGGACGCGGATGCCGGTGTCTTCGAGGAAGCTCGCCGGATAGGTCGGGAACTCGGAGACCGGAAGCCCGTCGTCGCCGATACGCTGGCGGGAGTAGCCGCGCGCCCAACGCAGCCCGACCCCGATGACCGGCAGCCCGAGGTCGTGCGCCGACTTGATGAAGTCGCCGGCGAGGATGCCGAGGCCGCCGGCGTAGATCGGGAACTCCTCGTGGAGCCCGAACTCCATGCAGAAGTAGGCGACGGTTCCGGTCATGGGCGGGGCCCATTCAAATCAGCGCCGACCCCCGGTTTCAATCCAGTTCAGCGCTTTTTCGAGTAGACCGCGGGCCGCTTGTCGAGAAACGCCCGGATCCACTCGCGGGCGTCGTCGGTGAGCGAGCTCGACGCCATCGCCTCGACGGCCTTCTCGTACGCGGGCTCGAGGGGGAGCTCCACCGTCTCGTAGAACATCCGCTTGCCGAGGGCCTTGGCCCCGAAGCTGCCGCGGCTCGCGCGCCGCGCGAGCGCCTTGGCCTCGTCCCGGACGCGGTCCGCCGGGACGACCCGATTGACGAGCCCCCAGGCGAGGGCCGTCGCGGCGTCGATCTCGTCGCCCGTGAAGAGCATCTCGAGTGCCCGCTTGGGCGGCAGCAGGCGCTGGACCGGGATCATCGGGGTGATGCAGAACCACCCTTCGCGCCCGCCCGGCGTCGCGAAGCGGGCGACGTCGGCGGCGACGGCGAGATCGGCCGAGGCAACGAGCTGGCAGCCCCCTGCCGTCGCGATCGCGTGCACGCAGGCGACGACGGGTTGAGGCAGGGCCTGCATCGTTCGCATGAGGTTGGCGGACGCGCCCAGCAGGCGGCGCATGCCGTCGAGGTCGCGGCTCGCGACCTCGGAGAGATCGTGCCCGGCTGAGAACACGGGGCCGTTCGCGGCGAGCACGATGGCACGCACGGGCGCCTCGGCGGCGAGCTGCTCGAAGGCGGCGGTGAGCTCGCGGATGACCGCCTCGGAGAGGGCGTTGCGGCGCGCCGGGCGGTTCAACGTGACGATGCCGAGGTCGTCCTCGACGTCGACCAGGACGTGCTCGTACGCCATGCCCAGGTCTTACCGCACCTCGATCGGAATCGACAGGGAGTCGCCCGGCAGCCACTCGCCGTCCTGCACGACGCCGATGCGAAGCTGCCAGCTCCCCGGCTCGTCGGGCGTGCGTGCCCCGACGAGCACCGGCGCGTCGGCGCCAGGGGACAGATCGTACGGGAGGCGCCCGGCGACGTCGTCGTGCTCGGCGATGCTCCCGTCGGCTCGCTCCCAGCGCGTTCCCACCGCGACGAGGTGGGGGGCCTGGGCGGCCAGCGCGGGCCACGCGGATCCTGCCGCCGAATCGTTTCGTACCTCGGCCGGGAGCGCGAATCGCAGACGGCGCCGCGCGGTCGCGGGAGCGGGCGAGAGCACGCGCAGCCGTGCCCGGCGACTCTCCGGGGGTAGCGACGCTAGGGAGGTGCCTGTGAGCGTGGCGGGCGAAGGCGCGTCCGACACGAAGGCGTCCAGCAAGTCCGGCGCCGGCGGATCGCGCAACGCGTACAGCGCGTCGCCGTCGTCCCGCACGAGCAGCGCGAATGCCGCGTCGGGCGGCGGATCCCATTCGGCGCGGCCGCGAGCGTCGAGCTCGCTCCGGTGCACGAGCACGTAGCGAAGTCCCGTCATGCGCGCGAGCAGACGGGGCGCCGGCGGATCCGGCAGCGCGTGGACGAGCGCGCTCACGAGCGGGTAGGTGCGCGGCGCGTAGCCGCTGTAGCCGTTCAGGAGCGGGTGCCAGTGGTACACGCTGCGGTAGGTCCGCGTGGCGTCGACGCCGCGCTCCGTCGGCAGGCGGTCGAAGTCGTGCCACGGGACCTCCAGGACTGGGCCAGGCGGGGCGCTCGCGAGTGCTTCGTACACCGGTGGCAGCGTCGCGCGCGTCTCGATCGGCTCGAGCGGGACGCGGCTCGGCAGGCCCACCCGTGCGGCCGAGAACGCGAGCGCGACCGACAGGGTCGCGACGCGCGCTCGATTGCGCGGGCTCGAGGTCGAGCGGGCGAGTCCCGCGGCGCCGGCGCCGGCGAGGAGCGCGGCGCACGCAGTCGCGAACGCGTTCAACCTGCTCGGGATGCGGAGCGCCGCAAACCCCGGCACGACGGCCGCCGCCAGCGCATAGGGACCGGGCATCTCGAGCGTGCCGGCGCGGATCGTCGGGCCGAGCGCGAGCGCGTGACACACGACGCCGGCCGCCAGGGTTCCGGCGATCCACGCGACGGGCATGTCGCGCGCAAGGCCCCGCCGCCACCACGGCACAGTCAGGATCGCCAGCACCACCGCGAAAGTCGTACCCGTCTGGCCCAGCGTCGCCGACGTGAGGGCGACGAATTCGCCCCGCGGCAGCGCGAGCGACCCGGCCTCGCGCATCGCGAGGTAGGGACGGGACGCGTCGGCGACGACGGCGGCCGCCGCGAGCACAGGCAACGCGAGCCGTCGCCAGCCGGAGCGCGCGCGCGCGTCGAGCGCAATGACCACCGCGAGCAGCGTCGCGAGCCCGGCGAACGCTCCGTACGCGAGGTACACCGAGTGCAGGCCGACCATGGCCAGCGAGACGGCGAGCGCGATTGGCCACGCGAGCCCCGGCGTCGTGACGCTCCTCCACGCCGCCAGGATGACGAGCGGGAACATCCAGCAGCCCTCGATCTGCAGCGCGCCCAGGTGGCCACCGCGAAACGGGCTGAACGCGAACAGAGCAGCCGCGAGGATCGCGGCCGGCCAGCTCGCGGTCCAGGCGCGCGCCAGTGCCAGCATCGCGAGCACGGCCAGGACGAACGTCGCGAGGAGTGTCGCCTGGTGCGCGAGCACCGGGTCGCCAGTCGCGAGCGCGAGCGGCGCGTAGACGGGCAGGGCGCCCAGCAGGTGCTCGGAGAGCGCCAGCGTCCCGCGCGCGGGGTGGAAGACGTTGGCGTCCCACAAGGACACACCGGGCGTGGTCAGCGCGTGCAGGGTCCAGGCGAGGATCCAGACGACCAGACGCACGTCGGCGCGGATCGACTCGGCGACGAATCCCCCGTGTCGCGTCGGGTCGTAGACGTGCGTCGAGAGGTGCGCGGCGAGCGGCCAGGTCGCCCACACCGAAACCGCCACCGCGCCCAGCAGCGCGAGGACCGCGACGCGCACGCTTCCGTGTACCACCCCGGGGCTTCTGCTACACTTTTCGTCGATGATCCTCACCCGCGACGTGATCCGCCGCGAGATCGAGAGCGGCCGGGTCGTGATCGACCCGCTCCTGCCCGAACAGATCGGACCCGCCTCGATCGACCTGCATCTGGGCGACGAGATCCGCGTCATGCACGACGGCCGCGAGCCGGTCGCGGTCACCGACGACGCCGACTACCAGACGATCACCGAGGTCCGGGCGCTGGACCGGCCGTACGCGTTGCAGCCCGGCGAGACGATCCACGGCATCACGCGCGAGCGCATCACGCTGCCCGGGGACATCAGCGGCTGGCTCGAGGGGCGCAGCCGCTTCGCGCGGCTGGGGCTCATGATCCACGTGACGTCGGGATTCGTCGCGCCCGGCGTGTCCAGCCGTCAGGTGCTGGAGATGTCGAACGTCGCCGGCCGCACGCTCCTCATCCACGCCGGCGTCCGTCTGTGCCAGATCGTGCTGCAGCGGTGCGAGGGGAGCGCCATCTACCAGGGCCGGTTCGCCCGCCAGGACCGGCTCTGACGTCGATGGACACGCCGGAGTTCTGGAAGGCCTTCGGGCTGTGCATCGCGTCCGTCAACGACGGCGAGGCGACGCTGGAGATGGACGTCCCCGACTGGGCCATGAGCCCGTTCGGCGCGGTGCACGGCGGCGCCATCTCGATGTTCTTCGACACCGCGCTCGCGGTCGCGATCGTGAGCCGCCTCTCGGGCCCGGCCGATCGCGTCGCGACCCATCACCTCTCGGTCAGCTACGCCTCGTTCACCGGCGAGCGCCGCCTCATCGCCAGGACGCGCGTCGTGAGCCTCACCCGGACGGTGGCGATCGCCGACGGGGAGGTGTGCGACGCCAGCGGCAAGCTCATCGCGAAGGCCGTCGGGACGTTCGGCGTTCGACGTCGGGAGTCGTGAAGCCGGCACTTCTCGTCCTCGTCGCTCTGGCCGCCTGCGCGAAGCGGCCGTCGCTCGTCGCGCGCGCCATCGACGCCCGCGGTGGTCCCTTGCCCGCCGTCGTGCGCGTGGTCGACGTCGACGTCGAGCGCGGCTTTCCGGGTGCCTGGCGCTGGCAGACGATCTTCTCCGTGCCCGACTGCTACGCATGGTCGGTCACCACGGCCGATCAGCCGAACCACTACCTCTTCGACGGTCGCGTCGTACGCGCCTTCATCGGCGACGCGCTCGTCTCCGAGGACGCATCGTCGACGGCGCCACTGCGCTCGCAAGCGCGCTTCGCCGCCGTTGCGAACCTGGACATCCTCCTCGTGCCCGGCGTCCAGGTCGCCGACATCGCTTCCCCGATGCTGCGACCCGGGACCGCCGCCGGCGTCGCCGTCGTCTTCCCCGACACCGGCGACCGCTACGCCGTCTACTTCGACGCCGCCGCCCTCGCCGTACGCGTCGAAGGCCCCGCCGACTTCTCCCCCTTCGCCAAGGGCCTCATGGTCGCCACCTTCGACGACTTCCGGGCCATCCAATCCTTCCGCCTCCCCCACCGCACCCGCTACGCCCTGGAGGGTCACTCGCTCGCAGTAGAGCAGGCCGTCCGCATCTGCCCCCGAAGGGAAGGCATCCCCGCCAGCGCCTTCAGCGCCCCGACCACGCTGCCGGACTGCTAGATCTCGCCGCCCCGAGCCGCTCTTAGAACCCTTTGACCGCCGCGGACTTCTTGTACAGCAGCATGGTCCCGCCCCACGCGATGGCGACCATGACGAGCAGCCAGATGAAGCTCGACGCGAACGGCACCGTCGTGTGCGAGTTGATCATGGTCCACACCAGCGCGACCGACATGTACGTGTTGTGCCGCGAGCGCTGTCCCGCCAGGGCGACGAGGGCCGCGTCCGGCGCCTGGCCGTCACGGATCGCGGTGATGATCTTCCGCTGCGAGGGCCAGATCCGCATCCACACGTTGGCCGCCATGATGGTGCCGAACAGGGCGCCCAGGTGGATCACGTAGGCGCGATACCCGAAGCCGGCCTGGTGGTAGCCCAGCACCACGAGCACGACGAGCGCGAAGCCGACGCCCGCCATCTGCTTGTTGTTCTTCGCGAAGTCCATCTTGGCGATCGGGTCGTAGGCGACGAAGGCCAGGAACGTGACGGCGACCATGATGATCCCGAGCAGGTTCCACGACCCGCCGGCGTCGTACACGATCTGCCCGTGGTAGAAGACGAGCAGGAGGAGCAGGACGCCCGTGATCCAGGTCCAGGCGGCGCCCCACCGGAACCAGTAGAACACACGCGGGCGGAGCTGCGGGACGACCGTCTTCTTCGTGCCGCCGTCGAGGGTGCCCTCGAACGGGCCGTTCACGAAGTTGAGGAAGTACAGGAGCCCGATCCACGTGATGCCGGCGACGATGTGAAGCCAGCGAAAGATCGCCTGCAGCAGTTCCATTGCATCCATCGGTTGGGACCCCCTTGCGTCGCTACGTAGCAAGCGAGCGCGCGCGTCGTCAACGCGCGCTCACTTCTTGGCGGTCAAGGCGAAGGTCGCCGTGGCCGTCCCCCTCGGCGGCACCGAGACGCGCGTCTCGGCGGTCCCGAAGCGCTCGTGCCAGACCGCCAGGGTGTAGTCGCCGGGGGGGACGTCCTTCAGGGTGAAGGCGCCGTCCTTGCTCGTCACGACGAAATACGGATGGTCGAGGACGCCGAGCCAGCCCTGCATCCACGGGTGCAGATCGCACCGCACGCTCACCATGACCTCGGGCTTGTCGATCCGGATCTCGCGCTCGGCACCCTTGCGGGCGAGGCTCACGTTCCAGCCCGCCGAATCCTTCGGCGTGCCGTGGACGTTGTGAAGGAGCGGGTCGCCGTTCACGAACTTGATCGTCTGATCCACCTGCGCGCCGGCAACCCGGGGCGCGTAGAGGCAACCCGCCTGGTCGATCTCCACCGGCGTGGAGGGTACCGCAAACACGCGATCGCCGAGGCCGTCCTTCAGGTAGACGAAGGCGTTCTCGACCTTGCCGTCCGTCACCACGGCATCGCCCGAGTTGACGGGACCCGTGTGCGCTTGCGCGCATTCGGCGAAGCTGCCGAAGCGGATCTCCGTCATCGGGGGGGCGGCGCCCTGGAAGCCGACGACGCCGGTGATGACGCCGGTCGTCGCGTGGTCGAGCGGCGTCGGCGTCCGCGCAGGTGGCGGCGCCTCGCCCCCGCACGCGGCGAGCACGACGGCGAGAACGATCCATCCGCGGCGCATTCCGGGACGCTTACGAGAGACCCGGCGTTGGGTCAACGAGACGCGTCGCGACCTACTAGCAAGTTGCCCGGCGGCGGCTCGGCTGCTACACGAGACGCCACCGAATGCCGCAGCTGAGGGTTGGCAGCGACGAGCACAAGCGGGTGTTCTGCCGTGAGTTCGTCGCGACGCACCACGCGTACGAGCCGAACGAGCTCCAGTGGCCGAATCTCGACGACGCCAGCGTCGCACGCCTGCGAAGCCTTCCGTTCTGGGGCGAGGCGATCGGTAGCGAGCGGACGGCGGCCGCACGCGTGCGGGCCATGGCCAACGTCGAGCGCGATCCCGAGCTGCGCGAGGCGATCGCGATGCAGGCCTACGAGGAGGAACGCCACGCGCTCCTGCTCGAGCACCTCCTCAACCACTACGAGATTCCGTACCCCGACGACGCCGTCGAGCAGCCGCGCGATCCCGAGTGGGGCTTCCTGCGCATGGGGTACGGCGAGTGCTTCGACTCGTTCTTCGCCTTCGGGCTCTTCAAGGTCGCGTCGGACACCGGGTTCTTCGCCCCGGGTCTCGTGAAGGTGTTCGACGGCGTCATGGAGGAGGAGGCGCGACACATCCTCTTCTTCTCCAACTGGGCGGCGCACCGCGGGCACGAGCTGTCGCTCGTCCGGCGACCCTGGTTCCTCTTCCGTCGCATTGCGGGCGTGGCGTTCCAGGCGATGGGACGCATCAAGACGGCGCTCCAGCTCCGCGACGTGGACGCGCCCGACGACTTCACGATGCAGGTTCCGGACGAGATCGGCGCCGACGTGACCCTGGTGGGGCTCGCGCGGACGTGCATGCAGGAGAACGAGCGCCGGCTCGCGCACTACGACCCTCGGCTGCTGCGCCCGAAGATCGTACCGTCGCTGATCGGCCTGGCGCTCAAGTTCGCGCCCGGCGGCCGCGCCTAGATCCACGGCACCCCATGCCGGGGCTCGCCGACTTCCGCGATCGGGTCGCCGTGGTGACGGGCGCCTCGAGCGGCATCGGGGCTCAGCTCGCCCGCGATCTCGCGGCGCGCGGCGCACACACGGCGCTCCTGGCGCGGCGCGAGGACCGGCTCCAGACGCTCGCCGAGGAGATCGGTCGCGGCGGCGTCACGGCGATTCCGGTCGTCTGCGACGTCGCCGACCGCGGCTCGGTCGACGCCGCCATCGCCCGCATCCTCGAACGCTTCGGACGCGTCGACGTCCTCGTGAACAACGCGGGCTACGTCCGCCACGCGCTCTTCAAGGACCACGACGTCGCCGACATCGAGCGCATGATGCGCACGAACTATCTCGGGACGGTCTACACCATCAAAGCCGTGCTGCCGGCGATGCGGGCGCGGCACGAAGGCTGGATCGTGAACCTGTCGTCGGTCGCGGGGAAGCTCGGGCAGCCCGACGAATCCGCCTACTCCGCGACCAAGTTCGCGGTGACGGGGCTCTCGGAGGCGATCGCCTTCGAGCTGGCGCCTCTCGGCATCCACGTCATGACGGTGTATCCCGCCCTCGTGCGCACGGAGATGTTCACGCCCGACATCCTGGCGCGCATGCCCGAGCGGGTGCAGCGCACCTTCATCGAGCCGCCCGCGTTCACGCGCGAGGTCCTGCGGGCGCTCGCGCGCGGCGCGCACGAGGTGACGGTGCCGCGCTACGTGAACCTCGCCTACGTGCTGCGCGCCCTCTTTCCCGGCTGGCACCGGAGCATGATCGCGCGGCTGCGGCTGCCGGTGCTGCCGGACCTGACGAGCTGACCATGCGGACGACGCTCGTCCTGCTTCTCGCGCTCGGCGGCGCGGCCGGCGCCCAGGATCTTCCCGACCTGGTGCTCCACATCCCGACGCTGGCCCAAAATGCGCGCGAGGAGCTCGGATCGTTCAAGACGACCGCGTGCGAGCTGCAGCCCTCGGATCTCTGCATCTCCGGCCCCGGGACGCGCCGCCTGCTGCGCTTCAGCGTGCTGGCACTCAATCGCGGCACGGCTGACGTCTTCCTCGGCACGCCGAGCGACTCCGATCCGCGGTTCGTCTACAGCGCGTGCCACATGCACTACCACTTCGAGAGCTTCGCGAAGTACGAGCTGCGCGAGCGCGGCGGGACGACGGTGGTCGCGAACGGGCAGAAGCGATCGTTCTGCGTCGAGGACACGCAGCCCGATCCCGATTTCCCGCAGTCGCAGACCTGCACCGCCGACCCAGATTGCAACGGCAGCGGGCTCTGCATCAGCGGGGTCTGCAAGTACGACTGCGGCTACCAGGGCGTGCAGCCGGGTTGGGGCGATCTCTACCCGAGCGACCTGCCGTGCCAGTGGATCGACGTCACCGACGTGCCGGCCGGCGACTACGACCTCTGGGTGCTGCTCAACACGCAGCAGCTCCTGCCGGAGTCGGACTACACGAACGACGCCGGCATGGTGCCGGTCACGATCGGTCCGGCGGCCGACGCGCCGGTTCCCGTCGTGAAGGTGCGCGCCAAGAAGAAGGCGAAGGTGGGCCGGCTGTTCAAGATCGCGTGGAAGGTGCGCGTGCCGGGCGGCCTCGACGCGCTTGGCGCGTACGACGTGTGGCTCTCGCGCGACGGCGGTGCGACGTTCCCCGATCTCCTCGCGACGGGCCAGCTCGCCGCGAACCGCAAGCTCGTCTGGACCGTCCCCGCGGATGCGACGACGACCCAGGCGGTGATCAAGGTCTCCGCGTGGACGAAGGCCCTCCAGCGCGGCGACGGGTCGAGCCACCGCTTTCGTATCGTTCCGTGAGGAGGTTTCCCATGCGCTTCGCCCTCTCGCTCGTGGTCGCGGCGTCGGTCGGTATCGCCGTCGCGGCCAAGCTCCCGGCACCGAGCCGTGTGACGCTCGTGCAGGCGAGCTGCTTCAACGTGCCGCCGACGCCGCCGGGCCCGTGCTCACCGTCGTTCCGCTTCACGAGTGGCTTCGCGGTCTTCAAGTCCGCGAAGGAGCCGGTGCCCGCGTGTCCCAAGTCGAACGGCCAGGATCCGACCGAGGCGCCCGCAGGCGACGTGCGCATGACCGGCGTCACGAAGGACGGCGCCGCGTTCAACGGGTCGCTGCCCGTCTCGGTGTGGTTCAAGACCACGTTCGGCGACGACCCCAACGGCAACTGCGAGCTTCGCAACCTCCAGGTCCCGAACTTCGCGAGCCTCGGCGGCACGCTCGCGTGCAAGAACGGCAAGTGCAAGGGCACGCTCTACCCCGTGCAGTGCCTCCCCAAGCAGTGCGCCGACGTGCCGATCGTCTCCGAGTTCGGGTCGGTCACGCTCGGCACCCAGAGCTTCGGACCCATTCTCGTGATCGACGACGCGGGACACGCCTTCGCGACGCCCGGCACCGCCGTCGCACCCGGGAAGGAGCCCTAGTCCCGAGATCGCCGGGACCCGCGAGACCGCGGCCTTCGAGCGTCGCGACGAGGACCGCGCAGGCGAGTCGGGCGGTCCGTGGGGCGGTTCACGGCGCCGTTCTCGGGGATGGGACGGCACCGCTCGAGATCGTCAGTCGATGCGCGCGTCGACGCGCTTCGGGGCGCGGAAGGCGAGCCCCAGGATCTGCGGCGGCGGTGCGGCCGGATCGAGGCGGAGCTTCGGCAGCCGGTCGAGGATCGCGTTGAGCGCGATGCGGACCTCCATGCGCGCCAAGTGGTAGCCGAGGCAATGATGGCGGCCGAAGCCGAAGCCGAGGTGGTCGTCGGCGCGCCGATCGAGGTCGTAGAGGTCCGGATTCGGGTAGTGCTCCTCGTCGCGATTGCCCGAGGCGTTCATCACCGAGATGTTCATGCCGGCGGGGATCTCGACGCCACGCAGCTCGACGTCGCGCGTCGCCTGGCGCGACGTCATGAGGACCGACGTCTCCCAGCGTAGCGTTTCCTCGAGCGCCCACGGCACGAGCGTGCGATCGGCTCGCACCCGCTCGTAGCGCGCTTCTCGGTCGGACAGGAGCGCGACGAACAGGTTGCCGAGGATCTTGAACGTCGTCTCGGCGCCGGCCGGGATCAGGAGGCGCAGGAAGCTCACGACCTCGTCGCCCGTGAGGCCCTCGCCGTCGACGGTGCCCGTCACGAGTTTCGAGATGACGTCGTCCAGCGGGTGCGCACGCCGCTCGGCGATGATCGGCAGAAGGTACTCGCGAATCGCTTCGGCGGCGGCGAGCCCCTTCGGCAGGTCCTTCGGGAAGCCGATGATGTCGAGCGCCCATGCCTGGAACTGCGGGTAGTCCTTGCGCGGAATGCCGACCAGGTGGGCCATCACCTGCACCGGGAAGCGCTCCGTGAAATCGGTGACCAACTCGGCCGTCGGCCGCGTGGCGAAGCCGTCGATGATCTCGTGGACCATCGTCTCGAAGACGGGCTCGAGCTTCTCCAGGTTCTTGGGCGCGAAGACCTGCTGCACCAGCATGCGGTGGCGCGTGTGCTCCTTGCCGTCCATCTCGATGAGCGTGCGGCCCATCACCTTGCCGACCTCGAAGTTCGACTTCGAGGAGAACGTCTCGTGGTCCTTCAGGACGGCGACGCAGTCGTCGTACTTGCTGACGGAGACGGCGACGCGGCCCAGGAACTCGATCCGCAGGACGGGCGTGCTCGCGCGCATCATCGCGAACATCGGGTAGGGATCGGGGTGATCGAAGATCATCTGCGGGTCGAAATCGATGCCGGTGTCCATGATGCGTCGGGTGTAATCGAACATTCGCCCGATTACCAGCCAGAAATCCCCGCGCTGGTTGACGGGCCGCCGCGCGCCCTGTTAGCGAACCCCGGTGACCACGAGCGCGCCACCCGATCCGGACGTCATCGCGCCGCGCCCTGGCGAGGAGGTCGACGCGATCGCCGTCGGGCGCTACCTCGACGGCCGCATTCCCGGCGCCGCGGGCACCCCCGAGATCTGGCAGTTCCCCGGCGGACACGCGAACCTCACGTACCTCGTGTGCTACCCGACGGCGCGCTACGTGCTTCGCCGCGGGCCGCACGGCGACGTCGCGGCGAGCGCGCACGACATGGGGCGCGAGTACCGCGCGCTCTCGGTGCTCTACAAGCAGTTCCCGCTCGCGCCGCATGCCTTCCTGTACTGCGAGGACAAGAGCGTCCTCGGCGCGACGTTCTTCGTCATGGAGCGGCGAGAGGGCGTCGTCGTGCGCCGCGACGTGCCCCCGGAATTCGGTGGCGGGAAGGACGCGAGCCAGAACCGCAAGCTCTCGCAGGTGATCATCGACACGCTGGCCGACTTCCACGCCGTCGACGCCGAGGCGGCGGGATTGATGAGCCTCGGCAAGCCCGAGGGCTACCTGCAGCGCCAGGTGAAAAGCTGGAGCGACCGCTGGAACCGCGCCAAGACGAAAGAGCTCAGGACTGCCGACGAGGTCATGGCGTGGCTCGTGAGCCACATGCCGGCCTCACCCCCGCCGACGCTCGTCCACAACGACTGGCGGCTCGACAACATGGCCGTCGCCGCCGCCGATCCGGGTCGTTGCGTCGCCGTCTACGACTGGGACATGTGCACGGTCGGCGATCCCTTCACGGACTTGGGGACGCTCCTCGCATCCTGGTACGAGCGGGGCGAGACGTTCGAGTTCCTGTCGCCCATGCCGTCGCGCGCGCCGGGATTCATGACGCGCGCCGAAGCGATCGCGCGCTACGCCGAGCGCAGCCGCCGCGAGGTCTCGACCATGCCGTACTACTACGTGTTCGGCCTCTTCAAGATGGCCGCCGTCGTGCAGCAGCTCTACTTCCGCTACATGCAGGGCCACACGCAGGATGCGCGCATGGCGGGCGGCGAGGTCGTCGGCGAGGGCATGATCGGGCTCGCGCACGACCACATGTCCCGGCACGCCTGAGGGCGATCGCCGGTCAGCGACGCGGGCGCAGCGCCGGAACGAACGTGGTGCAGCCCCATCGCTCGCGTGCCCAGACGCCGAGGGCGAAGCCGGTGGTGTAGCCGAAGGCCCAGATGAGGAAGGTGGTCACGGCTGCGTCCTCCCGGCGAGCGTACGTACTGCGAACAGGATGGTGTCCTCGCGCGTCATCTCGCGCGTGCGTCCGTCGCGCCCGCGGAGCTTCACCATGAGGCCGGCCGTCTCCTCGACGCTCCAGCCCGCCAGACGCAGGAACTCGGCGGCCATCTTGAGGTCGCCCGACGAGACCGACACCTGGCCTGCGAGGATCCAGGCTTCCATGAGCCGCCCGGCGAACAGCTCGAACTGCGTCGCGATCGTGCGCGGCAGCTCCTCGTCCACGATGTTGCGCTCCACGCTGGCCTCCCGTGCCCCGTTGGGGCGTGCCTCGGTAGCAAGCCCTCTGCCGGCGTAGAGGCCTCGATTTCTCTGCGCCCGTGGCCGTGGCGAGCGCCAGGGGTGACACACTGGTGGCGCCTGGGGACCGAAGGCGGCGCACCGGCGTCGCCCCGCCCCGCGCCCGCCGTGCGTCGTGCGCGGTTTGCCTCAACGCAGAGCGGCCCGCAGCTCGTCGCGGAAATCGGGGTGGGCGACACCGATCAGGGCGTCGGCACGCCCGCGGTCGCCCGCGAACGAGACGTCGACGGCGCCGTGCTCGGTCACGACCCACTGGAGGTGGTGCCGGGCGGTCGTGACGAGCGTGCCTTGGGGCAGCTGCGGGACGATGGTCGAGATCCGCCGTCCCCCGACCGTCGCCGTCGACCTGAGGCAGAGGAGGCTCTTCCCACCGGGCGCCTCGCTCGCCCCCACGACGAAGGCCTCGTGGCCGCCGATTCCCGAATACTGCCGGCCGCCGACGTGGTCGGCCGCCGCCTGCCCGAAGAGGTCGACGCTGAGGCAGCCGTTGACGCTGACGAGCCCCCGCAGCTTGCGGAGGAGGGCGGGCTCGTTGGTGGCCGAGACCGGGAGCATGCGCACGACCGGATTGCCATCCAGCCAGCGGTAGAGCGCCGCGCTGCCGAGGGCGAAGGTCGCGACCGAGACGCCGTCGTAGAGCCCCTTGCGGTTCGCCACCTTCCCGGCCTCGTGGAGATGCATGACGCCGTCCGAGAACATCTCGGTGTGGACGCCGAAATCGCCGAGCGGCCCCGCAGCGAGGATCTGCGCGATCTGGTTCGGAATGGCCCCGATCCCGAACTGGAGGGTCGAGCCGTTCTCGATCAGCTCGGCCACGTGGCGCGCGATCGCGACGTCGTCGGCGGACGCCGGCTCGTCGGGGAGTGCGAACAACTCGGCCTCGTGCCTGGCCCACGCGTCCACCTCCGACATGTGGATCCGGTGATCGCCGAGCTCCGGGAGCCCGCGCACGCGCGGCATGCGGGGATTCACCTCCGCGATCGCGAGCCGCTCCGGATCGCGCGCGGCATCGAGAAACGGACGGTACGACGCGCCCGCGTGCGTACCGAAGCTGAGCCAACCCTCGGCGTCGGGCGGCGAGGTGACGGCGAGGACGACGCGGGGCTTGTGGACCAGGGCCAGCCGCTCGAGCCCGTGGAAGTCGCCGGCGAGGAACTCGACACGGCCGCCGGCCGCGCGCGCCATGCGCTCGACCGGGCCGAAGAAGCCGGACATGACGCGCACCTTCGGGTTCTGCAGGAACGTGTACGGCGCCGAGAGGATGCCGGTCTCGATCACCACGTCCTCGAGATCGGTGCGTGTCCCGAGCGCATCGAGGATCCCCTGCGGCTGCCCGCTCACGAACCCGCACAAGACCTCGTCACGCGGGTGGACGAGCGCGGCGGCCTCGGCGACGGTGACCTCTCGGCCCTTCGCTGCCACGCGCCCTCTATGGCAGCTCGCGTCGAAACGAAAAAGGGCCGGCACCGTGATGGCGCCGGCCCCTCGAAGTCCTCGTCAGGTGACGACGATCAGCAGTGCTTGTCGCAGCGGCGGTAGGTCCGCTGCCCCTTGACCGTCGCCCTGGGCTCGCTGTTCGTGCGCTCGAACACCTTGTCGTGCTTGTCCTGCGCGACGTCCTCGCACACTTCGGGGCAGGTCTGCGCCGGGGCGGCGCAGTCGGTCGTACACTGGTCGAGCACGCCCTGCTTGGCGGCGGCGCATTCGTCGGCCGAGTTGCCCGCCGCGAGGCAGGTCTTCTCGACCTCGTTCGCATGGGCCTCGCAGTTCGAGTCGCAGGTATCGGGCGGCTCCGGCGCGCAGTGATCGGCCATGCAGGCGTCGTTCACCTCGCCCGCGAGCGTCGTGCACTCGTCCTCGGTCTTGCCGCTCGCGAGGCACTTGCGCTGCACGCGGTCGGCCTTCTTCTGGCAGCGGTTCATGCACGCCGCCTGCGGGTTGCAGTGGAGCTGCACGCAACCGTCGAACTCCGTCTGCGCAGCGGCCTTGCAGTCGGCCTCGGTCCCGCCGTCGTCGATGCACCGACGCAGGTCGTGCCGCGCGTGGTCGGCGCAGCGCTCCTTGCACGAGGCATCGGAGCTCTGATCGGAGCAATGCTCCTCGACGCAGTGGCGCTGGGCTTCCTCACCCAGGGCGTCGCAGAAGTCTTGGTCGAAGCCCGCATCGACGCAGGCCGCGACCACCTTGGCGACGGCCTCGGCGCAGCGCGCCGGGCAATCGTCGTTGTTGCACTGATTGGCGACGCACTGATCCTTCGCGGTGTGGGCCGCTGCGGCGCAGTCGCTCTCGGTGCCGCCGCCGGCGACGCACTCCTGGAAGCCGGCCTCGGCGTTCTTCTGGCAGGTCTCCTCGCAGCTCGGACCGGGGTCGGTGCAGTTCTCGTCGATGCACTGCTGCTTCACGGTCACCTTCAGCATGGCGCAGGTGTCGGCCGTGCCGCCGTTGTCGAGGCAGGCCTGGCCGGCCTTCTCCGCCTTGCCGTTGCAGCGATCCTCGCACGGCACCTCGGGCTGGTCGTTGCAGTGGTCGACCGTGCACTGCTTGAGGGCCTCTTCGGCGCGCGCGGAGCACAGCTCCTTCGCCGCCTCGCCCTCGGTCGCAATGCAGTCGGTGAACACGCCGTGGGCGAAGGTCTGGCAGTCGGTGTGACAGCACTTGTCGGGCGCGTCGTGACAGCCGTCGGTGCCGTTGCAGAGGTCGCTCACGCAGCGCGTGAGGGCCTCGTCGTGCGCGTGCTGGCAGATGTCGGCGCAGGCGTCGCCCGCGTCACAGTGCTCGAGACACTTGTTCTGCACGCCGGTCGCGCTCGCCTCGCACTTCGACTGGCAGTCGCCGGCCGGCGGGGTCTGGCAGTTCGTGTCGACGCAGGTCTGGAAGGTCTGGGCCGCAGCGGCCTTGCAGTCCTCTTCGGAGCCGCCCTGTTGGATGCAGGTCTGGAACGCCTGCTCGGCTTGGACGCCGCACTGCTCGGCGCAGGGGCGATCCTCGGCGACGGCGCCGCGGGCTGCGAGCAGCAGCCCGAAGGCTGCGGTGACAACGATTCGGCCGATACGCATAGGTTTCTCCCTTTCGACGAGATGTCGGCAGAGGCGCGGGGAGCAAGCCACATGCCCGGTGCAAGACCGCGATCGGACAGGCGCGCCAATTCACCGGCGCGTCAGAATCCCGACGGGGCGGCCGCCGGTTGACGGTCTCGCCCCCGCCGGTCTACGGAGCGCGCATGCGCGTATTCCTGGTCACCCTCGCGTTCCTCGTGGCGTCCGTCGCGTTCGCCGATCCGGTACGGACGCAGGCCGGCGCCCTTCGCTTCTCCCATCCGGCGGAGTGGGTTCGCGTGCCGGCGCCGTCGGACATGCGCGCCGCGCAATTCCGCGTTCCGAAGGTCGAGGGCGACAGCGAGGATGCCGAGGTCGTTCTCTTCTTCTTCGGGAAGGGACAGGGCGGCAGCACGCAGGACAACCTCGATCGGTGGTACGGTCAGATGACCCAGCCCGACGGCTCGCCGTCGAAGGACAAGGGCGTCGTCACCATCAAGACGACCAACGGCCTCAAGGTGACCGAGCTCGACCTCTCCGGCGCGTACAAGGGCATGCCCGCTCCGGGCTCACCCCCGGCGACGAAGTCGGGCTATCGGCTGCTGGCCGCCGTCGTCGAGGGAGACGAAGGGCCGTGGTTCTTCCGCCTGGTCGGGCCGGACGCCACCGTGAAGGCGGCGAAGCCTGGTTTCGACGCGCTGCTCGGGAGCGTCGAGGTCCACAAGTAACGCGCTACGACGCGACGCGGGCGCGCAGGCGCGCGTTCGACGCAGCGTCGGCAGCGAGGTCGATCGCCGTCCACGCCATCGCGACGGCGCCGTCGACTACCGCCTTGTCGGCCGCTGGCGTCGCGCAATGGGTGGCGAACTCCGGCTGGTGGTTCACGGCCGGAAGCGACTCGACGCCGATGGCGGGATGGATCGACGGGATCGCGAGCGAGACGTTGCCCATGTCGGTCGAGGCGGCGAAGCGCTCGCGGAGCGGCCCCAGGTCGGGGAACGAACGACCGAGGGATTCGGCGTTGCGGCGGTAGATCGCCGCCATCTCGTGATCGTGGACGACCTCGGTGTAGCCGAGCTGCTCGTTGGTGAGCTCGAGACGCGCGCCCGTCGCGACGGCGCCCGCTTCGAAGCAGCGCATGACCTTCGAGCGCAGCTTGCCGAGATCGCCCATCGTGCTCGCGCGCACGACGTAGCGCGCTGTGGTGTGCGCCGGGATGACGTTCGGCGCCTCGCCACCGCGCAGCACGATGCCGTGGATGCGATCGGTCTGCCGGATGTGCTGGCGCAGGAGCCCGATCGCGGTCTGCGCGACGGTCAGCGCGTCGGCCGCGTTGACGCCCCGCTCGGGAAATGCCGAGGCGTGCGCCGCCTTGCCGTGGTAGTGCACGTCGAACGACTGGAAGGCGATCATCGCCGGCTCGTCGGCGTCGATCGGCGCGGGATGCACCATCATGGCGGCGTGGACGCCGGCGAACGCGCCGCGCTTCAGCATGATGATCTTCCCGCCGCCGTTCTCTTCGGCGGGCGTGCCGAGCACCGTGACGGTCAGGCCGACCTCGTCGGCGATGCGTGCGAGCGCGAGCCCCGCGCCGACGGCGCTGGCGGCGATGATGTTGTGCCCGCATGCGTGCCCGATCTCCGGCAAGCAGTCGTACTCGGCGCAGATGGCGACGTGGAGCGGCCCCGAGCCCGCGCGCGCGACGAACGCGGTCGGCAGGCCGCACGCGCCGCGCTCGACGCGGAAGCCGGCGGCGTCGAGCGGCTCGGCCGTCCAGACCGAGGACTTCTCCTCCTCGAAGCCGAGCTCGGGGTGCGCGTGGATGCGATGCGAGAGGTCGACGAGCGACTGGCGGGCGGCTTCGATGCGCTCGCGTGCGGTGCCTTTTGCGTCCATGCCCCGCATCGTACCAGTATAGGGGTGCCATGTACGACGGGCATCTCGTCGTCGACGCCGACGCCCACAAGATGGAGAACCCGGTGGTCTTCTTCGACTACCTGGACCCCGCCTATCGCGACCGCCTGGGATCGCGGGTCGACCGTTACGGCCAGCAGCGTCTGGTGATCCAGGACTTCAACCCGGCGACCGGACGCAACGATCTCGAGCGCGTCTTCCCCCAGCCGGACGGGCCGGGCAAGGGGGCGTTCGCCGCCATCCACCCCGAGACCGCGATCGGCGGCATCTTCAACCGCATCCGCATCGAGCACATGGACCGTGAGGGCGTCGACGCCCAGGTGCTCTACGGCTCCATGACGCTCTCGTTCGAGGCGATCGTCGATCGCGACCTCGCCGTCGCGTGCATGCGCGCCTACAACGCCTACATGGCCGACGACTGTCGTGCGTATGCAGGCCGGCTCTTCCCCGTGGCCTTCGTGTCGCTCGTCGACGTGCCCGAGGCCGTCGCCGAGATGCGCCGCTGCGTCGAGGAGCTCGGCATGATCGGCGTGCACGTCCCGCCGAGCCTCCCGGTCCCGCATCCCGCGGCGCCCGCGGCCTTTCCCGCCGTCCGGCTCCCGAAGCACGTCTCGCATCCGGACTTCGCGCCGATCCTCGCCGAGGCCGAGCGCCTGGGCGTCGCCGTCGGCGTCCACGGGTCCCCCGGCGTCTACCTGCCGGGCGGCATCTCGGAGCAGGTCGACACGTTCATCCTCTCGCACGTCTTCGGCCATCGGAACCAGATGCAGATGGCCCTCGCCGCGTGCGTCTTCGACGGGACGTTCGATCGGCACCCGTGCCTGCGCATGGGCTTTCTCGAAGCCGGGTGCGGGTGGCTCCCCGACCTCGTCCACGCGTTCCACGAGCACTGGGAGAAGCGCATCCGCGACTTCGATCCCGACGTGCGCCTGCCGATGGGGCAGTTCACGCGCGAGCTGCTGCGCGAGCGTGGCGGCAAGGACGGCAAGCTGAACCTCCTCGGCAAGGCGAAGGGCGTCTACGACCTGCTGGCGAACGTCGAGCGCGAGCGCCGCGACCCCGTGAACGACGGCTATGTCTTCGAGCATCGTCACCTGGACCACGATCCGACCGACTTCTTCCGTCGCGGCCAGGTGTTCGTGAGCTTCGAATCGGACGACCCGGCGCCGGCATATCTGCGCGAAGCCCTCGGCCCGATGGGCGAGGACCTCGCCTGCTTCAGCGCGGACTACGGCCACTGGGACGGGGTCCTCACCGACTGCGTGCGCAGCGTGGCGCGCGGGCGACCCTACGAACGCGCCCACCTCGCGAAGCTCCTCGCCGGGAACTGCCTGCGCCTGTACGGCGAGCCGCTCGCGCGGCGGCTCGGCGCCTCGAGGGCGGCATGAGCGGGACGAGCCTCTTCGGCGGCACCGAGGTGCACGTCGGCCAGGACGTCGGCGGGCGCACGTTCGCCATCACGGCCGACGCCGTCGAGCGCTATCGTACGGGGACGGCGAGCGTGGTTGCGACCGATGGCGTCGCGCCGGCGCTCACCTTTCACTCCGAGTGCTATCGCGATCTCGCGTGGTATCTCCCGAACCTCATCGGCAACCTTCACGCGCGCCAGGAGTGGGAGCTCTTCCGGCCGTTTCGCGTCGGCGACACGATCCGCTCGCGGACGACGGTCGTGGAGCGCTACCGCAAGCGCAACCGGAACTACGTCGTCGCCGAGGTGCTGCTGACCGACGCCGACGGCGCGTGGCTGCAGCGGAGTCGCACCCACCAGAGCTTCCTCGCCGACGACCCCGGCGACGAGCTGGTCGTCGACCGCGAGCGCGAGAAGCGGAGCGACCGGCGCTTCGAGCCGCCCGCCGCCGGTGGGGAGACGATCGCGCTCGCGCCGCGCACGATCACGCACGCGATGTGCGAAGCGTTCTCGGGGCCCGTGAAGAACTACCACACCGACGTCGAGATGGCGCGCGCGCTCGGGTTCCCCGACATCGTCGTGCAGGGGATGATGTCCGTCTGCTTCACGGCGGACCTCGGGACCGAGCGCTACGGCATGGGTTTCCTCGCCGGCGGAAAGCTCGACTTGCGGCTCGTGAACGTCGTGTGGCCGGGCGACGCCATCACGGCGCGCGGCGCGGTGCGCGAGGTGACGGCCGAAGGGTCCCGCCGGCGCGCGCACCTCGACGTGTGGTGCGAGAAGGCCGACGGGACGGTCACGATCATCGGAACCGCCAGTGCCCTCGTCGCCGCCGCCTGAGCACCCGATCGTCTTCTTCGACGGCGTGTGCGTGATGTGCAACGCCTTCGTCGACCGGGCGTTGCGCGCCGACAAGCGCGGCGTGCTCCGCTTCGCGCCGCTCCAGGGTGAGACGGCGCGCCGCCTGCTGCCGCCACTCACGGACGACGTCGAGCGGTGGTCGCTCCTCTACCTCGACGAGCGCGGCGTCCACGACCAGTCCGACGTCTTCCTCGAAGCGTCCCGGCGCATGGGCGGTGTGTGGGGGCTCGTGAGCCTGCTGCGGTTCGTCCCGCGGGCGATCCGCAATCCGATCTATCGTTTCGTCGCCCGAAATCGCTATCGCTGGTTCGGACGCCGCGAGACCTGCCGGCTGCCGACGCCAGCCGAGCGCGCGCGCTTCCTGCCCTAGAGGGGACCAACCCAAGACGTGGTCTTGGGTTGGTTTACTGCGCGCCCGTGCGCACCGCGCGGTCGACGCGGCGATCGATCGCGCTGAAGCCGGCGATGAGCCCCCGCGCCACGAGCCAGCGCAGCGGCTCCGGCGGCATCGGCACCTTCCAATGCCCCCAGAGGGCGCGGCCCGGGCCGTCGCGGCCGAGCAGGAGATCTGCGAGCATCGTGCCCGCGTAGCTCGCCATCGCGATCCCGTGCCCGGCATAGCCGGCGCTGTAGTAGACGTTGCGGTACGTACCTCCGACGCCGACGGCGGGGAGGAAGTCCAGGCCGAACGCGATCGGCCCGCCCCAGCGGTGGGTGATCGCGACCTCGCGGAGCGCGGGGAAGCGGGCGCGGAAGGCGTCCTCGAGGAAGTCGAACGTCGCCGGATCGTCGGGCAGCGCGCGCCCGTCGAAGCCGTAGCGCACGGTCTTGGCGCCGCCGACGACGCGGTGATCCTGCGTCAGCCGGTAGCTCTCGAGGATCTCGTGCGCCGTGTAGATGCCCTCGCGCCCGCGCCAGCCGATCGCCCCGCGCTGCGCGTCCGTGAGCGGCGCGGTCGCGAAGAGGTAGACGTGGAAGCGCGAGATCGTACCGCGGAGCCAGCCGAGCGCCGGCGTATAGGCGTTGGTCGCGAGCACGACCGCGCGAACGCGCAGGCGACCTGCGGGCGTGACCACGAGCGCGGGACTTCCCTCCTCGATGCGCACGACCGGGGTCTGCTCGAAGATCCGCGCGCCGGCTTCCTCGGCGAGATGACGAAGGCCCCGCACGTAGCGCCCGGGATCGAGGATGCCGCCCCGGCGCATGAGGAGGGCCCGCGTGAACGTGCGCGGCAGGTCGCGCGCCTGCATCGCGTCCGCCTCCAGCATCTCGGCGTCGAGCCCGAGCGCGCTCGCCGCCGTCGCGGCCTTGTCGAGCATGCCGTGCTGACGGGGGTGGACGGCCGCCATGACGTTGCCGACCGCCTCGTATCCGCAGGCGATGCCGCCGTCGCGGATCGTGTTCTCGACGTGCGTGATGGCGAGCTCCACGAGCTCGACGAGCGCGCGCGCCCGGGACCGGAAGAGGAGGGCGAGGGTGGGCAGGTCCTTGCCGATGACGGGCGTCAAGTGCCCCGCGTTGCGCCCGCTCGCGCCGAAGCCGACGTGCTCCTGCTCGAGCACGACGACCGAGTGCCCGGCGGCGCGCAGCGCGATCGCCGCAGAGAGTCCCGTGAATCCCGCCCCGACGATCGCGACGTCGGCGTCGACGTCACCCGCGAGCGGCGCTGCCGACGGTGCGCCGCCCTCCATCCACAGGCTTCCGCCGGCGGGCGGCGTCACTCAGGTCTCCTTCACCGCGGCGATGCGCTGCACGACCCGATCCGCGAGCGCGGCGTCCTCGAACGCGACGATCCGGAGCTTCCCGGCGACGGCGCGGAGCAGCTCGCCGGGCTCGAGGAGGAAGGCGGGGTTCGACGGCTTGCCGTGGCGCTCGTGCCCGTGCGCGAATGTCTCGTAGATGAGGACGCCGCCGGGCTCGAGGCGATCCACGAGCAGCGGCACGAGCGGGCGGTACAGGTAGTTCGTCACCACGATGCCGCCGAAGCGTCGCTCGCCGAGCGGCCACGGGCTCCCGTCCTCGAGGTCCGCGCGGACGACCTCCAGGCTCGAGTTCGGGGCGAGGTCCGTCACGTCGCGATCGACCGCCACGACCTTGTGGCCGCGCTCGACGAACAGGCGCGCGTGCCGGCCGTTGCCGGCCGCGACGTCGAGCACTGCCGCACCGCGCGGCACGAGATCTGCGAAGCGCACGACCCACGCCGACGCCTGCGTCGCGCCGTGCGCCGGCGCCGTGCTCAGACACGCCATCACCTCGGCGTGGAGCGCGGGATTCGCGGCGATGCTCGAGCTGCCGCGCACGGGGTCGCCGCCGTCCCAGTCGGTGATCACGCCGCCCGCGCCGCGGATGATCGGCACGAGCGGCAGGAGATCCCAGGGGCTCATCACGGGGTCGGTCATGACGTCGGCCTCCCCGCTCGCGACGAGGAGATAGCCGTAGCAGTCGCCCCACGTGCGGAGCCATCGCACCTTGGAGACCAGACGCTCCCACGCCGCGCCGTCCTGGTAGCGCGCCGCGGTCGTCGTGTCCGACGCCAGCAGCACGGCGTCGGCGAGGCGCGCCGTCTGCCGCACGCGTACCGGCCGGCCGTTCACCGTCGTGGTCGTGCCGTCGCCCAGGCACAGCTCGCGCAGGATCGGCTGATGGATCGCGCCCAGGATCGGCTCGCCGCGGTGCAGGACGCCGATCAGGGTCCCGAAGAGCGGCACGCCGGAGACGAACGACTTCGTGCCGTCGATGGGATCGAGGACCCACACGTACTCGGCCTCGGTCCGCTCGTTTCCGAATTCCTCGGCCATGATGCCGTGGTCGGGAAAGCGCGCGCGGATCTTGCGGCGCATCAGCTCCTCGGCGCCGCGGTCGGCCTCGGTGACCGGCGTTTGATCGGCCTTCACCTCGACGGCCAGGCTCGGGCTCCGGAAGTGACGGCGGATCAAGTCGCCGCTCTCGTCGGCGAGCTCCCGCACGAGCGCGATCAGCGCCGCGACGTCCATGTCACCTCAACGGGAGAGATCCGCCGCGGTCGTGAGCATCGTCCACGCAAACCACGCCGCGACGGTGACGATCAGCGCCCCGGCGGCCAGCATCTTGTGATGTCGCTTCATGCGCGGGTCCTACACTACCCGCCCCACGGATGTCACCGGAGCGCCGACGTTTGCTCGGACCTGGGCTTCGGGTTACGTCTCCCGATCGCATGTTCGAGCTCAGCTACACGGCCGAGGAGCAGGCGTTCCGGCGCGAGCTGCGGGCGTGGCTCTCGGCGAACCTGCCGAAGGAGCCGGTGCCCGACGACGAGGATGCGCGGCGCGTCTTCCAGCGGGCGTGGCAGCAGAAGCTCGCCGCGGCCGGCTACGTCGGCATCCACTGGCCCCGTGAGCACGGCGGCCGCGGCGCGTCGCTCAACGAGCAGATCATCTTCACCGAAGAGATGGCGCGCGTGCGGGCGCCCGAGATCCTCGACGCCGTCGCCGTCAACATCGTGGGGTCGGTGGTCCTGCACGCCGGCTCGCCCGAGCAGAAGCAGCGCTACCTGCCGAACATCCTGCCCGCCGACGAGGTGTGGTGCCTGGGTTTCTCGGAGCCCAACGCGGGCTCGGACCTGGCGTCGCTGCGCTGCCGCGCCGTGCGCGACGGCGACCACTGGATCGTGAACGGCCAGAAGGTGTGGTCGTCCAAGGCCCACTTCGCCGACTGGCTGCTGCTCCTCGTGCGCACCGATCCCGACGTCGCCAAGCACAAGGGCATCACGTGCATGGTCGTCGACATGAAGGCGAAGGGCGTCACGTGGCGGCCGCTCGTGCAGATCAGCGGCCGGCGCGAGTTCAACGAGGTGTTCCTCGAGGACGTGCGCGTCCCGGTCGCGAACACGATCGGGGAGATCAACGGCGGCTGGCCCCTCATCCGCGCGGCGCTCGCGCACGAGCGCGGGACGCTCTGGGCCTTCGACTTCAAGATCCGCCTCCAGAACGGCTCGCTCGCGCTCGCCGACATGTACCGGCAGGCGAAGGCCGGCGCCGCCGGCCGCGGCGCGGATCTCGCCACGCTCCGCGAGCAAGTGGCGCAGGCCCACATCGAATCGGAGGTATTCGCCGCGCACACGCTCCGCATCCTGCCGAAGCTCGCCGGCGGCGACGCGGGTACCGACGCGGCACTGCAGAAGCTCTTCGGCAGCGAGGTGCAGCAGCGCGCGTGCGAGCTCGCCATGCAGCTCGAAGGGTCGTACGCGCAGCTCGGCATCGGCGAGCGCCGGGGGATCGAGCAGGGCGAGTGGCAGGAACGCTACCTCTACTCGCGCTCGATCACGATCTCGTCGGGAACCTCCGAGGTGTTGCGGAGCCTGCTCGCGCAGCAGGCGCTGGGGCTGCCGCGATGAAGCGCCGCCGCCTGGGGCGCAGCGGCCTCGTCGTCTCTGAGATCTGCATGGGGACGATGACGTTCGGCTCGATGGCCGACGAGGCGACGAGCCTCGCGATCATGGATCGCGCCTTCGAGGCCGGTGTCGACTTCCTCGACGCGGCCGAGGTCTATCCGGTGCCGCCCGACCCGAAGTGGGTGGGCCGCACCGAGGAGATCGTCGGAACGTGGCTGAAGCGCCACCCACGTGACGCCGTCTTCGTCGCGACCAAGATCGCCGGACCGGGCGGCGGATGGTTCCAGGCGCCCGTCCGCGGCGGCAAGGGCGACCTCGACCGCCACTCGATCGCACGCGCCGTCGACGCCTCGCTGCGCCGGCTCGGCACCGACTACATCGACCTCTACCAGACGCACTGGCCGAGCCGCGACGTCCCGATCGAGGAGACCCTCGAGGGGTTCGCGCGCATCGTCGACGCCGGCAAGGTCCGCGTCGTCGGCTGCAGCAACGAGACCGCGTACGGGCTCACGAAAGCGCTGTGGGAGGCCGACGCGCACGGCCTGCCGCGCACCGAGACGATCCAGAACAATTTCAGCCTGCTCAACCGTCGCTTCGAGGACGCCCTCGCCGAGGTATGCCGGCGCGAGCACGTGAGCTGCCTGCCGTACAGCCCGATCGCGGGCGGCGTGCTGTCGGGCAAGTACCAGGACGGCCGCTGGCCCGCCGGCGCGCGCTTCAGCGAGTACCGCGAGGCGAGCCCGCGCACGCAGTCGATGACCCGCCGCTTCGTGAACGAGAAGACGCTCACCTCGACGGCGCGTTTCGCGGACATCGCGGCGAAGGCGGGGATGTCGACCGTGACGCTGGCCGTCGCCTGGACGCTCACGCACGACTTCGTCGGCTCGACCATCGTCGGCGCGACGAGTCCCGGGCAGCTCCCGGACCTCCTGCGCGGCGCCGAGGTCGCGCTCTCCGCCGACGTGCGCACGGCGTGCGATCAGGTGACCCGCGAGATTCTCTACCCGATGGGTTGACGCGGATGGGCGCGCGCGTCTGGGCCTCGGCCGCGCTCGCCGGCGCCGGCTTCGGCCTCGCTGTGTCGGTGGTCGAGGTGTGGCTGAACGCACGCCGGATCCTCGTCCTCGGCATCCATCCGCCGCTCGCGTTGCTCGCGACGGGTGCGGCGCTCGGCGTCGGGCTCGCCGTCGCCGTCGGCGTCGTGACGGCTCCGGCGCGTGCAAAGGGGGCGGGCTGGCATTGGCTCGCGATGGCGGCCGTGTGGATCGCGATCCAGGAATACGCGGCGCCGGACGGTACGGCTGCGCGGATCCTCGCGCTCGGTCCGCCGGCGGCCGCCCTCGTACTCGGCGGGGGCGGTATCCTCCTCGCGCGTCGGCGGCGCTGGGTTCCAGTCGTGCTCGGCGTGCTGCTGCTCGCCGCAGGGCTCGTGACGCCCGAGGTGAACGCGCGTCGCCGGGCGCCCGTTCTCGTGCCGGTCGCCACCGGCGTCGCGCCGCCCGGCGCGCCGGATGTCGTCGTCGTCGTGCTCGACACCGTGCGCGCGGACCACGTGTCGGCGTACGGCTACCTGCGGCCGACGACGCCCAACTTCGACGCGCTCGCCGCGGGCGGCGCGCTCTTCCTCGACGCCGTCTCGCCCGCCACCTGGTCGCTCCCGTCGCACGCCTCGCTGTTCACCGGGCGGTTCGTGTCGGCGCACCGCGCGCACGACGAGCATCCGTTCCTGGACGGCGACACGCCGACGCTGGCCGAAACGCTCGCGCGCGACGGCTGGGACACGCGCTCGTTCACCGCCAACGCCTGGATCGGCGAGAGCCTCGGCATGGTGCGGGGCTTCGCGTGGACGGACCAGGCGTGGCGCCGCGGCGACGTCGCGCGGCCGTTCGTGGCGACCTACCGGCTGCTCGATCGCCTCGGCTGGGACGGCGGCGACAAGGGCGGCGCCGCCGTGACGACGACGTTCGAGGCCTGGCTCGCCGCGCGACCGCAGGACGGCCGGCCTGCGTTCGCGTTCCTCGACTTCGTCGAAGCGCAGCTCCCGTATCACCAGCTGCCGCCCGACGACCTCTCGCGCTTCACGTCGCGGCCGCGGCGTGAGCTGTACGGCCTTTCGTCCCAGCTCCTGATGGCGCAGTTCGGCGGCGACCTGCCGGCGGGCCGCGATGCCGCCGAGCTGGCGGCGGCGATGTACGACGCCGGCGTCGCCTATGCGGACCACCTCCTCGGACGGGTCGTGGACGCGCTCCAGCGGCGGGGGACGCTCGATCGCACCATCGTCGTCGTGCTGGCCGACCACGGCGAGCTGCTGGGCGACCACGGTGAGTTCGGCCACGGCCACTCGCTCTACGAGCAGGCGCTGCACGTGCCGCTCGCGATTCGCTATCCGCCGCGTATTCCGGCCGGCGTGCGCATCGCGACCCCGGTGTCGACGGTCGGTGTCTACGCGACCGTCCTCGACCTGGCCGGGCTCCCACCCGTCCCCTCGACGCAGGTTGGCTCGCTCATGTCCGTGATCCGGGGTGGAACGCAGGAGGGCCCCGTGCTCTCCGAGCAGTACGCGGCGATGATCGGAAGCGCGCGCGAGGGCGACGACGACCCGCTCCTGCGCAAGAGCGCGCGTTTCCGCGCCTACCGCTCGGGGCGCCACAAGCTGATCGAGGCGCAGCCCGGCGGGATCTGGCTCTTCGATCTCGACGCCGATCCCAAGGAGGAGCAGGATCTTTCGATGCGCGACCGCCTGGCCGTGGGACGAATGCGCGACGAGGTCGACGGGTGGACCGAGAAGCTCGGCCTGCCGGACCTCGGCGCGCCGGTGACCAAGGCGCCTCCGAAGGCCGTCGATCCCGCGGCGCGCTAGCCGACGACGGCGCGCGCCCGTGCGGTGAGATCGACCGGCACGCCGCGACACGGCGAGCCGCTCACATGCTCGTAACGAACGACGTGGAAATCCCGATCGAGCGCGACCAGCGTCGCCGACACCGTGCCGTATTCCTCGCCGTCGTGGCAGAGACCGTCCTCGGGCCCGTGGCCATGGTCGGCGAGGAGCGCGAAGCCCGGCGCCGCGCCGTCGAGGAGTGCCGCCGCACGGGCGGCGCGCGGTGACGGCCGCCCGAACGCCTCGTTGTCGATCACGTGCGACCCCGGACCGAGCGGCGTCGTGTAGGTCGGGCGGCCGGCACCCTCGTGCGTGACGACGCGCGCGCCGGTGCGGTCGACGACGAGGAGGTTGAACGAATTGTACGGCGTCAGATCGGTCGGTAGTCGGCCGGCCAGCGCCGCCAACGGCAGCGCACCACGCGACGGCGCCGCGGGATCGCGCGGCCCGGTGCGGACGTTCGTGAGCGCGGCGATGCCGGCGGGCGATACGGCGAGCCACGTGCCGCCGGCCGTCCGGTCGCGGCCCGCAAAGACGCGCGGCCCGATCTCCATCGGATCGTCGGCGAGCCGCCCGCGGAACTCGTCTCGATTCGCCGCGACGACCACGAGTGGGTCGCCGGCCGGATCGTAGCGGACGAGGATCGTGCACATCAGGTGCCGTGCACCGCCGGAAGGACCTCGCCGATCAGGCGCTCGGTCTGCTCCAGCATCTCCGTGTCGCCGAACGCGACCGGCCGGAGCACGAACTTCGAGATGCCGACGGCCTTGAACTCCTCGATGCGGGCGAGGATCTCGTCGGCGCCACCGACGGCGGCGTGCCGGCGCGGATCGCTCGTCTTCGCGAGCGCCGAGAGGATACGCGCCGTCTTCTGGACGATCGGATCGTCCCAGGTGCCGAAGCGGTAGCCGAACGCGGCGCCGAAGTGATCGGGATCGATCGGACGTCCAGCGGCGGCCGACGACTCCCTGATGCCCGCGACGATCGGCGCCACCTGCTCGGGCGACTCGACGCCGCCGAGCCAGCCCGTGCCGACCTTCGCCGTACGCCGGATCGCGGCACCGCTCCGCCCGCCGATCCAGAGCGGCAGCGGTCGTTGCACGGGCAGCGGCGCGATCTGGACGTCGCGATAGCGGTAGTGCTGGCCCTCGAAGGTCACGCGCTCACCCGTCCACAGGCGCGCCATGATTTCGAGCGCCTCGTCGACCTGCTTGCCGCGGCCGTCGGGCGAGCGGCCCGTCGCCTGCCACTCGGGCGCGATGTCGGGCCCGACGCCGAAGGCGGGCAGCAGCCGTCCGTTCGAGAGGTAGTCGATCGTGGCGCACTCTCGTGCCAGCACGAGCGGGTCGCGGAACGTGACGACGGTGACGTTCATGCCGAACTTGAGGCGCTCGGTTGCCCCCGCGAGCGCGGCCATCGCGGTCATCGACTCGAGCTGGGGGATCGGCGAGACGAGACGATCGGTCTGCCAGATCGAGTCGACGCTCGAGTCCTCGCAGCGCTCGATCCAGCGCCAGAAGCCGCGCGCGTCCGAGAACGGGAAGTTGGCGATGCCGAGTCCGATGCGGACCTTCATCGGGACGGCGATAGCCGACGGCGCCGGTTGGGTCGAATGCTACTCGGGAAGGTCGACCGGCGGGCGCAGCGGCAGAATCGGCGGCCCGCCCTCGGCGGTCGCGTCGCCGCCGAGGACGCCCGCCGCCGCGCACAGGTCGGCGAACGACTCCTCGACCGCGCGCACGAAGTCGGCGAGGTCGGGCATCAGGTCCCAGTCCCCGGTGAAGCCCCAGCAGAGCTTGCCCGCGTAGCTGAAGAGGACGATGCCGAGCCCCAGGTAGTCCGTCAGCGGGAGCTGCCCGAAGTTGTCGAGCATGCGCGCGCCCAGGAGGTAGAGCGGCACCTGCGGCCCCGGCACGTTCGTCACGACCAGGTTGAACGGCAGCGCCCGCATCGCCATGCGCGAGCCGAGCGAGAGCAGCGTCGACGGCGTCCACGCCACCGCCTGCGTCAAGAGGTCGGCGCCGAGCGCCTGCTTCGAGGACTTGAGACGGGACGTCTCCCGTTGGATCAGCTCGAGGCGCCGGCGCGGGTCGCGCTCCGCGATCGGGAGATTGATGATCCACGCCGAGACGCGGTTGCCGAGCGTGCCGCGCTCGCCCGACGTGCGTACGCTGACGGGCGCCATGACGCGGAACTCGAGGTTGTCGACGCTCACCCGGCGCTCCTCGAGGAACTGCTGCACGGCGCCCGCGACGGTCGCGAGCACGACGTCGTTGAGCGAGCCTCCGAGCCGGTTCTTCACCGCCTTCACGTCGGCGACGTTCATGGACAGCCAGTCGTGGCGGCGGTGCGGGCCGATCGGCTTGTTGAGCGGCGTGTCCGAGCAGCGACGGAGCCCGAGGTTCACCGTGTCGCGGACCGCGCGCAGCATGGAGCGGATGTTCGAGCGCGGGTCCTCGGCTTCCGCGATCACGCGGCGGATGCCCGTGACGGTCTCGAACGGCAGCCGGGCGCGCCGGAGGGTCTCCGTCTGCACGAGCTCCCAGCGACTCGGGACCGGCCGCGGCACCCAGCGGGGCGGCGCTTCGACCTCGATGGTCGGCCGCGGTGTGAGCAGCACCTCGAGGAGGTCGACGCTCGACATGCCGTCGATCATGCAGTGGTGGACCTTGGTGATCATGGCGAACCGATCGCCGCCCTCGAGCCCCTCGACGATCCACATCTCCCAGAGCGGCTTCGAGCGGTCGAGCTGCTGCGACATGATGCGACCGGAGAGGCGCTTCAGCTGTCGGTCGTCCCCAGGGCGGGGCAGCCCCGTGTGGCGGACGTGGTAGTCGATGTTGAAGTGCTGATCGTCGACCCAGGCGGGATGCCCGTCGATCGGCATCGTGTGGAGCACCTGGCGGTAGCGCGGAATGCGGTGCAGGCGAGAGGCGACGTAGGCTCGGATGCGGTCGACGTCGATGCCGCCCTCGGGCGTGCGCAGGGGCCCCGCCTCGTAGGTGGCGGTACCGCCGATGTGCATGTGGTTCGTCGGGCTCTCGGCGATGAGGAACGAGTTGTCGAGAAAGCCGAGGCGCTCGTACGCGGCGGTCGCCATGTTCCCTCCGGCGCTGACGGGTTTCGGACGCCGTACACCCGTCGCGGGCGGGCTGTAAAGGCGTGGGGTCAGACGCGCGATTGCCGCTCGCGTCACCGGTGCGACGCTCTGCCGTCAATCATGCCTCGTCCCTCGGTGTACAAATTTGGCATTCGCATTGCACTCCGGCCCCGCGTGCCTTGGACCTCGGACTATACGGCAGGTGCGACAGCCGACCTGACGATGATCGAAACGACGCGCGCGCCGGAGCTCGTCCGCGCGGCGATCCGCTTCGTCGTTTCGATCGCGCTGCTTGCGGCCTTCGTCTACTGTGCGCGCACCGCCTGGTCGGTGCTCGGCGATCTCGGGCGCGTGTCGCTCGCCGACGTGGCGCACGCGGCGCACGTCGTCACCGTTCGTGACGCCATCCTGTGCGTGGTCGGGTGGCGGATCGGCCGCGAGCTCCTGGTTGCGATCGTGCGCTCGCGTCGCGAAGCGTAGCGCGCGTCAGTACGCGGGGGTGGGCCGCGCGATCGGTGCGAACGGCCACCACGACGATCTCGCCGGAACGTACGGTCGCCACGCACCCTCGGGCTGCGCCAACCGATCGGCGATCGCGAGCAGCACCGTCGGGTGGTGCCCCATGCCGCAGTGGCTGCTCGGCACACCGAGGTTCTCGGCGCACGGCGATTCCTCGTCGAGGCAGCTCTCCCAGGCGACGATGCCGTCGGTCTCGCTGTAGAACGAGGTGACCGGAACCTGGAGCGGCGCGCGCAGGCGGTCGCGCGGGACCGACGGGTTGGTCGCCGGTCGCGGGCCGAAGCCGAGCCGCGCGAGCCGCGCCACGTTGGTCGCGAGGGGATCGCGGAACGGGCTCGCGAGCGTGATCACCAGGCGCACCTCGTCGGGGAACGCCCGCGCCAGCTCGCGCGCGTAGATGCCCCCGAGGCTCCAGCCGACGATGCTCACCCGTCGTCCGTGACGCTCGTGCAGCGCGTGCAGACGTTGAACCAGCCCGGTGACCGTTTCCGGCTGCGGACCGAGGTTGCGGCCGAGGCGCGACGCGTGGGCGTGGTAGCCGCGATCGCGCAGGAACCAGCGCAGTGCGCGCGTCGAACGATCGTCGGCGAGATAGCCCGGCAGGACGAGCACCGGGTGGCCGTCGCCGCGCGGCGCGCTGCTGAGGGCGGGTAGGGCGGGAAGGAGCGCCGCCAGCTCGAACCATGCGCGCCCCTCCAGGGCGAGGAGAAGCGGGGAGGGCGGGGTGAGTGGCTCGGATGGCACGCGGAGAGAATCGCACCGGGAACGGTCGAGTCAAGGCGGCTGGTCCGAGGCGGCGTGCCTGCGACGCAGCGCCGGGAAGCTCTCGCGGGTCGATCCGAGCTACGGCGCGACGACCGCGTCGCGCCGCTTCGTCAGCGTAACATCCGCCTTCTACGAGTGGCCGGACGTCAGGGAGCAGCGCACTCACCGTATGCCACGAGCGTCACCTTGTGATCGGTCACGGTGAGCATCGCGTCACCCGACTCGTCTTCGACGACCAGCGCCAGGCTCCGATCCTCGTGGCTTGCGCGCGCCGTGGTCTTCCCTCCCTCGCTCGCCAGCGACGCGAGCGGGGTGGCGGCGCGGCCGAACTCGCGGTCGAGGCCCGTGAGAGTCTTCTTGCCGGGATCGAGGCGCAGGAGATCCGGCACGCCGACGGCCTCGGACGTCACCTCCGTACAGTCGCCGGCGGAGCAGTCGAAGACATCGACGATCGCGCACACGAGCGGTCCGGCGGCCTGGGCGGCAGCGGGCGCTGCGAGGAACACGAGCAGGGCCAGGACGATCGCAAGATCTCGCATCGGGAATCCCCTCGTCATCTACTTCACCGTGTAGCCGCGGCCTTCCATGCACGCGGCGAAGGCGCGGTTGTACTGCCCGCGCGCCGACGCATAGGCGCTGGCTTCTCGCCTCTCCCAGTCACGGCGCTCCTGGCTGGCCTGCGCATTCGCGCCGGCTGCGCCCATCCCGCCCAGGAGACCACCTGTCGCGGCACCGATCTTCGCGCCCTTGCCAGCCTTGCCCCCGGCGATCGCCCCACCCATCGCACCCACGCCCGCTCCCAGGGCGCCTCCGGTGACCGCGCCGCCGACCACGCTGCTGCCGCGCCGCTGGGGCGGTGGCGTCCTCGGCGTCGGCGGCGCCATCGGATCGAAACCACTCTGCCCTTTGGCCCAGCCGTAGCACTGGAACTTGTCCTTCTCCTGCTGCTGCGCGTTCTGGCCCTTGTTCGGGTAGATGAACTGCTCCTCCCCGTGGGCGGGCGCGGCTAGGAGCAGCCCCACGACGATCCAGCCACTTCGCATGCGCATCCTCCCTGGAGAACCCGGCGGCCTCCGTACCCCGCGATCCACCGAGCGGTCAATGCCACGCCGAGACGTTCACGCCGTGGCGGGCTCGACGCGCCGCCCGCGGTGCGGCCGATACGTCCGGTTGCGCCAGTCGCGCAGCGGCTCGAGCGGTGGCTCGGCGCCGAACGGCCTGCCGCACATCTGGCGCGTGCCGTGCTACCGGCGGTCGCGGACCTGCTTTCGCATCGCCGACGGGCGCGCAGTCGGGAACTGTCCCGTGAGCCACGAGCCGGCGAGCGGATCCTCGCCCGCGAGCACCATCTCGAGCTGCGGGAAGTCGTCGTAGCCCCAGAAGAGCTCGTCACCGACCTCCATCGTCGGAACGCCGAAGACGCCGCGCGCGATCGCGTCGTCGGTCTGGCGCCGCAGCCGTTCCTTCGTCTCCGGACGTGTCGCGTCGGCGACGAGCGCGGCGCCGTCGAGCCCGATCTCGCTCGCGACCTGGACCACGATCGCCGGCTCGCTCACGTGGAGGCCTCGCGCCCAGACCGCCTTGAAGAGCGCGTCGACCAGCGCGTCCCGCGCCGTCGGCTCGAGCGGCAGCGACGAGACGCGCAGCGCGAGCAGCGGGTTGAACGGATGGAAGGCCGGCGCGCCCAGGGGGAGGCCGAGCCGTATCGCCTTGCGCGCGGTGTTCTTCACCATCCAGCGGCTCTTGGCGGGAATCTCGGCGGGACCGAGCGTCCCATGGGCACCGAGCAGGCCCGCGAAGAGGACGGGGATGGGCTCGATCGCGTAGCCGTACTTGGCCGCCAGAGCGGGCAGCTGCGTCCAGGCGAGGTAGGCGTTGTTGGAGATGTAGTCGAACGAGAACCGGATGACGGGGGTCGACATGCGGAGCCCCTCGCTACCACGCGGGCCGGGCCCAGCGAAGCCCCCGCGGGAGCATCCTGAGGGTCGAGGGAGCCGGGCGCACCGGCGGGTCGATGAGGGAGCCTGCTTACGGGGCGACGTTCTGATTCATCCGGAAGACGTTCGACGGATCCCAGCGTCGCTTGAGCGTGACGAGGCGCTCGTACGCGGAGCCATACGCGGCTCGAACGCGCGCGTCGCCCTCGTCGGCGAGGTAGTTCGAGTACACGCCGCTGCGCAGGTGGGGCTTCATCGCCGCGAAGAAGTCGCGCACCCAGCCGCTGGCGGCGTCCGCGTGCTCCGGCTCGACCCACAGCGCGAGGGCAACAAAGCTGTGCCCGTCGCCGCGGTGGACGAATGCCGACTCGTCGGGTCGGACACGCGTGACCGCCCCGTGCACGTGCTCGAGGAAGAAGAGGCAGATGGCCGGCACCTCGGGCGACGCGTGCGCGGCCATCACGTCGATCGCGGCGTCGTCGAGCTCGCCGAGGAAGCTGCTGCGCGCGTAGCTCCCGAGACGCATCGGCGGCGGCGAGAGAAAGGCCTGGATCTCGGCGTAGGGACGGCCGCGCACCGTGTCCTCGAGCGGCGCCCCGAATCGGCGGAGCGGAGCGAGCGCCCCTTCGCCCGCCGCCGGCTCGCCCGACCAGCACACGCCCACGCCGAACCCCGGACCGGTCGCAAGCGGAAGAACGCCGGCCATGGTCGTCAGGTCGTCGGGGGACGTGCGCACGACGTCGCGATAGTGGCGAAGGACGTCGCGCGCTTGCGCGATCGGATACGTGATCGCGCCCGCCAAGACGGTCGTCACGGGGTGCAGCCGGTACTCGAGCGTCGTGACGACACCGAAGTTGCCGCCGCCGCCACGCAGCCCCCAGAGCAGGTCATCGTGCTCGCCGCCGCCGGCGTGCACGCGCCGGCCGTCCGCCGTGAGCACCCGGGCGCCGATCAGGTTGTCGCAGGCGAGGCCGTGGCGACTCATGAGCCAGCCGAGGCCGCCTCCGAGCGTCAACCCCGCGATGCCCGTCGGCGGGGCGGTGCCCATCGTCGTCGCGAGTCCGAGCGCCGTCGTCGCGGCGTCGAAGTCGGCGAGCGTGCAGCCGCCTTCCGCACGCGCGATGCGGTTCGCGACGTCGATCTCGATCCGCTTCATGGACGAGAGGTCGATCACGAGGCCGCCCTCGCACGTCGACTTCCCCGCGAAGCTGTGCCCGCCGCCGCGCACCGCGACGACGAGATCGTGGCGACGGGCGAACTCGAGCGCGCGGGCGACGTCATCGACGCCTGCACAGCGGACCACCGCGGCGGGCCGGCGATCGATCGACGCGTTCCAGACCCCGCGCGCCTCGTCGTAGGCCGCATCGCCCGGAAGGACGAGCGTACCTGCCAGGCTCGCGCGCAGCCGGGCAGTCGCCGTCGGCTCCATGCGCATCCTTGCGAGGTTCGAGCGAGCAGAGTCAACGACGGGTCACACCGGTTCTTCACGCGCCGCGTTGCACCGGACACCGACGTCGCGAAGGGACCGATCGCGGCGAGCTCGCGACCGCCCGGAGCGAGGATCAGCTCGGAAATCGGCCCTGCGCCCGAAAACGCTCGATGAACGGCGCGTAGTCCGCCGGCTGCTGCGGGGTTTGCAGGCGCTCGTTCGAGAGCACGACCCACGGCAGCGCGCTTCGCGTCCAGATGTCGCCCACCGGCTCGACCCAGCTCGTGTCGTCGAGGGTGCCGCTCCGCACGCTGAGGACGCCTCCGCCTGGAATCTGCCCGTGCGCGATCCGGCTGCCACAGTCGCCGCAGAACCACCCGAAGCGACGACTGCCGGCGTCCGACGTCCACTCGAACACGCGCGGCTCGCCCCGGGTGAACGCGAAGCTCGATTCCAGGACCGTCGCCGGGGTGGAGAACGCGCCGCCCCCGATGGTCTGGCAGTTGGTGCAGTGGCAGTTGTAGACCATCAACGGCGGCTGCGTGATCGCGTAGCGCAGCGCTCCGCACTGACAGCCGCCGACGAGGGGAAGTGCAACCATGCGTGGCCTCCTCGTGGCTGCCTAGCGTGGGCTCGCTGCTGCCTCAAGCGATGCGCCGCCAGTCGGTCACGGCCGTCGACCACATGGTCGGTGGACACGACGCCCTCCGGATGCGAGGAGAGCGTCATGCTCGACGCGGCGTCGAAGCAGCAGTTCGCTCGGCACGGATTCGTCCGGCTGCCGGGGTTCCTGTCCGCGCAGGAGACGGCGGACCTCGTCCGCTGGACCGACGACATCACCGCCTGGCCCGAGACGCCCGGCACATGGATGCGCTACTACGAGAAACTGCCCGCCGGCGACGGGAAGATGCTCGCGCGCATCGAGAACTTCGTTCCTTACCACGAGGGGCTCGCCGGCGTCCTGACGACGGGTCGTGTCCTCGACGTCCTCTCCGAGTGCTGCGGCGAGCCCGTGCGTCTCTTCAAGGACAAGATCAACTTCAAGTATCCGGGCGGCGCCGCGTTCACGCCCCACCAGGACGCGCCCGCCTACGTCAACTTCGGCGTACGCCACCACCTGACGCTCATGGTGCCGGTCGATCCCTTCACGCTCGACAACGGGTGTCTCGTGATGGCGCTCGACGCGTGCGAGCGGAAGATCCTGCCGCAGAATCCCGACGGGACCGTGCGCGCGGACGAGCTCGCGCGGCTCGCTTCGACCCCGATCCTCGCCGAGCCGGGCGACGTCATCGTGTTCGACGCGTGGGTGCCGCACTGGTCGGGCCGGAACGACTCGCAGGGCTCACGACGCACGTACTACATGACCTTCAACCCGGCCTCGGCGGGTGACCACCGCGCGGCCTACTACGCCCGCAAGCGCGAACTCTTCCCGCCCGAGTACGAGCGCCGGCCCGGCGTCGACTACGCGAAGCTGGGCGCGCAGTTCAATCTCGCGAACCCGTTCGAGTGACGGCGGGTCGCGACGATTGAGATCGCTGCGCCGCCCGCGGTAGAACCGACGCTCGCATGTCCGCCGTCCGCCGCGCCGACCTCGTCGCCGATCAGCTCGCGACGCCGCCGTGGGGTCGCCACGCCTTTGCCCCGGACGATCCGCCGGTACGCGTGGGCGCGACCGGCTCGGGCGGCGAACTTCTCCTCCTCGGATGGACGGCGTCGCAGCTCGAGGCCGAGATCGCGGCGGGCGCGCGATTGTTCGCGGGGTTCGGCATCGCGCCCGGCATGCGAATCGCGAACACCCTGCCGGGCGCTCTCGTGACCCCCGGTGCGCTCCTCGTCGGCGACGTCATCGAGGCGATCGGCGCGCTCGACGTTCCGCTCGGGACGATCGAGGCCGAGGCCGCCGCGAAGCCCGCGTGGGAGCTCTTCGATCGCGTCGAGGCGACCGTCCTGATCGCCGAGCCGGGCTCCGGGACGACGGCGTTCTTCGCCGCGGCACCGCGGGCGGAACGGGCATGGTGGAAGGGCATCGTGTGGCTGTCGCGCGGTACGGCAGCGGCTCCCGTCCCGCCGCCACCGGGCTTCGACGGCTGGCAGCGCACGTGGCTCGCCGTGCCGGAAGCGACGAGCTTCGTCGCCGGGTCGTGCTCCAAGGGACGCTTCCACGTCCTCAGCGGTGTGGCGACGGACATCGAGGGCGGCGAGCTCGTCGTCGGGTCGCGCCGCTACGCGAGCGGGCTCCGCGTGCGATCGACCGAACGCTGCGAGTGCGGTGCCGGAGCGAGTCTCTCGCTCTAGCGCAGGTCCAGGCCGTCCAGACGGACGTGTGCGGCGCGGCGCTCGATGGCGGCGGCGCGGCTGAGGAGGTAGCGCGTCGGGTGGGCGGCGTTCCAGCGGACGGGGTTCGGGAGCGTCGCGGCCAGCAGCGCGGCTTGTCTCTCGTCGAGGGCCGAAGCGGGCAGGCCGAAGGCGGCGCGCGATGCGGCTTCGGCGCCGTAGAGGCCGGGGCCCCATTCGATGACGTTCAAGTACACCTCGAGGATGCGTCGCTTGCTCCACATGAGCTCCATGAGATACGCGATGCCGACCTCGAGCGCTTTGCGCACGTAGCTCTTGCCCTGCCACAGAACGAGGTTGCGGGCGCACTGCATGGTGATCGTGCTCCCGCCACGGCGCGGCTCGTCGCCGTGCCTCGCATTGTACTCGCGGGCGCGCTGGATGGCGTCCCAGTCGACGCCGCGGTGCTCGAAGAAGCGGGCATCCTCCGACGCGACGACCGCGCGCACGAGGCGCGGCGAGACGCGATCCAGGTCCACCCACTGCTTCGTCACCCCGGACGTGAACGCATTCCGGATCATGAGCGGCGTCGCCGGGGGATCGACGAACTTGAAGAGGACGATCGCGCCGAGCGTCGCGACCACGATCGCCGCGGCGAGCCGTGTCGTCCAGCGGACCAGGATGCGAACCGTGCTCTCCAGGCCCGGCCGGTCGTAGCACGCTCGCGTCGCGCCGCAACCGGCGGGATGTCAGGCGGCGCGGCGGAGGGGATCGAACGACCCGGGTGCGTCGCGTCGCGGCAGACCGAGCAGCACGCCGATGGCCTCGTGCGCCACGGTCGCGAGGTCGCGTCGCGTCCGGCCGCGCGAGTCGATCGGTGAGCCGAAGGCGACCTCGACTTCGAGCCCGCGCGTCCCGACGATCCGGGCGAGCGACTGCGCGAACGTCGTATCGCCGACGAAAGCGGCCGCCTCGGTCCGTTGCCGGTCGGGTCCGAGGTAGCGAACCGCCACGGGTTGCACCGGGACACCGGCGTCGATCGCCGCCTGGAAGAACGCCGGGTAGAAGCGAAGGAGCTCGGCGCCGAGCGTCGTCGTCCCCTCCGGGAACACGACCACCGAATCGCCGGCGGCGAGCGCAGCGGCGACCCGCCGGACGATGCGGGCGGCGTCGCGGCAGCTCGTGCGGACGAGGAAGAAGGTGTCGAAGCCGCGCGCGATCGTGCCGAGGATCGGCCAGCGCCGGGTCTCCGACTTGGCCACGAACCGTGCCGTGACGAGGGCGCCGATCGCCTGCACGTCGACCCACGAGACGTGGTTCGCGACGATGAGGCTCGGCCGGTGCGCCAGCGGCCGCTCGCCCCGGATCCGGGCGGTGAGGCCGAGGTCGCGCAGCGTCCGCGCGGCGAGGCGTCGCGAGAGGTGGCGCCGCCGGACGCGGTCGAGCCGCGGCGCGATCACGCGCGCGGCGAACCACGTTCGGACGAACGCGGCGAGCGCGGTGGCGAGGCGTCCGATCATGCCGCGCGCAGGAAGTGCTGGCGGAAGCGCTGGCGCATGCGCGACATCGGCAAGAGGAGCAAGATGTCGGCCGTGCCGAACGCCTGGTCCCATGCGGGCGGGCCGCACATCCACGCTCCCATGCGCAGGTAGCCGCGCACGAGCGGTGGGAGCACGGCATCCGTGTCACAGTCGAGCTGGCCGATCGGGAGCGGGTGGTGTGGTCGCACGCGCCACGCGGGCGGCCCCAGATGCTCGCGGGCGAGGCGGGTGTAGAGGCTCGCCGCCCCGTGGCCGCCGTCGGCGACGGGGACGCTGGCGCATCCGATCACGTGCTCGTAACCCGCGCCGTGGATGTGGCGTGCGAGTGACGACCACAGGAAGGAGAGCGCGGCGCCGTCGCGATAGCGCGGGTGGACGCAGGCGCGCCCGAGCTCGACCAGTCCCGGCAGGTCACGGAGGATGCCCAGCTCGAACTCGGTCTCGGAGTAGAAGCCGCCCGCCCGCGCCGCCTGCGCGGCCGACAGGATGCGGTAGGTGCCCACCACCTCGCCGTCGACCACGTCGCGCACCAGCAGGTGGTCGCAGTAGGCATCGAAGCGGTCTTCGTCGACGCCGACCGCCGGGAGCTGCGCCCCGAGCTCCTGGGAGAAGACACGCCAGCGCAGGCGCTGGGCCGCCCGGACGTCGGCGGCCGTGCTGGCGAGGTACGATTGCAGCCGGAAGCGACGAGCGCGTGATGTCATACACACAGGGTCGGGTCTCTTCGAGTGGAAGTCGAGCGAAATCGATGGCGTGATCATGCTAGTTCGATGGCGAGTCCGTGACGCCGCACCAGGTGCGCAGGCATCGGCGCAGTTGCGTGACCGCCGATCGACGCCGATGTGACGGCGCGATGACCCTTGTCAGACCGCGACCAGGCAGTGTAGCTCGCGGCCATGGCCGACACTCGCAAGACGCCGCACGGGCTCGCGTTCGCGCCGACCAAGGTCGGCGTCCTCATCGATCTCGACATGGGGACGAAGGAGGACTTCCTCGCCTGCCTGCGGTTCACGTTCGACGAGGCGTTCGAGACCGGCACGATCCTGCGGCCGGTCGAGCTCGTCGTGAAAGAGGCCATCGGCCTCCCACGTCTCGAAGCGAAGAACACGATCGACGGCTACCTGGAGCTCGTGAGCCAGGGCGTGCTGTGTACGATCGGTCCGCTCATCACCGACAACTCGATCGCGCTCGCGCCGGTGATCGACCGCGCCGGGGTGCCCGCGATCACGTGGACCGGCACCGATCGCTACTTCGGCGAGTACTGTTTCAACCTGGGCAACGGCGGGCTCGCCGAAGAAGCCGCGATCATGGCGACGTGGATCGGCCGCAGCGGCTTCAAGACCGTCGGCATGATCCACGAGATCAGCCCCGGCGGCGTCGAGTACGCGACGAACTTCCGCTACCACTGCGCCAAGGAGAAGCTCGACATCCTCATCGAGGCCTACACGACGCAGATCCCGGACGACCTCGAAGGCGTGCTGCGCAAGATCCGCGACCAGAAGGCCGACTGTCTCGCGTACCTCGGCTACGGCTACCCGACGATCCTCATGGGTCCCATGTTCCGGAGCCTCGGGTGGAACCCGCCGCGCATCATGACCACGGCCTTCCAGTTCTGCTACGCAAAGCCCGAATGGATGACGGCGCTCGAGGGGTGGGTCGGCGTCGATCAGATGTGCGAGTCGAACCCGCTCCTCCAGCCCCTCTTCGACCGCATCGCGGCGAAGACGGGGAAGCGCCGCGACCACACGGTGACGGCGCTCACGTACGACACGGCGCGCCTGGTCGCCGAGGGTCTCGCGCGCGCGAACGTGCTCACGCCGAAGGGCGTGAAGGAGGGGCTGGAGAAGGTGCGCATGCTTCCGGCCGCGAACGGCGGCCCGCGAACGCACATGAGCCTCGGGCCGTACGACCACAAGGCCTACAAGGGCGATTGGCTGCTGCTGCGACGGATCGAGCGCGGCCGGACGGTGTTCGTCGACTTCCACGATCCGGCCGCCGGGCCGCTCAGACCATAGCGTGACGGATCCGGCCGATGCGCCTCATGCCGGCTTCGCCGACGGCGGCGGAGGCTGCACGTCGGCGGGACGCCCGCGCGCGTCGCGCTGCACCACGGGGATCGCGATCCCCGCCTCACGCATCGCTGCGTAGATGGCCACGCCGAGACGGCTCGTGACGACGCTCGCCAGGTCGTAGCTGCTCGTCCACGCCTGGACGACGAAGTTGAGGCTCGTGTCGCCGAAGCCGAGGAAGAGGGCTTGTGGCGCGGGCTGCCGGAGGACGTCCTCCTGCGCGGCCGCGACCCGCTGCAAGATGGCGAGGACCGTCGCCGGGTCGCCGCCGTACGCAACGCCGAGGCGCAGCTCGATGCGGCGCTGGCTCGCGGAGAACGTCCAGTTGGTCACGCGATCGGAGATGAGGGAGGCGTTGGGGACGATGACCTCGGCGCCGTCGAACGTCGCGATCGTGCTCGAGCGGATGCCGATCCGGGAGACCCAGCCGTTGACGCCGCCGAACTCGACCACGTCACCGAGCCGGATGGGGCGCTCGACGAGCAGGATCAGGCCCGACACGAAGTTGTTGACGACGTTCTGGAGGCCGAAGCCGATGCCGACGCCGAACGCGCCGGCGAGGATTGCCACGCGGCCGAGTTCCAACCCGGCCGCCGACAGCGCCAGCAGGAAGCCGATCAAGAGGATCGCATAGTTGGCCGCGGCCGAGATCGCGCTCGGCACGCCACGCGGCAGATCCATGTGCGGCAGGACGTCGTCCTCGAGGACGAACCGCACCAGACGGGCCACGATGATCGACAGCCAGATGGTGAGCCCGAGCGCGATGACGTCGCTCGCCGAGAGCGAGAGCGCGCCGATCTCGAGCCGCGCCGCGAGCATCTCGCGTCCCGCGCCGAGCGCGGGCGCGAGGAGCCCCGTGAGGTCGAGTGTGCCGAGCACCCAGCCGACGGCGGTCGCGAGCCGGATCCCGCCGATCAGGTAGCGTTGAAGGACGGGCGCGTGGTTGGCGATCGCCTTCAGCGGGATCGTTCCGGGCGCGTGGAGCGCGGCGACGACGAGCGCCGTCAGGACCCGCCGGATCTCGAGCACGAGCAGCGCGAGATAGGCCGATCCGACGACCGCCCGGCTCGTGACCAGCGCCAGCGTCACGTTCCCGACGAGGTTGGAGACGAAGGAGACCGCGAGCAGCGCGGCGGCGGCCCGGCTGCCGTAGACGAGTGCACGCTGCCTGATCGACGACAGCTCGAACTGAGCGACCTGCGCCGGCCGCACGGCCCACAGCGTCCAGCACACCAGCGCGAGGTTCTCGAACGCGAGCAGGAGGCGCGCCTCCGTCGAACCGATGGGCAGCGCGCGACGCATGAGCACCAGGGTGAACAGGGCGGCGGTCAGCGGCACCAGGCTCCGAAGCCTGCCGCGAAGCCCGTCGTAGAGCAGAAACAAGAGCGGCGCCAAGGCGAGGACCGCCGAGACCTCTCCCACCACGAGCGGAACCGCGCGAATGGTGAACGACCGCACGACCATCCCGAGGATGAGCGCAGAGGAGATGGGACGCGCGACGACCACGCGTACGGCGGGGCGGTCGGGGTCGTCGGCGGGCCACGCGCGGCACCGGCGGCGGACGGCGAACATCACGGTGAGGAGGACCGTCAGGGTCGTGAGCTCCCAGGCGATCCGACCGCGCTGAGAGCGCGCGGTGCCGACGAGCTGTCCGCTGACGCGCTGCCAGGTCCGGATGAGCGTAAACGCGACCGGCTCGGTCGAAGACTCCGCGCCGAGGGCGGTCCACAGGGGCGGCTCCTCGATCGCCAGCAGGTCGGCGTGCAGCCGCGCCGCGGCTGCTTGCACCGCTCCGATCCCATCGACCACCGTTGCCTGTAGAGTCCCGATCTGGCTGCCGAGCGTGAGGAGCCGGTCGCGTTGATCCTTCGCGCGCACCTGCGTCCCCCGAATCGCGGTGCGCACGGCCCCGATGTCGTGGATGAGCGCGTCGGGGAGCTTCTCCTGGGCAGCCGCCGTCGCGGTTCGTCCCCAGATCTCGTCGAGCTCGCGCAGCCGCGTGAGCCCGCCTTCGAGCCCTTGGGTGCGCTGTGCGATCGTATCGGCCCAACCGGCGAGCTGATCGCGTGCGATCTCCCACTGGCGTTGCACGTCCTCCAGTTCCCGGGGGGCGACGTCGATCAGGTTCTCGAGCGGGTGTGCGCCGAGCTCGGCGAGCTCCTGGCGAAGGCGCGGCAGCTTCTGCTCGATCTCCGTCTGCTCGGCGGGTGGCGTGAGGCGCGTCTCCCAGTCGCGTAGCTCGGCATTCGTGCGCTCCAGCTGCGCGGGAAGATCGGACGGGGTGATCGCCGCCGGCGGGACCGGAATCGACGTCACCCCGGTGGGTGGCGCGGGCTGCGGCTGCTGGGCCCCCGCGCCGGCGGCCGCGAGGGCGAGGACGAGCGCCAGTCGGAGTCGGCCGAGCCGCATCACCGCGATTGGTAGCGGTCGCCCGTCCCGAGCGTCAAACGCGTCAGCCGCCCGCGGGACCGCTCGTCCGTTCGGCCCGCAGCTGGCGGACCACCTGCGAGGCGATCGCGGCGGGCGGCCACCCGGCATAGTGCGCGACGTGCAGCACGAGCTCGTCGATCTCGGCGTCGGTGAGCTGCCCGGTCCGCATCGCGGCGCCCAGGTGCAGGCGCAGCGTGGCCTCGTGTCCGAGGCTCATCAGCACCGTGAGCGTCACGATCCGCCGGTCGCGCACCGAGAGTCCCGGCCGCGACCACAGCTCGCCGAAGAGATGGTCGACGGTCGTGTCGAAGAACGGCTCGCCCTCGACCGGCGGAGCGGGAAATCCCATCACCTGCTCGAACATCTTTCGCCCGCGCGTTCGTCGTTCGTCGGCCATCGTCTCCTCCGAGTCTCGATCAGGATGACGTCTCGATGACGCCATAGACGCTTCCCATGATCCGCGAGCAGAGCTCCGTTCCCGGAAGGTCCAGGCCGTGCGTGCGCGCCAGCGCGAGCGCCGCCGTGAGGTCCTTCTCGGCCATCTCGACGAAGCCGCGCAGGCGCGCCTGCAACGCGGGGTCGCGCCGGGCGGCGTCCGGGAGCTTGTGGGTGCGCAGGAAGGTCTGCATCGGCTCGGTCAAATGGCCGCCCGCGCGCGTGACGGACTCGAAGATCTCGTCTGGAATGCCCGCGGCGCGCGCCAGGCGAAAGCCCTCGATCGCCGCCGTCCAGGCGAGGTAGCCCATCAGGTTGTTGCACAGCTTGACGATCGTGCCCGAGCCGAGCTTGCCGGTCGCGACGACGGTCTTCGAGAACGCGTCCACCTCGGGGCGCACCTTCGCGACGTCGGCCGGCGCGCCGCCGACCATCGTCGTGAGCGTGCCGGCGGCTGCGCCCGCCGCGCCCCCGGTGACGCACGCGTCGACGAGACCGACGCCCCGTGCGGCGAGCGCGTCACCGAGGGCGAGCACGGTGCTGAGCTGTACGGTGCCGTGGAGCGCCACGACGGCCCCGGGCGCGGCGCCGGCGAGGATGCCGTCGTCGCCGAAGACGACGGCGCGCACGTCGGCGTCGTCGCGCACGCAGACGCCGATCACGTCGGCTCCCGCGGCGAGCTCGCGGGGCGACGGCGCCGCCGCCGCCCCGAGTGCGACGACCTGGGCCACGCGTTCGCCCACGAGGTCGTAGACCGTAGTGTCGAGGCCCGCCTCGACGAGTCGCTTCGCCATCGGCATGCCGATGTTGCCGAGCCCGATGAACCCGACGCGCATGCGGCGTCCCTAGGCGCTTCCTCGCCGCCTCGCAACTGCGCTCTGCGACGTTGACGGCGTGGACGGCGGGAGTCTACAAGAACCCGCTTCATCGCATGCGAACCTTTTCACCGCTGCTGCCGACTTCACCCGCGTTCGTGCACTACCAGGCGCGGCGCCGGGGCGAGGCCGCCGGCGTGGTCTTCGGCGACCGACGGTATGCCTACGCCGAGCTCGCGATCGCGATCGACGATCTCGCGGACTGGCTCGCCCGTCGGGGGCTCGGCAGCGGCGATGCGATCGGCGTCATGGCCGCCAACGAGCCGGCGATCGTCGCCCTCCTGTACGCCGTCTGGGGCCTCGGCGCGATCGTCGTGCCGGTCAGTACCCGCGCCACCGCCGAGGAGGTTGCGCGCCAGCTCGAGCACGCGCGCGCGCGGGCGCTCGTGTGCGACACCAAGCGCGTGCAGGTGGCGCGCGACGGCGCGGCGGCGATCGGCATTCCCCTCTTCGCGTGCGAGCCGGCATTCCCGCTCCATCCGGTGATCGTGCGCCGCCCGCGTCGACGGCTGCGCGGCCGCCCGCGATCCCCCCGCGCGGAGGCGCTGGCCGCCATCGCGTACACGTCGGGCTCGTCCGGCAGCCCGAAGGGCGTCATGCTGACCCACCGGAACTTCTTCTGGGCCGGCCTCGCCTGTGCGCAGGCGCGCGGCGACACGCCGCAGAGCGTAGGCGCGTGCATGAGCGCGCTCACGCACGTCCCGGTCCTGGTCTCGCACCTCCTCTGCCGCATCTTTCTCGGCTCGACCGCCGTGCTCCTCGAAAAGTTCGACGTCGACTCCGTGCTGGAGGCGGCCGAGCGCTGGGGCGTGACCGACCTCCCGCTCATCGGCGGCATGGTGTTCGAGGTGACCCAACGTGCCGACGTTCCGGCCGCGGTGCGACGCTCCGTGCAGAAGGTGAGCGTCGGTGGCGCGCCGACGCCGATGGAGGCGAAGCGCCGGCTCGCCGCGCTCTTCGACGGCGCGGAGGTGATCGAAGCCTACGGGCAGACCGAGTCGACCGACGGCCTGCTCATGGCGCGCGGCACGAGCGTCTTCGATCGCGAGGGAACCGTCGGCAGCATGAACCCGCACGTCCACGTCGCGATCCGTCGCGCCGACGGCTCGCTCGCCCCCGCCGGCGAGGAGGGCGAGATCGTGGTCGGCGGGCCGACCGTGATGGCGGGCTACTATCGCAACCTGCAAGCGACCCGGGTCGCCCTCCGCGACGGCTGGCTTCACACGGGCGACCTCGGGCGCTGCGACGCCGACGGCTACTTCTTCCTCACCGGACGCGTGAAGGATCTCATCATCACCGGCGGCGAGAACGTGGTGCCGCTCGAGGTCGAGGAGGTGCTGCGGCAGCATCCCGACGTGGCCGACGTCGCCGTGATCGGGACGCCGCACCCGAAGTGGGGCGAGCAGGTGACCGCCATCGTCGTCATGCGGGACGGCTCCGCGCTCGACCGCGACACCCTGGCCGCCTTCGCGGGCGAGCGTCTGGCGGGTTTCAAGAAGCCCCGGCGCATCGAGTTCGTGGCATCGCTGCCGCGAAACGCCTACAACAAGGTGCAGATGCACGTCCTGCGACAGGAGTTCGGGACCCCATGAGCCACCAGACGATCCGCTTCGAGGTCGCCGCGGACGGCGTCGCGACCCTGACGCTCAATCGCCCCGAAAAGCGCAACGCCTGGAACCGGCAGATGGGACTGGAGATCCGCCAGGCGCTGCGCGACGCCGACGCCGACGACGCCGTGCGCGCCGTGGTCGTCACCGGCGCCGGGAACGATTTCTGCGTCGGGGCGGACCTCGAAGGCGCCGGCAAGGTGTTCGACGAGGCGCGCGAACGGGAAGGCGAGCGCGCAGCCGAGCGCCTCACGTTGAAAGCGTGGGACATCCGCAAGCCCATCATCGCGGCGCTGAACGGCGCCGTCGCCGGCGTCGGGGCGACGCTGCCGCTCCAGTGGGACATCCGGATCGCCGGCGAGTCGACACGCATCACGTTCGTGTTCGTGAAGCGCGGCCTCACGCCGGAAGCGGCGAGCACGTGGCTCTTGCCCCGCATCGTCGGCGTGTCGCGCGCCGCGGAGCTGCTCCTCACCGGACGTCTCGTGCGGGCGCGCGAGGCGCTCGAGATGGGGCTCGTCTCGCGCGTCGTGCCCGACGCCGAGCTCCTGCCGACGGCGCAGGCGATGGCGCGCGAGATCGCGACCGAGACCGCGCCGGTGGCCGTCGCGCTCACCAAGCAGCTCATCTGGCGATTCCTCTCGGAGCCCGATCCGAGCGTCGCCGAGCGGCTGGACGGACAGGTCTTCGGCTGGACGACCCAGTCGCCCGACGCGAAGGAAGGCATCCGCGCGTTTCTCGACAAGCGGCCGCCGCGTTGGGGGATGCGCGTCTCGACCGACACGCCGGACCTCGAGCACTTCACGAAGAAGAAGTGATGGAGACGCTCGGCGCGTTTCTCGACGACGTCACGTCGCGCGAGCCCGGACGTGAGGCCGTCGCCTACGCGCCCAGTGCGAGCGTCACGGCGCGCATGTCGCGTGACGAGCTGCGCGCGGCGAGCCGCGTCGCCGCCAAGAAGCTCGTCGGCCTCGGCGTGGGGAAGGGGACGCGGGTCGGCTTTCTGTGTCCGAATCGGCTCGACTGGCTCCCAATCGCCTTCGGCGCCCTGCGCATCGGCGCCGTGGTAGTGCCGTTCTCGACCCTCTGGAAGCGCGACGAGATCGCCTACGCGCTCGCGCACGGTGACGTCCAGGTGCTCGTCATGGTGCCGAGCTTCCTTCGGCACGACTACCTGGCGGCGCTCGGCGAGATCGTCCCCGAGCTCGCGGCGTGCACGCCCGGCGCGCTGCGATCGAGCGCCGCGCCGGCGCTCCGCCGCGTCGTCCTGCTCGGCGGCGATGCACCCGGCGTGCAACGCTGGGACGATCTTCCCACCACCGTCGACGACGCGTTCCTCGACGCGCTGGAGTCACGCGTGTCGCCGACCGATCTCGCCACGATCTTCTTCACGTCAGGTACGACCGCGAAGGCGAAGGCCGTCGTGCACGCGCACGGCGCGCTCACCATCTCGGGGCGGCGGATCGCCGAGTGCCTCGGCACGACGCCGGACGACGCGTGGTGGGGGCACATGCCGCTCTTCTGGTCGGGCGGGTTCATCATCGGCGCGCTCGAGACGCTCGCGGGCGGCGGCCGCATCGTCCTGCAGGAGCAGGTCGATCCCGGGAGCGCGCTCGCCCTCCTCGAAGCGGAGGGTTGCACGATCATGGCGGGCTGGCATCAGGCGGGGCCGCTCCTCGAGCACCCCGACTGGGGCAAGCGTACGGTCAGGCTGCGCAAGGGCTCGAACCATCCGCTCGCCGACAAGCTGATGGGCCCCGACCACGTGACGGTCGGCATGTACGGCATGAGCGAGACGGCGACGTGCGTTGCGTGCGCGCGCTGGGACGATCCGCCCTCGGTTCGCCGCGAGACGTTCGGGCGGCCACTCGCGGGCATGGAGATCCGCATCGTCGATCCCGATACGGGCGCGGTCGCCGCGCCCGGCGAGCCGGGTGAGATCTTCGTGAAGGGGCCGACCCTCATGGAGGGCTACTATCGCGTCCCACGCAGCAAGACGTTCGACCGCGACGGCTTCTTCAAGACGGGCGACCTCGGGTTCCTCGATGCAGACGGGTGCCTGCACTTCGCGACGCGCTTGAAGGACGTCATCAAGACGGCCGGCGTCAACGTCGCCGCGGTCGAAGTCGAGGAGGCGCTCGCGAAGCATCCGGGCGTGAAGGCGGCACACGTGGTGGGCGTACCCGATCCCGTGCGCGGGGAGAACGTGGCCGCATTCGTCGTGCTGGAGGACGGCGCCACGACCGCCCCCGACGCGCTGCAGGCGTTCTGCCGCGAGAACCTCGCCAGCTACAAGGTGCCACGGCACGTGTTCGTCATCGCCGAGGCCGAGGTGCCGCGAACCGGAACCGGAAAGATCGAGAAGCCGACGTTGAAGAAGCTGGCGCAGGCGCGACTCGCCTGAGCGCGACATCGAGGGGGAATGGGGATGGGACTCTCGTCGCGGCTGTCACGCCGCTCGTTCCTCATGGGCGCCGCGGCCGCCGCTGCGGCACCGGCCCTCGCCGGCGACGCCGACGCGAAACGGACGGCCAAGCACGTCGACGTCGTGATCGTCGGCGCCGGCTTCGCGGGGCTCACCGCCGCCCGAGCGCGACTGGTCGGCCGAGCCGTGGACGCGCGGCTGCTACGCGGGCTTCCTCGCGCCGGGAGTCCTCACGAGCTACGGGACGGCCCTTCGCGCGCCCGTGGGTCGCATCCACTGGGCGGGTACCGAGACGGCCGACCTGTCCAACGGCTACATGGACGGCGCCGTCCGCTCCGGCCAGCGCGTCGCGGCCGAGGTCGCGTCCGCCTGAGGCCGTCGTTGCGACGCGCGCGCGCGGGGTGGTAGCGAGGGTCGCTGAAGGAGATGCCGATGCCGCAGTACGAGACGGTCCTCTACGAGGTCGACGGGCACGTCGCGACCCTCACGCTCAACCGCCCCGAGCGCATGAACGCCATGAACCAGAAGCTGAAGGACGAGCTGCGGGAGGCGTGGCGCGAGGTGAAGAACGATCCCGACGTGTGGTGCGCGATCCTGACCGGCGCGGGCAAGGGCTTCTCGACCGGTGCCGACGTCGAAGGCCTCGCGACCGGCGGCTTCACGCGGCCCGACCGGTGGCGCGAGCTGGCGCTGATCGAGGGCATCGTCGACCTCCCCACGCCGCGGCGCCAGCGCGTCTTCAAGCCCGTCATCGCCGCCGTGAACGGCGCCTGCGCCGGGTTCTCGCTCGACTTCGTGACCGAGTCGGACATCCCGATCGCGTCCGACAAGGCGTTCTTCGTCGATCCGCACGTCTCGATCGGGCTCGTCTCGTCGCACGAGATGGTCAACATGTCGCGCCGAGTTCCGGTGGCCGTCTGCCTGCGGATGGCGCTCCTCGGCTCGAAGGAGCGCATGACGGCGGAGCGCGCGTACCAGGTGGGGCTCGTCACCGAAGTCGTGCCGCACGAGAAGCTGATGGAGCGCGCACGCGAGCTCGCCCGCATGATCTGCGAGAACGCGCCGCTCGCCGTCTGGGGGACGAAGATGGGGATCCTTCAGGGGCTCGGCCTGCCGATCCCGCAGGCCGAGGAGATCGCGGCGGGCTACCTCGAGGTGAACGAGCAGACCGAGGACTATCACGAGGGGCCGCGCTCGTTCGTCGAGAAGCGCAAGCCCGCGTGGAAGGGGCGCTGAGACCCGTCGATCAGCCCTTGCGGCGCTCCGCGGACCACGAGCCGGGCGCCCAGCCGTCGAGCGTCACCTTGCGGTGCGCGAAGCGCCACACGCCGTCGACGCAGGCGTACCGGTCGCGATAGCGCCCCCAGTGATCGGGCCCGCGCTCGGTCACGACGAAGAAGTACGCCGTTCCGGTCGCTTCGGTCGCGCTCGCGACGTCGATCTGGTGCGTGGTCACGTGGTGGCGGATCACGGGGCGGGTGGTCGCGTCCCGCAGGCTCGTTGCGGTGTCGGTGAGGAAGGCGCGGATCGCCTCCCGGCCCCGCGCCGAACGACCCTCGGGCAGCTCGAGCAGACCGTCGTCGGTGAAGAGCCCGATCAGATCGTCGAAGCGGCCGCGATCACCGGCGACGGAGTAGCGCGCGACGAGATCGCGGATGGCCTCGCGCGCGGCCACCTCCCACGGCTGCATAGCCGGCTTCGTAGCGGGAATCCGCCCCCATCGTCGAGCCTAGCAGACGACGACGCCCCCGGACCGTGCGGCCCGGGGGCGTCGTGTGTGTATCGTGGCTCGAGACGACTACGGCAGAAGCTGGATCGTGGCCGGCGTGGAGTTCGCACCCGGTCCCGGGAAGCCGGCCCCGGTGTCGATGAGGCCGTTGCCGGTCGACGGGATGCAGAAGACCGAGCCCGTTATGATCGAGTGCGGTCCGGGCGACAGCGGGCCAGCCGGAGCGCCGGTCGCTTCCATGTAGTCACAGGTGGCGTCGCCGAAGCAGCCCTTGTTGGCGACGGTCTGGCCGGGGCAGAAGATGCCGCCCGCGTTGCTATTGACCGATGTGCCCGTTCCGCTCGCCGGCGTGCTGATCGCGAACGGCGGGAGGGGAAGACCGAGGGGGAGGCACTCGTAGTTCAGGCCGCCGCCAAGGTCCGTACAGCCAGCGCCGGCGTTCGACGCCTGCGCGTCGCAGACGCCGGCGACGCACAGCGGGCAGGGCTCGGTGGCGTTGGCGGTCAGCGTGATGTTGGCGCTGAGTGGCAGGTTGAAGGTCGCAGCGCCGGTGCAGCTGTTGACGCTGCCGGCCGCAGGAGCGGAGAAGAGCACGCGGACGCACGCCGACTGAACCGGCGTGGTCGTGTTCGGCTGCGGGCGATTCGGCCCGTACGGACATCCGGTGCTCGAGCAGGTGTTGGCGCCGGTGCCAGCCGTCGTCGGACCGAGCGTGCAGCTGGTCCCCGCGCAGGCGGCCGTGTAGCGCGTGAGGGCGCCGACCGGTCCCACCGAGGGATCGCTGTTGCCCGTGCCGCCGCCTTGATACGACGAGCCACAGTCGAGCTGCAGAAGATCCGTACCGCCCGCGCCGCCCGTCCGGGAGACCCCGCAGGTGCCCGAGCCGGCCGCGGTGGTCACGTGGAGCTGCGTGCCGGTGGGGCTGCCCCCGAGCTCGCACAGGAGGTCGTCCATGAAGGCTTGCGACTTCGCCTTGATGGCGGCGCCGTCGCCGAGGGTGCCGCCGAGGGTGCACGGCTTGCCGGCCGCTTCGCCCTTCTCCATGCACGACTTGTTCAGCGGAAGACCGGTGAACTTGTCCATCGCCTTCTGCAGGCAGAGCGGATCGACCGGGAGGCCCGTCGTGATCGCCTTGGCGTCGCAGCCGAGGATGCCCTTCACGAAGTTGGTCACGCACTTCATCTTCCCGGAGGCGCAGGCATTGGCCCCGGTCGGCGCCGGACTGACGTAGAGCTCGGCCTTCACGTCGGCGACGAAGGCGTTGATCTTCGCGCCGATCGTGGAGCCGTCACCCAGCGTGAGGCACGGCACGGTCGCGTTCTTCGCGTCGAGCTTTTCCATGCAGGACTTGTTCAGGGGCAAACCGGAGAACTTGTCGTTCACCTTCTGGGTGCAGAGCGGGTCGACGGTGGCCCCGAGCTTGGCGGCCTTGCCCTCGCAGCCGAGGTTGCCCTTCACCTTGTTTATGCCGCACTTGATCTTGCCGGCCTCGCACTTCGCCTGCGGGATCGGCTGGGCGCTTGCGGCCCCGGCCCACGCGATGGCCCCCACAAGGACGAGCATTCCTACAGCTCTACGAATCTCGAACATACGCTCCCCTCCTCTTTCACTTGTCTTTTTGGGGGGCCTCGTCGGGCCCGCTAGCTCATGGGCTAACACGCCGATCGTTGAGGTCGCAACGAAAAACTTTTGGGGTTTCGCCGCGGCGCGGCAGCTTCCGAAAATGCGACGCCCCCGGGTCCGCTGGACCCGAGGGCGTCCTGGCCCACGCGATCGACGAAAGAGCCGTTGCTAGAAGAGGCTGAAGGTGTCCGGCGTCGAGCTGGCGCCCGGGCCGGGGAGACCGCCGCCGGCGTCCACGACGCCATTGCCGGTCGAGGGGACGCAGAAGGCTGCCGCCACCGTGCCGGCGTGCGCACCAGGAGTCATGGTGCCGGCCGCTTTACCGCTCTCGCTGATGAACGAGCAGGCGGCGCTGCCGAAGCAGCCCTTGTTGGCAACCGTCTGACCCGGACAGAAGAGGCCGGAGGCCGGCGGCGCTTCGGTCAGCGTCGACGTTCCGGTGCCGTTCGACGGGATGCTGATGGAGAACGGCGGGATGGGCAGGCCGAGCGGGAGACACTCGAAGCTCGAGCCACCGCCCACATCGGTGCAGGAGGCACCCGGGTTGGACGCGGTCGCATCACAGAGGCCTGCGACGCACAGCGGGCAGGGTTGCGTTGCGTTGCCCGTGATCGTGACGTTGGCGGCGAGCGGATAGTTGATGCTGAGCTGTCCGCCGCAGGTCTGGAGGGTGCCGGTCGCGCTGCCCGTGAACTTCACGAGCACGCAGCTCGAGGTGGCCCCGTTCGCCTGGGATCGGTACGGGCCGAGCGGGCAGCCGGTTGACGAGCAGTCGTTTCCACCCGTCGTCGAACCGAGGGCGCAGGTGTTGTCGGTGCAAGCCGCGGTGAGGCGGGTGAGCGCACCAACCGGCTGGCCCGTCGGAGGCGCCGTCGTGGCGCCGCCGCCCGTGTAGGAGAGCCCGCACGCGAGCGGCGAGGGTCCGCCGACGGTCGAGCCGCAGTTCCCCGAGGGGGCCACGCCCACGATGTTGAGCTGGGTGCCGGTCGGGAATGCCGCCGTGAGCTCGCACTCCACGTCGTCGACGAAGGCGTCCATCTTCGCTTGCACGGCGGCCGTGTTGCCGATCTGGCTCGGCTGGCAGAGGCCCACCTTCAGGTCGGCCTTGGCCATGCAGCCGGTGACCGCCGTTGCGTACTTGCCCTGAACCTTGCTCACACACAGGGGGTCGGTTCCGAGGCCGGTCGTGATGCCCTTGGAGCGACAGCCGAGGATGCCCTTCACGTAGTTGATGACGCACTTGTCCTTGGCGGCCGAGCAGCCGTCGATCCCGCTGCCGAGGTAGAGCGTGCTGCGAATGTCGGCGACGAAGGCGTCGATCTTGGCCTCGATGGCCACAGCGTCATTCAGGGTGCGACAGGGAGGCTTCAAGTCGGCCTTCTCCATGCAACCGGTGACCGGCGTGGAAAACTTGCCCGTCACCTTGGAGACGCACAGCGGATCGACCCCCAAGCCTCCCTTTTCGGCCTTGGCGTTGCAGCCGATGAGGCCCTTCTGCTTGTTGATCGCGCACTTGATCTTCGAGCCAATGCACTTGCCATCGACTGGAGCCTGCGCATTCGCGATACCACTCGCCGCGAGGCACAGCGCCACGGCGAGACTGAGCAGACCGATCCTCATTGCGGAACCCTCCTCCTGTGTTGGTGCCAAACGGGCGTTTGGCGCATCTCCATGGCGCATACACGTGCATCGCGCCGGGCGTCAACGAAAAATTGTGACGCGGCGCGCCGATCGGACGTGCCGCAGCGTGTGCGCGGGCTCGGGTCAGCCGGCGCCGAGCGCCCGCAGGACGGAGTCGGACGAGGTCAGCGTCGCGAGGAGCGGCAGGATGTTCTTGACCGTCCAGTCGTGCCACTCCTGGGGAACGCTCGCGCAGCAGTCCTCGATGACGACCATGTCGAAGCCGCGATTGACGGACGCGCGCACGATGCTCTCGATGGCGAGGTTGGTCGACACACCGGTCATGAGCATCGTGCGACGCCCGAGCATGCGCAGGACCGGATAGAGCTGCGTGCCGTACGATCCGTCGACGCCGACGGTGCGCTCGAGGACGAAGTCCTCCGGCCGCGGCGTGAGCGCCTCGTGCGTCTGCACGCCCCAGGTGCCTTCGACGAGCCGCGGCTTCGAGGCCGACAGACGGTGCAGCCGCGTGTTCGGGCGCGGGAATCCGGGCTTGGCGCAGAAGTTGATGTAGACGACCGGGACGCCGCGGGCTCGCGCCGCGGCCGTGAGCCGCTCGAGCTTCGGGATGACGCCGCGGGCCTTCACCTGCCCGGCGAGCGCGCCGCCGAGCCCCTTCTCGCCTATGTTCCGCTCGTGCACGACGTCGTTCTGCATCTCGACGAGACACAGCGCCGCAGCGTCCACGTCGAGCTCGAGGTCCGCCATGAGGCGGACGTCGCACAACGCCACGCGGGCGGCAAGCTTGACGCCCCCGGCCGGGGTTTGTAGGCCTCGGCCCTCGCGCATGAACTGGCCGCACTCCGACGACGACCTCGCACGCCTCCGCGAAACGCTCGCGTGGGTCGGCGTCCATTCGCCGTACTACCGGCGGCTCTTCGTCGAGCGGGGGACGGACGTCGCCGGCCTGCGCACCTACGACGACGTCCGCGCCCGGGTCCCGCGCCTCGCGAAGGTCGATCTCGTGGAGAGCCAGCGCGCACACCCGCCGTTCGGCGAGCTGCTCGCGGCACGGCGGACCGAGTTCGCGTCGGTACACACGTCGCCCGGACCCATCTACATTCCGCGTCTCGCCTCCGAGCAAGGTGGAACGCCGGTGCTGAAGGAGTCGATCCGCGCGATGGGCGTCGGGCCGGGCGACATCGCCCACGTGACCCTCTCGTACCACATCATGCCGGGCGGCCTGCGTCTGCATCGCGCCTTCGAGGAGGCGGGCTGCGCCGTCATCAACGGCGGCACCGGGCAGAGCCGCCTGCAGGTCGAGGTCGCGCACGCCTGGGGCGCGACGGTGTATGCGGGCACGCCGAGCTTCCTCGCGAACCTCGGCGACACGGCGCGCGAGATGGGTCTCGATCCGCGCAAGGACCTCACGTACCGCGTCGGCTTCTCGACCGCCGAGCTGCTGACGCCGGCGCTGCGGCGCGATCTCGGCGCGATGTTCGGGATCGAGCTCTTCGATCACTGCGGCGAGGCGCAGATCGGACCGCTCGCGGGCGAGTGTCGCGTGCACGAGGGCATGCACCTCCATGCGCGCGACCTCTTCTGCGAGTTCCTGGATCCCGATACCGGCGAGCCGGTCGGTCCTGGCGGTACCGGCGAGCTCGTGGCGACGCAGCTGGGTCCGCGCGCGCTGCCGCTCGTGCGCTACGCGCCCGGCGACGTGTTTCGTCTGCTCGAGGGCGGGTGCGCCTGCGGCGATCCGTCGCTCCGCATCGTGTTCGTCGGGCAGAAGGGGGCCATCCGGAAGATCAAGGGCGTGCTCGTCCATCCCGCGCAGGTGCACAAAGCGCTCTCCGAGCTGCCCGAGATCTCCCGCTTCCAGATCGTCGTCGACCATCCGCAGGGCCAGCGCTACGACACCTGCGTGCTGCGCGCGGGGCTCCGCAGCGAGCCGGCCGACCCTACCGCCTTCGCGGCGCGGGTCGCCGAGCGGGTGAAGGCGTTCGCACTCATCTCGATGGACGTCGTGCTCGTGCCCGAGGCCGACGTTCCCGAAACGGCGGCGGCGCCCCGCTTCGCGGACGCGATGATCGATCGCAGGACCAAGACATGAAGGCCCCGGTGCGCCGCGACCAGCGCTACTACGACCCGGCGATCCAGACGATGCCGCGGGAGCAGGTCCGCGCGCTGCAGGCCGAGCGCCTCGCGAGGCAGCTCGATCGCGTGTGGGCGACGCCGCTCCCGTTCTTCAAGCGGAAGTTCGAGGCGGCGGGCATCCGGCGTGCCGACGTGCGCGGTCTCGACGATCTCGCGAAGCTGCCGACGACGCTCAAAGCGGAGCTGCGCCGGAGCGAGGAGGAATTCCCGCCGTTCGGCGACTACCGCGGCGCGCCGGTGTCGCAAGCCGTCCGCCTCGGCGCCTCGACCGGAACGAGCGGCCGGCCGACGCTCATCCTGTGGACGCGCAAAGACCTCGAGGTGGACCACGCTGCGTCGGCGCGCGGGCGCTGGCGCTGGGGGCTGCGACCGGGGATGAGCCTCGCCAACGCGCACCCGTTCGGCATGAACGCCGGCGGCTGGCACTTCTCGCACGGGGTCGAAGCGCTCGGCGTGACGAACATCCCGTCGGGTCCACCGGTGGGGAAGCAGCACGTGGCCGACGTCGTCGAGGTGTGGCGACGGCTGCGGCCCGACATGTATCGCCTGTTCGGTAACGTCGCGACGACCTACGCCGACGCCGCGCGGGCGCGGGGCCTCGACCCCGCGAAGGATCTGAACCTCACGATCGCCGGCGATCATCCTTCCGAGCAGTACCTGATGGCGAGCTCCGGACTGGAAGCGCTGCCGCTGCTCGGCTCGGCATGCGACGCGCGCGACGGCGCCCACCTCGCCGAGGACCTCGCGATCGTCGAGGTGATCGACGATCGCACGGGGCGTGCGTGCGGCCACGGCGAGCGCGGGAACCTTGTCGTGACCGTCCTCGAGAAGGACAACTTCCTCATCCGCTACGACCTCGAGGACGTCGTGCGTCTCAACACGACGCCGTGCGCGTGCGGCGAAACGCACCGCCGCCTCTTCTACGAGGGCCGTGTACGCGACGTGACGCCCATCGGCGACGTGAAGCTGCTGCCGATCGACGTCGCGCTCGTGCTCTACGAGTTCCCCGAGGTCTCGACGCCGTCGGCCGAGTATCAGATCGTGCGGCCAAAGATCCCGGCGAACGCCCTCCACCTGCGATGCGAGCACGTCCCGGGCGCCGATGCCGACGCGCTCGCACGGCGGATCGCCGAGCGGTTCCGGGACAGGCACGGCATCGCGACGCGGCTCGAGCTCGTCGAGCGCGGGAAGCTGCCGCGTTTTGCGTACAAGGCCGCGCGTGTCATAGACGAGGGGTGATCGCCGTCGGGCAGCCGGCGCCGGACGCCGACTTCGTCGATAGGGACGGCACGCTCGTGCGCCTCTCCGACTTCTGGCGCACGGGCCCGGCGATCTTCCTCTTTCTGCGCCACTTCGGCTGACCCGTCTGCCGCCAGCATCTCGTCGAGATGCATCGCGAGCTGCCGGCGGTCGAGGCTCGGGGCGCGTGCGTGGTCGCGATCGGGCAGGGCACGGCCGCCGAGGCGGCGCGCGTGTGCGGCGAGATGGGCGTCACGTTCCCGTGTCTCGGCGATCCCGAGAAGGCGAGCTACCGCTCCTACGGTCTGCGCCGCGCCGGCTGGCGGGAGATCGTCCTCGATCCGATTCGCGACGGGAGCGAGGCGATGAAGCGGGGCTACCGCGTCAGCATCCGCGGCTCGCTCATGCGGCATTCGGACTGGTTCCAGCTCCCGGGCGTCGCGATCGTCGATCGCGCGGGCGTCGTACGCTACCTCCACCAGGCGCGTCACTCGGGCGACATCCCGTCGCCGTCGGCGGTGATTGCGGCGCTGGGCGCCGTCGCGTAGCCGAGACTACTTCGCGAACACGCCACGAAGCCCGCCCGAGATGAGCGCCGCGACGTTCACCAGCACGCGCGGCAGCGTAATGCCGCCCGGCGACGCCAGGTAGCGCGGCGTCCACGTGGGGTGGAACTTCTCCTTGTACGCGCGCAGTCCCTGGAAGTTGTAGAAATGCTCGCCGTGACGGAACACGATCGCGCCGACCCGATTCCACAGCGGCGCGAGCGCGCGATCCTCGAGCCCCGAGAGCGGCGCCATCCCGAGGTTGAACCAGGCGTAGCCCTCGGCCTTTCCCCATGCCATCAGCTCGGCGAACAGGAAGTCCATGACGCCGCTCGGCGCGTCGGGCCGGTGACGCATGAGGTCGATCGACAGCTCGTCCTTCTCGGCGCCGAGCCACAGGTTCGCGAAAGCGATCGTCGCGCCCGCGCGGCGCACGACCGCGATCGGGCAGCGGCGGAGATAGTCGGGCGCGAAGAATCCGAGGGAGAAGCCCTTCTCGCGCGTGTGCTTCTCGGCGAGCCACAGGTCGGAGACGGCGCGCAGCACGTCCATGAGGCCCCCCACCTCGGTCGGCGGCACCACCGTGACCTCGTAGCCGTCGTCGCGGACGCGATGCACCGCCTGCCGCAGTCCCTTGCGGCCGCCGCCTTCGAGGCCGAAGTCGGCGAGCGGAACACGGGCCTCTTCGCCGAGCTTCAGCAGCGTGAGGCCTAGGTCGAGGTAGAGCGGCAGGCGCGCCGCCTCCACCTGGTAGAACACGGTCGAGCCGTCGTGCCGGTCGGACAGCTCGCGAAAGCGCCAGGCGAGCTCGGTCGCCTCGTCGTCGGGTCCGACGGGATCGCCGAGCGCGACCCAGCTGCGGCCCTCGACGCCGTACATGACGAAGGAGCGCCCACTGTCGCTGAAGAGCAGATGCTTGTCGCCGAGCAGCGCGAGACGGCTCATCGCGCTCGGGCTCGCGGCCGCGATCGCCTGCGCGCGATCGAGGTCGGCGACGCTCGGCAGGTCGGGATCGGCGGCGGTGGGACGCCGGAGCATCCACACCCCGGCGAAGAGCGCGGCGATGACGGCGCCGGTCGTGGCGCGCAGTGCGCGCGGCGCAGTCGCGCCGAGCTCGAACCGCCACCAGAGCTCGTGGGCGTACGGCGTGTGGCGGTGCGCGAAGAGATACAGCCACACCGACGCGCCGACCACCAGCACGACCGCGGCCGTCCACGCCGGCGTCAGGCGCTCGGCGAGCAGCGCCGTGTGACGATAGAACTGGCGGCGGCACGGGAGCAGGGCGGCGAGCGTGATCGTCAGGATGAGGGCCTCCTCGTAGTCGGCGCCCTTCAGGAACGAGAGCGCGATGCCCGCCACCAGGAGGGCCACGCTCGCGAGGTAGGCGGCGTCGAGCCGGCGCTGGAGGTCGCGTGCGAGGACGATGAGCCCCACGCCGGCGAGGCTGCCGAGGAAGTGCGACGCCTCGAGCACCCCCAGCGGGAGGACGTCGCCGAGCGACGCGAGACGCGACGGGATGCCGGGCGTCGCGCCCGAGAAGAGGAGGATCGTCCCCGACAGGAACGCCGCGATGGCGAGCACCTGCGGGACCACCGCCGAGCCCCAGTCCTCGAGGAGGTGCGCGACGCGCCGGAACGTCGTGTGTCGCAGCCCCAGCTCGTGCGCGCCGAGTGCGAGCGCCGCCAGCGCCAGCGGAGCGAAGTAGTACACGGCGCGGAAGGCGAGCAGCGAGCCCAGGACGTCGCGCGGGGCGAGCGGCGGCGCGAGCAGCAGGAGGATCGCCGTCTCGAAGATCCCGAGCCCGCCCGGCACGTGGCTCGCGAGGCCGGCGGTCTGCGCGAGCAGGAAGACGCCGAGCAGGGTCGGGAGGGACAGGTGCGGAGTCGCCGGGAGCAGCGCCCACAGGGTGGCGCCGGCGAACGTCCAGTCGAGCGTCGAAACGGCGAGCTGCGCGAGAGCCATCCGCGGGGCCGGCACCGCGACCTCGGTGCCGCGCACGACGATCGGCGTGCGGCGCAGGGCCGTGAAGACGAGGTACGCGGCGACCAGTGCGACCAGCGCGGCGCCGATGCCGCGGATCGAGTGCACCGGCAGGGCGAGTGCCGCCGGGATCGCGGGCGGGTGGACGAGGAACAGGAGACCGCCCAGTCCGGCGAACCCGAGCCAGAACGTGAAGCCGTTGAACGCGATCACGATCGCCAGGTCCGCCGCCGAGAGGCCCCAGGCCGAATACAGGCGATAGCGCACGGCGCCGCCCGAGAGCACCGGGACGCCGAGCGTGTGGCTGAACGCGTAGCCGACGAACGACGCGAACGCCGTGCGCCGGTACGGAAGCGAGTAGCCCGCGTAGCGGCACGCGAGCGTGTCGTAGAGCGTGAGGCAGAGGTAGCCGGCGGCGGTCGTGAGCACGGCGAGCGCCACCTGCCGGTGCGGCAGGGCCCGCAGCGCGCGCACGACGTCGTGGTAGTTGACCCCGCGCAGCGCGTGATGGAGCAGCCAGAGCGCGGCGCCGAAGAGCGCGACGCCGACCAGCGGCGTCAGATGGCGTAGCCGCGAGAGCACGTCACTGCCGTCGCGGTCGGCCGGCGATCTCGGTCAGGAGGTCGATCTGCATCTCCTGCAGCTCCACCATCCGCTCCCACTGCGCGTGCAGCAGGTGGTCGACCTTGTCGTGGAGGCTCGCGATCTCGATCTCGGCCTTCAGGTCCGTTTCGTAGTCGTGGGTCGACTCGACGCGATCGCGCTCGCTCTGCCGGTTCTGCGACATCATGATGATCGGGGCCTGCAACGCGGCGATGCACGAGAGGACGAGGTTGAGCAGGATGTAGGGATAGGGATCGAACGACGCCTGCCGCAAGACGAAGGTGTTGAACGCCATCCAGAGGACCAGGAAGACGAGGAACCCGACCACGAAGGTCCACGAGCCGCCGATGCGCGCGACGGTGTCGGCGGCCGCCTGGCCGACCGTGATGCCCTCTTGGAACTGGGCGTCGATGTTGCGCGCGATCGTGAGGTGGAGGCCGGCCTTCTTGGCGACCTCCTCCTCGACCGTGGAGAGCGCACCCTTCTCTTGGACGAGGCGGGCGGTCACGTAGTCGAGCCGTTCGGTGTTGAGACAGCTCCGGCAGAGGTAGCCGGCGCCCGTCCATTTGCCCGGGTAGTGCTGCGCGATGTGCGCCGCCACCTGTGGCCGGACCATCGCCGCCGGGATCATCGTCGGTCGCCGGCCCGTGCGTCCGCACAGGCAGCACGTACGTTCCTGGACCTCCGTCGTCGCATTCGCGCTCATCGCTCCTCCCGTGGTGGCATGAACAGGCGGGTCATCGCCGCGTCGATCACGTCGGGGATGCCGTCCTCGAAATGGTGCGTGCCCGGCACGCGCGCAACCGTGACGCCGGGAATGTCCGCCAGCGCGCCGCACGCCGTCGTGTCGTCCACGCCGGTGACGCACAGGATGCGGAGGCCACCCAGCCGGCGGGCGGCGTCGTCGACTCGGTGCTTCGGGTCGACGGGTGGCTCGCGGATCCAGTCGAGCGGGTTCACGCGGAAGCTTGCGCTCGCGCCCGGCGCGAGCAGCAGAAGGCCGGCGATCCGCCGCCGCTCGGCGGCGGACCACTCACCGGCCAGCACGACCGGTGCCACCTCGGCGCCGAAGGAGTAGCCACCGACGAAGATCGGAAGGCCGGCCGGCTCGAGCACGCCGACCAGGCGGCGCAAGTCCTCGGCCACACGTGCCGGGGCCTGCGTGGTCGCGAAGTAGCGCAGCGAGCTCCACCCGATCGTCGCGACCCCACGCGCCGCGAGCCCGCTCGACACCGCCTGGTCCACGGCCGCCCATCCGCCGTCGCCCGAGAAGAAGACGAGCAGGGCCCGCGCCGCGCCCATCGCCGGAGCGATCGTGAGCGGCAACGAGAGCGCTTCCGCGGCGGTGCGCCAGGGCGGCGGCTCGTCGGCACGGGCGGACGCGGCGAGCGCGGCGACGGCGATGCACGCCGCTATCCAAGTCCGTAGAGCCGTGCGGCGTTGAGGGCGCATAGCTTCCGCCGATCGTCGGCCGGGACGTCGCGCATGAGCGCGGTGGTCACGCGGCGCGTCTGCGGCCAATCGCATCCGTGGTGCGGATAGTCCGTCGACCACATGAGATTGTCGATCCCGATGTCGTCCCGATTCTCCACCGCGACCTGATCGATCATGAAGGTCGCGCGCCAGTTCCGCCGGAAGTAGTAGCTCGGCTCGTGGCCGAGGGTCACGGGGAGCCAGGAGCGATTCCGCCACCAGCGGTCGTCGAGTTGCTCGAGGATGTAGGGAATCCAGCCCGCACCGGTCTCGGCAGCCACCCAGGTTAGACGCGGGAACCGGTCGTGCACGCCAGACGCGATGATCTCGGGCAGATCCGTGAGGAAGGCCTGCGCACCGTTGCCGGCGAGGCCCCATAGCGTGTCGCCCCGGACGCCCTTCGGATGGGGACGCGTCACCTGCCGCATGATGCGGACGTGGAAGTGCACGGCGACGCCGAGCGCCTGCGCCGTGTCCCAGAACGGGTCGTCTTCGGGTCGGATCGCCGCGCCCGCCGACGGCAGCGTCAGGAGCCACGCGCCGCGAAGGCCGAGCGCGAGGCAGCGCTCGAGCTCCCGGATGCAGGCGTCGACACCGAGCGCCGGCATCGCCGCCAATCCCACGAGCCGATCAGGTGCCACCTTCACGAAGGCCTCGGCGAGCCAGGTGTTGTAGGCCTGCACACCGGCCAGATGGAACGCGGGGTCGGGATCCGAGAAGAAGTGGGAGAGCATCCGCGCCGAGCCGTACAGCACCTCCGCGTCGACGCCGTCCGCGTCCATCTCCTGGAGCCGCACGTCGCCGCGGAAGTTGCCCTGGTTCGCCCCGGCGAAGGTCACCCCCGTCCAGCGTACGTCGTCGTGCGCGCGGCCAGCCGAAGCGTAGATGCCGATCGGCGCCGGCGGCACGTCGGGCGCGAACTGCCAGGCCTCGCCGCCGTCGCCATCGGGCACGACGCGGGGTGCCTTCGGGTGGAACGTGCGCGGCAGGTAGTCCGTCCACAGGTGCGGCGGCTCGAGCACGTGGGAGTCGGCGGAGATCAGCTCGTAGCGGCGTCCCATCGGCACCTTGATTTCACGGAGCCAACCGTGGGAGCAAGGACGGCATGTTGACGGCGCGACCCATCATTTCCGCGGATTCGCACGTGACCGAGCACCCCGAGACGTACCGCAAGTTCGTCGCCGCGCGCGACAAGGACGACGCCCCGCACGTCCAGCGCAACGACAACGGCGGCGACGTCTACGTCATTCCGGGGATGAACTCGATGATTCCGATCGGGCTCGTCGCCGCGGCAGGGAAGAAGGCCGAGGACATCTCGCTCTCGGGTCGCTTCGAGGACTGGTACCGCAGCGGCTGGGATCCGGCGGGACGCCCCGCCGACCAGGATCGCGACGGCGTCGCGGCCGAGATCCTCTATCCGACCGTCGGGATGGTGCTCTGCAACCACAAGGACCTCGACTACAAGCGCACGTACATGCGAGCGTTCAACCGCTGGATGGCGGAGTACTGCGCGACCGACCCGGCGCGCCTCATCGGCGTCGGCCAGACGGCGATGCGCACGCCGCAGGAAGGCATCGAGGATCTGCAGGAGATCAAGGCGCTCGGGCTCCGCGGCGTCATGCTGCCCGGTGTGCCCGGACAGTCCGACTACCACGACCCGATCTACGATCCGTTCTGGGAAGCCGCGATCGAGATCGGCCTGCCGCTCTCCTTCCACATCCTCACGACGCCGGACGCCTTCTCGTGCGCGCGCGGGCCGTTCATGAACCACGCCGTTGCGATCATCCGCGCCAACCAGGACATCATGGGGATGCTCATCTTCGGCGGCGTCTTCGAGCGTCATCCGAAGCTCCGCATCGTGTGCGTCGAGGCCGACGCCGGCTGGGTGCCGCACTGGATGTATCGCATGGACCACTACTACAAGCGCCACCAGTATCTCCGGCACCAGGGGCTCTCGCGCCTGCCGAGCGAGTTCTTCCGCGACCACATCTACGTGACCTTCCAGGACGACTGGGCGGCGTTCCAGACGGTGCATCTCCAGAATCCCGAGCGCCTCATGTGGGGCAACGACTTCCCGCACAGCGACTCGACCTGGCCGTGGTCGCAGGACGTGCTGCGCGAGCAGGCCGGGGCGCTGCCGCAGGCGACGCGCGATCTCGTCCTGCACGACAACGTCGCGAGGCTCTATGGACTGTGATCTCCTGATCCGTGGCGGCAGCATCGTCGACGGCACCGGCGCGCCGGCCTACACCGGCGACGTCGCGGTGAAAGACGGGCGCATCGTCGCCCTGGGCCACGTCTCGGCGCGCGCCGAGCGCACGATCGACGCCGGCGGCCGCGTCGTCGCGCCCGGCTTCATCGACATCCACACCCACTACGACGCGCAGATCCTGTGGGACCGGATGCTCTCGATCTCGCCGTGGCACGGCGTCACGACGGTCGTCATGGGAAACTGCGGCTTCGGCGTCGCGCCCACGCGGCCGGCGCACCGTGGCCTCATCCTGCGCACGCTCGAGAAGGTCGAGGGCATGAGCCTCGCCTGTCTCGAGGCCGGCTGCGGCTCGGACTGGCCGTTCGAGACGTTCCCGGAATACCTCGACGCCGTCGAGCGCCGCGGCATGGCGATCAACGTCGGCGCGCTCGTCGGGCACACGCCGGTGCGGCTCTACGTCATGGGCGAGGAGGCGACCGAGCGTCCCGCGACCGGCGACGAGATCGCCCGCATGCGCGCGATCGTGCGCGACGCGGTCGCGGCCGGCGCTATCGGCTTCGCGTCGTCGAAGGCGCCCACCCACGTCGGCTACGCGGGCAAGCCCGTGCCGAGCCGCGTGGCGGAGTTCGAGGAGGTGCGGCAGGTCGCGGGCGCGCTCGGCGAGCTCGGCCGCGGCGTGCTCCAGATGACGGCGGGCCCGGGGCTCTTCTTCGAGCAGTTCTCGCAGCTCGCGACCGAGACGGGCCGGACGCTCACGTGGACGGCGCTGCTCGCGGGCATGATGGGCCCGGGATCGCATCGCCTGTTCCTCGAGCAGTCCGAGGCGATCGTGAAGCAGGGCATTCCGGTGGTTCCGCAGGTGGCGTGCCGGCCGCTCAACTTCGAGTTCGATCTGGCCGAGCCGTTCATCTTCGAGAGCATGGGCGCCTTCCGCACGATCGCCGGCGAGGATCGCGAGGGCCGGATCCGTGCCTACCGCGATCCCGCCTTCCGCCAGCGGATGCGCGACGAGCTCGCGACGCGGATGGCGGGCGTGTTCGCCTTCTCGTGGGAGCGCATGGTCGTGTCGTACTATCCGCCCGATCCGTCGCTCGAGGAGCGCGGCATGGAGGCGGTGGCACGCGACCGCGGAACGGATCCGGTCGACGCAATGCTCGATCTTGCGCTCGCGTCGGACCTGGCGGCCCGCTTCCGCATGTCCGTGGTGAACTTCGACGAGGACGAGGTGGCCGAGCTGCTCGTGCACCCGAACACGATGATCGGCCTCTCGGACGCGGGCGCGCACGCGAGCCAGCTCTGCGACGCGTGCTTCTCGACGCACCTGCTGGGCCATTGGGTGCGCGAGAAGGGGACGCTCACCATCGAGCAGGCCGTGCGCATGCTCACCTCGCGCGTCGCCGACGTGATGGGCATCCAGGAGCGCGGGCGCCTCGCGCCCGGGCTCGCCGCCGACGTGACGGTGTTCGATCCCGATACCGTCGGGTGCTCGAAGCTCCGGCGCGTGCACGATCTGCCGGCGGGCGCGGATCGCCTGGTCGCCGATGCGTTCGGGATCAACGCCGTGGTCGTGAACGGGGTCGTCGTGCGCGAAGGGGGACGCGACGCCGTGAAGGCCGACGGCACGCTGCCCGGACGCCTCCTGCGCGGAGGGCGCGCGTAGGATCGACGCCGCCGGCCCTCCCCATTTCATGCGAGGGTCGAGCGAGCCATGGGTGTGCGAGAGTCGGCACCCATGGTCATCCGGCGATCCGCGACGGCCGCCGCGCTCGTGGTCGTCCTCGGCGCCGCGGCGTCCGCGCAGCCGTTCCCCCCGGCGATCGGCCGCCAGACGTGTGTGCTCAACCACGACACGAGCGGGTTCCTGTTCGAGACCGCGGTCTTCTTCGACTTCTTCCAGCTCGCGGGCGAGATCGACCTCGACTGCGGCGCGATCGATCCCATGACCGGGCAGGGCTCGTGCTCGTGCACGGTCGACCACATCGATCCGGTGGAGATCATTCCGGGCATCGGCTTCGCCTGCATCACGCCGGCGACGGGATGTCCCGGTGGACGGATCGACTGCGCCGGCGGCGCCCCGCTGAACGTCGCCTTCACCTCGGACCACAACATCGGGGCGTGCACGGACGAAGCCACATGCGCGACCGCCTGCGCGATGGCGTGCGCGAACGCCGGCACGACGGTGTTCGAGAGCAGCTGCGAGGGGTTCTGCCGCGAGGGCACGAGCGACGCGATGGCCTGCACCGCCGACGCCGGGTGTCCGGGCGGCACCTGCAACGGCCTCGACGGCGTGCCGCACGGCAACATCTGTCAGTGCCAATGCGTGGACGACGGCGGTACGCCGAGCGTCGCGGGCGGGCTCGCCTGCTCGGTCGGCGTCGACATCACGGTCGAGAGCGCGCTCCCGTGCGGCGACGGCGACGTGCTCTTCCAGGTCGGCCGCCGCTGCGTGTCGTTCACGACCGAGACGGCTCAGGGGAAGATATTCCACGCCGACAACGTCGCGACCCGACAGATCCCCGCGGGCACCGAGATCCTGGGCGGGATCGCCCGGCAATGTCAGGATCTCGCGAGCGACGGTGCCGGTGGCCTGTTTCTCGTCGCCGCGGCCAACACCTTCGACATCCAGCTCGCGGGCGACATCGCATTCCAGTTCTTCGTCGACTGCGCGACGACCACGACGACGTCGACCTCCACGTCCACCACGTCGTCGTCGACCTCGACCACGACGTCCAGCACCAGCAGCTCGACGTCGACGAGCAGCAGCTCGAGCACCTCGAGCAGCACGACGACGAGCACGAGCACGTCGACGTCGACCTCGACCTCCACCTCCACGTCGAGCAGCAGCTCGACCACGACGTCGCGGCCGCCCGCCGGACCGGCGGAGCTGCTCTCCGGACGAAAGCTCGTCCTGCGCGCCAACGACGCCGCGCCGCAGAAGCGGGCGCTCGTGCTGCAATCGGCCGACACGTCGCTGACGCTCGGTGGCGGTCCCGGGAGCGCGGACGATCCGGCCCTCCATGGCGGCCGCTTCCGGGTTCGCGCCGCGGGCGCGTTCGACCTCGCCTTCGACCTGCCGGCGAACGGATGGCGCGCGCTCTCGCGCAAGCACCCCGAGCGCGGCTACCGTTTCCGCGGCGGCGACCCGATCCGGTCCGTCGTGGTGAAGGCGGGCAACCGCATCGTCATGAAGGGCAAGGGCGCGGGTCTCGCGTTCGTGCTCGCCGCCGGTCTCGATGCCGTCGACGCCGTCCTCACACTCGGCGAGCGGCGCTACTGCGTCTCGTTCGGCGGAGCGGTGTCCGTGCGCGAGGGGCGCCGACTCGTCGCCACCGACGCGCCGCGCGCAATGGCGTGCCCGCCGTCCTAGCGGTGCAAATCGCCACGACGACCTCCGACATCCCGGCAAAGGATTGTTGACGGGTCGATCGCGCCGTGGTCGGTCCTTCGACGTTCGCAGCGTCGTAAGGAGGATTGTCCATGAAGCTCATGTGGGTCGCCGCGTCGATCGGCTTCGGCTGTGTCGTCGCCTCCGCCGCAACGTCACCGTACGACTTCACGGGTCACTGGAGCGGCACGGCGAGGGTTCGCGGCCAGACCGTGCGGATCTTTGCGGACTTTGCCGGGACGGGAACGTTCACCGGGAACCTTGGCGTCGATCTCGTCCCGCTCACCACGTGCACCGCCGAAGGGAAGCAGGCGAGGCGCGTCACCATCGCGCTCACCTGCAGCGACGGCGGCAAGACGAGGGTGAGAGGGCGCCTGGATCCGGCCGCGATGACGATCGTCGGAACCTATCACAACCAGGGCCGTCACAAGGGCCATGGAGCGTTCACCTTGAGCACGTCGGGCCCGTGCGTCACGCCCGGCGGCGACTGCACGGACCCCGCGACGGGCGGAGGCGAATCGGCCGTGTGCTGCAACGGCGATTGCACACGAGGCACTACAAACGGCATCGAAAGCCACGCCTGCAACTGACGGGACGCGAGCGGGACGACCCGTCGCGGCTTGCCTTTCGCCGCGAAGCGGACGACATGCAGCGTCCATGACGACTTCCGCACCCCGCCGCTACGAGAGCGGCACCGCGCTTCGCGAGCTGCTCGACGTGCTCCGCGACGCCGACCAGCAGTTCCTGGAGGGACCGCGCGCCGTCCCCGACGACGCGTCGGTCGTCGAGGGCTATCGCTGGCTCGTCGACGTGTTCTCGGTCGCGCTCGAGTGCTACGTCATCGCCGATGCGGCACGGCCCGCGTTCGTGAAGATCGTCTCGCCGACGCGAAAGTTCGGCGGCGACAACGCCGACGCCTACTACTACTTCGCCCCCATCGACCCGTCGCGCACGTATCGCGTGCACGGGCGGATGGGCGACGCAGTCTACCTGTCGCTGTGCGTGTACGGCGGGCCGACCGACGGCCGCTGGTCGAACCGCATCGTCTCGAAGATCAACAACCGCGAGATGACCTTCGGACCGAACCATACCTTCGAGATCATCGTGTCGCCGAAGGAGCACCGCGGGAACTGGATCAAGCTCGAGCCCGACGCCGTTGCCCTCGTGACACGCGACTACCTGATCGATCCCACGCGCGATGAGCAGGCGACGTACACGATCGAGGCCGTCGACCCGGCGCCGCCGCCTCCTCCGACGACCGACGCCGATCTCGCGGCGCGCCTGCGGCGCACGGCGAACTTCATTGGTGATCTGCTGAGCATCTGCCCGATCCCGACGCCGTTCGATCCGAACAGCGTCCAGGAGCCGTACATCCAGCAGGCGGTGACCTACGGCTGGGCCGCGCCCGACGTCGCGTACGCGCTCGGGCGCTGGGAGCTCGCCGAGGACGAAGCGCTCGTGATCGAGGGTCGCTCGCCCGACTGCGCGTTTTGGAATCTCTGTCTGTGGAACGCGTTCCTGTGCACGTACGACTATCGCTACCACCGCTGCACCATCAACGGCGGCCAGGTGCGCTACGAGAAGGACGGCTCCTGGCGCGTGGTCGTCGCGCGGCGCGATCCGGGGCATCCGAACTGGCTCTCCACCGCCGGGCACGGGCAGGGCATCCTGTGGTTCCGCTGGTTCCTGCCGGCGGAGGTGCCGGCGCGCCCGACCGCGCGCGTCGTGAAGCTGGCCGACGTCCCGCGCTAGCGTCCTCCCGGCGTCGCCCCGAGCGCGTCGTCGAGCGGGCCCACGATGAGGCGCCAGAAGAGGAAGTACAGGACCGCGAGGAAGACCGGCAGGAGCACAGCGGCGTTGAACCAGGTCCCGCGCGCGAAGAAGAGCGCGTCGACGCCGAGGCCGAGGACGACACCCAGCGCCGAGCCCCACGCGCCGATGTCGAGTCGAAGGTCGAGCCGGACGTAGAGCCAGTTCCACACCCCCCACACGATGGGGAGCAAGAAGAACGGCACGTACGGCACGACCGGGACGAACAGGGCGATGACGGACCGTCCAACGTACGGACCCACCAGCAGCGTTCCGGCGACAGCCGCGCCGACGACGTAGGCAAGGAGCTCGTTGCGTCGCATCGGGTCTCCTCAGAGGAGCCCGCACGCCGCGAGGAAACGCGCCGGCTCCGGCACCACGATGAGCATCGCGGCGGCAGCGGCCATCGCGGTCGTCTCCTGCCACGTGATGGCGGGCAGCCGGATCTCCACCCGGCCGTCGGCCTCTTCGAGGCGCTCCCGCAGCCACGGCCAGAGATCGCGCACCGGGCCGTCACTCGCGCGGCGGATCGTGTCGAGCACGCTCATGCAATGCTCCTTTCGTTCGTCATCGTCGTGCACCTCCCGGTGCCAAGTCCCCCAGGTGCGCCCGCAATCTGCGCAAGCCGTAGAAGAGGCGCGACTTCACGGTACCCACTGATGCGCCCGTCGTCACCGCGACGTCCTCCAGACTGAGCTCGGCGAGGAGCCGCAGGGCACACACTTCCCGCTGCGCGGCCGGAAGGGCGGCGAAGGCGGCGGCAACCCGCTCGCGAACCTCCCCTTGCGGCTCGGGTGGTGGCGCAGTCGTCGCGGCGTCGGCGGAGGTCAGAGGAAGCCAACCCCAGAGCCGCTGCGCACGGAGACGGTTGCGCGCCAGGTTGCGGCTGATCGTGAAGATCCACGCGCGAACCGACGTTCCCGCACGGAAGCGATGCCGATGGCGATGCAGGCGCAGGAAGGTCTCGATGATCACGTCCTCGGCAGCAGCCCGATCGCCCAGCATCCGCTCGAGATACCGTTGAAGCGGTTCCTGATAGCGGCGGAAGAGCGCCTCGTGGGAAGCGACGTCGCCCGCCACGTACGCGGCGAAGAGACGCTCGTCGCTCTCCCCGGGGGTTGCTCCCATGCGTCACACCCCCTCTACCCCGGAGCCAGTGCGAAGGTTCAATGGGCCCGGCTGAACCTTCGGCGGGATCGCGGGTACTGCGGGGTGGATCGGGTGCGCGTCGCACCCGAGGAAAGGAGCACGACGATGTTTCCGGCCTACATCGATCCGATCGCCCCGGGCCTGGTTCCAGCGTTCGCCGGCGCGCTGCGCGCGGAGTTCGCGTGGGTGGCGGTTGCGGGACTGGTCGGGGTCCTCGCCGTCGTGGCCCTCGTCGTCCGGGAGGCCTACCGCACGCGGAAGACGCGCACTCGCGCCGCGGTCCGGGTGCTCCCGATCCGCCACGCGGCCTAGGACCCGACCCGTCGACGCTCCCGCCGAGGTGCCTATTGACAGAACGTTCAGAATATTCTAAACGTTCACAACGTAAGGCATGGATCGAGCGACTGCCATCTTCGTCGACGGCATCGGTACCGCGGCCGCGTCCTCGGGCGTGCTCTCGCAGCTTCAGGGACGCATCTTCGGGCTTCTCTACTTCCGCGACGGGCCGCTCTCGCTCGACGAGATCGCGGCCGAGCTCGAGCAGAGCAAGAGCAACGTCTCGATCAACATCCGCGGACTGATCGACTGGCATCTCGTCCGCCGCAGCCGCCAGCCCGGCTCACGACGCGACCACTACGAAGCGGCGACCGACTTCTTCCGCGTCCTGCAGGAGATCATGGAGCGGCGCTTTCGCTGGTGCGTCCGCCTGGTGCTGGCGACCCTCGGCGAGGCGGAGCGGGCCTTCGGCGAAGGGCGGGGAGCACCGCCGTTCGCCGTCGCGCGCATCGCCGCCTTGAAGGCGTTCTTCACCGTCGTCGATGCGGGGATGGGTGCCTTCACGCAGGGCAAGCCGATGGATCCGACGGGTCTGATGAACGTGCGCGTCCTCGTGCCGCAGAAGGGCGGCCGCGGGCGCGCCTGAAACAACGAAGGGAGCACACCATGGAGCCGGCCGTCACGATCGCGATCTACCTGCTGCTGTTCGGAGGAACGCACATCGGCCTCGCCTCGGCACCGGTCCGCTCGCGGCTCGTCGAGCGGCTCGGCGAGTTCGGCTTCGGCATGCTCTTCAGCGTCGTCGCCGCCGTCGCGTTCACGCTGCTCGTCAGCACGTACGCACGGGTGCGTTTCGAGGGAGCGCCTGGCATCGCCCTGGCGACGGTCCCGGTCGCGCGCGAGGTGCTGCTCGTCCTGTCCGGCTTGTCGGTCCTCCTCATGCTGGGCTCGTTCGCCCGCTACGCGAGCTCGCCATATGCGATCTATTCCGCCGGGCACGACGGCGAACCACGCGGCCTCGAACGCGTGAGCCGTCACGCGTTCTTCGCCGCGGTGATCCTGTTCGGCACGGCGCACGCGCTGCTGGCGACGCACCTCGTCGGCACGGTCGCCTTCGGCGGGCTCGCGCTCTTCGCGGGTCTCGGTGCATGGCACCAGGATCGCAAGCTCCTCGCCCTCCGCGGAGCGCCATACGCGCGCTTCCTCGCCGTCACCTCGACGCTCCCGTTCGCCGCGATCCTGGCAGGGCGGCAAAAGCTCGTGCTGCGCGAGCTGCCGTGGGGCCATGTCGCGGCGGGCCTCGTCGCGGCCGTGTACTTGCGGTGGGTCCACTCGGCGATCCTGTCGTCGGGCGGGGCGTGGGTGGTCGGCGTCGTCGTGGGCGGCGCGGCCCTGCTCACGGTCGAGGCGGTGGTCCGCGCTCGTCGCGCCACCAGGCGCCGCTCGCTCGATGCGCACCCTCGCAGCGCTTGAGTCGGGGCCGCGAGGTCGGGGCCGAGGCTTCGGCTTCGGCTCCGCCGCGCGAGAACAGGTCGTCGCGGGCCTACGTTTCGCCGCTTCGCAGGCGCCTCCGCCTCGGCCCCGACCTCGCGCTGTGACGCGCGCAGATCCCGCTAGCGCGCGGCAGGGGCGAGAGCGGTCAGACGCTCGGCGGCGGTCTTGGCTTGGGGGGAGTCGGGGTAGTCGCGCACGATCTGCTCGTAGAGCTGGCGGGCGTGAGCGGGGTTCTTCTGGATCTCTTCGAGCTGCGCGGTTTCGAGGAGGTCCTGGGCGCCGCTGCCGCAGCCGGCGAGCGTGACGGCGAGAGCGATTGCCGCGAGCGTTCTCATCGGTCGAACCCCAGCGGGCCGCGAACGGCGAGGTAGCAGAGCAGGCCGACCGGGCCGAACATCAGCGTGAGGAAGAGGATCGGCGTGAGCCAATACCCGGCGTCGGGCGCGTCGTTCATGATCCAGCGCGCCACGAAGAGATCGAAGCAGAGGTAGTGCGTCCACCCCGCGAGCGTGGCCCAGCGGGAGTCGAAGAGCTTCATCACGCCGTCGAGGCTCCCGTAGGCTTCGGGGTCGAAGGCGCCGCCCGACGTGAGCGCGATCGCGATGAAGACGAGGTAGGCCGTCGCGAGGACGACCCACGGCCAGGTCGAACGCGCGACCGTGCGGGAGAGCTCCGAGCTCGGCGCTACCATCCACAGCAGCCAGATCGGCAGCGGTAGCACGTTCACCACGCGGAAGATCGCCGCAGGATCCATGATGCGCCTCCTCAGATCGCCAGGATCGTCCTGATGCCGCGGCTCGCCCGCAGGTCCTCCATCGCCTGGTTGATCTCCGCGAGCGGACGGCGCGCCGTCACGAGCCCATCCAGGTCGAGCCGGCCCGCCCGCCAGAGCGCGATGAGGCGCGGGATGTCGCGCACCGAGTTGCAGCTGCCGAGC
>Ga0187894_10000160_pt1 | contig 88445 bp, 66 predicted proteins | sample GBC1701081metaG_FD_136650 | JGI IMG/M metagenome (GOLD analysis project Ga0187894, IMG submission 136650) | White microbial mat communities from a lava cave in the Kipuka Kanohina Cave System on the Island of Hawaii, USA - GBC170108-1 metaG ...
ACCCGTAACGGATGCTGGGAACGGAACCGTCGTACCAGTGCCATTCTCGAACACCGCCCCCTTGATTTGATAGCCACCAAGGAAGCCGCCAGCCGCCTCTTGCCATATTACGGCCCATCGGTTCAGCCCATCTCCGTAGCTGAACGCAAGTCGCGGTGGCGTAACCGCAGCGCCCGTGGACGTTGGAGCTCCTATCGAAGCCGCGCCGATCGCGACCTTGCGCATTACGATAGAACCGTTATCCCGTTTGTAGGCGAGCATGTAGTTATTGGCCGAGCTCTCGCGGCCGAATCTGATGGTGGGAGCATGCAACGGCGTCTCGCTGCCCATGAATTCGACGTTTTGACGGCTATCGACCAGGCCGTTTTCGGCCCAGAGGGTCGCTACCCTGATGATGTCAGCAGGCGCGGTGCCCGTCGATATCTGGCGGTAGGCCGCGACCCACGTCGAGCAAGATACCGTTGCGTTGCATCCGGTACCTGTATAGTTCCCCCAGGGATCACCGGCGACATCGACATCGGCGCCGCTGTTGTCGATAACCAGGACCGGGGACAAGAGCGCGCCGCTCTTGCTGACGACGCGATTGACGACTTTGCCGTCCGAACGGTGCCAAGCGACCATGAAATCGCGCGCAGGCTCCCGGGAAAATATGGGCCCCCACTTGTTTGCCACCGAAGGACGATAGTTGTGCACGGGGGTGTTGTCGCTGATAACGAACGGACCTGTAGACGTGCCGGTGACAGCGTCAATGAAGCGGCCTACTATGCGGGTCATCGCACCGCCGCCAGGAACCTCTTCGTAAACAACGAGGTACCGTGGCTTTATGAGCTGATCATTAGCGTATCCCATATCGAGCGCCACGGCGGGGCGGGATTGGTTTAGCGTATTGACTTCAATCAAGATAAATGGATCGACGGTCACGGGATAGTTGGCAGTCGCGAGCCGCGCGCCGTCGACCGTGATGGTGATCCGGCTTCCTGCGCCCGCAAGCTTCGCGGGCCAGCTGTTGTTCGCCGCGTCAATCACCGTGACCCTTCCGAATCTCAGGGGAGTCTGACCGCCCATGGTCACGGTCAGGCCACCGTCGGCTGTCGAGACAGGCTCACTCATGGTGGTGTCGCCAGAAAGAGTGCCCGTGATTATCAGGTCTCCCGCGACGGATATCGGCCGGGGAAGCACGAACGATTGCTCGACACCCATCCCAAGAACCTCGTACCGCTCGACGATTCCGGCGCGCCGCATGTATTCCACCGCCGAGCCACGTACCGACTTACCGAGGGCGTCGGCGGCGGTCGTCAGCACCGTACTGCCCTTACGCATCTCCAGCAACTCGTAGCGTGCCGTAGGTCCGTCGGCGAGCCCTGCGCGGCGCTGCGTCATCTGAAGAGAGCGTCCATCGAAACGGCTCGCATGGCGCGCGCCGAGAGCCACGTAATCCGAGCCGTCCTGCGTAATGGCCGGTTGGTCCAGGCCCTTACGTACGCGCTCGTCGAGCGGCTGTTTCCCTACCACGGGTGGGAAAGGTGGCTGCCCCGTGGGAGTCGCAAGTCCAGCGTTCGGGGCGAGGAGCAGGAAGAGCATCGCGGCGGACAACGGGGCGCGCTTCATGGCGATCCTTTCGTCAAGCGGTGTGAATGAACAACGCCCAAGGTGTACAGGTGGTGTCACGAGTATGTCAACGATATAATCGATGACGTTTGTGCATCTACCGTGAGGGCCGAAGGACCCGTAGCGTCCGAGCGCTTTTTCGTAGCGCTCGATGCCTCAATTCGCTGAGACCGTCGCCCGTCGAATCCGCGAGCTGCGAGAAGCTCGGGGGTTCTCTCTTCGCGAGCTGGCGCGCCGATCGGGGCTTCCTCCTGAGTCGATATCTCGCAGCGAGCGAGGAGTCACGGAGATCACGCTGACCAACCTGGCGCGCCTGTGCAGCGGCCTTGGACTAGATTTATCTACTTTCTTCCAGGTGGGCTGCGAGCTTCCGAGCGCCGATCTTCCTCGTGGCAATATCGTTCGGATTGTTGAGATGCTCTCCCACCTGCGTGAGGATCGCTTGCGCGAAGTGGCTCGGGCGCTCGACCTGTTGCTACGCGGCGAGACGCGATCGAGCGGACGCAGGAGGCACTCACCCAGCGGTAGCGGTCAGCGGAAAAGCCCGCAAGGAAGGCTCAAGTGACCTGAGAGGCGGCGGCGGCGCGGTCGATGAGGGCGGCGAGGAGCTCGGCGGCTTCGGTCTCGAAGGGGGGCCCGCGCGGGATGGGCTCCCCGCCGATGATGTCGACCTCGACGGCGGCGAGGGTGTCCCGGAGCGCCTGCAAGCCGAGGCGGCCTCGGTTACGGGCGGGCGTGGCGGCGGTGATGGCGACCACCTTGAAGCAGCGTCAGATTCGCCGACTTCGCCTGCAGGCTCCCACAGATGGCCAGGATGCGCACGCCGCCGGAAGTGTGTCACATGGGAGCGGCGCGCCGTTACCGGCGGCGCGGCTTCGAAGCTCTCGTTCCCGTTCCCTGAGCGGTTCTGGTTCTCCGAGCGGCCGCCTGCGCGGTCATCTGGGGCGCCGCCGAGGTGCGAACGGCCTCCAGCTTCTCCACGCGCTCGCGCAGCTTGGCGGCGTCGGCGCGCAGGCGTTCCAGCTCGTCGGTCATCTTGCGCGCGGCTTCGGCTGGTTTGCTGCCGTCGCGCAGATCGGCGACCGCCTCTTTCATGCGCCGTTTCGCGCGCCCATCGAGCTCGCGTCCGGCGGCGGCCTCAAGCGCGCTCACGGCCCGCGCGTCACCCAGGTTGGCCAGCGAAGCCGCCGCCTCTGCGCGCACGCGAAAATCAGTATCGTCCAGGCACGTCTCGAGCACCTCCCGCGTCGCGCGAGCGTGCACCGTGCCTTCGGCCAGCTTGGCCATGCCGGCCACGGCCGCCCTTCGTCCGGAAAAGTGCGTGCCCGGCCGCCACTCGGCCTGCACGACGGGCAGCGCGCGTTCGTCGCTGGTCGCCGCCAGCCCGTCGATGGCGCGCGTGCGGATGACGTCGCTCCACGACGCTCGCCCGAGGATCCGCGGCAGAACTTCCAGGGCGCGCGGCGAACGCGTGCGCCCCAGGGCGGCGGCGGCCTCCGCTTCCACGAAGTAGCTGGGGTCGCCGCCCTCGACCAGCTTGGCCAGCGCTGCCGCGGCCTTCTCGTCGCCGCGCAGGTCACCGAGCGCCCCCGCGATCGCGCGTCGCACGCGCGGATGCGGATCCTCCAGCGCGCCCAGCAAGGCGCCGCGCGCGTCGTCGCGCCGGGTGGCTCCCAGGGCCCGCGCGGCGGCCGCCCTCACGGCCCAGAACCCGTCACCGCCCAGCGCTTTCTCCAGCGCGCGGATGGACTCGTCCTCGGGGAAGCGAGCCAGCCCTCGCGCCGCCACCACGCGGTCGACGCCCAGCCGCGCTGCCGCGAGCTGCCGTCGCCACAGCGGCCGGCTCTTCTCGGTCTTGATCGCCTTCAAGAGGACGTCGCCAGGATCGAAGATGACCTGCGTCGGCTTGGTGGGCAGCCGGATCTCGAACGCGTGGGAGCGCTCCGTGACCGCGATGGGCACGTCGCGCTCCGCGCCGTCCACCTCGAATCGCAGGCGCGTCGAAAACGTAAACAGCGGCGCTTCGGGGCTGATCTTTTGCTTCTGCTCGATGCGGAAGGTGCCACGCTTGCCGTCCTCGTCCCACTCCCAGGCGCACTCGAGCTCGGGGTGGCCGGCGCGCGCCACCCACTGGTCGAAGAATCGATCCAGGTTTCGTCCCGACACCTCCTCGACGGCGCGAGCCAGGTCCCGGGTCTCGACCGAGCCGCGCGCGTGCCGCTCGGCGTACAGGCGCAGCGCGCGCCAGAAGACCGCGTCCCCCAGCTCGTCGCGCAGCATGTGAAGGACGCGACCGCCCTTCTCGTAAGTGTGGCGGTCGAAGAGATCGATGGGCTCCTCGTACTGCCGGCACACCACCGGCCGCTGGTACTTGCCCGCCTCGGATAGATACGACTCGGTGTCAGCCAGGATCTCGACGTCCGCCTCGTCGCGGCCGGCCGAGTGCTCGCGCCAGATGTATTCGAAGTAGGTTGCGAAGCCTTCGTTCAGCCACGCCTCGGACCAGTCGCGGCAGGTGAGGAGATCGCCCCACCACTGGTGCGCCAGCTCGTGCGCGACCAGCGGCTGGACGTCGTGATCCAGCGCGGCGCGCTGGTCGAGCAGGGCGAGATCCGTCAGCGTCGTCGCCGTCGTGTTCTCCATGCCGCCGAAGATGAAGTCGCTCACCGCGATCTGGCTGTAGCGAGCATGCGGGTAAGGAACGCCGATCTTCTCGGCGAACAGGTCGATCATCTCGGGGGTGCGGCCGAAGCTGCGGCGCGCGTCTTCCTCACGTCCGGGGGCCGCGTAGTAGTACACGTCCACGCCCGAGCGGGCGGCGCGGTCGCGCACCTCGGCGTAGGGACCGCACACCAGGGTCATCAGGTAGGCGGCGTGGGGGAAATCCAGCGCGTAGTGCCACCGGGTCCGTCCGGCGGGGAGATCCTGCCGCTCGCGCAGCTCGCCGTTGGAAAGCACGAACAGCCCGGCCGGGGCCGTGCAGATGACTTCGCTGGTCGCCTTCTCGATGGGCGCGTCGACGCACGGAAAGTAGTGCCGCGAATCCTCGTCCTGTCCCTGGGACCAGCACGAGAGCGGCCGGTCCGGGTGGGCAGCGTCGGGGTGGACGAAGTACAAGCCGCGGCGCGGGGCGCAGCGGTAGCGGACGGACACCTCGAAGCGATCCCCACGGCGGCGCGCGCGCGGAAGCTCGATGCGCAGCCGCTCGCCGTCGTAGTCGAACGCCGCGGCTGGCGCGCCGTCGACCATAGCTTCGGTCACGGTCATCTCGACGGCGTGCAGCTCGACGTGCTTCAGGTCGTCACGGCGAGCGGTCAAGGCCAGCGTTGACGTGCCGGAAAGTCGCTTTCCCGGAAGGTCGAGGTCCACGTCGAGCTTGACGTGGTTCACCCCGACCGGGCGGTCAGGCGTGTAGCGGCTGGGAGTTCCGGCGGGGGCAAAGGGCCGTCGCATGGCGGCGCGATAGTAGCTGAACCTGGGCTCTGGCGACGGAGACGGCGCCGTGTGTAGTCTGTTTCCTCGTGCCGTCATCGGGGGTAGAGAAGACCCACTTCGTGGTGGGGGCCGCGCCGCGCGAGGTCTACGACGTGGTGATCGATTTCGCCGTCTATCCGCGGCTCTTCCCAGAGCTGCGCTCGGTGCGCGTGCTGGAGACCGTCGGGAATCGAGTGCGGGTCGAGTTTCGCGCCACCGTCGTGATCGCGGTCCGCTACGTGCTGGACCTGGTGTGCGATTCACAAACACCGTCGGTAGTGTGGACGTTCGTAGACGGCGATGTGGTCTCGGGATCCGAGGGCGGTTGGCGTTTTACGCCCGAGGGCAGCGGGACGCGCGTCGACTACCGCGCGTCCATGGACGTCAGCGCGCCTCTGCCGGGCTTCGTCCTGCGCAAGGTGACCGACGCGCTCCTCGCCGCGTCCATCCCCAACATGCTCGCTGCCGTTTCTCGCGAAGTCCTGCGCCGCCAGCAGCGCGGCGCCTCGGCACCCTGATCTGCGCAACTTATTCTTGCCCGGGTCCTAAGCCTGGATGAGGCCCCAAGGTCTGGCTCAGCGCAAGAAGTAAATATCTTCTAAGGTCGCCGGTACTGGAGAGCCGCGCCGATGAGGTGGCCGGTGGTGGCGTATCGTGCGGGAAAGGCGGCGAGGCCGCTGCTGCGGTCGCTGAAAAGCGCGAGCATGTAGCTCAGCTCCGCGCGGACGGGGCCCAGATCGCGCGATACGCCGGCGGACACGTAGGTGCGGGCGGCGTCGGGAATGACCGGAGACAGCGTGTCCCTGGGGACCGGGCTGGGGTCGTAGCCCAGGCCGCCGCGTACGCGCCAGTGTTCGGCGATCGGCAGCTCTCCGCCCGCGCGCACGCTGACGGTGTTGTTCCAGTCCTGACGCTCGAACGTGGACAGGTCGGCTTCCGGGGAGCTGTCGGGAAAGCGAAAATAGAACCACTCGAACGAGCTCCAGGTGGCGTAAACGACATCAATCGACAGCCGGAGCTGACCCGCCGTGCGCACCGACGCCGCCGCCGTCACCAGGTGGGGCGTGCGAATCACGGAGCGCACGCGTTGATCGCGGAGCTGCTGCGAAAACTCGGGCGGGACCGTGAAGTCCGCCCGCCCGTCATCGACGCGCAGGTGCGTCGCGGATCGATAGGCCAACCCCAGGCGCAGTCGATCCGGGATCGCCTCCCACAGGAGGCCGCCGTTGCCTCCGAACGCGGTGGCGGTGCCGCCCATGTGGATGCGCCCGTCCTCCTGCGTGAGATCGACCGCCCGGCGTAGCTCGAGAACCGCGTACACCACGCTCATCCCGGCCCCGACCCACAGCCTCGGCAGCACGCGGACCGAGAGGGTGGGGTTCACGTTGATGGATCGCGCGTCGGCGCCGGTGATCTGGTAACGCCCCGGCCAGTCAGCCGGCCACGTCATGCCCAGGCCGTACTGCGTGAACGCGCCCAGCCCCGCCACCACGCGTCCGTCCAGCACCGGAAGCGGGACGGCGGCGTACAGCGTCGGCGGAAAGAAGACGCGGGTTTCGGACGACGACGATGTGCCGGCCGGCTGCAATCGGCTGGCTGTGGTCGACGAGATGATGGCGGTCACACCCGCCAATACCCCCAGGCGCGGGTGCGCCGCCAACCCGGCCGGATTGTAGAAGATGGCGGACGGATCGTCGGCGCGCGCGACGAACGCGCCGGCTTGGCCCAGCGCTGACGGTCCCTGCTCGTAAATGAGAAAGCCGCCGGCGCGCGCGTGCCCCGCCGGGACCGCGAGCAAGGCGACGGCCGCGCCCGCCGCCGCCCGCCGCGCTCCGGTCATGGCGGCAGCACCACGGCGCCCTGCGACGACACGAACCGCGCCGCCTGCGCGGTGATGCGCGGCCAGTCGGGATCACCCTGGCTGAACAGCGCGTTGTGCTGCGCGTTGGGGAAGGTGGCCTCGCCCAGGTTGGTCACGCCCAGAAGGCGCGCCAGAAGCTGCGTGAAACGGTTGAGCATGACGTCGTCCTTGACGCCCATCTGCACCAGCACCTTCTTGAGCGCAATGGGCTTGCCCGTAATCGCGTGAGTCAGCGACCGCGTGGTGACCAGCTCCGCGTAGTTGGCTGGCTCGGCGGGGTCGAAAATCCAGCGCGCGACCAGCTCGAACTCGCGAAACGCGCGGGTGCCGGGGGTGATCCCATTCTTGTCCAGCTCCATGCGGGCCGGGCCGAACGCAGACGACGTCAACAGCGTGTCGATCACGTTGGCGGCCGTCGTAGTGAAGACGCCGACTCGCGGTTGCGGCGCCGCCGCCAGCACCATCGTTGCGATCATGCCGCCCATGGACGTTCCCACGATGGTCGGGTCGGACGCGTCGATGTTCGAGCCCGGCGGGCCCGCGGCCAAGACGCGCAGGAACTGGGCGGTGTCGATGACCGACTGCCGCATGTTGTCGCGTATGGCGAAGAGGTTGTCGGGGTTTATGAAGCCGATGCCCGACGTGATGGGATTGCCGTCGCTCGACAGCTTCAAGCCCGACCCCGAGCAGCGGCGGGTGTTGAAGTCGCATTCGCCGCCGTCGCAGTCGCTCTTGAGCAGACAGATGGACCGGCCGCCGTGATACGGCAGGTCGATGCCCGCCAGCGCCCAGCACTCGGCGGCGAAGCTGTCGGCGGCCGCCAGCAGATCGCGGCGAAAGCGCCCCAGCGCGTGCAGGACGACCGCCACCGGCGGCTTCGAACGTCCCGGCGGCACGCACTTCGGCTGCGCGATGATGTAGGGAACGCGCTCCAGCCGCGTCTTGGTCCAATCGGTCGGGAAGGAACCCGAAAACGCGTCCAGCAGCACGGGCGTCGTCATCTCGCCCTCGACCATGCTGTCGACGTGGGTCAGGCCATAGGTCACGTCGGGCGGGTAAAGCGTCCCGCTGGCAGCGGTGTCCACTGCCATCTTCTCTGGCAGCGCCCAAAGATCGGGCAGCGTCTCGGATACCGTCTGTGTCGAAAACGGGAAGAGAACAGCCACCTCGTCTCGTGACGCTCCGGTCTGCGCTTCGTAAAGCGCGTAGGCGGGGGCGAACGCCATGCGCGCGGCTTCCGCCTCGACCGCCTGGGCATCGGGAATGCCGCGGATCTGCGAGACGCCGTCCTTCGCCAGCGGTGCCGTCAGCCGCAGCAGCGCCATGATGAAGGGTGCGCGCAGCGGCCGGCCCGTGGGGTGACGCGGCGTGGGCTCGGTGCGGATGTCGCTGGTCAGCGCCCCGATGTAAAGCGCCTTCGAGCGCAGCGGCTTGCGCGGGCGGGCGATGACCGCCGTCGTCTCAGGCTCCCAGCCCACGTCGTATTCGGGCGCCACCGTCCCCACAGGCGCCAGCGGCATCGACGCCGGGGTCAGCGTGGCCGCCGCGAGGGTCTGGGGGACCGCCGGCGCTCCCGGAAGAAGCGGCAGCACCACGCCGGCGCGGATGGCGGCCGTGGTGGAGAAGCCGTCCAGCATCCCGAGCTTGAGCTTGAGCTGCTTGAGCGGCTCGGGATCGTCTTTCCCCAGGGGCACATCCAGGCGGCCCTGCGGACGCAGGATGTCGTGGGGAAACGGGATGGGCAGCTCCGCCGTGCGGTCGGTCAGGTCGAACCGAGCGGTGGGCATGGTCGAGATCCGGAATTTCCAGGCGAGCACGATCTCGTCGCGTGCGGCCGGAAGCGGCGCGGCGGCCGCCGCCTCGAGCACCGGCTGCAACGACAGGCGAATCCGCTCCAGCGCCAGCGCGACCTCCCGACGCTCGGCGCGCGCCTCGTCGGGATCCTTCGCCCGGGTCGGTAACGCTTCGGTCACGCTCTCGCACGTCGGGCTATCCAGGTCGCGGCACGTGACCAGCGGCTCCCTTCCACGGAGGAAGTAGAATGCCGGCATGGCGAGGACCGGTTTACCCGCCTGGTCGCGCACGCCGCCGCGAGCGTGGGAGCGCACCACCACGCCGTACACGTGCCCAGGCGAAAACGGAGCGTTCGGTTGAAGGAAGACGCGGCGGCTGGCCCCGTCCCACGTCGCGGAAAAATCCGGCGGTCGCGTGCGCAACGAAGCGGGCTCGGTCACGTCGAACAGCGAAATCGCCCCGATCAGCGAGCTTTCGTCGAGCGGGCCCGAGAACGTCGCCGAGGCGAGCGCGTCCGGCGGGTACCCGTCGAGCTGTGCGAAGTAGACTGCGAGCTGCCGCTCGGCTTCGGTCTCGGTGAGCTCGGGAGGGATGGCGACCATCCCGGTCGCCGGGTCCACCGCCAGGTCGTTGGGAATCGGGATCAGCGGCCGCTCGGCTCCCGGATCGAACTCCGCGAAGACGCGATCTGGCACCGGATCGGACGCCACGTCGACGCACAGGCACGACGGCAGCGCCGCGGGCAGGGCGAACAGCGTGACGAACCGAAGCCGCATTGGTTTCCGCAGGTTTTCCCGCAGGCCGAGCTTCCGGCTGGCGGCGGCGAAGGTCAAGCTGGCGCCCGTCGCGCCCTCCGCTGCGGCGCTTGACGTGCGTGGACCGTGAACTAATGTCACCGACGATGAGCGTGGAGCCCGAGAGGAAGGATCAGCTCGCCGCGCTGGCGTCGCTGAAGATCCACCGGGCTGGAACGCGGGAGGAATTTGGGTCCGGGCCGGAGCCCGAGCTCGGCCGCGAGCGGCACCGGCGGCGCGTGCCCTGGGGCTGGCTGATTCTTCCCGCGGTGCTGGGCGGGGGCGGTTTCTTCTTGTGGAGACCAGCCAAGCAGCTCTACATGGACAAGACGCTGCCGCCGCCGGAGCAGTCGCTGGTCATCCGGGCGGGCGGCCCGCAGGTGCTTCTGACCGCCTCGGGCTACGTCAACGCCGAGGCCGTGGTGGACGTGGGGACGACCATCTCCGGGCGGCTGCGCAAGCTGGAGGTCAAGAAGGGCGACCACGTCAAGCGCGGGCAAGTCCTGGCGATCGTGGACGACGAAGAGCTGGTGGCGCAGCGGATGCTGGCCCGGGCCAACCTGGGCGACGCCGTGCGTACCCTGGACCGAGCGGCGGCGCTGCTCAAGTCGGGCGCGGGGACGCCCCAGGAAGTAGACAAGTCACAGGCGGCGGTCGACGTGGGCCGGGCGAACCTGGCGCTGGTGGACGCGCGCCTCAAGCAGACGCGCATCGTGTCTCCGATTGAAGGCAAAGTGCTGGACACGCTGGCGGATCCCGGTGAGATCCTGTCGATGATGCCGACGACGGCGGCGGCGGGCGGGATGGCGATTGTGCGCCTGGCGGATCTGTCGAAGACCGTGGTCGAGGTGGACGTCAACGAGGCCGACATCGGCAAGCTCACGGTGGGCCAGCCCGCCGACATCCTGCTGGACGCGTACCCGGACAAGCGCTACCAGGGCAAGCTGCTGGAGATCGCCCAGATCGCCGACAAGGCCAAGGCGACCGTGCAGGTCAAGGTGCGCGTGGCCTCCCCCGATGATGACGTTCGGCCCAACATGAGCGCGAAGGTGATCTTCCGCCCGCAGGGGACGAACCTCGCCGAGACCGGGAAGCTGGTCGTGTCGAGGCGGGCCCTGCTGGCTCCTGGCGGGTCTTCGGTTTTCGTTGTAAAGAACGGCCGCATCGAACGCCGGGCCGTCGAGACCAAGCCTGCGGAAGGCGACCTGATCGAGGTGGTCAGCGGCCTCGCTGAAGGAGACATGGTTCTGACGTCGCAGCTCGACCGCTGGCGGGACGGTGACAAGCTGCCCGAAACGAAAAAGAAGTAAAAGAAGTAGAAGAGAGAGGGGAATACATGGCGAGCGCCCTGGTCACACTGGACAAGACCGCGAAGATTTACCGCCGCGGGGACGAGGACGTGAAGGTCTTGGCCGGCATCGACCTCACCATCGCCGAGGGCGACTTCGTCGCGTTGATGGGACCCTCCGGATCGGGCAAGACCACCATCTTGAACCTCCTCGGGGGCATCGACCGCCCGTCGACCGGGAGCGTGCGGGTCAAGAATGTGGACCTCGGCAGGTTGTCCGAGAAGGAGCTGGCCAAGTGGCGCAGCATGAACGTCGGCTTCGTGTTTCAGCTTTACCACCTGATTCCCGTGCTGACGGCGTTCGAAAACGTCGAGCTGCCGCTGCTGCTGTTCAGGATGTCGAAGGCGGAGCGGGCGCGGCGGGTCAAGACGGCGCTGGGAGTGGTGGGCCTGAGTGATCGCGAAGGCCACTTCCCGCGCCAGCTCTCGGGCGGTCAGGAACAGCGCGTGGCCATCGCCCGCGCCATCGTCGCGGATCCGGCGCTGCTGCTCGCGGACGAGCCCACCGGCGATCTCGACGCCAAGAGCGCCGACGAGATCCTGGGCCTGCTCGATGTGCTGAATCGTGATCTGGGCAAGACCATCGTCATGGTCACGCACGATCCCAAGGCGGCGGCTCATGCCCACCGCATCCTGCACCTGGACAAAGGCATCCTGGGCGCGGAGACCGCGGGCGCCGCCAACCCCGGTCAGAGCCGCCCTTTCGGCGCGGCGCCGGCGCTGACCTAGCCTAGCGGCGCGGGCAGACGGGTGGCCAGCGACGACATCGACCTTCGCACCTCCACCTGGTTGGCCGCCGCCGACGGGCGGCCTCGCGAGCTGCGGGTCAGGCGCTGCCGGCTGGAGGTGACGGCCGGGCTGGACGCGGGCCGGTCCCAGACGTTCGACGGGGAGCGTATCCGCATCGGCGCGCGGCGCGGGAATGACATGGTCCTCAAGGACCCGCGGGTGTCCGGCATCCACTGCGAGATCGTGCTGGATGGAGCGGGCTACAGGCTGCGCGACCTGGGCAGTCGAAACGGCACCTTCGCGGCGGGGTTGCGTGTGGTCGAAGCGTTCATCACACCGGGGACGGCTATGCAACTGGGTGATACCAAATTGCGGTTCGAGCCGACCGGCGAATCCGTCGGTATCCCGCTATCGGAGCGCGACGCCTTCCAGGGGCTGATGGGGCGGTCGGTCAAGATGCGCGAGCTGTTCGTCCGGCTGGAAAAGCTGGCCGCCACCGACGCCACCGTGCTCATCACCGGTGAAACCGGGACGGGCAAGGAGCTGGCCGCCGACGCCCTGCACAAGGCCGGACCCCGGGCCAAGGGGCCGTTCGTCGTCGTGGACTGCGGCGCCATCCCGGGCAGCCTCATCGAATCGGAGCTGTTCGGCCACGAGAAGGGCGCGTACACCGGCGCCGATCGATCCACGGACGGGGCCTTTCAGCGTGCGAACGGCGGGACCCTGTTCCTCGACGAGATCGGGGAGCTGGCGCTGGAGCTGCAACCCAAGCTGCTGCGGGTCCTCGAGCGGAAAGAAGTGCGCCGCGTGGGCGGCACCCGGACCGAGACCATCGACGTGCGCGTGGTGGCCGCCACCAACCGCGACCTGGCCGTCGAGGTGAACCGAGGCGCCTTCCGAGAGGACCTGTACTACCGCCTTTACGTGGCTGGCATTCATCTACCCCCGCTGCGCGATCGGCCCGAAGATCTTCCGCTGCTGGTGGCGCACTTCCTGGCTTCGATTCCCGGCGGCGAAGACCACAACATAAATCCCGAGACCATGGAATTGCTTTCGCGGCATCCCTGGCCGGGCAACGTCCGCGAGCTGCGCAATGTCATCGAACGGGCGGTGCTCTTGGCCGAGGTGCCGGCGCCGGGGCCAGCGCGGGAAGCCGTAATCGAGCGCAGCCGCGCGCCGGGCCGAGCCGACGATGACAACGAGGGCGGCCTGATGGTCGACGTCAGCATCGCTTACAAGGACGCCAAGGCCAGCGTCATCGAACAGTTCGAGCGCCGATATGTGTCGCTGCTGCTCAAGAAATGCGGCGGGAACGTCTCGCGGGCCGCGCGCATAGCAGATCTGGACCGGATGACGATCTACAAGATCCTGACCCGCCACGGCATCGACAACCCGCGCGACTGATCACCCCCCTCGAGCGCCCGCCCGGGCGCCCGCCCGCCGCATGCTACGATCTAGCCTCCTTGTCTGGCTCAGCACGTGTCGATGCCGCTTCGCCCGGCCCCGAAGAGCTGATGGGCATCACGGTGCGGCGGTTCGCGGGACCGGCGGTGTACGTGGGTCAGCTGTCGTCGATCAGGATCGTGCACCTGACGGACATGCACGTAGGGCGCGTGACGCCGCTGGAGGTGCAGCGCGCGGCGGTGCGCTTGGCCAACGCCCAGGCGCCCGACCTCATCGCCCTGACCGGGGACTTCGTGTGTCACAGCCAGGCCTACTTGGACCAATTGACCGAGGTCGTGCGCGGCTTCGCGGCACCCGCGATAGCCGTGCTGGGCAACCACGATCACTGGTCCGGAGCCGACGAGGTGCGGCGCGCGTTGCGCCGCGGCGGCGTCGAGGTCCTCGACAACCGTCACACGGTCATCACCGTGCGCAACCAGCCTTTGCAGGTGGTGGGGCTCGACGACGCGTATACCGGCCACGCCCGCCGGCAGGAGGCGATCAAAGGACTGCGCTCCGATCTGCCCACCATCGGCCTTTCCCACATCGCCGAGGAGGCGGACGGCCTTTGGCACTGCGGCGTTCCGTTGGTCCTGTCCGGTCACACCCACGCCGGCCAGCTCACGGTGGCTCGCCTGCACGAGCTGCTGGTCGGAAAGCTGGGCGGGCACAAGTACATTCATGGTCTGTACGGCAAGCGGAAGACCGCCGCCGACGTGACCCACGGAGCCGTCTACGTCGGCGCTGGCATCGGGTCGGCGATCATGCCCTTGCGACTGGGCGAGCGCGGACGGCGCGAGATCACGGTGTTCGAGCTCGGCCTGGCCCCCGGCGCCTTCCACGAGCATCACGCCGAGCAACAGGCGCGCAAAGGCCGCAAGCCCAGCGCCGCCCAGATCCGCAGGCGCGCCGAATACGTGCTGCGCAAGCGCATCCAGCGAGAGACCGGCAAGTTCCGCCGCGGCTTCTTCCGGTAGCCGGCATCGTTTCACACGACGGCTATGGGCCCCCAACGAGGTCGAGGCCAGTCGGCGCAATGGCGGCGTAATTCCACCCCTCCGGATTACGATTAGGGGATGAAGTCGACGCAGCAGCCGCCCACGCAGGCGGTGCGGGGCGGGCAGACGCCGGGGCCGCCCGCGCTGGGAGTGCATGAGCGCTGGCCGCCGGGACACATGTCGTCGGGGACTATGCAGGCCGACAGGTCGAACAGCATGAAGATGAGGGCCTTTTCTTGCGGGGTCAGGGTGGTGGTTCGGCAACCCGTGGGAAAGCGACGTGAGGGGCTCGACTGGTCGCCGGACGAGACGTGGATGTCGCTGAGCACCACGCGTCCGCACTGGTCGGCGGGGGCCATGGTCATGGGGGTGTTGAACGTCAGGTACTGCACCGACGTAGGGGTCGAGCTGTAGATCCAGCGCTGCGCGACGTTGACGGCGTCGACCGTGTGCTGGCCGGCGACGATCACCAGTTGGCCCAGGGTGGTCGAACCGCCGACGTTCAGTAGCCACTCGGCGATGGCCTGCCCCTTGGGGAAGGTCGTGTCGATGTCGGCAGTAAAGGGGCTGGGCAGGTCGTCTTGATGATTGAACACCGCCGCCGTCGGGAACGGGGCGGGGCCCAGCTCGATCCAGTAGTTATGCCAGTGAGAGGCGAACACGCGGCCGCCCAGGTTGGCGTAGTCCTGCATGGCTTGCAGGTCGGCGGGGGTTTTGTTTTTGGCGTCCTGAGTCCCTTCGCACGAGAGCAGCACGACGTCGTACCGCTTGAGGCTGCCGACGGTGCTCCAGAAGGTGGTGGCGGGAGAAAAGTCCGCGCCTCCGTTCAGCGACGAGTCGTATTTGTTGGCCCCCCCATGACCGGCGAACAGGTTCACGCGCCCTGCGCTCGCATCCGGTGTGAATTCAGAATCGGCGATGCCCACCTTGCGCAACAGACACTCGAGGGCGTCCGCCCCACCGGTGGCCAGGGCGATGCGCGGGATGTCACCCTCGGACTTGTCCCTGGGAAGGCGCGATTGGTTGACGTCGGTGATGGGATTTTCGACGCACGCCGTGACCGTCGGGACGGTGACTTTGCGGCGCCACTTCCCCACCTGCATCACCAGGGGGATGTCGTTTCCCACGGGGACGTTCTTCAAAATGAAGCGGCCGCGGGTGTCGGTCGTGGTAGTGACGATGGGGCTGCCAGACAGCATGGAATCACACTTGTTGCACGACGCCTCGGCGGGCAGCGGAGCCAAGGGAGCGTTCGGGACGTAGACGTTGACGTTATAGAGCGGCAAGTTTCCGGCAGGTATGTAGACCGTGCCGCTGATCGACGAGCTGGTGCCTGCGGGGCAGTTTACTTGCTGGCATCGCAAGCCGACGCAGGCGGGTGGTCTGTCTCCCGTCGTCGGAGCGTCCAGGATGGCTCCGGCGTCGCGCGGGCTGCCGCCTGATCCTCCACCGCCCCCGTGGCCCGCGCTGCCTCCACCGCCGGCCGCGGCGGCCCCGCCGCCGTCATCAGTCGCCCCGAAGCGTCGGTTTCCGTCGAAGCTGCATCCAGCCGCCAGCAATGCGCCGCCCATCAGGCCGCGCACGATCCAAACTCGACAACCTGCATCCCCCGGCGCGCTCATGCGCTCAGCATACACCTCGCGCCTCCGCGCAACGAAAGCGATTAACGATCACAACTACGCACGGGGCTCAGCGATCAGACTCTGCTCCCATCCGCTCCCCCACTCCGACACCCCCACTCTGACACCACCTCACCGACACCACCTCACCGACACCACCTCACCGACACCACCTCACCGACACCACCTCACCGACACCACCTCACTCCCCCCACGTCCCCGCCCTCCGGCCTCCCAGGCCCTCCTCACCGGCGCTCCGTCCACCCCGCCGCCCATCCCGCCCCAGGTTTTCCGCATCCTTTCGCTGAAGCCCCGTGCGTCCTTCCGCCATCTTCACCAAGAAGCCAACTGAAGCATCCTGCGCATAGGGACCCGACCTCTCACCCTGATCGTCATCGCGCTCGTCGTGAGTCTGTAGACACGACCTGACGACATCTTTCACCTGCTGATGAGTCATTCCGGCTGTCTCAATCTCTCGCTTCATTGCAAGGGCGGTGGCTCGCCCGAGCTCTCCCTGTGTTCGTACGCGCCGTGCTGCTCGTACACGGCCGGCGCATCGTTCGCGCTCTCGAATGAATGACCCTGTAGCAACCCGCGCAGCACATCGGTGGGGGTCACGATGCCCGCCAACAAGCCGGCCTCATCCGTGACCAGCAGGCGGTGGATCCCTTCACGCACCATGAGATCGATGGCCTTCATGACCTTCTCGCCCTCCCGAATGGCGAAGATTCCCGGCGTCATCACGTCGCGCACGAGCCGCGCGCCTCGCTTGCCTTCGGCCGCGAACGCGCCGGCCCGCTCGGGATCGATGAGATCGGTCTTCGACACCACGCCGACGATGCGCCCGGCCGCGTCGCGCACGGGAGCACCGCTGATGCCGTGAACGGCGAAATAACCGGCGGCCTCATCGGTCGTCGCGAACGGTGAAAGCGTCAACACATCACGGGTCATGATTTCGCTAATCGTTGCCATCGATGACGTTTGAGTACTCAAGAGCCATGCCAGACTCTCGGCGGTCTGCGACAGCGGCCTTTGCGCGGAGATTGCGTATCCGGACCTACCGCGAACGTACCGTTCGGTAACGCACGGACGCTCGCGGTAACGGTCCGCGGGATTCATCGCAAATCGCCGCCTACCTCCTCGAGATTGTGCTTGAGCGTGCTCAGCGATTGGTGGGAACGCACTTGCGCAGGCAAGAGATCGATCTCCACCACCTGGCGCGACGACGCGTCCAGGTCGTTCAGGCTCTGGCGATACTCCTTGAGCCCGTGGTCCTCGCCCTCTTCCAGCGCGGCGATCGCTGCGGCAGGTCCGAGGGCCTTGGCCCCTCCCTCGAACAGCTTGGTGAAGGCTCCCCAAGGCCCCGAGCCCTTGGATGGCTGGCCTCCCAGCAACAGGATCTGCTGGCGTAGCCGCTCTACGCGCCGCTCATGTGACTGCAGGCACTCCTCCAACACGTCCCGCGCCTCGAGGTTCCGCAGCTTCTCCAGAGCTTGGCTATAAGTTTCGCACGCAGAGATTTCTCCGCGCAGCAGCGAGTTCAAGGTCGTGACGGATTTCTCGGTGCTCTGTTCGGTGGTCAACATGGCGTTCCCTCCTTCGATCGTCGTTCTGTTAGATCGGCCGTGGCTACAACGTGGCCACGACGGACAGACCCCACAAGTACAGCGTCGCGTCGATGCGGTCCGGTTACGGGTCCGGCTACGGAAGGAGGCCCAGTCTCTCGGCGAGCCCGGACGAACGTTCGATGGGCCGCTCGACCGCGCCTTGGAGCACGGCTTCCGTGCCGACGATGACGATCGAGATGCGGCTGCGCGTGACGGCTGTGTAAACGACTTCACGGGTCAGAAGCGGCATATTCGCTTCGGGCAGGATCAAAGCAGCGTGGTCGAGCTCGGTGCCTTGGGCCTTGTGCACGGTCAGCGCATAGGAGAGCGCCATCTGGCCGCCCAGACTGGCTGGGGCGAACACGGCGAGGGCGCCGTCCGTTGCCGCGGCCGGGAAGACCGCCAGCGCTCGGCCGCAGCGGTCCGAGGCGCTGTCGGTCACGTTGAGGATCAGGCCTTGGTCTCCGTTGAGCAGGCCCCGCTGGTAGTCGTTGCGCAGCACCAGCACGGGATCGCCCGCGACGAAGGGCGCGCCAGCGTTTCCGGCCAGACGGCGGTGCAGGATGGCGTTGAGGGCGCCGGCACCGGTGGGGAGCGCATCGCTTCGGGTCAGGCACAGGATGCGGCTGCCATCGAAGTGTCGCAGCAGGGCATGGATCTCGGCGGTGTCCGCCGGGTCGAACATTCCGTCGTGGCGGCGGTAGACTTTCGCGATCCGGCGATCGAAGTCGGGCGCAGCGCGGATCCGTTCCGTCCACCACCGTTCCAGGAAGGCGTCCCGCTGCTCTGGAGCGAGCCGCTCGACGCCCGAGAAGCCGACATCCGCCGCGCGGGCACGCTGGATCGGGCCGGTCGAGCGTCCGGCGCCGACTTGTTCGGCGAAGGCGTGGAGGTCGCGGCCCGCCGGCCGCGCGACGTCGACCCGGAACGGGCGGTCGAGGCGCACCGCCAGGGGGGCGAGGTCGCGGAAGACGGCGCCCGCGTTCACCGACGGGATCTGATCGGCATCGCCCACCAGCAGCAGACGTGCGTCCGCGCGGACGGATGACACCAAGTGCGCCATCAGGAGCAAGTCCACCATCGAGCACTCGTCGACCACCACCACCCGGTGGGGAAGCTGGTTCTGCGCATGGTGGCGGGCGCCGTCGGGTCCCATCCCGTACCCGAGCAAGCGATGCAGGGTCTCGGGCACGATCCCGGCGGTTGCGGAGGCAGCGGCGTCGTTGCGCAGGGCTTGCCCGAGACGGCCGGCCGCCTTCCCGGTCGGGGCCGCCAGCGCGACGGCCTCGGGAGGAATGCCGTGGGCCAGCAACGCGCGCACGGCGGCAGCGATGACGAACGTTTTTCCCGTTCCCGGGCCGCCGGTGACGACGGTCAGGGGACAGGTCAGCGCGGCGCGCACGGCCTGGAGCTGGGTCGGGGACAACCCGGACAGGTCGGCGGGTCCGGCGATCGCGCGGGCGGCCTCGGCGGCGACACTGTCGATCAAGACGCGCCCGCGCCGCGCCGCCACCAGCGCGGCCAGGCGCTCCTCGGCGCGGAGCATTCTCTGCTGATAAAGGAACGTTCCTCGCGCGGTTCGCTCGATCAGAAGCGGGGCGTGATCACCGGCACCGGCGTCTCCGATGATGGGACGGTCCGGACGGTGCGGATCGCCGAGCGAGGCCACCAGCCGGGCGAGGACCGGCAGATCCGCGTCGCGGGCGCCCACGGTCCGCAGCACGCGGACGAAAGATGCGTCGTTGCCGGGCGAACCGTGGCCGCCGCGGCGAGCCTCGGCGTCATCGCCGCCGCCGACGCCGCCGAGGGCCAGGCGCGTGCTGCCCTGGCGGGCGCACCACAGCGACGCCAGCGCCAGGAGCATCAGGGCGCGGCGCTCGTCCACGCTGATCTCTCCTGCGAGACGCGCGAGCTCCCAGGCCAGATACACCGCCTCGTCTCCCAGGTCGTTCTCGCTGGCCGCCGCGCGAAGATCGTCCGGGAAGGGAGGCACCTCGGTTTCGGCGGCGGGGGCCACGTCCGCACCACCCCAGGCCCGGAGCGCCGTCCCGAGCGGCGTCAGCGGCGTCCCGAGGGGCTGCTTCACGCTCACCGCACCTCCTGGTCCCAGGCGCGGACGTCGTCCCAAGCAGGGCGCTGGAAGCACAACGCTTGCGTGCCGTCGCCGTCGGTGCGCATGCCCCGCAGGAAGCAGAACACCAGCCCGCCGAAACGGTCGTGGTGATCCGACGGAGTGTGGATGTCCAACGCCTTGATGAAGGCGAGCGTGTATAGACGCGCCTGCAGCGCATAGTTGCGCGCGACGTGGCTGGCCACGGCGGCGGGAGCGTAGTCGGGCAGGAGGTCGCTCTTCCAGTCGACGAAGTAGACGCGGCCCGCGTGCTCGAAGACGAAGTCGACGAAACCTTTCACGAACCCGTCCTGCTGCGGGGCCGTGCCGGCCCGAAACGGGTAAACAAACTCCATCTCGCGCAGGTTGCGTCCGGCGCCCGCCGCGGCGAGGCAAGGCAGGGTACCCGCGTCGTCCAGCCGCACGGGGGCTGTCAAGGCCGCGTGGACCAGCCGTTGGCTGGGCCCGAGAGCGGCGGGCTCTCGTCCGTGGCGCGCCATACAGCGCCCGAACAGCGCCCGCACGTCGTCGCGGGCTGCCCACGCCCACAGGGGAGGGCGCTCGCTCAGCGGACCCAGCGCCACTTTCTCCATCAGCTCGTGCAGGTAGATGCCGACCGCCGGCCCGCCCGGCAGTTCGCCCTCCGCAGGCTCCACCGCGGCGGGCGCTGCATATCCGCCCTGGCTTGCCTTGAGGCGCGTGTACGACGTGATGGCAAAGCCTGTGTGCCGTCGGGCCAGCTCGGCGAGGTCGGAGGCGTGGTCGGCAATCGCTAGAAGCTCGGGCGGCGGTTGCCACGCGGCGGGCGGGGCAGGGGGCGAGGGCGTGGCGAGCTCCGGCGCCGTCGGGCCGCCGCTGCACGTGACGGTGTCCACGCGAAACAGCCGCGACAGCGCGGGCGAAGCGGCAAGCCCGCCGGCGATGACACGAAGACGGCGGTTCAGGTGCTTGTAGCATCCGGCGAGGCGCTCGAACGTCTCGACGTCCGTGATTTCGCGCGCGCCTTCCTCTTCCTTGACGTCGGGGAAATACGGCAGGTACAGAAGCGACCGCGCGCGGGTCAACCCCACGTACAGCAAGCGCTGGTCTTCGCCGGTCCGCTCGTGCTCGACGGCATCGTCCACCCGCGGGTCGTTGGGCTTGCCGACGTGGGCCATGCGCCGCGTTCCGTCGTGCCAGACCCTGACCGACCAGCGGCGATGCGGAAATCCTGAGAACCCGCCGTAGAGGAACACGACCTCGGCCTCGAGACCCTTGGCCATGTGCATGCTTAAAAGCGCGACCGAGCTGCCGTCGCTCTCCAGCCGCTGGAGGTCGCCGATCTCACCCGCCGCCTTGTTCTTGGCGATGAGGCTGCCCAGCGACAGCAGCAGGTCGCGCAGCGTCGGACGCGCGCGGCCAGCCTCTTCCAGCAGCACCTCGAAGATGTGCAGGTAGTTGATCAGCGCGCGTTCGCCGCCGTCTCCGCCGCCGGCCGCGCCCAGGAAGATTTCCCGCCGCGCCAGGCCGCTGTCCTCCACCAAACTGGAAAACAGCGCTTCATAGTCGTGCGCGTCGGCCAGCGCCTTCCACGCGACCAGGCGCGCGAGCAGCGGGTGTCCGTCGGGCGGGTCTGCGCAACGTTCCAGGTCGGCCAGGGCGATCCCGAAGAACGGCGTCAGCCAGGCGCGCAGGCGCTTCGAGCGATCCCGCGGATCATCGATGGCGGCCAGGACGTCGCGCACGCTCTTGGCCTCATCGGTCTGCAGCAGGCCGGTCTGCTTGTAGTGGGCGTGGCGGATCGAGGCGTCGCGCAGGGCGGCTCCGATTTCGGCGGCTTCGTGGCGCGTACGGGTGACGACGAAGATGTCGCGCTCGGTCAGGGGGCGCGGCCGGTCGCGCGGGCCTACCCGGGCTCCCCCCGCCAGCAGCGCGCGGATTTCACGCGCGATGCGGCTCGCCAGCGCGCGCTTGACGTCGGCGATGCGCGGCGCGCGACCCTGGGCCACCACCCGCAGCAGCCGCACCGGTTGCGCGTTGGCCCCCGCGCCGTCCACCGCCGCCAGCTCGGGACGAGCGCACGTCGCTCCGCCGTCGTCCAACGACGGCTCACTGAAGAAACGGGCGAACGCGTCGGGCTTCAGGATCTCGTTGACCGCCTCGATCAGCGGCGCCGTCGAGCGGAAATTGCGCGACAGCGCGACCGCGCTGCCCCCGGCGGCGGCGATCTCCCCGACCGCGGCGGTGTAGGTGGCGAAGTCGGCGCCGCGAAAGCCGTAGATCGCCTGCTTGGGATCGCCCACCACCACCAGGGAGGCTGCGGGCGCGGATTCAGAGCCCGCGCGGTCGAAGAAGATAGTGCGGAAGATCTTCCATTGCAGCTCGTCGGTATCCTGGAACTCGTCGATGAACGCGTAGCGGTACTGGCGCCGCAGACGCTCGGCAAGCTCGTCGCCCCCGGGCCCCGCCAGGGCCGCAGCCAGCAGCTCGAGCATGTCCTGGTAATCCAGCAGTCCGGACTCTCGCTTTCGCCGATCGACCGCCTGGATCACCGCCGGCAGGAAGGTCTGGACCAGGGCGGCCGGGAAAGGCACGGCGGCGGCGTCCAGCGCCTCGAACGCCGGGACGAAGCTATCCGGCAGCTTGCCGCGCAGATAGCTGAACAGGTCGCGGCGCTCGTACTCGTCCTGGGCCCGTTCGATGCGCGCCAGGATCTCCGCGGCTCCCGCGGCCCCGTCGCACACCGCCAGCAGGGCGTTCACGCGGCGGCAAGCGGCGGCGCCCTGGCGGTCCTTTCGCCCCGCCAGCTCGGCCCGTCGCGCGCCCAGCTTGGCGAACTCGGCGGCGGCCGTCTCCAGCCGCTCGGCGTCGAACGCCGGGCCGAGCTCGCCGCGCGCCTCCACGCTTTCGTAGAGCAGGTTCTCGATGTCCTGGACGGTCTTGCCGAGCCCGAGGGTGGCGAGCAGGTAGGCGCGCGGCTGTGGGCGACAAGCCAGATCGCGGCGCAGCACGTCCTTGAAGGCGGCTGAAAAGGCCGCGCGCGCGTCGATCAACGTCTCGGCGAACAGACGGCGGCCGGCGAACGCGTTCTCGGACAGCACGCGGTGGCAGAAACCGTGGATGGTGAACACCGCGGCGCGATCGAAGCCGGCGAGCGCCCGTTGCAGCCGCGCCCGAGCGCGATCGTCGATGGTCCAGAACGAAGAGGCGGTGGTGGACGTCTCCACCGTCGTTGCCGACAGGAGGCCGCCGATCTTGGCGCGGATACGCGCCTTGAGCTCGGCGGCGGCCTTCTCGGTGAAGGTCACCACCAGGATCTCGTCGATCCCAGCGCCGCTGGCGAGCAGCCGATCCATCACCAGGTGCTCGAGGAGATAGGTCTTGCCGGTGCCGGCGGACGCCTGCACCACGCCGTGCCTTCCCGTCGGCAAGGAGTCCAGCTCGGGCGGCCGAGGAAATCGAAGGGGCGCGCTCACCGCCGCGGTCCCTGCGCGCGCCCGCGATCGGGAGCCTGCGAAATTTGAAGAGCAAAGTACGGCGCGAACCGGCGCGCCACGATGGCGGCGGCCTCCGCCTGCGGAGGCACCGGGTAATCTTCCGCGCCCGGGACCGGCCCATAGTGCGAGCTGTGGCGATTCCAACGATCGAAGCGCAGGTCGTCGGCGATCTCGATCAGGCTCTTGTCGGATTTGTTGTGGACCTTCCACACCGCTTCCCACGGAAAAAAGTGCGCGTGGGCGCCCGACCACAGGTCGCGGAGCACCGCGACCAGGTAGCCCCGAGCGTCGTCCCGGCTCACCGGCCCGAGCAGGATGCGCGCCGGACGGTCGGGATCATCAGCGAAGCACACGATGATCTCATGCGTGCCGGGGGCCAGCGCGCCCGACGCCGCGAGGATGACGTGATCCAGGAACCCGCGTAGCCCGAGCTTCTGAACCCGATCCGCCCCTTTAGGACGTCGTCCCGTCAGGATCAGAGAGCCGCGCGGGGCTTCGATGATGGGCTGGGTCCTGCCCACGACTTCCACACGCAGGCGCGTGACGCCGCCCACCCCGTCGACACCGCTGCCTTCGCCCGCCGGGACCGCCACGTCCAAGATCACCGGTTCCAGCCAGGTTTCGTCCGCGCCGTGGCCGCCGTCCGCGCGGCCGAAACGGAAGGCCCGCGGGCCGGCGAAGCTGCGGGCGCTCCCCGCGATCAGCGCGATGGTTTGCAGCCACGCGGCGAGCACTTCCTGATGACCCGCCCGTTCCGCCGTGCCGAACACGCCGGTGGGCAGCACGCCTTGTAACTCGCGCACGAAGGCCAGCTCGGTGTACGCGCGCGCCAGGCGAGCCGGGTCAAGGCCGCCGCCGCCCGCGGCAGACGGATCGCCCGCCGCCCGCCCAAACGCCGCGCGCAACAGCGCCATGGTATCGATTCGCGTGGCGCTGAACGTCTCGTCCTGGCGGGCGACGACGTCGTCTTCGTCGTCGGCGTCGCGCAATCCCAGAAGGATGCGCGCCCAGCCCTGCAGCGGGCACTCGAGGAAGCGCCGAATGGCGGACAGCGACACGACCACCGTCCGATCCGGCCGCTGTGACGGGGCAGGCTCGGGCAACGCGCACAGATCCAGGATCCGCGTCAGCTCCGGGACGGCGTCCCACATCCGTGCCCCCGACGGGAGCGCTGCGGCCACACCCACGCCTGCCGCGGCGGCCGCCCGCCAGTTTTCGCCCAGCGTCATGGCCTGCGCCTCGCGTTCGGCGGGGAGCGACGACGCCCGCGTCAGAGCATCTTGGTGCCGCCATAGCGGGAAACGCCGCGTTCGCAGCGCCAGGTCGTCCTCTCCGCCATAGCGGGTCCGCAGCGCGTCCCGCAGCTCTTCAACCACCGATGACGGTTGCAGCGGATCGCCGGTCAGCACGTCGCGCGCGACGTAAGAAAGGTACAGTCGATCGCGCGCGCCGAGCAGCGTTTCGAGAAACGTCGCGCGATCTCTGTCCCGCGGCGTGACATCCCCCGCCTGCCGGTGGGCCGCCCGCAAGTCGAGCCCACCGGGGCGATCGGCGGCCGGGAACAGCCCCTCTCCCAGGCCCAGCATGAAGACGACCTTGAACGGCACGGCGCGCATGGGCACCGCCGACGACACCACCACCCCTTCGGCCAGGTGCTGCCCGCGGCCGGCCGACAGCGACGACAGCGCGGCCAGGACCAGCTCGCGCGCGACGCGAAAGGACATGGGCCGCCGCGCGTCGAGAGCTTCGAGGTCCTGCAAGGCCCCCAGGCAGCGCAGCAGCGCGCGCTGATCCTCGTCCGTGGAGGCGATCACGTAGGCACCGATGAAAGCGCGCAGGAAGCCCAACCATTCGCTCAGCGCCAGGCGCGCGGTCCTGGCGAAGCGCGCATCGGTGACCAGCGAGCGGACCAGTAATCCCAGGGACGCCGCGCTCGCCGCTTCGTCGGCGTCGACCTCGAACGGCAGGTAGGCCTCGGCCCCCACCGTCAGCGGGCGTGGGTCCTCGCCGCCGCCGTCGCCCCTGCCGCCGCCGTCGTCCCCGGCCATGAACGCGCCCAGCGCCAGTCGCTTGCATCCCTGGTCCCAGTTCAGGAGGTCGCGCTCGATGTACGTGCCCTGATGGTCCGCGCGGTCGGCGCCGTGCACGATCCCCAGGCCGTCGCAAAGCCGCGCCCAATCGACGGCGATGGCGTCGGGGAAGCGCGCCATCACGCAAGGATGCGTCATCGCCCGCAGGATCTCAGCGCGCGTAAACCCGCCCGTGGGTATGGCCAGCAGCCGATCGATGGCGTCGACGACGCGGCTGTCGCCCGACAGCGGAACGTCGATGAAGCTGTGAGGCAAGTCGTGCTGCGCTCGAAACACAGCCTGCGTGTGGTGGAGATACGTGTCCTGCGTCGGGCCGGGCAGGATGACGGCGATCTCGTTGAAGCGCAGCGATTCGTCGGCGCGCACCAGCGCCCAGATCTCGGCCGCGGCCACCTCCAGCTCGCGCCGGATCCCGGGGCACGCCAGAAATACGATGCTGTCATCCGCGGGCGCCGCCCCCGGCCTCGCAGCGCCGCCGACGCCCAGGACATCGTATTGCAGTCGGCGAAGCAGCGTGTCCTGCTCGGCCCGGGGATCGACGACGCGGCTCACCACGTCAACGCTTGGAATCGCGTCGAGAAACAGGCGCATGCTTTCGTGCGCGGGGCGGCCCCACGCACGCAACGCGACGAGCGCGTCCGTGGCTGGCTCGGGCGGCGAGACGTCCGTGCCGCCGGTCGGCGCGGCCGGCGCGTACACAAAGACGTCAGCCGCCTTCGCCAGCAGGCCGAGCGCCCGGTGAAACGTTCCCGTCGCGTACGAGATCCCGAAGACGTGAACCGGGCCGCGAACCTTCAAGTCCTCCGGACGCGCCTGGTCCAGCGCGGCCGCCAGCGTCAGCCACCGCGTCTTGGTCGCCTTTTCGCGGCGGTCGATCAGCCCCCCGCGTCCCACCATGGCGAGCCACAGCCGCCGCTGCCAGCCCGCCACCGCGACCGCTCCCGCGCCACCGTCGGTGGCCGTCGTCGAACGTTTTTCAGGCGCGGCCCACGCCGCCAGCATCTCCGGCCGCGACAGCCCGTACTCGTCGTAAAGCGGGGCCAGCTCCGCCGCCAGTTGATAGCGCCGCAGGTCGACCGCCTCCGGCCGCTCCCCCGCCGCCCGCAGGTAGGCGACGACGGGCGCCAGCTCAGGATCGGCCAGCGCGGCGTCGTCGTGCAGGAGATCCAGCAGCATCGCCATCATCTGCTGCGTGCCCAGGACCCGGGTTCCCGGGTAGGCGTCCTCGAGAACGTCGGTGAGGAATGCCCTGAGGAACGCGGCGCGAACGTTCGCTGCGACGCCCGTGGCACGCGCGATCCCAAGCTTGACGTAGGTCTCGACGCTGCGATTGGGCACCACCAGGTACGTGGGGTCGAACAGCCCGCGCCCGGCCCTCGCCCGGACCGCGCGCACGTCCGCCGCCAGGGCGTCCAACAGCTCCTCGGCGCGGTTCGAGACCACCAGCCGCATCGACCTAACGCCTACCACGTTGTCCCGCGTCGCCGCTCTCGGCTCTCCAGGCGCCGGGCGGGAGATCGGTGGGCAGGATGAAGTCGCCGAAAGCCACGCGGCACAGGCCCAGCACGTGACTGCCGAGGGCTGCGAAGATCCGCCGCACCTCGTGGTACGCGCCCCCGACGATGGTGATGGCCGCCCAGACCACCGTGCCAGCCGGCGCCGGCAAAGCGGCCGGATGCACGTCGGCGGAGCTCAGCGTCGCCAGCGCCGCGATGCGCGGATGATGACCGTCGTCCAAAACCAGGTCGCCGTGATCGGGCGGCGGCCGGAACGGGCGCGCCAGCGCGACGTGATAGGTGCGCGGGACCGCGTGCTTCGGATGCGTCAGCCGATGGACCCAATCGCCGCTGGTCGTCCACAGCAGCACGCCGGTGCTGTCCAGGTCGAGCCGCCCCACCGGACGCAGCTCGCGGAAGAGCGGCGCCGCCCTCAGGAGCTGATACGCGGTGGAGTGAACGGGATCGCGCAGAGCGGTCACCACCCCTGCGGGCTTGTGCTGCAACAGATGGTAGACGTCGTGAAGCTGAACCGGCACGCCATCCACCCGGACCGTCCAAGGCCCGTCCCCGTCGAGCGTGGTCCGCGCGCCGTTGAACAGACGGCCCGCCTGGTCCGCCGCGCGCCCCGCCTCGATCAGGCGGACCGCGTCGGCGCGCGAACAGCCGAGGTTGCGCGCAACAAGCTGCGACAGGCGCGGCACAGAGGGTCCTACCTGCCCCGGCTCATCCCGGATGGGAAGAATGAGCGCGCACAGCGTCTTGAAGGCATGGACCCGAAGTCGAGGAATTTTGACACGGTTGGTCAGCTCACGGACAATGGCGGCGCTCAGCATTCACAGAAAGGCGATGTCTTGACACAACGTTTGCATGGGTCGTTCGTCGAACCGAACATGCGACGATTCAACATCGATATTCCGGTCAAGGTCAGGACCGATCCAACCGGACCCTTACAGGCCTCACGAACGGCGAACATCAGCAGGGGAGGGGCCTTCCTGATCATGAGCCCGCCGGTCCCGAACGGAACGCGGGTGCTCATAGAGGCGGAGATTGGCGGCCGCATGGTGCTGGAGGGCGTCGTCGTCCACGGCAGCGATCAGTGGTACCGAGACAAGCGACCCCCTGGCTTCGGCGTTCAGCTGACCCGGGTGGAAGCGCGCTGGACGGATCTCTGCTCGGCGCTGGAAGCCACCGAGAACGAGGGTCTCGACGGCCCGTCCAATAGCCGCGTTCACTAAGCTCCGGGGGAGCAGGGGCGAGGGCACGTATGTGCGGCACGGTTTTTGGATGTGGCGTGCCCACATGCCGCCGCAGCACCAGCCGCAGTCGTCTTTTCCGGGCTCCGCAACGCCCGTCGTCCTTGCGGATCGCGCACTTGTGGGGGCTGCTCTGGCCGAGCCGCTGATCGGCATCCTGCATGAGTTTCGAAACCATCTGACGCTTCTTCTATCGAGCAGTGGCTGGCTGCGAGGGCGTCTGGAGGATCTGACACGCGCCAGCCCCGAGATGGGCGAGGCCATGCGCGACGTGGACGAAAGCATCGAGCGCATGGTGGCCCTGACGGGAGGATTGGATGGAGCCCTCCGCGCGCCGGCCGAATCGAAACCGACGCTCGATCGCGTGGTGAAAACCGCGGTCATGCTGGCCGAGCCTCTGCTCAAGTCTCGCGGCCGCATCACGGTTCGCGACCTTCTGTCCATCGCTGTCCTCAATCGCCGCGGCAGCTTGGAGAGCGCGATGGCGCTGCTCATCGTGGCCGCCGCCGATCAGGCACCCGAGCCTCCGGCGGTAGCGATTGCCGTCGCCACGCGGCAGGCGGAAGCGGGTTTGATGGTCGAGATCTCCTGCGGGCGGGCGGCGCGGTCCGCCGACGCCCGCGCTGTCGACGTCGCGCGCGCTCTGCTGGCGCGGGTGGGCGGCACGCTGAACGTCAACGACAACCGCAGCGGAGGCCCTCGTTTCACCATCACGCTGCCGCACCAGTAGTCGAGCTTGAAACTAAAGGCGCCGAACCAGAAAGCGTCACCTCGCCCTTTTCGAGGCCGCACTGGCCGGCGCCATTTTTTTGGCGATGTAGGCGTCACGCGTGCGGATCGAAACATTTCGTTTCGAAACGCTTTCAGCGCCGGAGCGAGAGCCTCGATGAAGGGAAGGACGAAGGAAGTCTGTATACGAGTCTGAACATTTTAGCAGCTGAAACATGTGAGCCGCAGCGCAACTCTTGCTTGGATCGGACGCAGGGAAACGGTATCTTCCAAATCCGGACATGCTGAGTGAGCCTGGTGCCGCCAGCCCCCGCTTCCGGGCACACCGCGGGAAGCAGGCCGTCAGGCTAGCGCCCTGGGACCTACAGCGCGGCGACCTGCTCGCCTCTCGCTACCAGGTTGAAGCCGTCCTGGGGAAGGGCGCGACCGGTCTGGTGCTGAGCGCGTTCGATCGCGCCGTGCACGTCCGAGTGGCGATAAAGATCATGCGGCCCGAGGTGGCCGACAAGCGCCTGTGGGAGGTGCGCATCAAGCGCGAGCTCCGTATGGCGCGCAAGATCAACCACCCCAACGTGTGCCGCGTCCATGACGTGGACGAGGCCGACGGGCACTGGTTCCTGAGCATGGAGCTGGCGGACGGGGGCTCGCTGCGGCCTCTGCTGCGGCCGTCAGCGCCTGCGCGCGCCTGGGACGAACGCATGGCCGATGCGCGCGCCGTGGTCGCTGGCCTAGCGGCGATCCACGTCGCCGGAATCATTCACCGCGACCTCAAGCCCGAGAACGTCCTGCGCACGGGGGACGGCCGCCTCATCGTGTCGGACTTCAGCCTGGCGGCCACCTCCGTCCAGACCTTGGCCACCATCGGAGTGGGCACGCTGTCCTACATGGCCCCCGAGCTGGCGATGGACAAGCCGGCCACGACCCGGTCCGACGTCTGGTCCCTCGGGGTGGTCCTGCACGAGATCCTGTTCGGCAAACGCCCCGAATCCGATCTGACGGCGCAGGGGCGCGTGTATGAATCGCCGGTCGGTGGGGCCGCGCCGCCGGTCGAGCGGGCGCTGGCACGGCTGTGCCTGGATTGCATGGGCGACCTCCCGGCGTCGCGGCCCGCCGACGCCCCGGAAGTCGCGCGCCGGCTCGAAGAGGCGCTGGCCGCGCGCGATCTCACCCCCGGTGAGCGAGCCCGCGCGGCGGTGCGCCGGTGGGCCGGCACGGCGGCCGCCACCGGTGTCATCGCGGCGCTCTCGCTGGGCAGCGGGCTCTTGGCCCTCAGGATGGACTCCTCACGGGCGCGGCCGGCGGCGGGGGCACCGTCCCTGGCGCATACCGCCGCCGCCGATATGGAGAAGACCCGGTCAGGGAAGATCGAGCCCCAGGGCGTGGGCGCGGATGTGCGGCAGGCGTCGCGCTTGCTGGCCGACGTACCAGGAAAGATCCATTGTCTTTCGGCCCTCCCCGGCGGAAAAGCGCTGCGCATGATCTGGGGCGAAAAGAAGCGCGTCGCCGAGGATCTCGAGATCCCCAGCGGAAGACGTTCGCCCGCCGCCCTCGCCCCCCAGACCTTCGAGCGCGGCTGCCCCCAGCTCGCCCGCGACGGCCGCGTGCTGTTCGAGTCGTTGGACGACCGCGGCCGTCCTCAGATTTCCTTGGCCACGCGGACCGACGCGCGGGACGCCCAGCCGCTGACCCTCGGCTCCGCGCCGCTGTGGCTGCCGCCCCGCGAGGACGAATTCGTTTTTGAGGTCGGCCATGGCCGTGCCGCAATATTCTCCTTGAACGAAATGCAGCAGAGCATCTTGCCGGACAGCTTCGCTCAACCGAAACCCCTGTGGAGCAAGGCCATAAGCCCGGATGGAACAGCTCTTGTCCTTGGTTTTCGCGAAGCTATCGACAAAAGCGTGTTCGTCGGTTACCAGATCGAATCACGAAGCATCGTAGACAGCTGGGCCGTCGGCACCCAAGCAGAGGCGGTCAGAGCGGGCCTGGACGCGGATTCGTTCGTCGCCTCTTTCCGCGAAACCAGTGGACATTGGAGCCTGGCGGAAGTCTCGACTACGCAACGGCTGGCACGACGACTCTGGAGGGCGGTGGACGCGGACGTGGTTGAGTTTGCCCACCTCGATCAGGGCGACGTATTTCTGTTGCGCCGCAAAAGCAGCGACGTGTGGATCACCGGGGCGAACGGAGTCGAGCGGCGCGTGACGACGAGCGGCGCCAACTGGACACCGGCCGTCAATGATGCAGGCGACGTTTTAGTTCAAACCAGGAACGAGAGAGGTTCCTTCGTTATTGGCCTATATCCCTCGGGTGAGAGCAACCCGATAATTTTTACTACCGGACCGATCGACCATTCACCCTCGTTCCTCCCGGACGGGCGCGGTTGGCTGTTCGTCAAAAGGTCCGGAGAGGCCGGTGCGATAATGCGCTGCGAGCCCCATCTTAAGAACTGCGTCGAGCTGGCTGTCGAGAAGGGGTTTCCGGTATCTCCCATCGCGTCTCCTGACGGTAACTCGGTGGCCTTTATCAGTTCCCTGGGAGGATCTGGGGGACGGCTGAGGGTGTTGGCTCCGGATGGTGTGGTTCGTGACCTGGGTACGGTCAGCCTTCATTGCCCACCACGCTGGTCATCCGCCGCTACAATCTCAGCGGTTCAGGGTTCCAACGGACGTCAATACTGGGTGGATATCAATGTCGAGGATGGTCGGGTGGCTCGGAAAGCAAGCCATTACTTGGAACCCGATATGAATTGCAGAAGCCCGTTGGAACCCGTCAACGCACGGGCCCTTGTCCGATCCGTCGTCGCGGAATCGTCGGAAGTTGTGTACCGGGAGCGCGCGCTACAATCGGCCAGCCATTAAGGACAAAAGTCGGGAACGCCAACGCATCCCGTCCAGGGATCCGGCGAGCCGGTCACGGTCTGTGCAACGGCCGACCTGGACGCGGCCGTGAATGAGATCGTTGACGCGAGCGCAAACACCCCAATGAGAATGATCTTCTTCAGCATGGTTCGTTCCTTTCGTTGTTGATTTCGGTTGATTGCGGTCCGTTATGGGCCGCGGCCTCACCTTTGGTGTTAAGCAAGCCAATGGCCACCACGCGACCAGCGACCACCCGGGGTTTCGTGGCCCAGAATACGCATCGGCAAGTGGGTGTTTCGAAACCGGGATGGCTCGGGTGAACGAGGCAGACGAATACAGCCGGACTGATCCGAACCCGAAGCTGAGGGATCAGGCGCCGGCGACGCCGGCGCTGCTCGTCGTGGGCAGCGCGGACCGCCTGAGGCCGGATCTCGGGCAGCGGCTGCTGAGGTTCAAAGGCAGGCTCACCATCGGCCGCCGACCGCCCTCGGACGACGAGGGGGCAGCGGCCTGGGTAATCCGCGATGACCGGCTGGTCTCCGGGCGGCACGCCATCCTGGAGCAGAGCCCGGACGGCTTCTTCGATCTGGAGGATCTGGACAGCACGAACGGCTTGATGGTCGACGGTGTTCCCGTCGAAGGGAAGACGCGGTTGACCAACGGGGCCGTGATCTTCGTCGGAGCCCACGCGGCGGTGTTCCGCCTGCTCACCGACGAGGATGCGGCGGCGATCGAGAGGGAGCTCGCGTCTCCCTTCGGGCCGGTGGCCAGCGCGTCACCGGGCATGGCCGGGATGTGCGATCGCTTGCGGGTGCTGGCGCAGTCCGGCGGTGAAGTGCTGATCACCGGAGAAACCGGCGTCGGCAAGGAGGTTTACGCGCGGGCCGTCCACGCGGCCAGCGGGCGCCGGGGGAAGTTCGTGGCCATTAACTGCGCCGCGCTGCCGCGCGAGCTGGTGGAGACCGAGCTGTTCGGCTACGAGCGGGGCGCGCATTCCCAGGCGCGCGCGAGCAAGGCCGGGCTCATCGAAGAGGCGGAGGGCGGGACGCTTTTTCTCGACGAGATCGGAGAGATGCCGGAGGACGTGCAGGCCAAGCTGCTCCGCTTCGTCCAGGACCGGATGCTGGTGACGGTGGGCGGGACGCGGCCGCGTCGGGTTGACGCTCGTCTGCTAGCCGCCACCAGCCGCACGGCGCCTCCCACGGCCGCCCGGGGAGCGGGGCTGCGCAAGGACTTGGGCGCCCGCTTGGGGGCGGCGCCCGTGCAGCTTCCGCCGCTGCGCGACCGCATCGAGGATGTGGGGGCGCTGGCGGCTCACTTCCAGGGGGCCGAGCCGCGGCCGCTGGACCTGGCGACGCTTCAGGCGCTATGCCTGTATGACTGGCCCGGCAACGTGCGCGAGCTGCAGAAGGTGATCGAGACGGCGGTTTTGCTGGCGCGGGGCGCGGACCGTATCGCCGCGCAGCACGTGCCTGCCAACATCGCGTGCATTCCCGAGCGCGTTTGGACGGGAGGCACGATCACCACGCGCGGTGGCGGCGCGCGAACCCCGACGGCGCCGGAGCTGGAGGCGTTGCTACGAAAGCACAACGGCAACGTGGCCCGGATCGCCCGCGAGCTGGGCCGCAAACCTTTCCAAATTTATCGGTGGACCAAGCGCTATCGCCTGAAACCAGAGGAGTATCGCTGAGATACGAATTCGTAGGACGCCAGACGTTCTTAGCGTTCCGAAACGCTCACGCTTGGGCGGCTTCTTTTGCGATGCGCTGCGCCTCGTTTCGGTCGATCTTGGCCTTGGGCGCTTCGATGGCGTTGGACGCGGGACGGACGTGCGAGCCGTAGCGATCGGCGTACACCTGAGTGAACTCGGCGCCGAACAGGAGAATCTGGGACGAGTAGTAAACCCACACTAGCAGGACGACCAGCGACCCGGCCGCACCGTAAGCGGAGGCGGTGGTGCTCTTGCCCAGGTAAAGGCCGATCGCGAGCTTGCCCACCGTGAAGAGCAGCGACGTGAACGCCGCGCCGATCAACACGTCGCTCCAGGCCAGCCGCACGTCAGGAAGGACCTTGTAGATCATGGCGAAGAGCAACGTGACCACGCCGAAGGAGACGGCGATGTTCAGGATCTGCCCCAGCACCACCCAGCCCGGCATGAAGCCACCCATCACCTTGCCCAGAGCCGCCAAGCCGGCGCTGAGGACCAGCGAGACCAGCAGGAGAAACCCTATCGCCAGGACCATACCGAAAGACAGCAGCCGATCCCGGATGACACCTTTGATGCCGCGTCCGGGCTTGGGGATGACGTTCCACACGGTGTTCAGCGCGCCTTGCAGCTCGGCGAAGGCGCCCGTCGCGCCGAACAAGAAGGCGGCCAGGCCGACGACCGTGGCGATGACGCCCGAGGTGGGTTTGCGGGCGCTTTCCAGCATCGCCTGGATGGCGTGCCCGCCGTCGACCCCGACCAGGCCCTGAAGCTGACCGACGATCTGGCCACGCGCCGCTTCATCACCGAACACGGCGCCCGCGACCGCGATGGCGACGATCAGCATGGGCGCCAGCGAGAACAGCGTGTAGTACGCGAGGGCCGCCCCGAGCCGGGGCGCATTGTCGTCGCTCCACTCCTTGGCGGCCGCCTTGATAAGGGAGAAGCCGGCCTTGAGATGGCCGAGCGCGCCGCCGCCCCGGGGAATCGCTTTCGCTGTCTCGGTCGGCGTCCCTGTCCTGCTGGGGGGGCCCATGGGCACAAATTTAAGGACGGCTCCGGACCGGGCCAGTCCAGGGTCGGTCTGGTCGTGTGATACTGCGGCCGCATGGGCGGCCATGAATCCGGTTGATGCGCTGGCGGCGATGCTGCGGCCCGCGGGCGGCGGCGTGTTCACAGTCTCCACGGGGCGCGCGGAGCAGCTCGCGCTTCAGCGCCGGCTTTACGGCGCAAAGGATTCGGAGGATGTGGGCCGAAAATGGCGCGCATCCCTGGCGGAGATCGCCCGCGCGCGGGTGGCGATCCTGGGCGTGCCGTCGGACACCGGGGCGGGGTTGGCGCGCGGGGCCAGCGCGGGCCCGGCGGCGGTGCGGGCGGCCGCGCTCGACCTGGCGCCGGATTTCCCGGACTGGGCGCGGCGCGAGGCGGTCGTCGACGTGGGCGACGTGGCCGTGGTGCCGCAGCTTCTGCACGACGAGATGACCAGCGAGGGACAGCTGGCGGCCTGCCGGCGTGCGTTGTATCCCACGCTGGACATGGCGGTCGCGGCGACGCTGCCGGTCTCACCGCTTTCCATCGCGGAGCGGACCGTGGACGTATTGCTGGCGATGAACCCAGGGCTGCGGCTGCTGGTCCTGGGCGGTGATCATTCGGTGGCGTGGCCGGTGGTGGCCGCCCTCGGTCGCGCGGTGCGGGAGCCATGGGGGATCATCCACGTGGACGCGCATACGGACCTTTTGTCCCAGCGGCTGGGCATCAAGCACTGTTTCGCGACCTGGGCATTTCACGCCAACGAGGTGCTGGGCCGCGGAGGGCGGCTGATTCAGGTGGGCATCCGCAAGTCGGGGCACGGCCGCGCGCATTGGGAGTCGACCCTGGGCGTCCGCCAGATCTGGGCGGATGAAGTGCGCGGCCGGGGCGAGGCCGCCGTGCTGGACGAGGTTGCGGCGCATCTGCGCGCCCTCGGTGTGCGACGGGTTTATCTGTCGAACGACATCGACGGGACGGACGCGGCGGCGGCGCCCTCGACCGGCGCGCCCGAGCCCGCCGGGCTGACGGTGGATTTCGTTCGAGCGCTGATCGCGCGCGTCGGGAAGGAGGTTTCACTGCTCGGGGGCGACGTCATGGAGGTGGCGCCGACCATCGGCTCGGCCGAGGACGCGCGCCGGACCTGCCAGGTGGGGGCGCGGTACATGCTGGACACGCTGGCGGTGATGAGGTGAAGGCGGCGGCTCCGCGGACGTCCGCGCGGGCGTGGCCGTACGTCGTGGTGACCGCGGCGGCGCTGGTGGCGGCCGGTTGTCGATCCCGGCAGGCGGGCGGGGGAGGGGACGGCGGTGACTCGCGCGCCGACGGCTCGCCTCCGCAGCCGGCACAGGGGGCGCCGGCCGGCGTCCAGGCGACGCCGTTCGGAGCGGGCGCGCTGCTGCGAGGCTGGATCGTGCCGGTCGAAGCCAGCGGAGGTGCTCGGGGCGCGGGCCTGGGCGTCGTCATCGTCGACGTGGGGTCGGGACGGACCTTTGACGATGTGCGTGTCGATGGCGCCGGGTGGTTTCACGTCGCGCTGGCGCCCGGACGCTACGAATTGACGGCGCGCGCCGCCGGCAATCCGGCGAGCCGTGGAGATTCGCAGGTCATCGACGTGCTGGACCGCCAGAGCGCGGTGCTTGCGCTGACGCCCGGGCTTTCCCGAGCTGGCGCACCGGACGCGGCCACGTCCGCGGCCGCCACGCCCCCCGTCGTCGCTGCCGCGTCACTGGAGGTCACGTTGCTCGGCCCCACCGGCAAGCCGGCGTCGGGAGCGTGGGTCTGGGCGTCGGTCACGCCGCCGGCGCGGGACGGGGCGCGCCATCATCAGCAAGCGAGAGCGGACGCCGCGGGCATCGCGCGATTTTCGTCGCTGCCGCCGGGGACGGTCACGGTGGGAGCCGATCATCCCACCGCCGGGTTCATCGACGCCCGCCCGGTCGAGCGCGCTGCTATGCCGGCGCCCACTTCCACCCGACTGACGCTGACGATGGGCGGATCGCTGCAAGGTCACGTGCAGGACATCGATGGTCGGCCCGTGGCCGGCATTCCGGTCTCACTGACCGGTGCGCCAGTGCCGATCGACGGTGGGCCAGACTTCGTGCCCGCGCGGCATCAAGTGACCGACGAGACCGGCGCCTTCCGCATCCATGGCTTGCGCCGCGGGCGGTTTCGGCTGGAAGCCGGCTGGGTAACGGAAACACCCCCCGCGCGTTACCGATTCGGAGCGCGGCCCAATCCGGTCCGCATGGGGTCGCCGCCGCGCCCAACGCCGCTGGCCCTCCGCGCGCCCGATGTGCTCGAGGTGGACGCCGTGCCCGGCCAGCACATGGGTGGGTTGACGCTGTTGCACGCCGTCCCCGACGGGGTGATCGCGGGCCGGGTGACCGCGGGAGGTCACGCCGTGGCCGGCGCGCTGGTAGAGGCCTTCCTGGCGCCGCGCCCGGATCGGTCGGCTCCGTCGGCGGGCCGGGTGTCGGCGGCGCTCACCGATGCGAAGGGATCTTTCCGCCTGCTTCGCTTGCTCCGCGACAGGAAATTCCGCATCGTCGTCACCTTCCCGGGAGCCGAGGCTCGCCACGCGTCGCTGGATGCCGTGGCCGAGGGGACAATGAACGCCGAGATTGGGGGGTGAAAACATCATGAAGCCAGCGCGCACAGTCTTCGCCGCCGCCACCAGCATCGCGGCTCCGGCCGTCGGGATCGCCGTGGGTCTGGCGGTGCTGGCGCCGCGTTCGTCGTCGGCGGATCCGCCCCCGGCGGCCGCGGCCGGGTCATCCGCACTGCTCGGGTTTTCGCCGGCGTCGCGCGCGGCGGAGCTGGCCGCCGAGCAAGTGATGCTGTCGGTTCCCGCGCCAGTCGAGATCCGCAAGAAGCTGCGCGCGTTGACCGAGGAGCCGCACGTGGCCGGCACCGAGAACGAGCGGCAGGCGGCCGAGTACGTCAAGGCGGAGCTGGCGAAGGCGGGCTTCCGCACCGAGCTCGCGCGCTATGACGTGCTTCTCAACCATCCGAAGCGTGTGTCCGCGCGCCTGATCGAACCGGAGGCGCAGCCCTTGGCGACGACCGAAAGCGGCAGCCTGCGCGATAAGGACGCGTTCTCGTCCGACGTGTTCCCCGCCTTTCACGGCTACGGGGCGTCCGGGAAGGCCGTGGGCCAGGTGGTGTACGCAAACTACGGCACGCGCGAGGACTTCGAGCGCCTGGATGGCATGGGCGTCTCGGTCAAGCGACGGATCGTTCTGGTCCGCTACGGCGCGTGCTTCCGTGGCCTCAAGGTGCGCGAAGCCGAAGCGCGCGGGGCGGCGGGCGTCTTCATCTATTCCGACCCCGCCGACGACGGCTACATGAAAGGCGACATCTACCCCGACGGTCCCATGCGGCCCGAGTCGGCCATCCAGCGCGGCTCGGTGCAGTTCCTTTCGCTCGGCCCCGGCGATCCCACGACGCCCTTCGTCCCGTCGACGAAAGGCGCCAAGCGCACGCCGCGCGACAAGCTGACCACCATCCCGCGCATCCCCAGCCTGCCTTTGTCGTACGGCGAGGCCGCGAAGATCCTGCGCGCGCTCGCAGGCGCGCGCGTGCCCGACGAATGGCAGGGTGGGCTGCCGTTCGCGTACCACGTGGGCCCGGGGCCGGCGAAGGCGGAGATGACCGTGGATATGGATTACGCCATCCGCCCCATCTGGAACGCGATCGCCACGCTGCCGGGTGCCGGCCCCGAGGCGTCGCGCCAGGTGATCCTGGGCAACCATCGCGATGCGTGGACCTACGGCGCGGTCGATCCCAACAGCGGCACCGCCACCATGTTGGAAGCGGCGCGGGCGCTGGGACAGGCGGCCGCGGCGGGCTGGAAGCCGCGGCGGACGATCGTGCTCGCGTCGTGGGACGCCGAGGAGTACGGGCTGGTGGGGTCCACCGAATGGGGCGAGCATCACGCGCGCGCGCTGACGAAGGACGCCGTCGCCTACTTGAACCTCGACTCGGCGGTGACGGGCGGCGATCTGGAGATGGGCGGGACGCCGTCGCTGCGCGACCTGGTGGTGGATGTCACGCGCGCGCTGCCCGAGCCGCGCAAGGGGCGGACCCTGTACGACGCGTGGCTCAAGAAGGAGCGTGGGCAATGGGCGAAGGCGTCCATGGACCTTCCGCGGGGCGACGCGCCCTTCTATCTACACCTGGAACCGCTGGGCTCCGGGTCGGACTACACGGTGTTCCTCGATCACCTGGGCATCGCGTCGCTGGACTTCGGGTTCAAGGGACGCTACGGCGTGTACCACTCGGTTCTCGACAACCTGTTTTGGATGGAGAAGTTCGGAGATCCCGAGTTCATTTATCACCAGGCTGCGGCTCGCCTCTACGGCCTGCTGGCGATGCGTCTGGCGTCGGCCGACGTCCTGCCGATGCGGTTCGGGCCCTATGCCGCCGCGCTCTCGGACATGCTCGACGATTTAGCGCGCGAGGGCGCGAAGGTTCGCCGCGGCTTCGACCCCGCCGACGTGGCCGCCCCCGGCGCGCCCGGCGCGCGGAAGGGTCCGCCCATCGCCACCGACGTCACCGTCATCGCGGCGACCATCACCGAGCTGGGCGCGGCGGCGGCTGACCTGGACGCAGCGCTGGATCGAGTGACAGCGGGCGGTCTGCCCGCGGCGGGCGATCTCGCGAAGCTCAACGAAGCCGTGTACACCGTCGAGCGAGCCTTCCTGGACGACAAGGGGCTCGCGGGTCGGCCGTGGTTCCGCCACCTGGTGTTCGCGCCGGGGCTGACCACGGGTTACTCGGCGTGGGTGTTTCCCGAGCTGCGCCAGGCGGTCCTCGATCGCGACGCGGCTCTCTGGCAGTCGGGCAGCCAGCGCATCGCGGCGCGCCTGCGGGCCGTCACGGATCGCCTGAAGGCGGCGCGGAAGCTGGTGCCATGAGCCGGGGCGAAAGCCGGTGGACCGCGCGCGACGTCGAGGACCTGCTGCAGGACGCCTGGCAGTACCTGGACGCGGGCAATTTTGCGGAAGGACGAGAGCTTGCCCGCAAGGCGGCCGCGGCGCAGCCGGCGCTGGCTGAACCGTGGCTGCTGAACGCCGAGTGCGCGGGCGGCGAAGGCGACCTGAAAGAAGCCATCGAGTCGGCGCGCAAGGCCATCGACCTGACCACCAGCGTCGAAGATCGCGCGATCGCGATGATGCTGAAGGCGCGGTTCGAGCTGGCCGCGGGTGACGTGGCGGCGGCCCGGCAGACGCTGGACGCGGCGGCGCCGGCGCTGGCGAGCGGCGAGCTGTGGCTGAAGGCCGAAGCCGCGGACCTGCGGCTGGACGCGGGCGACGTCGCCGCCGCGCGCGACATCTATGAGCGCCTCACCGCCGCCTATCCCGATGAGCCCGACGCGTGGTACGGCCTGGGCATGGCGGCGGAGCGCGCGGGCGACGAAAAAGCCAAGATCGCCGCCTGGCGGAAGTCGCTGGCGCTCGAGGCGGCCATGCCCTTCGACGAGGATTCGGCGCACCTGTCCGAGGCGGGCCTCGGGGAGGTGGCCGAGGAGGCGCTGGCAGATCTGCCCGCGCGCGCCCAGGCCCTGCTGAAGAACGTGCCCATCATCGTCGCCGACCTGCCGTCGGCCGCGGACGTGGCGGAAGGGCTCGACCCGCGGTTGCTGGGCCTGTTCACGGGGACCCCGTACCCCGACATCGCCAACGTGGGCGGCGCCGCGCCCCACCTGACCCAGATCCTGCTGTTTCGCCGCAACCTGGAACGGATCGCCGAAAACGAAGACCAGTTGCGCGACGAGATCCGCACCACCCTGATCCACGAAACCGGCCACTTCTTCGGCATGGACGAAGACGACCTGAAAGCCGTCGGTCTGGACTGAGGAGTTCAGAGAGCCAGCATTACGGCCAGTCAATCGTCCGTTGGCGGGGCGGCATCAGCACCGAAAGAGAGGCCTTCCATTCTCCTCGAGCTCATCATCATCGTGGCGCTCGTCCTCGTGAACGGCGTGTTCGCGGGGGCCGAGATTGCCGTGGTCTCACTGCGCCGGACGCGGGTCCAGCAGCTCGTCGATGACGGCCGGGCTGGAGCGGCTGCCGTCGCGTCACTGAGGGCGGTGCCCGAACGGTTCCTGGCCACGGTGCAAGTAGGCATCACGGTGGTCGGAACGACCGCCGCCGCCTTCGGCGGCGCGACCCTCGCCGGGCACCTCGAGCCCGTCCTAGCGCGCATCCCGTGGCTCGCGCATGAAGCCCAGGAGATCTCACTCGCCATCGTCGTCGCCGGTGTCTCGTACCTCTCGCTGGTGCTGGGAGAGCTCGTGCCCAAGTCGCTGGCGCTGCGGGTCGGCGAGACGTATGCGCTGCTGATCGCGAAGCCGCTCCTCGGGATCGCTTGGCTCGCGCGACCGGTGATTTGGTTGCTCACATCGAGCTCCAACCTGCTCCTTCTGCCTTTCTCGGATCGCACCGACTTCATGGAGGCCCGAGTTTCGAAAGAAGAGCTGCGCCAGATGGTGGAGGAGGCTGGAGAGACCGGCGCGCTCCATGAGCACGCGAGCGAGATCGTCTCGCGCGCCCTCGAGTTCGACAGGTTGTTCTTGCGTGACGTGATGATCCCCAGGAACCGGATCGATGCTCTTCCGCTACGCGCCAAGCCCGACCAGGTTCGGCGGTTTCTCCTCGAGGAACGTCGGTCGCGCGTGCCAGTCTTCGACGGCAGCCTGGACAACGTGGTCGGATTTGTCAGCGCCAAGGACATCTCGGCGTTGGCCTGGGAGCGCCAGCTCATCGCGCTGCCGGACCTGCTCCGTCCGGTCAAGATGTTCCCTGAGACCGTCCCGGCCATCGAGGTCCTGCGCTTCATGCGTCGCGAACACCAGCGAATCGCCATGGCCGTGAACGAGCACGGCGTCCTGGTCGGAATGGTCACGTTCGAGGATCTGGTCGAGGAGCTGGTGGGCGACGTCTTCAGCGAGGACGAGCCCGATGGACAGCTCATCGAAAGGTTGGGCGACGGGTCGACCATCGTCAGCGGTGAGGTTCCCCTCCGGGAGGTGAACCGAGAGCTTGGTCTCGAACTCGAGCAGGCCGAAGGCGTCACCACGGTCGCCGGCCTTTGCGCGAAGCTCGCGAACGGCATCCCGAACCGCGGCGCGAGGCTCGCCGCGAACGACGGCATCGTCATCATCGTGACGGACACCACGACCCGCGCCGTGAAACGGGCGCGCATCGTTCCCCCCCCTTCGGCACCCGGACCACCGCCTACGGCCGAAGCGGCCACCTGAGGAGCGCGGCGCGGGCCGTGGTCTCGGGCGCTACGCCGGCATCCAGCGGGCGATGAGCGCGGCGCGGCGTTCGGGGTCGATGCGCGGGAAGACGGGAATGGCGGCGGCGAGCTGGGCGCCCGGCCAGGCGAAGGCTTCCGGCCAGCCGTCCGCGTCGCCCGGGCGGCCGAGCTGGCGAAGGATCTCCCGGCTGCGCTCGGGCATGGCCGGCGCCACCATCCGCGCCGCCCAGCGCAGGGCTTCGCAGCAGTCACCGAGGACGCGCGCCAGCTCGTCTGCGGCGGCCGGATCCTTGGCGAGCTTCCACGGTGCGCGCCGATCGATGTAGCCGTTGGCGGCGCGTACGATCTCCCAGGTCGCCTCCAGGGCGCGCGACGGCGAGAAGCTCTCCCAGTGGGATTCCACCTCGGATCGCTTGCGGGCTGCCAGATCCGCAAGCTCCGACGCGGAGCGCGCGGCGGCGGCCGGTGGCACCGTGCCGCCCACGTACTTCCAGGCCATGGAGACCGTGCGGTTCAGCAGGTTGCCGAGGTCGTTGCCCAGGTCCGCCTCGTAGCGGCCGAACAGCGACTCGTACGTGAAGTCACCGTCGGCGCCCAGCGTGTACTCGCGCAGCACGAAGTAGCGCAGGGGGTCCACGCCCAGCTCGACGGCGATGGCATCCGGGTCGACGCGCGTCGCCGGAATGGACTTCGAGATCTTCTGGCCTTTGACAGTGAGATACCCGTGGCAGAACACGCCCGCCGGCAGCGGCAGGCCGGCGGCCATCAGCATGGCCGGCCAATAGACCGCATGAAAGCGCAGGATGTCCTTCGCGATCAGGTGATGGGCGGACTTCCACAGCGCGGCCTTCGTCCCGCCTTCCTGCACCGCCGACGGTCCGCCCAGGGCCGAGACGTAGTTCGTGAGCGCGTCGATCCAGACGTAAATCGTATGCCCGGGCGCGTCCGGGACGGGGATGCCCCACTTGACCGACGTGCGCGACACCGACAGATCGCGCAGGCCGCCCTTGACGAACTCGACCACCTCGTTGCGGCGCGACTCCGGACGGATGAAGTTGGGCTGTCGTTCGTAAAGCCGGAGCAGCGGCTGCTGGAAATCAGACAGCCTGAAGTAGAAGTTGGGCTCGCGCACGCGGTCGACGGGAGTGCGGTGGATGCGACACAGGCGGGCACCGCCTTCGCCGGCCTCGAGCTCGTCGTCGATCTTCCAGTCCTCGCAGCCCGTGCAATAGAGGCCGTCGTATTCGCCCAGCCGGAGGTGGCCGGCGTCCGCCAGGCGCCGCCACATGTCGCGCACTGACGCTTCGTGATCGGGGTCGGTGGTCCGGATGAACCGATCGTGGGTGATTCCGGCGCGCCTCCATGTCTCCTGAAACCGGGCCGCGATGTCGTCGCAGAAGGCCTTTTCGGTCTTACCCGCCTGCCGCGCCATCTGCTGGATCTTCTGGCCGTGCTCGTCGGTGCCAGTCAGAAAGTAGGTCTCGCGCCCGCGCGCCCGGTGGTATCGGGCCAGCGCGTCCGCCACCACCGTCGAGTAGAACGTCCCCAGATGAGGGACCGCGTTTACGTAATAGATGGGCGTGGTGATGTACACGGTGCGCGCGCGCGTCACGGTTTCGGGCTCGGGGTGGCGGGTTGTAGTTCTTGGGCAGCAAAGACGCGCGGCGGCCCGTCGTCGAAGTACACGCGCACCTTGCCGGCCAGGACGTCGACGTCGGCGACGCGGCCGGTGCCTTCGGGGGTCGTCACGCGCTTGCCGATCTTCGGCAGGTTCTTGCCGGCTTCAACGTAGGTCGCGTCTTCGTAGATCAGGCAGCACTTGAGGCGCCCGCACTGGCCGGTCACGCGCGCGGGATTCAGCGCCAGGCTCTGGTTCTTGGCCATCTTGATCGAGACCGGGGCGAAGGCGGGCAGAAACGTGGTGCAGCACAGCTCCTGTCCGCACGACCCGATGCCGCCCACCATCTTGGCTTCGTCGCGCACGCCCACCTGGCGCATCTCCAGGCGCAGGTGCAGGCGGTCCTGGAGATCGCGCAGCAGATCGCGGAAGTCGATCCGTTCCTCCGCCGAGAAATAGACCGTTGCGTAGGGCCCGCGCGCGGGGATCTCGACGTGAAAGACCTTCATGGGCAGCCGGCGCGCCCGGGCTTCGGTGCGGACCAAGGTCAAAGCCTCGGCGGCACGCGCCTTGCCGGCGTCCCGCCGCGCCAGGTCGCGCGCGTCGGCGCGGCGCAGGACCCGCCCCAGCGGCCCGCGGGGCACTCGACGGGTGCTGGGCGCGGTCACCATCGCCAGCTCGACGCCATGCCGATCCTCCATGATCACTGCCTCGCCCTTGGTCAGCGTCAAACCGCCGGCGGCAAGCTCGATGGTGCGCCCCGTGGGGTGAAGCCGCACGCCCACGACGAGCGTTTCTTCTAGGCTGTCTCCGCTGCTCATGGCCGGGCCGTGGAACCGAGGTCCATGAGCATGCGCTCGACGGCCACCACGGCGTTCATGTTGCCCTCGAGCGCCAGCCCCGCCTCGACGATGGCGCCCAGCGCGCCGCGGACGGCCTTCGTGCCAGCGGCGGCGATCGCGTCCACGTCGGCCGCGCGCTCGCGCAGCAAGACCAAGTCGGGCGCGCCGGCTGCCGCCACCAGAGCGTCGCGGTACAGCCGCCCGAGGAGAGCGAGCACCGCCGGCAGCGATTCTTTTGCTTCCTTGTCGCCCCACGGCCCGGCCGCGTCGAAGACTGGGCCCGCAGCCGGCTGCCCCGCGGCCCGCGTCAGCGTCGACACCGCGTCCCACAGCGCCACCTCGGGCGCGCCCTCGCCCAGCGCGAGCGCGCGGTTGACCGAGCCGTCCGCCAAGGCCGCCGCCACGTCGGCCCGTCCGGCTTCGACGCCGCGGGCGGCCAGCAGCGCCCGCAACGCCGCCGCGGCCACCGGCACGAAACGGATCCGTTGGGTGCGCGACCGGATGGTCGGAAGGAGGCGGTCGGGCGCCGCCGTCACCAGGATGAAGTGCGTGCCCGGGGCCGGCTCCTCGAGCGTCTTGAGCAGGCTATTGGCGGCGCTGGCGTTCATGCGATCCGCGTCGTCGATGATCACCACACGCGCGGGCGCTTCGTGCGGGCGTCCCGCGGCCAGGGCCACCACCGCCTGCGCCTGCGCGACCACGATCTGCGCGCCCTCCGGGGCCAGCAGCGGCACATCGGGATGGATGCCGGCTTCGACGCGCCGGCAGACCTCGCACGCGCCGCATCCGGCGCCCGGCGCGCGCGGGCACACCAGGGCCAGCGCGAGACCCAGCGCGGTGCTGCGTTTTCCCACCCCCGACGGGCCTTCGAACAGATAAGCATGGGGCACGCGGTTCGCCGCGACGGCTTTGCGCAAGACCGTGACCGCGTGGTCCTGTCCGATCACATCACCCAGCCGCATGGTGTTTGACCGTACCACCGGCTATAAACACCGACCATGGGAATTCTCGGCAGGCTGTCGACGATGATCAAGTCGAACGTCAACGACATGATCGACTCCATGCAGGACCCGGGCAAGGAGATCGACCAGATGGTGCGCGACATGGAAGAGTCCGCGCGCGACGCCCGATCCGAGGTCGCGCAGTGCATGGCCGAGGAGAAGCGCCTCGCCAAACGCATCGAGTCCCTGGCGGCCGAGGCGAAGTCGTGGGAGGAGCGGGCCGAGAGCGCGGTGAGGGCGGGCGACGACGCGCTGGCGCGCGAAGCGCTATCGCGGAAGGCGGACAAGGAGACGGAGAAGGGGGAGAGCGAGAAGGCGCTGCAGGAGCAACAGGTCTATGTCGACCAGCTCACGGCCGGGCTCAAGGCCCTGGAGCAGCGGGTCAAGGACGTCAAGATGCGGCAGGGGACGCTGCGCGAGAAGGCGCGCGCCAACAAGGCGCGAGAGGGCGCCGGGGCGACCCGCACGTCCGCCTTCGACGATTTCGATCGCATGGCGAGCAAGATAGACGCCGTCGAGGCAGAGGCGTCCATCGGCGACGAGCTGAGCGGGCGGACGCCGGCCGCGGCGGCCGCCGAAAAGAAGCTGAACGAGATGTCTCAGCAGAGCCAGGTCGACGACGCCCTTGCCGAGTTGAAGAAGAAGCTCGACCAAAAATAACGGGCCGTGGTCAAGGACAAAAAGTCCCCGGACGAGACCAGCGGCCTTTCCGATCTGCGAACCATGGCGGCGGCGAGCGCGACGCCGCCTGCCGTCGACGAAGCCGCGCCGGGTGATGCGCCGCCGACAGCGGCCGCGTTGCTGGCGGATGGCGCTCGCCCGTCGCTGGTCGGAATGCGCGTCCCGACGCCGGCGACCGAGGCGGCGGAGGGGGCGAGCCCGCGGTGGGTCTGGTGGACGATCGGAGGCATCGGCGCGGTCGCGGTGGCAGTGGTTGCGGTCGCCCTTGGCCTCCGAAACGACAGTGCCATCCCCGTGGGAGATGTAGTGAATCAGCCACCGCGGGCCCCGGCGGCGCCGGAAACGACCCCACCGCGGCCGCAGTCTCAGTCGCAGCCAGAGCCGGAGAGCCCTGCGGAAAAGCCGGCGTCGTCGCGGCGTGCCGCACCCACGACCGCCTTTGCGTCAGCGAGGAAAGGCCGGCGCGAGGACACCGAACGCCGGACGAATGACCAGATCGAGAAGGACGATGTCGAGATCGAGAGAACGGGTGAAGGCCAGCCGGTGGCGTCGGCCGAACCTCCGGCCGCCTCGGCGGCGCCCGCCGCCAAGCCGCCCGCCGGAGATCTCGACGAGCTGTTGAAGTCGGCGATGGGGACCGCCCGCGTCCGCCCCCGCGTCGCCGAGGGGAAAGCGAAGGAAGCGGCGGTGGAGGCAGGCGGCGCCGCCGCCGCAGCGGCCGAAGCCAAGCCGGCCGCTCCCAAGGAAAGAGCGCCGGCCGAGGACATCAAGAGCGTCCTCGAGGGCCTGGCATCCAAGGTGCGGCAACAGTGTTTCAAACGTTTCCAGATCGCCGGAGCGGCCGATGTGACCGCGGTGGTCGCCCCGACCGGCAAGCTGCAAAGCGCCAGCCTCAAGGGAGACTTTCTGGAGACGCCCACCGGCAACTGCGTCGTGGGAATCGTCCGCGGCGCCGTCTTTCTGCCGTTCGCCGCGAAAGCCGCCCCGGTCTCGGTCGGCCACACGTTCTTATTGCGGTAGTGGCCGGCTCAATCCAGGCTCTTGGCCGCGGCGGCGCGCTGCGCGGCGGTCAGGCGGCGAACGGTCGACAGCAGCAGAACCGCCAGGGCGCCGACGAGGCCCAAGACGCCGGCCAGCGCGGCCAGCAATCCTGGGCGGCTTCCTGGCGAGACCCGGAACGGTCCCACCGCCGCCATGGCGCCGCCGCCCGTTTCGACCGCATCCTGTGATGCCGTAACGACCACGGCGACCGCGGCGGGGTCCAGACCGGGGACGCTGCCGGCCACCAGCCGCTGCACCTCGGTTTCAGCCAGCGGAGGCCGCCCGGTCCGCGCCTTGAGGAGGACCGCCGCCCGCGCCGGAACGTGCGGCTTGCCGTCGATGGCCAGCGGGTCGGTCTCGGCCAGCACCAGATGGACGCGCGCGGCGACGACCCCTTCGACCGTCTCCAGCGTGCGCTCGATCTCTCCTCCCAGGGCGTCGAGGTACCGGGCGCGCTCCTCGGAGGCGCTCGGGATGAGGCTGGGTCGGCCGTAAACTTCCGTGAAGCCGTGGCGCCGAACCCGCGGGAGGCCCAGCGAGCGCAGCAAGTCGAGCGCTCGCGAGGCGTCGGCCTGCGCGACACGGATGGAAAACCCGCCCTCCGACCCGCCGCCCGCCGACCCTGAGGCATGAATCTTCTGGGTCCCGATGCCGATCTTTTCGAGGGCGGTCAGCACTTCGTTGGCGGCCCGCTCGTCCAGATCGTGCTGGATGGTGGACGAACAGCCTGCGCCGCCGCCGCCCAGCGCCGTCAGCACCGCCAGTGTCAGCGCCTGGGCGCCCGCCCTCGCGCGCCGCACGGGCTTGGCGCGCGCATCGAGATGTGGGCTGCCTGAGCGCATCGCCGGCTACATACCGTGAGCCACCCACATGCACAACTTGCGGCGCTGGTGGAAACCACTGAATATTTCGCCGCCCGTTCCCGTCAGACCAGCAGGACATCAGGAGCCTCATGAAGAAGAAGATCGCAATCGGGTTCACACTCTGTGCCGCCGGCGCGGCCATCGCGCTGGCGCTTTCATCGCGCATCGCGGTGGCTCAGGCGCCGGGCGGGAAGAACCTGCAGGTGCTTCCCAAAACGATGTCAAAGGACGAGATAAAGAAGGTCATGAAGGCGCAGTCGAAGGCCCTGGGGGTCGAGTGCGACCACTGCCACGACCAGGCGGACATGGCCAAGGACACCGATAACAAGAAGGTGGCCCGCGAATTCATGAAGGCGGTCGCCGCGTTCAACCAGACCATGTTCAAGGGCAAGCCCGAGGTCACCTGCATGCACTGCCATCGGGGTAAGGTCGAGCCGAAGCTGTAAGCCGCGCCCTCAAGACCTGTGGATAACTGCCGATTGAGGGCAGCATGCAGGTTGGTGGTGGGTCCGAAAAGACGGCCGTCTACCGCGTCCTGTACGTGGACGATGAGCCGGCGCTTTGCCGCGCTTTCACGCGACTCTTCGCGGATTGCCACGGGCTGGAGGTAGAGACCACCAGCTCGCCCGATGAGGCGCTGGCGCTGCTGACCCGCCGGGACTACGACGTCATCGTGTCGGACTTGCGCATGCCGGGCATGAACGGCATCGATCTGCTGGGCAACGCCCGTCAGGCGCGGCCGTCCGCGCGCCGCCTGCTGGTGAGCGGTTTCGCAGACCTCGAGTCCGCGCTCGACGCCATCAACCTGGTGGGAGTCGACCGCCTGCTCACCAAGCCCTGGGCCGCCGACGAGCTGCTCAGCGCCGTCCAGGACGCCGCCGAGCACGCCGTCCTGCGACGCGAGAACGCCCGGATCAACACCGAGCTCTGCCGCAAGACCGACCAGCTCTCGACCATGAACCGCAAGCTCGATCAGCTGGTCGAAGAACGAACGTCGAATCTCCTGGACGGCTTGGTGTCCGCGCTCGACCTCCGCGATTCGGAGACGCAGTGGCATTCACGGCGCGTGGCCCGCTATGCGCGCCGGCTCGCCGAGGAGATGGGCGTCACCGGCCGCGAGCTCGACGACATCGAGCGCGGCGCGATGCTCCACGACATCGGCAAGATCGGCGTGCGCGACGCTGTCCTGCTCAAACCGGGGCCGCTGACCGAGGACGAATGGACGGAGATGAAGCGCCACCCGGCGCTCGGCTACGAGATCCTGCGCGGCATCGGGTTCCTCGAACAGGCGCGCCTGGTTCCGCTTCACCATCAGGAGCGCTTCGACGGCACGGGATACCCGGCCGGCTTGGCGGGCGACCAGATCTGCCTTGGGGCCCGCGTGTTCTCGGTGGTGGACACCTATGACGCCATCACCAGCGATCGACCCTACCGGAAGGGCCGCCCTCACGACGTGGCGCGCGCCGAGATCGAGCGCTGCGCCGGGACCCAGCTCGATCCTCGGGTGGTGGCGGCCTGGATGCGCGTGCCCGACGACGACTGGCGGCGGATAAGGTTGGCTATCGAAGCGCTGGCCGCGTCGTAGCACCGGCTCGCTGCGCCCGCCGGTTTCGATCGTCAAGGCCAGGGCGTCAGCACGCGGCCAGGAGTCCCGTCGCCGATGCGGGGCCAGCCGCCGCCTCCGGCGTCCCACAGGATACGGTCCACCAGGACGTGCCGGCCGGCGGCGGCGTCGCGGGCGCCCGAAGATGTGGTCCGCCACGCATGGTAGACGAAGATGTCTTCGCCGTGAGAGCTGACCACCGAGCCGTGCCCTGGCCCGACGAAGGCGGGATTGTTGCGCAAGATGGGAGCCCCCAGCTTGGTGAACGACGCCAGCGGCGCGCTGGCGCGGGCGACGCCCGTGCGATAGCGGTCGTCGTAGACGTTGCCGCTGTAGAACAGGTAGTAGAACGCCCCGCGGCGCACCACCCACGGGGCCTCGACCACGCCTCCTTCCCAGGTGGTGGGATCGTTCGTCAGCACGTTCGCGACCGTGCTCCCCGGCGCGAATCCCAGGCCGTCGGGACGAAGCTCGCGCCCGCGGATGGGGGTCGGCTGCCCGACCGCGTTTCCATCGAGCTTCCAGTATAGATATTGCCGCCCGTCGTCGTCGCGGAAGAACGTGGCGTCGATGGCGCCCAAGTTGGCATCCCGCACCAGGGGCGTCCCCAGATCGGTGTACGGGCCGGTCGGGCTGTCCGACGATGCCGCGCCGATGGCCAGGCGATCGGTCTGATCGGACGCGGTGTAGTAGGCCACGTAGCGGCTCCCGACACGGTGGATCTCCGGCGCCCAGTTGCGGTTGCCGTTGTTCGCCCAAGGCGCCTTTCCGCTGGGAAGGATCGCGCCGTCGGTCGAGTGCCAGATCACCAGATCGGTAGAGCGTCGAATGGGCATGCGCCCGCCTGTGCACGCCATGTAGTAAAGCCGGCGCCCGCCGTCCGCGCGCAGCACCCCGGGATCGGGACAGTCGTTGGGAATGACCGGGTTGCGATAGAGGGGACGCGGTGCGGGCAGCGATCCGGCGTCGGGCGGCTGAGGCGGGGTCGGGTAGAGTTGGCGGCTCGGGATGATCTCGCGGGCCTGGCTGGGGCTCGACCAGTAGAGGTGGATGCGCGCGATCAGCGTGTGCTCGAAGATCTCCAGAAGAATGTCGTGGCGCCGGCCAGCGGTGAGCGCGGCCGTGCCGGTGTTCGTCGCCGCCGGATGAATGGTCCAGTTGTCGACCACCATGCGGCCGTCGATCCAGAGGCGCACCCCGTCGTCCGACAAAGTCTCGAATGTGTACGTCTCGGTGTGGCGGGGCTCGATCTGGCCGGTCCAGCGCACCGAGAACAGGTCCTGCGGAACCCCCGGCCCCGGCGCCGCCTCGCCCCAGTTGAAATCAATCGCGGGATCCACACGAGCCAGCGCGGGCGGTCCGATGTAATCGTCGAAATACTCGCCCCGCAACCCGTGGCTAGGCGGCGGGGTCGGCGCGTCGCCGGGTTGCGCGCTGTCGTCGGGGCCGTCTTGGGGGCATTCTCCCCCATCGAAGATCGGCGCGTCCCCTGCGCCGCCATCGAGAGCGGGCGTCGTCGAGCCGCCGCACGCCCAGGGCGTCAGCACGGCGCCGAGCGCCCAGGCGAGGCGGGAGTTGCGGCGATGGGGGCGGGGGGGGCGGGGGCCGCAGGATGTCGGTCGGTCATCCACGAGTTCTCCCATGGTAGTCGCGCGAGGGGGGGGCGCCCGCGGCTTTTTTCGCCGCGTGAGTTCTGGCATTCTTTCGTTCGCATGCCGATTCCCCCGCCCGTCCCCGCCGCCGCCGAACGCCGCGGCGCGCAGCGCTTCGAAGTGGTGGCCCAGGCGACCGTGGTCGCCGGTGAAGAGACCCACGTGCTCGCCGTCCGGAACGTGTCGTTCGGCGGCGTATTCCTCGACGGAAAGCCAGACGAGTACCCCGACCTGAAGCGGGGCGCGAAGCTAGATATCGTGCTCTCGGGATCCGAGCCCGGGGCGCGCGACGAGGACATCTTGAACATCCGGTGCACAGGCCAGATTGTCCGCATCGATCCAGGGTCCGGCCCACAACGGCCGCCCGGTTTCGGAGTGACCTTGATCCCCGTCGATGATGACGAGCAGGATCGCCTGAACAAGCTGCTCCTGCGCCTCTCGAACCGACGCTGAGACTCGCCGGTGGCGACGTCTCGTAGGCGGGTCCTGGTCGCGGCGGCCGCGGTCGCGCTCCTTGCCGGGAGCACCGCGGTGATCGTCGGGCATCGCCCGCAGGGCGACGGCCCGTCGTCGCGCGCCGACGGCGGGGCCAGCGCCGGCCCCGGTACCGGCTTGCGGGCGGCGCTGCCCGCCTGGGCGAGCGATCCTGACGCCGATCCCGGCAGCATCGAGGGCGCCATCCGTGATCCGGACGGCCGCTTCATCGAAGGTGCGCTGGTGGCGGCGGTGCCTCGCATCGACGCGGGCGGCACCGATGTGCGAATTCGTCCCGCCGGGACGGCGGTCTCGGCGGACGGCGGACGTTACCGCATCGCCGGCTTGCGGCCGGGCGCGTACACGGTCACGGCCACCGCCCGCGGGCACGCCGCGGCCCGTCGAGGCGGCTTGGCGTTGTTGCCCGGGGACACCCTGCGCGGCGTCGACCTCACGCTGGGGCGGGGCGGGTCTACCATCAGCGGGGCGGTCGCCGATTCCGGAGGAGGGTCCATCCCGGGCGCGGAGGTGCGGGCGATCATCGGAGCCGGGGGAGACGACGAGACCCGCGTGTACCAGACGCGCGTCGACGGCGCCGGTCAGTACCAGCTCACGGTGCCGAATGGACGCTACGTCGTCGTCGCCGACGCCGAAGGATACGCACCCGCCCAGAGGTACGCCGATGCCAGCGCCGACGTCACAGTCAACTTTCGCTTGAATCCGGCCGCCCGCCTCACGGGACGCGTGGTCGAGCGCGGTAAAGGAACGCCGGTGGCCGACGCCGAGGTCAGGGCGATCGACGCCGTCGCCTGGTGGAATCCGGGAATGCGCGCGACCACCAACGGGTCGGGCGTGTTCGAGATCAAGGACCTGGATCCCGGGAGCTATGACTTGTCCGCCAGCAAGGGGCCGCTGGTCGGCAGCTTGCCGCGCAAGGTGGCGGTCACGCTGGCGGGGTCGGTCGGCGACATCGTCATCGAGGTGCAGGCCGGGCTGGCGGTCTCCGGGCGCGTGCTGGCGGGGCCGGGACACGATCCGGTGCCGGGCGCCAAGATCCGCCTGGACGCGGGCCGGCTCGGGCTGCCGGCGCGCGTGCGAGCCATCTCCGGCGCGGACGGCGCGTATCGCATCGATGGCGTCCTCCCCGAGCGCTATTGGCTCTCGGGGGAGGCCAAAGGTTTCGCGCCGCGGGGCCGCGAGCTCGCGGTGGTCGCCGGACAAAACGTCGAGGGCGCCGACATCGTGCTCGCCCCGGAGTCGACGGTGGTGGGCAAGGTGGTCGACAAGAACGCCGCCCCAGTCGAGGGAGCCACGGTCACCGCGTTTGTCGTGGGGCCGGCGGCCGGGATGGCGGGCATCGGAAGCTGGGCCTCCGACCGATCCGACGCGCGCGGCGCGGTTCGCCTGCGCGGCCTGGGGGCCGGGCAAGTCCGCGTCGACGCTGAGAAGCCGGACGAAGGGCGCGCCTCGTTCGGCCCGGTCTCACTGGCCCAGGGCGAGAACAAGGACATCACGTTGACCCTGGAATCAGGCGCCTACGTCAGCGGCACTGTCTACTGGGACGACGGCCCTGCCGCGCCGGGGGCGACCGTCGTGGGCGCCACGACGATGGGTGGGATGGCGCAGACGAAATCGGGGCCGGACGGCGCTTACCGCCTGGGACCGTTTTCACCGGGCACCGTGTTCGTCAGCGCCACGCGCAAGGAAGGGTTGGGGGCATTGATGACCATGGGCCGCGGCCGAGCGAGCGTCAAGCAATCCAAGATGGTCACGGTCGAAGGCAACGAGCTCAAACGCGGCGTGGACTTGGTGATCGACAAGGGCGGCCAGAAGATCAGCGGCACGGTGTCCGCGCCCGACGGCAAACCCGTGCCGAATGCACAGGTGGGAGCAGAGCCTTCCGGCATCCCGGGTACAGGGCTGCGCGTGCTGACCAACATGATGGGGGGCGGAGACAAGGTCTTCACCGGCGACGACGGCACGTTCACCCTCGACGACCTGACGAAGGGGGCCTTCACCGTGTGGGCAAAGCATCCAAGCTTCCCAGACGCCGAGACCAAGAACGTCGCCGCCGGCAGCAGCGGCGTACGTGTCCAATTCAAGCCCGAGTCCGTGGTCGCAGGAGTGGCGATGGACGCGGCCGGCAAGCCCGTGACCGATTACGCGCTGTCAGTCCAGGCCGCGCCCGTGGCGGGGGCGAGAGCCGAGAATCGAATCATCAACAGCATGGCCGGGTTTATGGGCGGGGGTAACCAGACCATCCATGATGCAGGCGGAGCTTTCGAAGTGCGCGGGCTGAAGGCGGGCATCTTCGATCTCGGAGTCACCACCGCCGACGGACGCGCGGGCCGGCTCGCCGGGATCACGCTCGCCGAGGGCGAACACAAGCGCGGCCTTCAGATCCAGGTCGCGGGCGGCGCCGTGGTCAAGGGGAAGGTCGTGGAGCACCCGGCGGGGACGCCGATCGTCGGTGTCAGGGTGATCCTGCTGGTCAGCGGGCCTCCCTTGATGCGCACCACAGATCAGACGGGCACGTTTCGATTCGAAGGGCTGATCCCGGGCGGCGAGATCGACCTGGTGGCCGGAGATGCGCTGGCCGGATTCATCCCTGAACGCCGAGGCATCACCCTGTCCCCGGGCAAACCCGAGCACGACGTGGGCGCCATCAAGCTGGTGCGGGGCAACGCCCTGAGCTTGGCGGAGAGCCGCGGTGAGATCGGCATCGTCCCCGACAGCAAAGACGGTCAGGCGATCGTCGCGCGGGTCACACCCGGTCTTCCCGCCGACAAGGCCGGCGTCAAAGTGGGTGAGCTCATCATGACCCTCGCCGGACACGGCGTATCCGACGTCGGGCCCGCGGGGCTCGCGTACCTGCTGTCGGGCGCGCCCAGCACCAGCGTCGAGATAGGCCTGCGCCCGGCCGTCGGCGGCGATGTGCGCGTCGTTTCCTTGATTCGCGAGGGCTCCTCAGCGGAGCCGTGACGCGTCCGTGATTTTCTTTGCCACGTGCGCCAAGGGGACGGAGGGCGCGCTGCGGCGGGAGCTGGTGGCGATGCGGGCTCGGTCGCCGCGCGGTGATCGGGGCGGCGTCTGGTTCCAGGGCGATCGCGAGGCGGCCATGGCCGTCTGCCTGCGCTCGCGCGTCGCCATGCGCGTGCTCGTGCAGCTCGCTGCGTTCGAAGCGACGGACGCGGATGGCCTGTATGCGGGGGCGCGCGCCGTGGACTGGAGCGAGTGGCTGACACCGGCGTCCACCATCTCGGTGACGGCCAGCGTGCGCGATTCGCGGACGTTGACGCATTCCGGATATGCGGCGCTCAAGACCAAGGACGCCGTCGTAGATGCGCTCCGCGACAAGCTGGGCTCTCGCCCGGACGTCGCGCCGTCGGATCCCGACGTGAGCATCGTGCTTCACGTGGCGGCGACGCGAGCGGCGGTCTTTCTGGATCTCGCGGGCGAGCCGCTGCACCGCCGCGGCTACCGCGTCGCCATGTCGGAGGCGCCCTTGAAGGAGACGCTCGCGGCGGCGGTGCTCGCGCTGGGCGGCGTCAGCGTGGAACAGCCTTTTGTGGATCCCATGGGCGGCTCGGGCACGCTGGCCATCGAGCAGGCGCTGGCGGCGCGCAATATGGCGCCCGGTCTTCACCGGCGCCACGGGTTCGAGCGCTGGCCGACCCACGGCGAGGCGGCCCGCGCTGTCTGGCGCCGTCTGTGCGACGAGGCGCGCGCCGGGATCCTGCCGGCCGCCCCCGCGCCCATCGTGTGCCGCGATCGCTTTCCGGACACCCTGCGCGCCGCGCGCGCGAACGCCGCCGCTGCCGGCGTCGAGCGCGACATAACCTTCGAGCAGGGCGACGTCCGCGGCTTCGATCCGCTGTCAACCTGGCCGCACGGCACCGTCTGCACCAATCCACCTTACGGCGAGCGCCTAGGCGGCCGCGGTACCGGCACTGGCGGCGGCGTCGGGACGCGCGAGGGCGGCCCCGAGGACCGCGTGCAACAGCGCAAGCTCGCCGGTTTGTACCAGGGTATGGCGGACGCTTTTCTCCGGCTGCGCGGATGGCAGGTCGTGGTTCTGTCGGGCAACCCCGCCTTGGCGCGCGCGATGAGGCTTCCGCCTCAGGTCTGCCACCGGTTGTGGAACGGCCCCCTGGAGGTGCGGCTCCTCAAGTGGACGCTGTCGCATCGCGGCTGAGGGAGCGCACACCGCCGTTCCCTTCCGATCATGGTCCGGGTTATCATATGGGCAACTGTCGTCCGGACGTCTGCGAACGAAAGGAAATGCAGTGACTACACGTTTTTTTGTTAGGCCCGTCATGTTTTTGTTTCCTGCCATCGTTGTCGCAGGGGCGGCCTGCGCGCCGCCTGCTCGCGATCCTGGATCGGGATCCCGCGCCGACGGCGGCGGCTCCGGCGGTAACCAGGGCTCGGGTGGATCGGGCGCTGGCGGCGCGAGCGGCGGAGCGGGCGGCTCGAGTGGTTCCGGGGGAAGAGCCGGCGCCGGTGGCGGCGGCTCGAGCGGCACGGGGGGCGGAAGCGGCACGGGCGGTAGCGGCACGGGCGGGATCAGCGGCACCGGGGGCGGCGGATCGAGTGGCACCGGGGGCGGCAGCGGTGGGCCCGACGCCGGTCGGGACTCGTTCACGCTGAGTGAAGGCGGAATGACTTGCGGCCAGCAGCAGACCGACATCCCTTACAGCCCGAGCACCCCCGACGTTTTGATCGTGTTCGATCACTCCGGGTCGATGGACTTCGTGTTCGGCGGCGGCAAGACGCGCTATCAGGCCGAGCGCGACATCCTAAAGCCGCTGGTCGCCATGCACGCGAACCGCGTGCGTTGGGGCTTCGAGAGGTTCCCGATCCGCGAGAACTGTGAGAGCACCACCGGCTGCTGCGCCGAGCAGGTCTGCATTCCGCCCGCGCTGGACAACACGGCGAAGGTCCACGCCGGCATCGACGACATGCACCCCTTCTGTCCGCAGCTGCCAGAGCCTCCCCCGAATCCACCCTGCGGCGGCGGTTCGGGCCAGAATGGTTGCCCGTCATCAGGGACCGGCACCGGGGCCACGCCTTCTAACGCCGCGCTGCGCGCCGCGAACGAGTTCTACGCGGGCTTCATCGACGGCATCGTGGACCGGTACGTCTTGTTGTCGACGGACGGCGATCCCAGCTGCAAGGTGGGCGTCGATCTTTGTCAGGAGTCGGTCGACCAGATCAAGCGTCTGCTCAATCAGGGCGTCAAGACCATCGTCCTCGGGCTGTCCCCGGACGTCGCCAACAGCGCTTGCCTGCAGCGCATGGGCGCGGCCGGCGGCGGACCGCGGGCCAACGGCAATCCGTCATTCTATCCGGCGCGGGATCCGGCCGCGCTCAATACGTTCTTGCAGGAGATCGTCTCCGGCATTGCCAAGCCGCCCTGTCACATCAACCTGAACGCGATGCCCATCGACCGCGATCGGGTCGCCGTGTTCTTCGACGGCAAGCAGATCCCGCGCGATCCTGGACGCAGCAACGGCTGGGAGTACGACGCTTCGGACCCGAAGAAGATCCTTCTTTACGGGTCCTATTGCGCGAACGTCGAGAGCTTCATGGTCAGCACGGTGGACGTGAAGTTCGGGTGTCCGCCCTGCGGCGGCACCGTGAGCTGCGACTAGCAGCCCGTGGCGAAAGTCGCTCCGCTTCGCGTGGCCGGCTGCGGGCCCCGTCCGCTGCGTTGCTCGTCGTCGCAATACCGACAGGTATTCCTCCTCCTCGCGCCTTGCGGCCGGGGCTCCTCGCTCGTCCAGCGCTCGGTCCGGACTTTCGCCACGGGCTGCTAGGGCTCTGGCAGCTCGTCCGGAAATAAGTGCGTCGAGTCCGGGCGCCTCGGCGTCCAGAACTGGTCCGTAGTCCCGTCCAGCGTCCGCTCCCGTCGTCCGCGTCACTCGATCGTCAGGTGCTAAGTTACCCCGATGCTTCGCGCGTCGCGGCTGGGCCTGGCGATCGCGTCCGGGTTCATGCTGTTCATGGCCTGCCCGGACTTCGATTTGTGGCCACTCATGTGGGTGGCCTTGGTGCCCGCCCTGCATTTGGCGCTCACCGCCGCGACGCCGAAGCGCGCGTTCTTCCTCGGCTGGCTGACCGGCGTCGTGGCGAACACGGGCGGCTTTTATTGGATGAAGGGTCTCCTCGAGCGCTTCGGCCACATGCCCGTCTACGTGGCCATCCCCATCATGATGCTGCTTACCACTTACCAGGGCGTGACCTTCGCGTTTTGGTCGTGGGGCGTCCACCGCGCTCACCGGCGGACGGCCCTGCCGCTGTTCGTCTTGGCGCCGCTGATCATGGTGACGCTCGAATTACTCGTCCCGCAGATCTTTCCGTTCTATCTCGCGATTTCTCAGGCGTGGATCGTCCCGCTCATTCAGGTGGCCGACCTGACCGGCCCCATGGGCGTCACGTTTCTCATGCTGATGATGACCGGGGCGCTGTACGACGCGGCCGCGCGGTGGCGGGCGGGCGCCGCGTCGCTCGGACGCGCCCTGCGCCCGGTCGCGATCGCGGGCCTGGTGATCGCGGCCGTGGTCGGCTATGGGTTCCTGCGCATCAGCCAGGTTCAGGCGCGGCGGGAATCGGCGCCCAAGGCAGACGTCGGGCTGGTTCAGGCCAACGTCGGCATTTTGGAAAAGTGGGATCCCGCAGAGCGAGCCGGCCTGCTCGAGACTCACCAGCGCCTCTCCTCGCAGCTTGCCGCCGCCGGCGCCGACCTCGTTGTCTGGCCCGAGTCCTCGTATCCCTATCCGCTCAGCCGATCCATGACGCGCGATTTCGACCCCACAGACGCGCGCCGGATAAGGCGCGGGTTTTCGACGCCGTTGATGTTCGGGACGGTGACGGTCGAATCCGGCGCTGCGCGTGGCACCGGTTCACGCTATCCGTACAACACGGCGCTCATGATGGACGCGGGCGGCAACATCACCGCCACCTTCGACAAAGTGTTTCTGCTGGTGTTTGGCGAGTACATCCCGTTCTACGAGCAAGCCCCATGGTTCAGGAAAGTGTTTCCCGAGGCGTCCCACTTCAATCGCGGATCCGAGCCTGCCAGCTTCCCGGTCAACATCGACGGCCGCGAGTTCCGGATCGGGCCGCTCATCTGTTACGAGGACATCCTTCCCGGGTTCACCCGCCGGGTCGCGAAGCTCCGCCCCCACTTGTTCGTGAACATCACCAATGACGCTTGGTTCGGCCGTACCAGCGAGCCGTACCAGCATCTGGCGCTATCGGTTTTTCGGTCCGTCGAGCACCGCCTGGAGATGGTCCGCGCGGTCAACACCGGCGTCTCGGCGCACATCGACGCGACGGGCCGCGTGCGGCGGGCGACCCCTTCTGCCGATCCCCAGGAACAACCTCCGCCGCAGCCGATCGCGATCATGAACGACGTCGCTCTGCTGGAAGGAGGGACGGTCTACGCCGCTGTCGGTGATACCTTCGCGTGGCTGTGCGCGCTGACCTTGGCGGCGCTGGTGGCGCGCCTCCCGCGCCACCGCGCGCTCGCCGGTGGCTATCGTAAGAAAAACGGGTAGTCGAAGGACTGGCGGTCTGCGCGGAAACGTGGGAAGCGGGCGTTCTTGGCGGCTTCCAGGATGCATTCGCCGGTAGGGCTTCCTTCGAAGCCGCCGGTCACCTTCACCTTCTGCACCATCCCGTTGCCCGCCACCTCGAACGCGATGGTGGCCTTCCCCGCCATCTCGAACTGCTGATAGCACGCGTAGATCTGTCCGCGGATGCGGCTCAATGCCTTGGAGATCTGGTCCTTGGTGAGCAGCGTAGGCAGTCCCTCGTCTTCCATGGTTTCGACCGCCTTAGCCTTACCGCCGTCCGAGCCGGCTGCGGTCTGCCCCCCCTGCTCGCCTCGGCTTTGGCCATCGCCTTCGCCCGCCTTGGGGCATGCCCGGTCGTCCGCCATCTTGTCCGCGCGCCCGGTGGACGGGGGCTGCGACATCAGGACGTCACCTGAACAGGCGTCGTAGGCGCGAAAGCCCAGCAACTTGAACGCGTAGCCTTTGCTGGCCCCCAGGCTCCACGAGGTATCGGCCGGCTGAAACACCAGCTCGGCACGCAAGTGCGGGCGCACGTTCTTGAGCCACTCCTTGGCCTCCGGGATGCTCTCGAATGACAGGGTGCTGCGTCCCACCTCGACGCCGGCCGCCGGCGACGGCGCATCCTTGGTAGGGACGCCTGTGGTGAAGAAGCGGCGCTCTCCCCCGGGGTCAGTGGCCAGAGATTCGGTGCACGCGATGCAGCCCGCGACCGTCATGCGGAAGCCTTTGATGCGTGCGTCGTAGGCGGTCACGTCGATGGCGGCCGGATCAGCGACGATGACCTTGAACCGCCGGTTGGGCAGAGTCTTGCGCAGAAGCTCGCGGGCGGCGCGACAGCGGACCCGGTCCAGCTCCCGCTTGTCGGCTTCACACGTTTCCAAGAAGGGCGCCATCAGCTTCGCCACGTCCGTCGCGGGCTGCGCCTCCTGGGACAGCGCCTCGTAGCTCGCCGCGTCCGCCTGCGGCGCTGCGGCGGCGGTGGGGGCCTGGGCGGTTTGGGCGTGCGCTGGCGTCGAGACGGACCATCCCGGCCCAGCGAGCCAGGAGGTCACCGCGAGAACCGGCCACGCGACCCTCATGATGCTGAGAATCCGTGTCACCGGCTTTGCGGAGTCGCGGTGGGCAGCGGCATCTCGCCTTGCGGCGTGACCGGACCGGGACTGCGGGTATCGCCGGGGGTCGCGCCCGGCATCTCCGAAGCCGTCGCCGGCACTGGCGGCTTGGCTGGGGGCGCCGTGGCGCCGGCTGCCGGACGGATTCCATCCAGCGCGTTCTGCAAGCTGACCTGGAGGTTGCGTAGATTTTCACACAACCGCGGCGCATCGTACCCGACACGGGCCACCACGCCGAGCAACGTGCCTTCGCTTTGGCCGCCTATGACGATGGTGCGCCACTGGCCCCGCTGGATCAGGTTGGCGGGCTCCTGGTCCACGCCGAACACCCGGAACTTCTTAGGCAAGACATTGCACTCGGGTGGAATCTCGGGAACCAACGTGTGCTGTCTCAGCCCGAGGCCCGGGTCTTCCTTCATCAGACGGGCGCCTGCTTCCTGCGTTGGCTGCGCGATCGAGGGGTGGGCGGGCCACGCATAGATCCGCAGCTCCACATCCGCCAGGCGCGCGTCGTTTCGAGACAGGCTTCGCATGTCTGGTGTGTTGTCCATATTGGCGTTGCCATAGGGGGTGATTTTGATGATGGTCGGGGCGCCCATGTCATTGCCTACTTGCGCGACTTCCCAGAATTCGGGGTGCGTGACGGTATAGCGCGACGTTCGCACCTGCAGATCCCCGGTCGCGCATCCCGCACCAAGTATGCTGGCGAACAGGATGAACGCGGGGACGGCGGAAACCATCGGAGACTCGACGGGGCTCGCTGAACGCATGGGCACTCTCCCTGAGAGAGGCGCACTATAGATCAAACCGTGACAGACTCGCCCGCGATGATTTGTGGGCGAGGAGCGGCCGCGTTGCTGCCGCGATGGATGCTCGTGGCGACCGGAGCCGCGGCCATGACCTCGGCGGCTGCGTGCCGGGAAGCCGCGCCCGAGATCACCGCGGTGCGAATCATTGCGGAGTACCCCGCGGGCGTCGCCTTCGATCAGCTCAGGTTCGCTCTCAAGAGGGGAGCGGCCGACCTGTTCCCTGCGGCGCTCAGGCCCGAGACGGCCCGACAGCCGCTGCCCAGCCCGCAGGATTTCGTCGTCTATCTGGACGACGATCTGGCGGAGGGCGGTCCGATCGTGTGCGAGGTGGACGGCGTGAGAGCATCGAAGACCATCCGGTCTGGTGGGATGCCGGTGGAGGTCGTTCGCAAACGGACGGTGCCTTGCCGCGTGGTGCTGGGCGAACGCGATTCCGGGGTCGATGGGCCGGACGATGCGGACGCCGATTCGGGACGCGACGTCGCCGATGAGAGGCCCGGCGACGCGGCGGCCGGCGATCCGGGGCAGGACGTCCGGCCGGACGAGCCATCGCCGCCGGACGCGCCCATCGCGGCCGCCGGGTGCGCCGATGGAATGCGCACCGGTTTTCTCGACCGCACGGCCTTCCCCGATATCGCGTCGTGCGGCCAGGCTGCCGGCGCGACGATGTCGTACGAGGAGGCGGTAACGGCCGCCGCCACCCTTTGTCAGAAGGGTTGGCATTGGTGCCGGGCCACCGAGGTCGGCCGCTTACCGCCGTCTCCTCAGCCGGGTCGGGTGACGGGCGGGACGTGTAGCTGGCTGGACAGCGGCGGTGCGATCTGCGCCGACGTCATCGACGCCTATTCACAGATCGACTGCGCGGGCGGGGTGGCTCAATCAGCCACCACCGCGGGACCGCCGAGCGGTGGATGCGGCCTTCTGCCGTCGTGCACGAACGCCTGGAAGCTCGTCGTGGCGCTCGAACGATGGGGCAGGGTGTCCGTCAAGGACGCTGAAGTCTGTCAGAACCACGTCGCGTTTCAGTGCGCCGGCGGCCTGGGCGCCACCGATTGCTGGCTCACCTGCTGCCGCGACTGAGGCCGTAGCTACCCCCGGCGGATCGCCTGACGGCGCCCGCACGGGACACTAGCGGCTAGCCGCAGAGGACCGCGCCGCCGTTGACGTTCAGGATCTCGCCGCAAACGAAGGTGGCGAGGTCGGACGCGAGGAAGACGACGGCGCCGGCGATCTCTTCGGGCTGGGCCACGCGGCCGAGCGGGATGGCGGCCAGGATCCCAGGAGCACGGGCGGTGTCCGCCAGCGCTGCCTGCGTCATGTCCGTCGCAACCCAACCCGGCGCCACGCAGTTGACCAGGATGCCATCGGGCGCCAGCTCGGGCGCGAGAGATTTTGTCAGCGAGATGATCGCCCCCTTGGAAGCCGCGTAGGGTGAATGCCGCGCCTCGCCTCGTTGCCCCGCGGTCGATGCGATGAGAACGATCCGACCGCGGCGCGCCTGCTTCATCGATGGGACCACCGCCCTGCAGAGCCCGAACACGCCGGTGACGTTCGTGTCCAGCGTTTGATCGAGGTCGGCCTCGGTCATGGTATCGATGGCAGCCGCCCTCCAGATGCCGTGGTTGGCGACCAGGATCGTGGGAGCGCCCAGGGTCTCGGTCACCCGCTGGACCAGATCGGCCGCGGCCCTGAACGAAGTCAGGCTCGCCTCCACAGCGATCGCCCGCACGCCGAGCTGCCGCACCGCCTGCGCGGTCTCGGCAGCGGCGGCGCCGTCGCGCTGGTAGGATAACGCCACGTCCGCGCCGGCACGCGCGAGGGCCAGCGCACACGCCCTTCCGATGCCGCGCGAGCCCCCCGACACCAAGGCCACGCTCCCGGCGAGGGCGATCACGACCGCGCCGCCGCCAGGGTGGGCTGCATCAATAAAGCCCGCGCGTGAGCCCGCCGTCGACTTGAAGCGCGGTTCCGGTGATGTAACGCGCGGTGTCCGAGCACAGGAACGCCACCGCAGCGGAGAACTCGTCGGGGCGGCCGTAGCGTCCGATGGGAATCGTACTTTCCATGTCGCGGCGGACTTCGTCTTCCGTGCGCCCGGTTTTTCGTGCGCGGGCGACGTCGAGCTCCCGCAAGCGGTCGGTGGCGATGCGCCCCGGCAAGACGCTGTTGACGGTGATGCCGTGGGGGGCGATCTCGGTGGCCAAAGTTTTCGCGAACCCCAGCACCGCCGCGCGCAGCGAATTCGAGAGCATCAGGCCGTCCACCGGCTGCTTGGGCGCGGTGGAAACGATGTTGACGATGCGGCCCCACCCCTGGGCGCGCATGTGAGGAACGGCCGCACGAGCGAGGCGCACGGCGGACTGCAGGGTCAAGTCGAACGTGCGAACGAAGTCGGCGTCCTCGAGATCGTCGAAGGTGGCGGCGGGTGGGCCTCCGGCGTTCACCACCAGGATATGAAGAGCCGAAAAGCGATCCAGGACCCGTTTTACCGCTGCCCGGATCTCCGCGTCCTTGGTGACGTCGGCCGCGAAGCCAAAGACCTCACCCCGCGTGGCGGCGCCAATGCGTTCGGCCGCGGCCTCCGCGCTGTCGCGATGACGCGAACAGACCGCCACACGCACCCCTTCGCGCGCCAAGTCTTCCGCCACCGCGTAGCCGAGCCCACGGCTCGACGCGGTCACCAGCGCGACGCGCCCGGAGATACCGAGATCCATGTCGTGGGCGCAGGAGGAATCGAACCTCCAACAAACGGATTAAGAGTCCGCTGCTCTGCCAGTTGAGCTATGCGCCCGTATTTGGTTTTTCTTTGCCGGTCGGCGCGCCCGGGGTGAGTCGAACACCCAACCCTCGGCTTCGAAGGCCGATGCTCTATCCAGTTGAGCTACGGGCGCATGAACCGCAAGGCCGCGGAATCATGCGGATCCGGCCCCCGCGTGTCAATCACTACTAACGGGCCTCGACGGTGAGCCAGTCGGCCAATACCTCCACGCGAGTGCTCGCCGGCAGCTCGGGAAACGACGCGAGCAGCCAGTCCGCGGCGCGGTCTCGATCGCGCGACGCCAGCATCGCGCGATAGGCCCACGGCCCGAGCTCCTTGCTTTGGGCGAGGGCCGGAAGCGACGCGGGATCGGAGACCACCAGCGCGTGGGCGCGCAGCTCGAGATCGGTCGCGGGATCAAGCAGGCTGCGGAGCGCATCGCGGGCTGTGGAATCGCGACGGCTGGCGAGCGCGACGGCGGCGGCCAGGCGGACGCGCGGGTCGGGACGCTTGAGCAGGCGGGCCAGAAACCGCGCTGATTCCTCGGTGCTCAGACGGCCGAGCTCGCGAGCCACCGCCTCGGCGGGGCGCGGATCTTTCTCCTTGAACAAGAAGTAAAGCTCGCCCAGGCCCGCGTCCCCCCCGGTGCGGACGATCGCGGCCGCGGCGGCGGCGCGGATCTCGGGCAGGGGATCATGAACCGAAGGCAGGCTTCGCAGCATGGCGGGGCGGCCGGCGCCGGGGCGCGCGCTGGCCAAGAGGGCGCTGGCCCTGACGGTGGGGGCCGGATCTTTGAGCGCCGCCGAGACCGCCTTCTTGGCGGTCGGCGTGTTGATGGCGCCGAGCGAGCGGACCGCGGCGCCGCGCACGTCGGGGCTGACGTTGAGGTTGTTGAAAAGCGAGATCAAACCGTCGCTGCACGTCTCTTCGCCCGCGTCGGACAGGGCGAGCGCGGCCGCGTGGCGCACCGGCTCGGCGCCCTTGGCAAGGCCGTCCTTGACCAGCGGACACAGCAGGACGCGGCGCGCGCGGAGGGCGGCGGCCGCGTCGGCGGCAGTTTCCGGGCGGTTCAACATGCTCTCCAGGGCTTTGACGCCCGCCGGATGATCGACCTGCGCCAACGCGATCGCCGCCCGCACCGAGGGCGACGGCCCCGCCAACGAGGCCGCCAGCCAGGCCTTGGCCAGAAGCGACACCGACGGCTCGGCGCCCTGCGCGGCGCGCGCGGAGGCCACGCGTCGCAGGGCCTCCTGTTGCCGTTCGCCGGCGAGCAGCCGCGGCAAGGCGACGTCCAGCGGATCCAGTTTCTTCGTCGACGTTACGCCGGAGCAGCGGCGGCTGTCGCGCGCGAACGCCCACAGCAGGTGCAGATTCCCATCATCGGACAAGAGCGCAGACGGGGGGGCGGAGAAGGGACTGGCGTCGCGCAGCACTTCCACCGCCGCCTGATCGAATTCCGGGTGGCTCGACGACTCGGCGACCTGCGCGGACATGACGCGGCCATCGCGGGCGATGGCGACGGCGAGGACCACGCGGCGCGAGGCCAGATTGATGGGGCTGGTCGCCGGCAGATCGCGCGTGGCCAGCATCAAGAAGTTGTCGGTCCACCGCGGATGAACGCGACCGTGGGCGGCCCGCAGGTAGTCGCCTTCGGCGCCTACGGCGGTCAGGGACGGTTCGGGCTGGTCGGAATCGGCGGGAGGGGCGGCGGCGGACGCCGGCGCGATCATCGCCGCAGGCAGTAGGAAGGCAGCGATGGCTTCAGGGCGCATGGGGACGACATTTTACACGCGCGCGACGTTGGCCCGGAAGGGCGAACGTCCTGCCGCCACGCTACGAGCGCTACGCGCCGGAGAACGCGGGGCGCCGGCGAGCGAGAAGGGCGGCCATTCCCTCGCGGGCGTCGGCGCTGGCGAACACCTCGCGGGCGTGGTGGTTTTCGAGCTCCAGCGCTTCGTCGAGCGGCAGTGCGGCGCCTTCGTCAATGATCCGCGCCGCCAGGCGGGCGGCGATGGGGGCCTTCGCCTTGACCTGCTTGGCCGCGCGCACGGCGTCGGCATCGGCGCCCGTGTCCGCGCGACCGGCGAGGAGATCATCGACGGAAACGCACGTGAAGAAATCGGCGAGACCGCGGTAGCGGGCGGACGCGGGGGGAGCGGCGGGCACAGCGCGCGGCGGGGCGGGACCGCCGAGCGCCAGCGCGCGGACCGTGTCGGCGAGGGCGGCGCGATCGACCACGCGATCGATCAGCCCAATCTCGAGCGCGGTCTTCGCGTCGACGGTCTGTCCGGTCAGCACGAGCCAGCGCGTGAGCCCGACGCCCACCCGGCGCGTCGTACGCTGGGTTCCGCCGAGACCCGGGTAGATGCCGATGCCAGTCTCCGGGAAACCCAGGCTCCCGCGATCGGTGGCGACGATGGCATCGGCCGCCAGGGCGAGCTCAGTGCCGCCCCCGAGCGCCAGCCCATCCAGCACGGCGACCACGGGCTTCGGCGAGTGATCGAGCTTGTGCAAGACCCGCTGGCCGGCGCGCGCGAAGGCTTCGATGCGGGCGTAGTTCTGCTCGGCCATCCGATCGACGAAGAATTTCAGATCGGCGCCCGCCACGAAGGCTTTGCCGGCGCCACGCAGGACGATCCCGCGCACGTCCGCCCGCGCCAGCGCTTCGTCCACTCGCTCGCCGAGCTGGGCGACGACCTCCTCGTCCAGCGCGTTCAGGGCGTCGGGGCGGTTGATGGTGATGGACGCGATCCCGCCGTCGTCCACGTCCAGGCGGACACGCTGGAACCGGAAAGGCGCGCCAGCTCCGGGTGCGGACGCGATGTCCGCCAATGCGCCGGGGAGCGGCAGCGACCAACGCTCGGCGAAGGCGGCGGCCAGACGCGCCGCCGCGCGCGTACCGCGGCGATTCATGCGCTCGAAGGGGCCAGCCGGCCACCTGAGCCCGACACGCGCCCCGATGTCGGTGTCCTCCATGCTGGCCACGCCCTCCGCCACGAGCGACGCGGCGATGAAGAAGACGGCCCCCTCGAGGTGATCGACCACCACCCCGGCGCGCGCCGGATCCTCGGCGCCGTCGAGCGGCCACGGTGCACCCGCCGCGGCCTGCTGCGCCAGGCGGGGAGCCGGCGCGTAGAGCGGCCCCAGCTTTCTTCCCAGAGTGCCCGCCGCGTGGAGCGCAATGGGCACGCCGGTGACGTTCATCAGCTCGAAGGGACCCATGCCGATCCCGAATGCGGCCTTCGCGGCGGCCTCGATGTCGGGGATGCTGGCCGTCCCTTCGGCGAGCAGGCGCACCGCTTCGTTCAGCCACGGCACGAAGAAGCGGTTCACGATGAATCCGGGCCGGTCGGCGGAACGGATGGCGGTCTTGCCGATGGCGTCCTGCAAAGCCGCGGCGCGCGCGATGGTCTGGCCGGAGGTCGTGTCAGTGGGGACGATCTCGACCAGGCGGTTCTTGGCGGGGTGGTAGAAGTAGTGAAGGCCGATGACACGATCCGGGCGGTTGGTCATGGCGGCCAGATCGCCTACAGACAGTGACGACGTGTTTGAAGCGAGGATCGTATCGGGGCCGCACGCGGCGTCGAGCGCGGCGAACACGCCTCGCTTGACGTCGATGTCTTCGAACACCGCCTCGATGCACAGGCCACACTCGGCAGCGCGCGCGAGATCGGTGGTGAACGTGATGCGGGCGACCGTGGCCGCGGCCGCCGCCGCGTCGAGGATGCGGCGGGCGATCGCCTGATCAAGGGCCTCGGTCACGAGCCGCCGTCCGCGTTCCATCGCCGCCGCGGCGGAGTCCACGAGGACGACCGGGATCCCTTCCTGGGCGATCTTCTGCGCGATGCCCGATCCCATGGTGCCCGCGCCGATCACGGCGACGGCCTGCTTTTCCATGGCGGGGTCTTATATCAGACGGCCTCGTCTCACCCCTTCAGGCGGCTCACGTCAGCAAGATCCTTGGGTCGTCCGGCCGCTTGCTTGTTGCGCAGAAGCTCGATCCGGCCGATGAAGCACACCTTACGTCCTTCAAGCTCCGCCGATACGCGCCCGGCCCACGATTCATCGAACGTCACACCGGAAATCTCCGTGAGGATGTCTATGCGACGCGGAGGCAGGCCAAGCTGATAAACCATCCCCGGCGCTTCGAAGTCCCGAGAGCTCACACCCGCGGCCGCGACGGGTGCACCGAAGCGCAGGAGCGCGCGGTACACCTTCGCGGCGTTGTCCGAGCTCGGCCGCACGAAGACGTCGATGTCGCCGCTGGCGCGGGGCGCACCGTGGAAGGCCAGGGCATACGCGCCCACGACGACGAACTCGACGCCCTCGTCGGCGAAAGCCAGCAACAGATCGCGAAAGTCGTCGTTGAGGTTAGCGAGATTAGCGAGAAGCATCGTCTGCCGGCCGTGCCTCGCCCCGCCGGAAGAGGCGGCAAGGCATGTCGTCCCTTCTGTAGGATGGGATGGGCAGTCGAGCGAGACCCCATGCCTCCAAGGCCAAGGGCCACATCATCGCGATGCGCTCGGCCGCGGTCGTTACGTCCGATAGATCCTCCGATGGCTCTTCGCCCAGGCGATGGACCGCCACCGGCCAGCTCTGCCGCGCGAACCGCCGAGAATCGCGGTCGCCACGCCGGTGCCGTGCGCTCACCAGCACATTCTACGCCAACCGTCGCGCTAGGCCGATGGGGGGGCGGTGCGGTGCCGGTGCCGGTGCGCTATCTGAGGAGCACGTCCGCCAGGGTGGCGGCCAGAAATACCAAAGCGACGTAGCCGTTCAGGTTGAAGAACGCCATGTCCAGGCGGGATAGGTCGCTCGGACGGACGACGGCATGCTCCCAGATCAGGATGGCGGTCACGACGGCGATGCCGGTCAGGTAGTAGGCGCCCAGCTCGGCGGCCGCCGCCAGCGCCATCAGCGCGGCGACGGTCGCCGCATGAAGCACGGCGGAGATCACGAGGGCGGCGGTCACGCCGAAGCGCGCCGGGATCGAGTGCAGGCGCGCAGAGCGATCGAAGTCGCGATCGGCGATGGAATAGAGCACGTCGAAGCCGCCGATCCAGGTGGCCACCGCCAGCATCAAAAGAGCCGGCGGCGCGCCGAAGTCTCCGCGCACGGCGATCCAGGCCCCCGCGGGGCCGGCCGCGATGGCGAGACCGAGGATCAGATGGCACAGCCAGGTGAAGCGCTTGGTGAACGAGTAGCCGAACACCAGCGCCAGCGCGACCGGAGCCAACCGAAGGCAGAGCGGACCGAGGAAAGCGGCGGCCGCCACGAAAAGGGCGGTGCTGGCGAGGGTCAGCGTCCAGGCGGCGGCGAGCGACACCTTTCCGGTGGGGATCTCGCGCGCGGCGGTGCGGGGGTTTCGCGCGTCGAAGCGGCGATCGACGATGCGGTTGAAGCCCATGGCAGCGGTGCGTGCCGCCGCCATGGCGAGCACGATGCCCGCGATGCGGCCGGCCGTGATGCCGCGGTCTCGGGCGGCGATAGCCGCCGCGGCGAGGGCGAAGGGGAGCGCGAACACGGTGTGGCTGAGCTTCACCATCCGGCCCAAGGTGACCAAGGTGGCCAGCGGAGAAACGGAGCTGTCGCGGCCGTTCATGGGCGCACCAACCAGCGCACGATGGGCCTGGGGTCGCGGACCAGCGCCTCCGCGGGCCGGGCCGGGTCACCGAGCGATACGTCGATGACTCCGGGCCGCCGCCCGGGGGCGAGGGCGCCGAGCGCAGGCAGGCGCATCGCGTCCGCGCCCGCGCGCGTGGCGGCGGCCAGCCAGGTCGTCGAGGGAACGGTTGGGAACGCGCGGGCGAGCGTCGTCAACTCGCCCCACAGCGAAAGGTCGGGGGACGATGCCAGGCTGTCGGTCCCGAGAGCGAGGCGGACGCCATCGGCAAGAAGCGCCGGGACGTCGGGCAGGCGGTCTCCGATGTGCAAGTTCGAACGCGCGCACACCACGGCGGTGGCGCCGGCCGCCGCAGCGATCCGCCGATCCTCGGCGCCCGCGTGCACCATGTGGACCAACAGCGGTGGTGCGTCGGCATCGAACGCGCCCAGGCTCGCCAGATAAGCCACCGGCGTCAGGCCCGGCACGCGCGATCCCGCGGCCACGCCCATCGCTTCCAGAACCGCCGGCCACCGCCCGGAGCCATCTCGCAGCAGGGCGATCTCGTCCTCATCTTCCGCGACGTGAACGGAGGTGGGGACGCCCGCGCGTTTCGCCGCCGCGAAGATGCGGCGGATGAGATCCGGGCCCGCCGAGTAGGGAGCGTGCGGCGCCACGACGTACCCGACCCCGGGAGGCCACCGGTCGGCGACGCGATCGAGTTCGCGCGCCGCGTCCGCGAGGGCATCGCCGGTGCGGGCGTCCCGCGAACCCACCAGCTCGTGGAACACCACGCCGCGCAGGCCGGCGTCCGCAACGGCGGTAACGGCATCGAGGCTGTTGCCCACGTCGCCGATCGCCGCCGTTCCCGCCGCCGCCATCTGGATCGCGGCGCGGTGGGCCGCCGCCGCGCGCCGGTCGGATGCGGTCGTCGCCGTCTCGGCCTCGGCCGCTGTCGCCGCCATCAACCGGCCGACCCAGGAGACCAGCCCGTCGTGCCCGGACACGCGCTCCGCCAGCGCCGAGAGCTCGAGATGGCAATGCGCGTTCACCAGCCCCGGGAGGAGCGCGCCCGCCCCGCGCTCCTCGGGCGCGCCCGGATGCCGTTGCAGAAGGTCCGTGCGGCGCCCGACCGCGACGATCGTCCCTTGCCCGTCGATGAGCACCGCTCCTTCGGCGACGGGCGGCCCGGTCATGGGAAATACCCAGGGGGCGCTGACGAGGCGTTCCGCCCGGTTCACGTCGGCGGCGAAGCGGCGCCGCTGGTGCTCGGCAGCAGCTCGTAGCGCATGTTGCGCCGGCGCGGCGTGAAGCCGGCTCCTCTGACGTAGCGCTCGATGTCGTCGGCACCCAGGCTGAACACGGCGCCCGCCTGCGACACTACGTTCTCCTCGATCATCGCCGACCCGAAGTCGTTTCCGCCGAAGCGCAGCGCGACCTGTCCCACCTCCGGGCCCATGGTGGGCCACGAGACCTGGAGGCTGGGGAAGTTGTCCAGGTACAGCCGCGAGAGCGCGAAGAGGCGCAGGTAGCGCATGGCGGTGGTGTCGTCGCGCAGCCGCAGGCGCGTTCCTTCGGCTTGGAAGGGCCAGCAGATGAAGGCGGTGAACCCGGCGGTCTCGTCTTGCAGCGCACGCAAGCGGTCCAGGTGGCCTACCACCTGCCGCGGCATCTCTCCGAATCCGAACACCATGGTGGCCGTGGTGCGTAGGCCGAGAGCATGGGCCTGGCGCATGACGTCCAGCCACGTGTCCGTCGAGCATTTGAGCGGCGAGATCTGCTGCCGGACGTCGTCGTCGAGGATTTCGGCGCCGCCCCCGGGGACGGAGTCGAGTCCGGCCGCCACCAGCCGCTCGAGGACGGTGCGGATCGACAGGCGCTCGCGCTCGGCGATGTAGCGGATCTCCTCGGGCGACAGTCCGTGGATGGCCAGAGGAAAGCCGGCCTTCATCCACCGGAACAAATCTTCGTAGTACGTGATGGGGAGGTCGGGGTTCAGGCCGCCCTGAAGCAGGATCTGCACGCCGCCCAGGTCGACCGTCTCTTTCAGCTTCTGCGCCAGGACCTCGCGCGACAGTGTATAGCCTTCGTCGTGGCCCGGCGGTCGGTAGAAGTTGCAGAATTTGCAGCGGGTCACGCAGACGTTCGTGTAGTTCACGTTGCGATCGATGATGTACGTCACCACGCCGGCGCCGTGCAGCGCGTGGCGGCGCGCGTCCGCCGCCGCCCCCAGATCCAGTGTCGGCGCCTCTTCATAGAGCCGCGCCGCCTCGTCGGGGGACAGGCGCCCTCCCGAGGCCGCGTCGGCGAGCATCAGGTCCACCGAGCGCGATGCCGGGCCGCGCCGTGACGTCGCCGCCGGCGGGGTCCCGGCCGGGTCCGGGGCCGTCTCGAAAAGACGAATCCGCGCCGCGCCCGCCAGCAAACCAGCGGCGCGCGCGCGATCGAAGAACGCCGCCGCTCCGGAGATCTCGTCGGCGCCCAGGTGGTATCGCACGTGATCCGTGAGGTAACGGCGGCACTCGGCGGGCGTGCCCTCGTGCGCCTCCGCCCAGGCATTCGCGATGTCGCCCCGGTGCTCGAGGCCGGCAGCCAAGCTCGACCGTAGCACCGCGATGTCGGCGGCGGTCACCACGCCGTGCCGCCCCGCCCACACGGCGTAGACGAAGGGTAGCCCGGTCTCCCGCGTCCACGCTTCTCCCAGGTCATTTACATGCGGGAATGCCCGAGCGGCGGCGAAGCCGGCGTCGCCGATCACCAGAGCCCCGGTGCTGCCGCCGGCGGCGCCCAGGGCGTCGTCGTGAGCCACCACTCGGAATTCCGGATCCAGTCCGCGCCCGCGGCACAGCACCCGCAGCATCATCGCCGAGCTGCGCGAAGCTCCGTCGAGGGCAATGGTCTTCATGTCCGGCCACGGCACCCGGCCTACCAGCAGCACCGTCCGCACCGCGCCTCGGCTGGCCACGGCGATACCGGGCACCACGCGCAGCGAATCGTCTGCCGCCGCCGCGTAGCTGGCGGTGGGCAGCAGAGCCAGGTCCACTTCGCCGGCGGCCAGAAGATCGGCACAGCGCGAAGGCACCGCAAACCGCAGATCGAAGCGGTCGCCTCCCATGCCGCGCTCCAGGCCGTACGTGATGGGCCTTGCGTTCAGGAAGGAAACCGCCGCCACACGGAGCCGCGCCGCGCCCGCGGTCGCACCCGGGCTCACGGCATCACCGCCAGCGACTTGCGCACCTCGCGCCGGAAGGGCCGCGGCCCCGCCAGGGCGTCGCCCTCGGCGATGACGTTGTACAGCGTGTCGCGCTCGACGGGGGTGCGGCCGGCCTCTCGGATGAGGCGCACGATCTCGGCGGGCGTCATGGCCTGCGGGGTCTCCGCGCCCGCCATGTGATAAATCTTTTCTTCCTGCACGGTGCCATCCAGGTCGTCGGCGCCGAACCACAACGCGGTCTGGGCTGTCTTGATCCCGAGCATGATCCAGTACGCCTTGATGTGGGGAATGTTGTTCAGCATCAAGCGCGCGACCGCGTAGGTTCGCAAGTCTTCGACCCCCGTCGGTCCGGGCAGCTTCATCAGGGGCGAGTTGTCGGGATGGAACGCGAGGCCGATGAACGTCTGGAAGCCCCCGGTCTCGTCCTGCAGCGCGCGCAGGCGCAGCATGTGATCGACGCGGTCCTCGATGGTCTCGACGGTGCCGTACAGCATGGTGCAGTTCGATCGCAGCCCCATGCGGTGGGCCGTGCGATGGACGTCCAGCCACTCGTCGGCCGTGCACTTGTCATCGCAGATCTTTTTGCGCACGCGCGGCGCGAAGATCTCCGCGCCTCCCCCCGGCAGCGAATCGAGGCCCGCGTCGCGCAGCCGGCGCAGCACATCCTCGACGGTCATTCCGTACAACCGGTGATAGTAGAAGACCTCGACGGCGGTGAAGGCTTTCAAATGGATATCGGGCTTGATGAGCTTTAGGCCGCGCAGCAGGTCGATGTAGTAGTCGAAGGGCAGGCCGTCGTGCAGCCCGTTGACGATGTGGATCTCCGTCGGGCGCTCGCCGGCGTCCAGGCGCGCGCGCAGCTTCCCCCACGCCTCATCGTGCGACATCGTGTAGGCGCCCGGGTCGCCTTCCTTCAAGCGTGCGAAGGCGCAGAACATGCAGCTCGCCACGCAGACGTTGGTGGCGTTGATGTGGAGGTTGCGGTTGAAGTACGTGCGGTCTCCGTGTAGCCGCTCGCGCACCTCGTTGGCCAGGGCGCCCACCTCCAGCAGGTTGGGATGACGGAACAGCGCGACGCCGTCGGCGAGCCCCAGGGGTTCACCGGCGCGGACCTTGTCGCGAATCGCGGCGAACGGGATCACACCGGTCACGGTCACGGCGCCGCCTCGTCCAGCGCGTCGCCGATCCCGCGCTCGAACGGTCGGAGGCCGGCGCCGCGGATCAGCGTGGCGGCTTCCTTGCGGGTCATGGCGGGGTTACGGGCGTTGTCACCCAGGCGCAGCGCTCGCTCGGCGACGATCGGGCCGAACAGCTCGTCCGCGCCAAAGCCCAACGCCATCTGCGCCAGTCGCGGCCCCAGGCGCTGGAAATCGGCGACCACGTGGTGCGACCCGGGGAGGTCCAGCCGACAGCGGGCGGTCACGTCCAAGGTGTCGAGGCCTTGCGGCTCTCCGTCGGGAGTTGGCAGCACGGCCCAGGGCGCGGCGCCGTCGCTCAGCGCCTGGGCGACGGCCGCGAAGCGCCGCCTGCGGAGGTCGTCGCCTTCGCCCGCGCGGTAGGGCATGCGCCACAGGACGCGCAAGCCGCCGGCGGCGAGCGCCTGGTCGAGCGCCGCCGGTCCGTCGCCCACCAGAACGCGCGCGCCCGCGGTCCGGGCCGCGGCGAGGCCCCCGAGAGCCGGTAGGTCGTCCTCGTCGACAAAGGACAAAGCGGCGTCGCGCGGTCCTCGCCAAGCGCCGGTCGCCAGAAGCTGCCGCGAGCGGATGAAGGTGGCCGCGTCGCCGAACAGCGCGCGCCGCGCCGCGCACGCTCGACGCCCGACGTTGAAAAGATCCTCCGCCCCCGCGCGGGGTCGGAGGTCAGCCATCGGTCGAGAGGATCCCGCGATCACGGCCTGCCTCCTGTGCTCCCCCACCGGGGCGCAAGCTGGTTTTCGACGCCGAGCTGGTCCAGGACGCGGCCGACCACCGTGTCGAGCAGCGCGTCCACGTCGGCCGGCTTCGAATAGAACGACGGCGAAGCGGGCAGCACGACCGCGCCCGCGCGGGTGACAGACAGCATGTTTTCCAGGTGGACCAGCGACAGCGGCGTCTCGCGCACCACCAGGACGAGCTTTCGCCGTTCCTTCAGCATGACGTCGGCGGCGCGGCCGATGAGATCCTCGGAGACGCCGTGGGCGATGCGGGCCAGGCCCCCGGTGGAGCAGGGCACGACCACCATCGCGTCCCAACCAGCGGATCCGGACGCGAACGGCGCGCGAAAGTCGCGCAGACCGTAGCGCGTGAAGGGATAGTCGGGGACGGCCCCCAGCTCGTGGTTCCAGACCTCCGCCCCGGCGGCAGAGAAGCAGAGGCCCACCTCGAGCGCTCCCGGGTCTCGCGCCTCGAGCGCGGCCAGCGCGTCCAGCAGGCGTCGTGCGTACACGGATCCCGAGGCTCCGCCGATGGCCACGACGAGCTTCACGCCGCCACCACCAGAGAGGCGACGCTGGACGGAAACAGGTCGACGCCCTCGACGGCGGCGAATCCCGCCGCACGCAGCCGGTCTTCTATGCCTCGGCGAGTGACGAAGCGCTCGATGGATGCGGGGAGATAGCGGTATGCGTCTCGGTCGCCGGTCACCGCCCAGCCGAGCAAAGGTAGGACGCGCGCGTTGTAGAAGCCGTCGAAGAACGCGCGCCGTCTCTCGGGGCGGAAGAATTCCAGGACGACGACGCGCCCCCCAGCCCGCACGACCCGCCGCAGCTCGGCCAGGCCCCCGTCGAGGTCGCGGAGGTTGCGCACACAGAAGGCCGTGAACGCACCGTCGAAGACTCCGTCGCGGTAGGGCAGGTGATGCCCGTCGGCGGCGTGGGTCGCCAGGCGCCCGGCGGCCCTCGCGGCGGCGGCGGCACCGTGACCGTCGAGCTTCTTGCGGCCGACCGCCAGCATCGCGCGGGCGAAGTCGGCGGCGGCGATGCGCGCCCCCGGACAGCGCCGTGCGATCTCGATGGCGCCGTCCAGCGTTCCCGCACCGAGATCCAGGATGCGCGGCGTTTCTCCCAAGTCGCGCAGCAGCTTCCCGATGGCCTTCCGCCGCCACGACCCGTCCACCCCGGCCGACATGACCCGGTTGGCCGCGTCGTACCGGCCCGCGATGCGGTCGAACATGGCCCGCACGTCCGTCGCCGTCGCCGGGATCATAGTCCTAGCTCCTTCATGAGGGCGTCGACCCGCGCGACGACGTCGGGGCTCATCTTCAACACCTCGGGCCACTCGCGGGTAAAGCCCTCGTCCACAGTCTTGCGCGTGGCATCGACGCCCAGCTTGCCGCCGAAGCCGAAGCTTTGGGAGGCGTGGTCCAGCACGTCGATGGGTCCCTCGGCGAAGAACACGTCGCGCTTGGCGTCGATGTTGTTGAGCGCCCGCCACGCCACCTGTGCCACGTCCTGCACGTCCACGTCGTCGTCCACCACCACGATGCACTTGGCGAACATCATCTGCCCCATGCCCCACAGCGAATGGCAGATCTTGCGGGCATGATGCGGATATTCCTTGCGGATGGACACGATGCACAGGTTGTGAAAACAGCCCTCGACCGGCAGGTTCATGTCGATGATCTCGGGGAAGGTCATCTGCAGCAGCGGCAGGAACAGCCGCTCCGTCGCCTTGCCCAGCCAGGCGTCTTCCTGCGGGGGCGGGCCCACCACCGTCGTTGCGTAGATAGGAGATTCCCGGCGCGTCAGCGCGGTGAGGTGGAACGTCGGGTAGTCGTCGGCCAGCGAGTAGTAGCCGGTGTGGTCGCCGAACGGGCCCTCACGGCGCAGCGGCTCCTCGACGTCCACGTAGCCTTCCAAGACGAAGTCGGCGGAGGCCGGCACCTCGAGGTCGTTGGTCTTACAGCGCACGGTCTCCACCGACTTGCGGCGCAGAAAACCCGCGAACATCAGCTCGTCGATGCCGTCGGGCAGGGGCGCGGTGGCGGCGTAGGCAAGACTGGGGTCGCCCCCCAGCGCCACCGCCACCGGCATGCGGCGGATCCCCAGCTCCTGATAGCGGCGCATGTGTCGCCGCCCCGTCTTGTGGAGCTGCCAGTGCATCCCGGTCTCGCGCGGACCAAAGACCTGCATGCGGTAGCAGCCCACGTTGCGCGTCTTCTTGTCGGGATCGCGGGTGATCACCATGGGCAACGTGATGTAGGGGCCGCCGTCGTCCGGCCAGCACGTCAGCACCGGCAGCTTCGTGAGGTCGGGCTCGCGCTCGATGATCTCCTGGCAGGGTGCGGTGGCCACGGTCCGGGGCGACGCGCTCGCCACGCGGGCGAGCTTCGGCAGCATTCGAATCTTGTCCAGCAGCCCCACCGGCGGCTGCGACCGCACCAGATCACCGATGGTGCGCGCGTGCTCGGTCAGGTCGTCGACGCCCAGCGCCCACGACATGCGTCGCCGAGTCGCGTACGTGTTGATGAGCAGCGGGAAGCGCGAGCCGCGCACCTTCTCGAACAGCAGGGCAGGACCGCCCCGCCGCATCAGGCGCTGGGAGATCTCGGTGATCTCCAGCCGGGGGTCGACCTCGCGCGGCACGCGTACCAGCTCGCGGCGCGCTTCCAGGAAGCGAACGAAGTCGCGCAGGCTGTCGAAATGGGCGGGCACGCCGCCCGGCGCGTCGGGGGCGGCCATCAGCGCGTCCGTTCCGCGGAGAACAGCGCCAGGTCCCGCAAGGCGTCTCGGAATGGCGACTCCGGCAGCGCGGCCAGATGGCTCACCGCCTCTTTCGCCAGCGCGGCCGCCCGTTGCCGGGCGAGCTCGACTCCCCCGGCCCGCCGGACCGCGGCCAGGATCTCGGCGGCGGCGTCGGCGCTGATGCCGTGCTCTCCCAGCTCCTCCCGAATGCGGCCGCGGAGCGCGCCATCGGCCTCGCACGCCAGCAGCACGGGCAAGGTGAGCTTGCCTTCCCGGAGGTCGTGTCCTACGGACTTTCCGGCGGCGGTCTCGTCGTCGATGCAGTCGAGGACGTCGTCGGCGATCTGGAAGGCCCGCCCGAGGGCCCGGCCGTAGCCGTCGAGCCGCGGTCCCACGGCTGCCGGCGTGCCGTCGCCCACGCGCGCACACCAGGCGATGAGCGACGCCGTCTTGCGATCGATCACGCGGAAGTAGTCTTCGGCGGTGATGTCCGGGTTCCCGGCGCCTTCGAGCTGGGCCACCTCGCCTTCCGCCATCTCCGTCACCGTGGCGGCCAGGGACTGCACCGCGGGCAGTGAGCCGGTGGCCGCCACCGCCTGGAGAGCGCGCGCGAGGCAGAAGTCGCCCACCAACACCACGATGCCGTTCCCGAACACCATGCGCGCCGCAGGGCGCCCGCGCCGCACGCGCCCGTCGTCGACCACGTCGTCGTGATACAGCGTCGCCGTGTGGATCAGCTCCGCCGCGCAGCCGACGGCGATCGCGAGATCCATGTCGGCCCGCGCGGCGCGCGCAGCCAGGACGGCGATGAGCGGCCGCAGGCGCTTTCCACCTGCGCCGAGGAGATGAGCCCCCACCTGGGGGATGGCCCCGATGGGGCTCTCCATCCGCTCCGCCAAGCGCGCCTCCACCTGCCGGAGCGGCTCGGCCACCAACGCCGCCGCCCGTTCAGCCAGCTCGCCGGCGGCACGGCCGCGGGGCCGATCGAGGGAGGATGTGGACTGCACCAGGGACCCCATCACGCGCCTTCTAAATATTCAAAATAAATTGAAATACGCAAGCGCCGCATCCTATGCTCTCCTCACGACTTTGCCGACGCCGCCTTGCGCCTGCGGCGTGACCAGGATTTCGTCGATGTTCACGTGCGCCGGCGAGGTCGCCACGAAATGGACGATGCGGGCGATGTCCTCGGCGACCAACGGCTCGATGCCGGCGTAGACAGTCTTCGCGCGCGCGACGTCACCGGAGAAGCGGACCACGCTGAACTCGGTCTCCACCATACCCGGATCCACGGTCGATACGCGCACGGGCCGATCGCACAGCTCCAGGCGCAGCGCTTCGCGGATGCTGCGTACGGCCACCTTGGACCCGCAATATGCGGCGCCGCCCTCGTAGGCGTGATGGCCGGCCAACGAGCCGAGCATGATGATGTGTCCGGCGCCGCCCGCTATCAACGCGGGGATGAGGGCGCGCGTCACGCGCAACAGACCGACGACGTTGGTCTCGAACATCTCCAGCCAGTCGGAGTCGGGTGCGTCTTCCACGCGGGCCACGCCACGGGCAAGTCCCGCGTTGTTGAACAGGATGTCCGCGCGCCCGGCCGACCGCAGCCCCTCGCCGACCCAGGCGCTGATGCTGTCCGCCGATCGCACGTCGAGCGGCAGCGCGATCACACGCCGCGCGCCCGCCGCCCGCGCCTGGTCTGCCACGGCGGCCAACCGATCTTGCCGGCGGGCCCCCACGACCAGGGTGGCGCCCTCGGCCGCGAAGGCGAGGGCGGTGGCGGCGCCGATGCCGGACGATGCCCCCGTGATGAACACGACCTTCTCCGGCGCTGGCGGGGACGTCATGGCATCGACCTACTTGTCCCTCTTGGCCTTGCGGCCCTCGTCGGCGTCTCCGACTTTGAGGACATCGCGGAACTTGCCCACGTCCAGCGTCAGGTTGCCGATGAGCATGTCGAGCAAGGTCTCACCCAGGCGGCAGATCTCGCGAAGACGTGTCAAGCGGTCCAGCGTGAAGTCGGCGCCGTCGCGCAGTTTGCCCCGGGCGCCCGCCCGGGCCGCGCGCGCGGTCACCTCTGCTTTTTCCATCACGTCCGACGCGGCCGCGATCTCGCGCCGTTCGCGTTCGTTCAGGACCCCGGAAATCATCTTCCAGAAGTCGGTCTCCGCTTGGTAATGGTCACGGCGGGAGCCGCGCACCCACACCCTGTGCACCACGCCCCAGCGGCCGAGGCCGGCCAACGTCATGGAGGCGCTGCCGGCCGAGATGTCCAGGCGTTTCTGGATCTCAGTCTGAGGAAGAGGCTCCGGCGAAAGATAGAGGAGCCCGAAGGCGCGCCCCATGGTGCGCGTGAAGCCCCAGAACTCTGCGATGCGGCCGCAGGTGTCGATGCCCAGATCGCGCGCGCGCGTCAGCTCGTCGGCGGGGTCGGGGGTGGGCGCGACCATCGGGTGATGGATACTAGTCCCTCGTCCGCGCGTCCAGCGAGCTGGCCGCACGCGGCGTCGATGTCGTCGCCGCGCGGCGTGCGGATGTAGACGGGCAATCCCCCTTCGCGCAGCAGGGCCTGGAACGTGCGGATGCGCTCGGCGGACGGCCGACGGAACGGTGGGCCCGCGAACGGGTTCCAGGGGATGAGGTTCACCTTGGTGGGAATCCCGCGCAGCAGGCGCGGCAGCCGTCGGGCGTCGTCGTCGGTGTCGTTCACTCCTGCCAGCAGCACATACTCGAACGTGACACGCCGGCCATGCGACAGCGGGAAGCGGCGAGCGGCGTCCAGCAGAGCCGCCAGCGGCCACTTGCGGTTGATGGGCATCACTTGATCGCGCACGTCGTCGGTGGTGGCGTTCAGCGACACCGCCAGGTTCGGGGCCGGGGCCAGCTTCGCCAGCTTATCGATGCCCGGAACCAGACCGGCGGTGGAGACTGTCATCTTGCGCGGCGAAAAGCCCGCGCCCCACGGGTGCTGCAACAGCGTCAGGGCGCGCGAAACGGCGTCGAAGTTGTGCAGCGGCTCGCCCATCCCCATGAACACGAGGTTGGTGGGACGACGGCCCGCCAGGCGCGCGGCCCGGTAGGCCTGCTCGACGATCTCGCCTGCGGTCAGTTGCCGCCCGAAGCCGAGCGTAGCGGTTGCGCAGAAGCTGCAGTCGAGAGCGCACCCGACCTGCGACGACACGCACAAGGTCAGCTTGTCGCGGCCGGCCTTGTCGTCGGGGATGAGCACAGATTCGATGGCGCGGCCGTCGTGCGTGCGGAATCGCAGCTTGCGCGTCCCGTCCGCGGCTTCTTGCACGGCGTCCATCGTCAGCGGCTGCAAGGGCGCTTCTTTCGTCAGAAGCCGGCGCAAATCCGGAGGGACGTTCGTCATCTCGTCCGGCGCTTCGACGCCGCGGCCGTGCAGCCAGCGGAAGATCTGCTCCGCCCGGTACCGCGGCCCGCCCGCCGACGCCACGCGCGTCACAAGCTCCGCCGGCGTGAGAGACCGCAGATCCATCCTCACGAACGCTCGGCGAGGAGCTGCAGCGCGCGTTCGACCAACGCGATCAGCTTGCCTTCGTCGACCGGCTTCGTCCGATCGTTCCACGTCGCCGCCAGCGCATACCAGCGGCCCCGGGCCGACTCGACCAGAAAGGTCAGGTTGAGAACGCCGGGCTCCGACCCGCCCTTGTAGCCGATGGTCCGCCACTTTCCGCGCGCCGACGAGACACCGGGGTTGACTCCCAGGAGCGCGCGCGCCGGCACGGCGGGGCTCTTGTCTGTTTGCTTGCGAATCCAGTCCATCACGCGGCACAGATCCGCGGCGGAGGCGAACCACTCGAGAGTCTCGACGTGCGCCGGTTTGTCGGGGAAGACCAGGTCCTCGCGGCTCATGCGCGCGACTTCGGACTCGAGATACGCGCGGCGCGCGGCGGCCGGCTTGGCGAGATACGCGGCGGCGGCCTTACCCTGGCGGTCTCCCTTGAGCTTGAACAGCTCGAGGGTGGACAGGAACGGCACGTTGCGGGCGGCGCTCGCATGACCTGTGGCCGCCTGGATCTCCTCCACCTTCTGCCGGCCGAGCGCGCGCAGCAGCTGATCCGTGGCGGTGTTGTCGCTGCGCGAGATCATGAGCGTGGCCAGCGAGTGCAAAGTCAGCGACGAGCCGACCGGCCATTCCTGGAGGATACCCGACGGCAGCGACACCGCGCCCGCCTCGAGATCGACCACGTCGGTCCAGCGGCGCGTACCGGCGCCGATGGCCCTTACCAGCTCCGCCAAGATGTAGAGCTTGAAGGCCGATCCGATGGCGAGGGCGCGGTCCGGGTTGACCTCGGCGATGGATTTGGGGGCGCCGTTCGCGAGCTCCGCAACCAGGAAAGAAACCTCGCCGGGGAGGGCCTTGATCTCCGCTGCGACGACCTCCAGAGACGCGGCGAGACGCACCGGTCCTCCGATCCACAGGCCCTTGATCAGATGAGGCGCGGCTGCCTCGACAGATACGGAGACGGGGACGCTGTATCCCCTCTCGAACAGCAAGCTCCACTTTCCTTCGAGGTCCTTGCGCTCGGTCTCGACCGCCTCCGTGCAACGCCCCAGATCCGCATGGTATTTGACGAAGACTCCGGTCAGTTGCACGCCCGGGACCTGGTCCAGAAACGACTGAGTGAAGAGCTTTTCGTAACCGCCCGAGTTTGCGGAAAACAGAGCTCTGATGTCCGCGACTCGTCCGTCGAGCGGCGATACGGCCCGGTCAGCGGCGCCCACGGCCGATATCCCTAGCAGCTCGTGCACGACGATGGGCACGAGGGCAAGCGGCCGACCGACCAACGTCACCGCCTGTGGACGGCGTTACGACGGCGCCGGCGGGCACACGCCCAAGAAGCGGCAACCGCGAGCGCCAGCAGAAGCGCCACGCCGGTCCCCGGCGACTCGCCGGCCCCGTCGTCTGCACCGACACCGATACCGCACCCGCAGCCCCGGCCGGCCCGGACGGAGGTCCGCGTGGGCTGGCAGTCCCGAGTGGCGATGCACTGCCCGATGCCGTCGGCGGTCACGTCACAGGTGGAGCATGCGTCGCACTTTATCGAGGCGCAGGGATCGGGAACACACTCGGCGGTGACCGGGACGCACAGCAAACCGGGAGCGCACACCTTTGTTTTGCACGGGTTGGTACGGCAGGTTCCGTCCGCCGGGTTGCAGAACTGAAGGGGCATGCACGCGATGCCTTCGCAGGCGTCGTCGCGGCACATGCCAGCGGCGCAGGTCTGTCCGGCGGGACACTCGATGCCGGTGCACAGAGCCACGCACGCCCCGCCGCTGCAGTATTCGCCGGAGTTGCAGGCGATGTTCTTGCAAAGGTCCTTCTTGCACTCACCCCCGATGCACAGCTCGTCGGCCCCCGCGCACCCCAGCCGATAACAATTCTCGCAGATCCCCTCGATGCACCGCGAGCCGGCCAGAGGGCAGCTCACGCCCCCGCACGGATCAACGCACACGCCGTCCTTGCAGCGGTGGCCGTCGGGACAGGTGACGCCATTGCACCTCGTGGGCACGCAGAAGCCCATCTTGCACTCAAAACCCGCCTCGCACGGGAACTCCGAATTCCGGCACTCGGGGACGCAGGCGCCGCCCATGCAGCCGAAGCCCCCCGGGCAGGGAGCCATGAAGTCGGTCTGCCCGTCGCAGTCGTTGTCCTTCGCGTCACACAGCTCGGGGGACGGCAGCGTACAGCCCTCGCACACCAGCCCCCCCATCCCTCGGCACTTGAGCGTGCCCGGCTTGCACAGGCCCTGCATGGACTGCATCGCCGACAAGCCGGGGCACAGGCACGTGGTCCCTTCACCAGGAAATACGCCATTGTCCGTGATCCCGTCGCAGTCGTCGTCGATGCCGTTGCAAATTTCCATTCCCCCGAGCGTGATGGACTCGCATTCGAGCTTGCCGTTTCGGCACACGGTCCGGCCGCTCTTGCACGCCCCGACGTCGACCCCGCACACCTCGTTCTCGCCGGGCAGCGGAACGCCGCCCTCGCGCTCGTCCGTCATGCCGTCGCAATCGTCGTCTATGTTGTTGCAGATCTCCGGCGTGCCCATCACCGGCGGCACGTCACAGAACGTTCCGGTGCCGTCCGCCTTGCACGTCAAGATCCCGAAGCGCTTGCAGGCGCCAATGCCTGCCCCCATGCACGAGACACCGGTCATGAACCCCTCGTCTATGTCGCCGTCGCAGTTATCGTCGAGGCCGTTGCAGGTTTCGGGCGGGATCGCCCCGGGGCACGCGGGCTTGCCGCAGGCATTGAGCGGGAAGCCCTCGTCGGTCAGGCCGTCGCAGTCGTTGTCGACGCCGTTGTCGCAGATCTCCGGCGCGCAGTGGCGACGGGCCGGCGTTGGGTCGAAGGCGCACTTGTTGCTGACGCCCTCGTCGGTCAGGCCGTTGCAGTTGTCATCGATGCCGTTGCACGTCTCGGGCGGCGGCACGGTCGCCGCGATGATCCCGAGGAGGGCCGCCTTGGCCGCCGCCGAGCTGGTGAAATCCACTCGGATGGCAGGCGCCGTCCCCCCCGCCATCGCGATCTGGTCGTTGGCGTTTCCGGTGCTGGTGTCGGTCAGGACGTACGTCCTGATGCCCGACGTATTGAGCAGCGCCGATGCCTGGGCCACGGGCCCGAACGTGGCTCCCCCGGTATCGTCGCAAGTCTCCGCTCCGTCGGTGGCCAAAATGACGACGTTGGTGCGGCAGCCCCCCTTCGGATCGTTCGGTTTGACGAAGTTGTCGAAGTACATGCGTGCGTAAAAGAGCGATCGTCCGAGCGGCGTGTTGGACAGCGCCCGCAGCTCTGGGTCCGCGACCGGCAGCGGGGCGGTCGTGGTTTCGCCCAGGTCAATCCATTTGTAGACCTCGGCGAGGTTCGCGCCCTGCGGATCGAAATCGGCGGCGATCGGCTTGAGCGCGGCCGGCCTCCGGGTCACATCCACCACCACTGCCTGTCGGAAGTCGCTATCGTACCAGCCCCCGTAGGTCGTCTGGTTCGATCCGTGAGAGACCAGGCGGCAGCCGTTGTTGCCCCCCACCGCGGACGTATTGTTCACGTGGTAGTGTCCGACGTACCCGTTGCTGCTGTCGCAGGTGACCGACAGGGCGCGCTCGAGGGTAGGAAAGCGCATGAGGCCGAAGTTCGCCTCATCCGTCCCGACCTCTTGCAGCGCCTCGCGCAGCGCCTTCTTGAGATTGAAGATCCGGCTGGTCTTGCCGTCGCGGCCGGCGTCCGACGCGTCCGCGGCTTCACAAACCAGCGATCCATCGAAGCGCTGATCGGAACCGCCGGTGTTGTTGCGCATGGAACCGGACGTATCGAAGATGATCATGATGTTGGGGCGCAGCGATTGCGCGCGGGCTTGGCCCGCCGCGAGCAAGCCCGCCCCCACGCACATCGTCACAGCCAATCGCCCGCTCATCGTCCGACCTCCATCTTCTCCGTCGTCGCGTCCGTCTTCACGGCGGCAGGCTCCCGGTTCGGCAGCACCTGAAACCCACCGAGGGCAGACGCACCGCCACCGTGGGCGCCTGGGTAGCGGCGTCGCATTGCAGGCCGGGCGCGGTCGTGACCGGCGGCGATCCCGACGTGAAGCTGGCGACGTTGTAGGAGCCGCCCCGGATCTGGAATTGGCTGCCGTCCGTGACCCATTCCTTGACGTTGCCGCTCATGTCATAGAGCACACCCGCTCCCCCGCCCAGGTCGGATAGGCACTGCGCCGCGGCGCCGGTGGGCACGGTGGCGCTCAGCGGCGCCGACTTCACGTATTCGTAACCGTTGCAGCGGGATGCGACGTACGTTCCTCCGTACGGGAAGCTGGTATTCGCGCCGCCATTGCATGCGTCTTCCCACTCATCCTTGGTGCAGAGCCGCCACCCGACACCGACCTTGCCGCACGCGGCGGCGGCCTCTTCCTTCGTGACGTTCGACCACGGCAGCTTCCCTGGCACGGAGCAAGGGCGCCGGCTGGAGTCGAACCCCGCGTCGGCGGCCGCCGGCGTACCCGACGTCCCGCCCGCCGGGGCGTCGTAGCGCGACGCCTCGTGGGCGAACATGGTCACGTTGCGACCCGCGAAGTAGACCAGCACGTCGTCCGCCGTCCGGTCGGAGACCTTGTCAATCTCATCGGTCTTGCCGTCGCAATCGTCGTCGAGCCCGTTGCAGATCTCTGTGCCGGGTGGTTTGGGGGAGCCCGCGCAGCGGCGCTGGCCGGGCGCTCCGGCGTCGCACACCCAGGCCCCGGCCAGGTTGATGCAGTCACCGCTTCCGACGGGGCACGCGCCGCCAATTCCAAACGCCTCGTCGGTGCGGCCGTCGCAATCGTTGTCCTTGCCATCGCAGCCCATGGCCATGGTTTCCACGTCCTGGTAGGCCGCGCCGTAATTGCATGTCCAGCCCATCGCCCCCATGCAAACCGGGGATACGCCGGCGCAGACACCCGCGGTCTTGCACGAGAACGTCGACGGAGGCGACAGCGGCGCCTCGTCCGTCGCACCGTCGCAGTCGTTGTCTTGCCCGTCGCAGATCTCCATGCCGCCGGCGGACATCAAGCACGCCATCTCGCAGCCGTCATCGGCGCGCATGTTTCGATCGTAAAAGCCGGCGAGACACGCACCCATCTGGCACGTGCCGTTGTTGCACTCGGGCTTGGCGAAGGGATACGCGCAGCGCATTCCGCAGCGCGCGCAATTGTTGACGTCCACCTTGAAGTCGAAGTCCTCGTCCGTCATACCGTCGCAGTCGTTGTCCATCTGATCGCAGGACTCGACGCCGCCGTTGGTGCGCGCGCACTCACATCCGTTCTCCGGTTTGCCGTCCGCGTCGAAGGCGCCGGGTTGGCATTCTTTGACGGTGCAGGCGCCCATCACGCACGCGGGAATGGCGTTGTCGGGTGCGCAGATGCGGCCGCACTTGCCGCAGTTCAACAGGTCGGACGCAACCACAGCCGGCAACGTGTCGTCGGTCGTGCCGTTGCAGTCGTCGTCCACGAGGTTGCACGTCTCCGCCCGCGGGACGCACGGGCCGTCTCCGCCGGCGGTGTCCCGCTCCGCCGACCGATCCGGCGAGGCCATGGCGTCGCCGGAGGCGGCTTCGGCGGACGGCGCATCGGCTATCCGCGCGTCGGGAAGCTCGACGAACGAGGCGCTCCGCTCGCGGCAGCCCGCCAACGCGACGATGACCACGGCGGCCTCCACCACCAGAGCCAGCACCGGGGAACCCTTCATGTGATCCTTAATTAGAGAGAACCTCGAAGATCAAAACAATCGGTAATAAAAACCGTAATTTATCAGACAAGATCGGAGCTTGCAAAGAAATAGCTCAGCTCGAACCGTGCCGTGTCCGGTCCGTCGCTGCCGTGGACCGCGTTTCGTTCAATGTCGGTGCCGTACTTCGCCCGGATGGTGCCGGTCGGGGCCTTCCGGGAATCCGTGGGACCCATGAGCTCGCGATAACGCGCGATGGCGTTTTCGCCTTCGATGGCCATCACCACGCAGGGACCGGAGGTCATGAACGCCACGAGGTCCTTGAAGAATGGGCGTTCGCGGTGGACAGCGTAGAAGCCCTCCGCCTTCTTGGCGTCGAGGCGCGTCATGCGCAGCCCCACCACGCGCAGGCCGCCTGCTTCGACAGCCGCCACCACGCCCCCGATCGCGCCGTTGGCGACGGCGTCAGGCTTTACGATTCCGAACGTTCTTTCGATGGCCATTGGGTCCTTTTCACTTCGGTGTTTAGACCCCGCTCTCGGCTCGGGTTCACGAGACGAGCGGGGCGATGGTCTTGCCCAGGTCGGCCGGCGTCGCCGCGACGGCGATCCCGGCGGCGCGCAACGCGGCGATCTTCTCGCGCGCGGTTCCTTTCCCGCCGCTGATGATGGCGCCCGCGTGTCCCATCCGCTTGCCGGGCGGCGCGGTCTCGCCGGCGATGAAGGCAGCGACAGGTTTCTTCATGTTCTCCTTGACGAAGCGGGCGGCGTCTTCCTCCGAGCTGCCTCCGATCTCGCCGATCATCAACACGGCGCGCGTGGCGGGATCGCGTTCGAACAACGCCAGACAGTCGACGAAGTCCATGCCCTTGACCGGATCTCCGCCGATGCCGATGGCGGTGGTCTGGCCGAGGCCCAAGGTGGTGAGCTGGTGCGCCGCCTCGTAGGTCAGCGTCCCCGATCGGGACACGACGCCGACCGGGCCGGGCTTGTGGATGTAGCCGGGCATGATTCCGATCTTGCATTCGCCCGGTGTGATGATGCCAGGACAGTTGGGGCCGATCAGGGTCAGCTTGGCGCCTTCCAGCGCGCGCTTGGCGCGCACCATGTCCAGCGTCGGGATGCCTTCCGTAATGCAGACGATCACCGAGATGCCGGCCGCCGCGGCTTCGAGGATGGCGTCGGCGGCGCCGGCAGGCGGGACGTAGATGACCGTCGCATTGGCGCCGGTCTTGGCGACGGCGTCCTTCACCGTATCGAAGACCGGAAAGCCTTCGTGCGTGGTGCCACCCTTGCCGGGGGTGACGCCGCCGACAACGCTGGTGCCGTACTCCCGCATCTGCTTGGCGTGGAACGTACCGGCGGCTCCGGTCAGCCCCTGCACGATCAGCCGGGTGTGCTTTCCGACGAGGACAGCCATGGTCAGCGCCTCCCGTCCGCGGCCGCCGCGAGGGCCACAATCTTGCGCGCCCCGTCGGCCATGTCGCTGGCGGTGGTGACCGCCAGGCCCGAATCGCCGAGCTTCTTGCGGCCGAGTTCGACGTTGGTGCCTTCCAGCCGCACCACCAGCGGGACCGCCAATCCGACCTGCTTCACGGCGGCGATGACACCCTCGGCGATGGTGTCGCACTTCATGATGCCGCCGAAGATATTCACGAAGATGCCCTTCACGTTGGGATCCGACGTGATGATCTTGAACGCGGCGGTGACCTTGTCGGCGGTCGCGCCGCCACCGACATCCAGGAAGTTGGCGGGCTGTCCGCCGAAGTGCTTGATGATGTCCATCGTCCCCATGGCCAGCCCGGCGCCGTTGACCATGCAGCCGATGTTGCCGTCGAGCTTGATGAAGCTGAGATCGTGCCGTTTGGCCTCGGTCTCGGCCGGGTTCTCCTCGTCCAGATCGCGCAGCTCGCCCAGCTCCTTGTGCCGGTAGAGCGCGTTGTCGTCGAAGCTCATCTTGCAGTCGAGAGCCAACACCTTGCCGGTCTTGGTCACCACCAGCGGGTTGACCTCCACCAGCGAGGCGTCCACCTCGCAGAACACCTTGTAGAGGGCGGCCAGAAATCCCGCCGCGCTCTTCGCGCTGTCGCCGGACAGGCCCAGCCCGTAAGCCAGGTTGCGTGCCTGATATCCCGCTAGGCCCACGACGGGATCGACGGTCTCCTTCAGGATCTTCTCCGGGTGCTTGGCCGCCACTTCCTCGATGTCCATGCCGCCTTCCGCGGAGGCCATCAAAGTGACCCGCCCGCTGCCCCGGTCGATCACGGCGCCGATGTAGAGCTCGCGCGCGATGTCGAGCCCCTGCTCGACGAGCAGCCGCCGCACCACCTTGCCCTCGGGGCCGGTCTGGTGCGTGATCAGGTTCATCCCGAGGATGGCGCGCGCCCTGGCGTGCGCGTCGTCGAACCCGCGCGCGACCTTCAC